>Ga0102939_1000023_pt1 | contig 46584 bp, 47 predicted proteins | sample SalPon2_B_H2O_MG_FD_78214 | JGI IMG/M metagenome (GOLD analysis project Ga0102939, IMG submission 78214) | Salt pond water microbial communities from South San Francisco under conditions of wetland restoration - Salt Pond MetaG R2_B_H2O_MG | ecosystem: Environmental > Aquatic > Non-marine Saline... | reverse complement strand
TCAAGGGCCTCTACAAGTTGCTCACGTGAGAGATCTTCGTAACTCATGTGTATAGGAGAAGAAGTGAAAAATTATAAAATCAGCATGTTCCTCCTGAAAGCCAGCAATCTACTTCAGCAGTCTCAGCCTCACTCCTGAAACTAGCATCATCAATGTAATCAAGACACCTGTCCTCCACCATGGAAGGGGAGTCTGCATCTTGAGCCTCTCTGGCTTGAATAGTACATGTCGTAGAGTTCTGGAACTGATCCTTGGATTCTTGAGTAGAGTTGACGCCTCCTGTCATCATGGATATGACTGAAAGCGTCATAACAACCAAGATAGTGGCTCCGACTATTATAGTCAACGTTTTATTCACTAGTTACACCTCCCATTCGCTACATCAAAACTACTTCCTATGTAGTACTGACAGACACTTTCAGCTATCTCTCTGCACTCTGAACTAGGATTCTCCGTGAAGCATTCAGGCCCTATATCCTCCTGAATACACGAAACTCTTCCAGAGGCCGTCTCATGATCGTATCCATTATCCTCACAGTAACTTCTCCACTCTGAAACAGATTCGCTTTCGTCAATTACTTTGAAAGAGGCCTCTGCCTCAGGACCGAAAATACTTCTGAAAATCGAACTCAGGAAGCCTTCGTTAGACACAAGTTTTGCCTTGTAACTTCCTGTAACTGCATCATTTCCAGGTATGAATCTCTCAGATCCGCTTCTGGATGTCTCAGACTTCTTTAACAAAGTTTCTCCATCCGGATTTTCTATCTCAACTCTATACCCGTTTCTGGAAACAGCCTCTCCCACAGCATATTTGATCATCAAAGGCTCAGCAAGACTGATCTCATCCTTTGAAACTGTCAGAGAGGAATCGATATCCGGATTCGAGACTTCAAAATCAACAGTCTCTTCATTAGAAACTACAGTATCCACAGTCCTTACAGTAACCCTTTTCGATCCTGGTTCATCATAACTTACTCTCGCGTGTGAACCTTCTCTCTCAAACTCTCCATCGTTATTTAAATCCCATTCATAGCTGTAGCCTTCAGGTCTGACATTTAAAACAACTTCATCAGTTAAATCAGGATTCTGTGGGTTCATATTTACCTGTACTTTTACTGAATCGCTTGAGATACTAATCTCTTCACTTAACTCCTCTCTTTCACCATCTCTTTCTTGTACTACTAAATTAACGTTGTACTCTCCAGGCTCAAGCTCTTCACTCACTTCTATAGAGGCCTCATCAACTACGGAAGGACAAACTCTGCCTGATTCCTGCTCTACAGCCTCGATAAATACCTCTATGCTTCCTTCCTGTACATCGAGCTCAGAGGCCTTTGCTCCGTAACAAGGATTAGGAACTTCCATACTTCCTGTTATTTCTAAGTTGTTCCCTTCGGTTCCGATGTTAGCTTCTATACTATCAGAAGTGCTGATTTCTCCACAGGCCTCGTTATGTGGCTCTCTGTCTGTCGTTATAGACACTGTTCCTTCTTCATCTCCAACGTTGCATGCATGAATCACGTAATCCTGGTAGAAAGTTCTCATGTTGCCTTCTCCAATAATTAGATCTTCATCTCCGGCAATATTTACAATATTGATCCTTCCATCATTGATACTTTCAACTATGAATCCTTCTCCCCAGTATACAGGGCTTATCGTTGTTCCTTCACTAAAGTTGAGGTTGTCGCCCCATGAAGGAGTTGACTGTAGTTCGTTTACTTCTATACTGTTTTCTTCTTCAATATCTTCTTCTTCCGGACAGATTTCGGATGTTTCTTCGCCTCCACGCGTCACAGTCATGCTGGAAGTCCCAGCAGCTGAACTACAGTGATGGAGCACATAATCCTGATAAAGTGTAGAGGCCTCTCCAGGCTCTATTGAAACTGTTTCATCTGTTCTCAAATCTCTTACTTCAAGCATATCTGAACTCGAGCTGATTATTTCGAATCCTTCTCCCCAGTAAACAGGACTTACAGTCTCACCTTGGCTTGCGTTAAATATTTCTCCCCATGAAGGAGTATCAGGTGCCTGTGTTACTTGGATATCTCCTGAATCCGATGAATCATCTGTGCAGTGGCTTTGAGGCCAGTCAGATTCCACATCTTCTACGTTTTCGATGACTAACTCTGCCTCTCCGTCTGAAGCATCACAGAGGCTTGAGGCCATATCCCCTTCATAGAAATAATCGGTGATTGAGTAGTTTATCGGGCCTGCACTGTAATCAGTTGTCTCACTTCTCCATTCCTTGAATCCCTCTACTTTCCAGCGATCTCCTGATTTTGAAACTTCTTCAATATATACTCTGCTTTCCCCGAATTCCACGACTTCTCCAGGGGTTACAGTTGTTTTCTCTCCTACCTGATAGTCTACTGTTTCGTAATCATCTGACTCACTTCTCATATTGGAGGGATGTCTATCACATACATCCCACGGATTCTTCTCCTCTGAATCGATCACGATAGATGCCTCTCCGCCGGAAACTTCACACAGGTATCCGTATCCACTGAAGCCGCCGCTGTACCTAAAATCCATCCTTGTAGGGTCATCCAGAAGATTGATATCAGAATTAGCGTCACTAGATCTCTCAGGCCTCCAAAGGACTACTCTAGGCCCTAAAGCACTTAAGTAAAAATTCCTGCCTTCGATAGTCGTATTTTCTCCTTCACTTAATCTGAATTTTTCTCCGAAATTGTATTCTTCTCTTCCGGAGTTTTCACGTCTCTGTACTTCAACAGTTTTTTCATCAATCACTCTGTCCGAATCCAGAGGATTCCACCAGTTTCCGGGAGCTACAAGATTCAATCTCACTTCTCCTTGCTCTTCCGGAGTGAAGTCCAGAGTTCTGGAGTTCTCAAATTCATCGAAAACTGTTTCCATTGATAATCCTGCTCCCTCAACTTCCAGACGATACTTCCCGAAGTTGAACGCTTCAAAATTAGTGTTAAAACTTTCTCCAGCTGTCAAAATATCTCTGTTTACATCTATAGAGGCCTCAGGATTTCTTACAGGTTCAACTTCAATTATTGCCTGTTGTCTCGCTCCGTCGTGTTCCTGTCTCAGGCCTCTCCACTCAACTATGTCTATATTTGCCTGTTTGTAATTAAGCCCTCTTTGAGTGACTGTCAATGTCATTCCATCGCTGTCTGTAAATGTGGCTGCGACTTCTTCGCCTGAGCCATAGGCTCTGTTATTGTATCTGTATTCCAGTTCTCTCGTAGTATGTCCCAGATCGATGTTCTGAACTGCTGTATCTCCTTCTTGGCTGCAGAAAGTGTACTGATTTTCTTCCAGATTTGTTTGAGAACATTCAAAGTTAGAAGATTGTGAAATATCTCTTTCAATTCTTATCAGGGCTTCTTTGTCTCTTGTAGATAATTCCTCTACAAAAACTGTAGCTTTACCGGTCTCAAATTCTACTTCTTCAACTCTGCCCGATTCTCTACTTTCTACGTAGACAATTCTTTCATCAGTTCCCTGTCCTGTAGTAAATTCAAAGAAGCTCGAATCCTCGTTTGATGTATCTTCTCTTATAGACTCGACTTCAAGTGAGTTTGCATTTCCGGGCCCGAATACTATCTCATCACTCTCACCAACAGAGATACTTTCTCCATAACTGTGGCTTTCCTCAGAACCACCACAGAGCGATTCCATACTTTCAGTACTCCTAGTTATTATTGCCTCTGAAGAGGCCTCTCCTATATTACAAACATTAACAACATAATCCTGATACAGCGTTTCTGAATTTAACTCCCTAATTTCTATACTTTCCTGAGTTTGATAATCCAGTATCTGAACTGAATCTGTTATTTTCTCTATACTGAATCCTTCCCCCCAGTAAACAGGGCTTATAGTAGTTCCTTCTTGTACTGTTATCCGTTCACCCCATGAAGGCGTATTTTCGTTATCATTTACTGTGATTGTCTCTGCGGAAACATTACCTGCAAAAATCACAACTAGGCCTAAAATTACTGTAAGATGTACGTGTTTCATTAGTGAAAATTTTCTCTAATCCTGTTAATAAAAGTTGACAAATCTGACAGGCCTGATATAAATGAACTCATCTAATAACACATCATGGAGATATCAGTAATCGCCTCCTCATTTAATATGACCTCAACAAGCGCAGGAGGGAATTATATACTGTTCATGTCTTTCGTCATTATCTGGATCGTAGCAGCCTATGCGTTCTCAGGCCTCTCATCTGTCCTGAGCAGTATAGTCAGTATCTTTTCCTAAGAAGAGGGAAAGTATTATACCTTCTTTAATCATATTTTTTGTTTATGTCTGATGACCACCCGTTTGTAGACGAAGAAGCCAGGAAATCCTCGACTATAGTAACTAAAAACTCTATAGCAATCCCTGAAGACAGGCAGAAGTTCAAGTTAAGTGAAAGAGCTTGGAACTGGGAGAAAATTGTTGACCTTTTCTTCCCACACGAACAATCGCCGAAGAGGAACAAGTACGCCAAAATTTTTCTGAGAGAGTTGAAAGCTGAGGGAGGGATCGATTCCGAAAAGTTAAACAACTTTGATGAATGGGGGCATGAGAAAGGCCTCTCAAATCTGAAAAACAATATACTTCCCAAATTAAGGCGTCTCGGCGCCATACAATACGAGTACCTGGAGTACCGTGACTCAAGAGAAGGCTCTAAAGGCCGGAGAAAAGTAGTAAAGCCTGCTAAATCATTCACATCTATCCTGGATTCTATGGCAAATGGCTGGGCTGCCTTTGAATCAGCGGCGTACCAGAACCAGGATTAGATAGAGGCCTCTAACTCCTCATTCCCCTACTTGTTTATTATTCCTTTTTAAAGTGCTGTTGCCGGAACGACGCTTGCCTCAGGATGTAACTCTGCTGTTGCCTGTCCAGCGTCTTCATGCTGGGCCTGAAGCTCTGCCTCGAAGTTTCGTGTGTTAGCTGTCATTTTTTGTTTGGCACCTCGTTTTTCGTTGGATCTTTCATTTTTCTGCTTGAATGAAGTTTTTGAACGTGCTTAGGGCGACATAGTACCTTGCAAGCACTACATCGCCCAAGCCCTCACTCTATGTTTCATAGAGGTAGAACGAGAGGCTATCAAGAAATTGTTTGTTGAGTGTTCGCGGTCGGTACTTGGCCACTGTATCGGCCAAGACTTCATCCCACTTTACTCATCCAGATAATTAATAATGGAGAAAGCCTTGGCCTTGTTTGCGGTATGGGTGCACCTCACCAGATCCATCCACATGTTTCCGGAGGGTGAAATAGTATTAACCAAGGCCATTTTTCTTCAACTACTAATTAGCAATCAGGCCTTTTAAGTCTTGCCTTACAGATAGTGTAGCTTACTGTAGAAAAATATTAGAAGGAAAGTTTACAGACTCTTACTCGAATCTTTCAGGCCTGTCAGCGACTTTCTCGATTAACTTCTCACGCACGATTTCCAGTAAATCCTGAAGATTCTCTGTATCGTACTTGTTGTACTTGACAAGCTTGTTCAAAGCTTCTTCATCGCCGTTGTTTTCGTACTTCTTCCACAGCTTGATCGCTTCCCTTCCGTCGATGTCCTCTAATTCTCTTTGAATCTTCAGATCTTTCTCGATCTTCTTCAGGCCTCCAGAGTATCCTAATCGTTTACACGGATACATCAGATCGATATGAGGCTTCTCGATATTCATATCAAAGTTTTTCTCCAGGAAAGGAGCATCGAAACGCTTCCCGTTGAAAGATACAAGCATAGAAGAGTCGAATATCTCCTGTTCTAGTTTTTCCCGTGTCAGGTCCTGACCTCTGATCAATGTTTTCGACTCGCCGTTGCGGTAAAAACTTACTGTCGTCGTCTTATTCCTCTCCGGCTTCAATCCTGTAGTCTCGATATCGAAAAATGTAACGTCTTTTTCAAAATTCTTGTACGCTCTCCAGAGGCTTTTGTTTGGAAGCTTATCGTTGAAATAGAGCGAGTTTTCTACTTCAAGATTTTTCCTTGCCTTACTCCTATGAGTATCTAGCTTATCGTTGTATTTTGAGGAGTCTTCCAGATGATCCCAGTGGCGTATACCGTCTTTCCAGAGTTTTTTCTCTGTCTTCTGTCCGATGCCAGGGAAAAGTATGAAGCTGTTTTCAAGTTTCACTATAAATATGTCTGATAGGTGAGAAATAAAAAAAGGAAGTATGAAACGTACAGGCCTCTTCAAGAAAAAACTTTATCTTGAAGTCTTAACGTCTGCTGCCTGTACTGTCTTTCTGCCGGCGTGCTCTGCGTACTGCTTTGCTTCTCTTGCACGATCTTCTGCATGAGATTCAAGTTCGTCTCTTAGTTCTTCAACTGCGTCCTCTGAGACTCTTGAAGCGCCAGCCTGCTTGATAATCCTCTTTACAGGTGCTAGTGGTAGTTCTGCCATTGTATAGTGTCACCTCCTTTAAGACTTGTACAATTAACATACGTTTTACTCCTATATAAAAATATGTGGCGTGTAGCATACGCCAAATACTGATTGTCCTGTAAATAACACTCTCATTTGAAAAAGAAAACACTGAGAAAAGGCCTCTCCATTATACCACTAAATGAACTCTGGCATTCCTTGGAAAGGCCTAGATATAATGTAAAGCCGTCAAAGTTCCTTCATTTCAACTGCGATCCCATCTCCTATCTCGGCGACTGCATAGTATCCTTCCATCACAGGACCTGGATTGACGGCGACTGTTCCGTTAAAGCTGTCACGGCCTCTAGACTCGTGAATGTGTCCGGTCAAGACGAGATCAAACTCTGATTCCTCCAAGAGTTCTCTCACTTCAGGACTTCCAACGTGTTCTCCATCAGCTATATCTAAATCACAGTCTGAAGGAGGCTGATGGATCACAGCCAATCTTGTATCTGATTTCATCCTTTGACTTAGAGTCTCTACAGTAGTTTTAATCTCTTCTCCTGAAGGCTCAAAAGGAGTGCCGAAAGGAGTTATCCCTCCTCCATACCCGACTGCTTCAAATCCGTCGAACGATCCGATCTTCCTGTGAAGATTGATCCTTCTCTCCCTCAAGGCCTTTACACAGGCCTCTTCAGGATCCATGTTTCCCGGCACAGCTTTCACTAATTTGTCTTTTTTATCAAATAGATCCAGTACTTCCTCAAGTTTCCCCTCATAATCATCGAATTCTCTGGCATCGGAAAGGTCTCCGGCACATAGAATTGCCTCAAAGTCTTCTTTTTCAATTATTTTTTCCAGATTGTCTGTATCGCCGTGGATGTCTGTAATCAGAAGAGTTCTCATAGAAACTGTTTTACAGCGCTTTAACTTAAGTCTTTGACTTCACTCTTCAAAATACTTAACTCTCAACTCATCCAAGTATAACATGAAACTTGAACTCTCTATACTTGATGCGGACTACACAGTCCACGAAGACGAAGTCACAGTCAGAGCATTCGCCAAGACTCTGGACGGAAAAAATGTCCTGATAAAAGACCCGGATTTTCAGCCTTACTTCTATGCAGTTCCAGACGATATTGAAGAAGCCGAGGAACAAATAAAAGAAGCAGAGTTCACGGACGACAAGGACAGACCTCTAAAAGTGGAAAAAGTCGAGAAAGTAACTAGACTGGATGGACTAGAGGAAATAGAAGTCCTCAAAGTATCAACAGATATCCCTGCCAAAGTTCCAAAGCTAAAATATTCTATAGAGAAGCTTGAATCAGTTGAAGAGGCTAGAGAGTTCGATATACCGTTCTATAAGCGTTTTCTGATAGATAAAGAAATCAGGCCGGGAGAGACAGTTGAGATAAAATGTGAGGAACTGGAAAATATCTCAAACACCAATATAGATACTGAAGTCGAGCTGAAAAATGTAGAGGCCTCTAATGAAGAACTTCCGAATTTCTCAATGATGGCTTTTGATCTTGAATTGATCGACGATGAGATTATAATGGCTTCGTTCTACGGTGAAGACTTCAGGAAAGTACTTTCACTGAGAGAGGCCGACAAAGAGTTCGTGGAGTCCTTTGAATCCGAGGAACAGCTTCTACAGCGTTTTCAGAAGATTGTAGAGGACAGAGATCTGGATATAATAACAGGATACAATACTGATGAATTTGATTTCAAGCAACTTCGAGAAAGATTTCAAAATTATGGGATGGAGCTTTCGCTTGGAAGAGACGGTGAGAGAGTCAAGTTTGACAGGAGAGGCCGTTTCTCCTCCGCAAGATTAAAGGGACGTATGCATCTTGATTTATTTCCGTTTATTTCTCATGTGGTGGCGCCAGGCCTTGATTCAGAGACTCTTGATCTGGATTCGGTAGCAAATGAGATTCTGGGGAAGAAAAAAGACGATGTAAGTTTTGAACAGATGCAGGAGTGGTGGAGAAACAGGGAGAATACCGGAGAACTTGCTGAATACAATCTCAGGGATTCGGAGCTAGCATTCGAGCTTGCTCAAGAACTCATCCCACAGATAATGGAGCTCTCCCGTATTACAGGCCTTATTCCCTTTGATGCATGTAGATTGACTTACGGGCAGTTAACTGAGAACTTTCTCTTGAGAGAGGCCTATAATAGGAATATGCTCTCTAGAAACAGGCCTACACGAAATGAAAGGAGAAGGAGATCGAATCAAGGTGCCTATGAGGGAGGTTTCGTATACACACCTGATTCGGGCCTCTATGAAAACATCTCAGTTTTTGACTTCCGTTCATTATATCCTACTGTTATGGTTGCGCATAATATTTCCCCGGAGATGCTTGACTTAGAGGGATGCGAGGAGGAATTTTCTCCAAAGAATTTCGATTTTTATTTCTGTCAAGATGAACAAGGATTTTTCCCTGAACTGATTGAAGATCTTGTTAAAAGCCGATATGAATTGAAAGACAGTCTTAATGATCTAAAAGAAGGATCAAAGGAATATGAAAGAGTTTACAGTCGGCAACAGGCCCAGAAAATTCTGGCTAACTCTTTCTACGGTTATCTCGGATACAATGGTGCTCGTTGGTACTCAAAGGAATCTGCCGAAGCCACAACTTACATGGGAAGAGTATACATCGAAGACACTATTGATATAGCAAGAGAAATGGACTTCGAGATAGTTTACGGCGATACTGACTCTGTATTTATTCGAGGCGATGATGTAGAGAACAGAAGAGAAGAATTCCTGGAGAAAGTCAACTCGAATCTGCCTGAATTCATGGAACTTGAGTTCGAGGGTCATTTCAAAAGAGGACTCTTCACTTCAAAAGCATCCGGCGAAGGCGCAAAGAAAAAATACGCATTGATGGATGAAGAAGGGAATCTCAAGATAACAGGATTTGAACAAGTAAGAAGAGACTGGAGCCCTGTAGCTAAGGACACTCAGAAAAAAGTACTATCTCTAGTACTACAGGAAAAGATATCTGAAGCTGCAGAAGAAGTCAAGGAAACTATAAAGAATCTGAAGAATCAGGAGATTCCTGTAGAGCAACTTACTATCCATACAACTTTGACGAAGCCTCCTGAAGAGTATGGATCAAAGGCGCCGCATGTAGAGGCCGTAAAGAAAGCAAAGGAAAGAGGCATAACTATAGAGCCTGAGGCTACAGTAAAATATGTTATAACGAGAGGTGGAGGAGGCATCTCAGATAGAGCAGAATTATCTAAGTTTGCTGAAAACTATGATTCTGATTACTACATCGATAATCAAGTGGTTCCGGCTGCTACAAGAGTTCTTAAGGTATTTGGATATACAGAAGATCAGCTGAAAGGTAAAGGAAAACAGAGTGGATTAAGCCGCTTTCAGTGATTGAATACTTCTGATAGGAAAAAAGATAGATATGTTGTTTATCCTTCAAGCTCGCTTTCAATCATGCCTGAAAGAGTGTCGTACGTGAAATCAGAGGCCTCTTCTCCGTTCACAAAGACTGTAGGTGTTCCCTGTACTCCTGCATTCAGTCCTTCTCTCTGGTCTTCCTGAACTCTATCTCTTGTTTCCTGATTCGAAATACATGATCTGATTGACTGGTAGTCAAGCCCTTCTGTGTTGTCACGTACTAACTGTGTAAGTCTTTCCGGTGTGTAATCGATATTTCTCTGCTGATCATACAGTGCGTCGTGTACAGGCCAGAACTGTGAATTATTTTGCTGATATGTACATTCTGCTGTAACTGAAGCAGCCGTTGCCTGTGGATCATGGAAACTCAGAGGGAAGTCAAGATAGTAAAACTTGGCATCTCCCGTCTCGATGTAGTTACTTTCCAGTCTAGGCTTAACTCCATTAGTAAAACTCTTACATGAAGGGCAGTAGAAGTCTTCAAAAGCTACAACTGTGACAGAAGCATTTTCATCTCCCAAAAACGGTTCTCCTTCAAGAGTAAAGCTTGCCCCATCTGTAGTCTCTTCTCCGATATTCCCTGCTTCAAGTAACTGCGGGATTACAATGGCTGCAATAACTACTGCCACTCCTCCAGCTAAAACTTTGAATGCCAGATTCTTTTTTCTTTCTCTTTCCAGTTTCTCTTCCTTTTCTTTTTCTCTGCGGGCCTTCTTTACAGTATCCTCTTGGTGCGAATTAAGTTCTTTTTCGTGCTGTTCGCCCCAGTGAATATGGAGCTCAACTTCTGAATCGAACTCCTCATCACAGAAATCACATTCTGGCATATAATCTATAGAATAGGCTCACTTCTTTAAAAAACCTGTATGTAAGTCGAGATAATTAGAATTAGATATGAATCGCTTCGTCACGTGCATCTTCACAGGCCTCTGCAAAAGCCTCAGGAAAAGTAGGGTGGGCATGAATCGTGTTTATTATATCATCGAGATATGCCTGCATTTCAAGTGCTAGAGTCGCCTCAGCAATCATATCAGATGCTCTAGATCCTACAATCTGAACTCCCTGCAGTTTTTCATCCCCAGAAGCCACGACACGTACAAACCCGGATTCCTGATTAATCGTAAGAGACCTTCCAGAGGCCCTGAAAGGAAACTCTCCAACAAGGACATCATCAAATTCCTTTCTTGCTTCATCAAGACTCATTCCGACAGTAGCGACTTCAGGATCTGTATACATCGCCTTTGGAATATATTGATTGTCAAATGCAGAGGCCTCTCCAGAAGCTACTTCTGCGGCTACTCTGCCCTCTCTGTAAGCTTTATGAGCGAGCATTGGCTGTCCGATACAGTCTCCTATAGCAAAAATATTCTCTTGGGAGGTTCTCAACTTATCATCGACTTCGATAAATCCGTCTTTAACCTCTACATCGGTGTTATTCAGATCAAGGTTATCAAGTACAGGCCTGGGAGTCCTTCCCACAGCCACAAGTATGTAATCTCCTCTTATTTCGATTTCATCTTCCTCTGTCTCGGCCTCAAGCAGTATTTTATCGTTTTCATATCTGAAGCCGGACGCCTTGGCAGAAGTGTATATCTCGTCTGAGTACTCCGGGCCTGACTCCTTTATCTCATCTACTATATCCTCATCGAAGTTCTGAAGTATCCTTTCCTCGGCCTCTACTATTTTGACATCTGTCCCAAACTTTGAGAACTTTGTAGCTGCCTCCATGCCGATGTAGCCTCCGCCGACGACTACAAGTTCTTCAGGAACTTCATCAAGATTCAGCAACTTTCTGGAGGAGATTATCTTATCGTTATCGAATTCAATGCCCTGTATCTCCACAGGCCGGGATCCTGTCGCTATTATAGCCTTATCGAAATTCACGTTCTCAGCGTTGTGTTCTTCGCTTACTCTGACAGTTTCCTCATCTATGAAACGGGCCTCACCTTTCATCACTTCGATTCCTTCGCGTTCAATTATATGCTTCAATCCGCTGTTTAATTCTTCAACTACTGAATCCTTCCAGCTCATTATTTTGGAGAAATCAATATTTTCGCATTCGGCCTCTATACCGATCTCATGCCAGTCCTGTATTTCTTTGTGGAACTTTGAGGCATGTATCAATGCTTTTGCTGGGATACATCCACGATTCAAACACGTACCTCCTAATTTCTCCTTATCAACTAATACCACGTCAAGGCCTTTCTGAGCACCTCTTATCGCAGCTGTGTATCCTCCAGGCCCTGCTCCGATAACTAGAAGATCAGTACTTGTCTCGATGTCACCTACTACTATTTTTATCACCTAAAGTTTGATCAACATTTTCCCAGGATCCTCAAGATTTTCAATAACGGTGTTCATGAAACGCGCAGCTGTAGCACCATCCACAACACGATGATCGTAACTTAAGGAAAGCTTGACTGTTTTAAGCGGCCTTATTTCCCCATTGACAACTTCCGCTGTCTCTGAGATTTTTCCGATACCCATTATAGCTGTTTGTGGAGGATTAATAATCGGAGTAAAAGCTTCACTGCCGATAGCCCCTATATTCGATATCGAGAAGCTGCCAGGAGCCATCTCTTCAGAACTTAATCCTCCATCTCTCGCTTCACTGGCTTTGTTCTGCACTTCTTCCGCAAGTTCAACTATACTCTTATCGTCTACGTTATCTATCCTTGGAACTAGAAGGCCTCTATCAGTGTCAACTGCCATGTTGAAACTGTAGTAATGTTTCAATACGATTTCATCTTTTTGTTCGTCAAGCTCTGCGTTTAACTCCGGATACTGCTTCAATCCCTCCAAAATAGCCTTCATGATGAAAGGCATAAACGTGAGATGTACGTCAACGTCTTCCTTCTCCTCTGCACGTATCTCATACAGTTCTGTAACATCAGCCTTGTCTATATGGGTTACATGTGGGATGCTTGACTTGGATTTACTCATTTTGTCCGCAATACTTCTTTCAAGATTGCTGAGAGGCTTCCTCGATTCTTCTCCAGAAATATCGGATTCTATTTTGTTTTCATCTTTTCTATTTTTCTCTGGATTACTGGAAGGTTCTTTTTTATCCAGTACATCTGATCGAGTGACTTTCCCTCCTTTACCTGTCCCCTCAACGTTTTCGATGTCTATATCCTTCTCTCTCGCTAATTTTCTCACGGAAGGAGAGGCATCAACGTCAGAGGCTTGGAATCTGTCAACTTCTTTTCTCTTATTCTCTCCTGTATCTTTCCTTGAGGCCTCTAAGACTTCCTCCTCTGTAATCCTCTCCTCTGTCTTTATGTCCGCGAGTTTTACTCCTTTTTCTTCTGCAAGCTTCCTCACTTTTGGAAGAGCCAGCACATTTTCTGAGGATGAAGCTTTTTCAGAAAATTCCTCTGATTCCTTTTCAGTTAATCCTTCTTCCATTGGCTCTTTATCATTTTCTTCATCTTTCTCAGAATCATCTTTTGATGCCTCTGAAGATTCTCCTGTCTCCAGTTCCATGATAACGTCTCCAACTGAAACAGTGTCGCCTGGAGAGGCCTTCAATTCCTTTACTTTTCCATCTGATGGAGAAGGAATCTCTACTACGGCTTTATCTGTTTCTGCTTCTCCAAGTATTTGATCCTCCTCTACTTCGTCCCCTTCATCTACTTTCCATTCTAGAAACTTTCCTTCTGTTACTCCTTCGCCTGTATCAGGGAACTCGAACTCCATGAAACTCACCTAGAGAGTTTCATCATCTTGGCACGTTCAAAAATGAACGCACCTCAAAATTTCATTTTTCATGCTTTTAATCACCTAGAACTCCAGAACCCGTTTCAGGCCTTTTACAGCTCTTTTTTTGTCAGGCATGTAGTAATCTTCAAGAGTATAAAGAGGATAAGGTACGTCAGGAGCAGTAACTCTCTCTACAGAAGCCTCCATGCTTAAAATAGTGTTTTCCTGAATTCTTGAGCTTATCTCTGCTCCAAATCCGCCTGATTTAGGGGCTTCATGAAGCACCATGGCTCTCCCGGTCTTCTTCACTGACTCGTTGATTGTTTCAAAGTCCATGGGATAGATAGTCCTTGGATCAATGATCTCAACATCAGCCTCTACTTCTTCAGAGGCCTCTTCCGCCACAGGCACCATTGCTCCCCAGGCTATCAAAGTAACATCTTCTCCCTCCTTAACGATTCGAGCTTCCTCTAATTCTACTTCTTTCTCTTTATCTGTTTCCTCTTTGAAAGCCCTGTAAGTTTTCTTCGGCTCGAGGAAAACTACAGGATCATCAAGCTGTATAGACTTCCTCAACAGCGAATAAGTGTCTTGAGGAGTACTTGGAATCACGACGTGAAGGCCTTGTGCATGCGAGAAAAAGGCCTCTGGACTTTCCTGATGGTGCTCAAGAGCCGATATTCCTCCTCCATAAGGAGCTCTAACGGTTAGAGGTACTTCGTAGTCTCCACGGCTTCTGATCCTCATCCTTGAAGCGTGTTCCTTGATCTGATAAAAAGAGAGATAAGAGAATCCTGAGAACTGCATCTCTACTACAGGTCTGAAGCCATAAAGACTCATCCCGATTGCTGTTCCTGCGATCCCGGATTCTGCTAGAGGACTTGAGAAACATCTTTTCTCGCCAAATTCGTCCTGAAGGCCTTCGGTAGCTCTAAAGACGCCTCCGTCCTCTCCGACATCTTCTCCATAGGCTATTACTTTATCATCAGCCTCCATTTCATCCCGAAGAGCCTCATTAACGGCCTCTACAATATTAAATTTAGACATTAATTATTTGCCTCCTTTTTGAATTCTTCTTTCTCCTGTTTCAGTAAATCTGGCATATCTTTGTACACATAGTCAAACAACTCGTCGAACTCAGGATCATCCATCTCCAGTGCTTTATTTGCTGCCTCGTCAACTATTTTTTTGGCTTCATCCTCAAAGGCCTCTAACTCCTCGTCCCACATTCCATGTTCTTCCAGGTATTCTCTGAAACGTTTCAGTGGATCGTGTTCCTTCCATTCTTCGACTTCCTCTTCATCCCTGTAACGAGTCGAGTCATCTGAAGTCGTGTGATCCTCCAGTCGATAAGTCAGGGCCTCTATCAGCACAGGCTCTCCGTTTCTGGCCTTTTCCAGAGCCTCTCTTGTAGCTTTTATTACAGCCAGTATATCGTTTCCATCGACCTGTAATCCATCTATGCCGTATGCTATTGCTTTCTGAGCCAGTGTCTGGGAGTTTGTCTGTTTTTCGATAGGCATGGAGATCGCAAATTTGTTATTCTGTATGAAGAAGACAGAATGCGCATCGTATACTCCTGAAAAATTTAATGCCTCGTGGAAGTCTCCCTGACTTGTGCTTCCGTCTCCTGTGAATCCGATAACGGCGTTTTCGTCTTCTTCAAAGCTCATCGCAATCCCCAGTCCCGCTGTATGCAGATTCTGAGTTCCTACAGGAATCGCGACTGGCAAAGTATTCAAATCGGAGAGACCTTTCTGACCGTTTGCGTCTCCCATCCATCTCTGGAATATTTTCTCTAGAGGAGCACCTCTCTGAATAAATGCTGCTGTCTCTCTGAAGGAAGGCACCATCCAGTCATCGTCCTCTAAAGCAAAGATAGCTCCTATCTGACAGGCCTCCTGACCTTTATGAGGTGCGTAAGTGGATATTTCTCCACGCCTCTGGAGTGAAAAGGCCTTTTCATCAAATTTCCTCGCAATCATCATTTTTCTGTAAAGCTTTCTGTACTCCTCTTCCTCTATCCACGGAAAATCTTCGTCATCTTCAGTTCCCATCACTTCGATTTTTTCTATAGAGCCAGAATAGACCTCTTCTCTCATATAATTTGGAAAAGGCCTCTCCTTGTATATAAAAAATCGTTTGCGACTCTGCGGTGAAATAAACAAACTAAAGTACAGGCCTGAACAAAAATAATGTATGGATCTTGAAAACTTCCTTTATCCTGATAAAATCGCTGTAGTCGGAGCCTCTAGACACGAAGGCAAGACAGGACACGAGATATTTGATAATCTCATCCACGGATTCGATGGAGAAGTCGTACCTGTCAATCCTCATGCCGATGAAGTGGAGGGCATAGAGGCCTATGATAAAGTTCCGGAGGATGTTGATCTCGCAGTCGTATCTGTTCCGGCAAAGTTTGTTCCGGATGTAATCAGGGACTGCGGGGAAAAAGAAGTTGATTCTGCTGTTGTAATCTCTGCAGGATTCTCTGAGACAGGAAATGAAGCTTTACAGTCGGAAGTAGAGTATCTGGCTGATCAAAATAATGTGAAAATACTGGGGCCTAACGTTCTAGGCATTATAAATACTGAGAACTCTATGAACGCAAGCTTCGCCTCAAAGATGCCTGAAAAAGGCGATATGTCTTTCATGAGTCAGTCGGGTGCTTTCTGCACGGCTATGCTGGATTACAGCAAGCCGGAAAATATCGGCTTCAATCACTTTATCTCTCTAGGTAATGAGATGATGATTGATGAGATCGATTTCCTAAAGTACTGGAGGAAAGAAGAAACAGATGTAATCCTTTCTTATGTTGAAAGCATTGAAAATGGAAGAGAGTTTATTGAAGAGGCCGAAAAAACATCCAGAGAAAAGCCTGTAGTTATGATCAAGTCAGGCAGAACTGAAAGTGGTGGAGAAGCAGCTTCCAGCCATACAGGAAGTATTGCAGGAAGTATAGATGCTTATCGAGCTGCTTTCAGGAAAACAGGAATAATAGAAGCTGAGTCAAACAGAGAGCTGCTTGATTTTGGAAAGTTTTTCTCCTTCCAGCCTCTACCTGAAGGAAAAAATATCGCTGTAGTAACGAACGCTGGAGGTCCTGGAGTCATTTCAGCGGATGAAGTATTTGAGAGAGGCATGGAGATGGCTTATTTCACGGATCAAACAGTGGAAGAATTAACTGAAAACTTGCCTGAAGAGGCCTCTAAGGATAATCCTGTGGATATTGTGGGTGATGCAGGGCACAGAAGATATCATGATGCGATCCGTGCTGTTCTTGAAGATGAAGAAGTTGATGCATTGATAGTTGTACTTACTCCACAAGCAAATACACAGATCGAAAAAACAGCTCACACAGTCGTTTCCCTAGTTGAAGAGACTGATAAAACAGTTTGTGGATGTTTCATGGGAGAAGAAGACGTCGAAAAAGGGAGACAGATACTTGAAAGAAATGAGGTGCCTGTAGTTGATGATCCGAAACAGGCTGTCAAATCTATCAAAGCGATGTCAGATTACAGAGAGTTTAGGGGGATAGAATACAGCTATAAGGAGGTAAAAAAGAGTAAGAAGGCTTCTGAAGCGATAGATAATTACAGCGGGTTCTCAAGTGCGAAAAGAATCCTTGATGAGTACGGGTTCAATACTGCTTTGACTAAATCTGTTGATACGCCTAGAGAAGCTATTGAAACCGCCAGTAAAATAGGTTATCCTGTCACATTGAAGCTTGATTCGACAGATTTATCGCATAAGACGGAACTAGGAGGCGTAAAGACAGATCTAAGGAACAGAAAAGAGATACAGAATGCGTTCCAGAGTATAGTGGAGGAAGCTTTTACAGGTCTTGATACAGAAGTCTCTATACAGGTACAGGAACAGCTTGAAGGATTGGAAGTTGCCCTTGGATTAAAACGTGATCCGCAGTTTGGACCTGTTGTTATGGTTGGGCTTGGAGGAATATACGTTGAAGCGTTTAAAGATGTCTCATTTGGTGTAGCACCAATTAGTGAGGAAGAAGCTGATCAAATGATACATGAGCTTCGTTCATCGCCTATATTTGAAGGAATGAGAGGCCAGGATTACTCTCTTGAATCTCTAAAAGATGCTATAATCACTTTGGGCGAGATAGGCCTTAATCATGAAAAAATTGAAAATATTGACATCAATCCGTTGATGTTGAGAGAGGATTCGGCTATTGCAGTTGATATTGACTTCCAGTTAAATGATTGAAAACGCTATTTAGTATTGTCCACTAACTTGTTTCTATGAGTCAAGAAGATGAAGCACTGGAACTTCACAGTAAAAACCCTGGAAAAATCAGCGTAGAGGCCTCTGTAGAGATCAACGGAAAAGAAGATCTCGGACTGGTTTATACGCCGGGAGTAGCAGCCCCGTGTAAAAAAATAGCAGAAGATAAAGAAAAAGCATACGAATATACTTCAAAAAGAAATCTTGTTGCTGTAGTTTCTGACGGTTCTGCGGTACTGGGTCTTGGTGATATAGGTGCTGAGGCCTCTATGCCTGTGATGGAAGGGAAAGCAAACTTGATGAAAAAGTTTGGAGGAGTAGATGGCTTTCCAATTTGTATCAATGCTGATTCTCCTGAAGATATTATCGAACACGTGGAAAGAGAGGTCCCGACTTTCGGAGCAGTTAATTTAGAGGATATAAAGGCTCCAAGATGCTTTAAAGCTGAGGAAAAACTGAAAGAGAAACTTGATATCCCTGTTTTTCACGATGATCAGCATGGAACAGCTATAGTAGTCGGAGCAGCAGTCAAAAACGCTTTGAAATTGGCTGAAAAAGATTTGGAAGATGTCAGGATCGCTATATCTGGTGCAGGCGCATCTGGCATTGCTGTAGCAAACTTCTTACTTGATGCAGGAGCAGAAAACATTGTGCCTGTGGATTCATCAGGAATACTTAGAACAGACGATCAAAATAGCTACAAAGCTGATTTGGCAAAAAGAACACTTGCCTCGGAGGAACAGGGAGATCTTTCAGACGCCATGAAAGATGCTGACGTATTTATTGGTCTTTCAGCTCCGGGAATAGTCTCAAAAGAAATGGTAAACTCCATGGATGAAAAATCCATAGTTTTTGCGCTGGCAAATCCTGAACCGGAGATATACCCGGATGAGGCCTCTGAAGCAGGAGCTTTTATCACATCCACAGGTAGAAGTGATTTCGATAATCAGGTGAATAATTCCCTCGCATTCCCTGGTGTTTTTAGAGGAGCACTTGATGCCAAAGCCTCTGAAATAAATGAAGAAATGAAGATAGCTGCTTCAGAAGCTATAATGGAGTTTATAGAGCCTGAAATTGATAGAATTGTTCCGGATACGCTTGACAAAGAACTTGCCATGGAGATAGCTGACAAAGTAGAAGAGGCAGCGAAGAACTCTGGAGCTTCTAGAGAATAGCTTTTTACTTTTTCTTCCCTCTATTTAGTGTATGGAACAGGAAGCAAAGAAAAACTACATCAAGGCCGGAGAAGTTATACAGGAGGCCCGTAAAGAGGCCCGAGAATTAGCTAAGCCAGGCACGAACTTGAAAACTATAGCTGATAATATAGAGGATCTAATACGTGAAAGAGGCCTTGAGCCGGCTTTTCCTGTGAATGTATCTGTAGACGATGAAGCAGCTCATTACACTCCGGGTGTTAATGAGAAACAAGAACTAAGGGCTGAGAACGTTGTAAAAATTGATATCGGCGCTCATTCTAACGGGTATATTGCTGATACTGCTTTAACTGTTAATCCTTCTGGCAGGAGACAGGAAATGATTGATGCTGTTGAAAAAGTACTTAAAGAGGCCTTGGAGTTTATAGAGCCAGGTAAAACGATTGGAGAAGTAGGCGAGTTTATAGAAAATTCTGTTCCGGAGGAGTATGAAGTCGTTCGTAATCTTACAGGCCATTATCTAGGCCAATACGAACAACATGCTGGGGTGTCGATTCCCAATGTTGTGAATAACTCTGATCATATTCTAGAGGAAGGAGATGCCTTTGCTATAGAGCCTTTCCTTACTGATGGCTCTGGGAGGATAAAAAACGGCTCTGACGGCAATATCTATAAGCTGGAAAGTGATAAAAATGTTAGAGGCCGTATGGAAAGAGATCTTTTGAAAGAAATAAAGAGTTTCGAGGGATTGCCTTTTACGTCTAGATGGTTTGATGATTTCGGTGCACGTCAAAGAATGGCTCTTAGGAAACTTGTACAGGCTGATATAGTTCATTCCTATCCTGTACTCAAGGAAATAAATGGAGGAACTGTTGTACAGGCAGAGCATACAGTGATACTTACAGAGGATGGCAAAAAGATAACTACAAGAAGTTAACCTCTTACCTGTGAGATGGCGCGTTCAAATTCGGCCACTCTAGTTATCCCGCTCGAGAGGACGAAACCATCTTGTTCGTTTCCTATAACGAATGTTGGGGTGCCTAACTCTCCTATATTTCTTAATGCATTGGTCCTGTCTTCAACCATCTCTGAGCCATCAGTTGAAAGATAACATTGGATGAATTTCTCTGTATCGATGTTTTCTCTCTCTTGTACCATGGATTTGAAGTGACTGGCTGTTCTGTTGTCTCCTCCGGAAGTCCATACATCTCTTGTTTCATACAGTTCATCTAAAAAGCTCCAGTATTCGTCTTTATTTTGGTCGTAGACGCAGTTAGCTGCTGCGTGAGCCCTTAAACTGTTAGGATGTAGATCAGGCACTGGATGATCCTTTAGTGTGAACTGTACTTCCCCTGTATCGATCAATTCCTTCTTGAAGTTATCGAATATATTTTCTGAATCAGCTTCCAGTAACGGGCTCGCATCATGTCCGTGCCACTCAGAGCAGTAAGGACAACCAAAATCAGTGTACTGTATTACTTTGATTGGAGCATCTTCATCTCCGAGACTTGGATCATCTCCTAGAGTAATATTTCCTATCTCAACAGTCTGAAACTCTAAATCACTATCTGCACTTGTGAAATTAAACTCTGGCAGACCTAGATCAGCGCCTCCTGTCGCTGAACCTAAGAAACCTAGTGAAAAACCTGAGAAAACGCCGATTAGAAAGAACACAGCAACAGCAGACTTCAGTGAAAGATCTATACTTGAAGAGGCCTCTTCACTTTCTTCGTTTTCTTCTGAATTATTGTCTTTTTCCTCCTCGACAGCCTCTTCTGAAAGTTCTTTGTCTTCAGTTTCTTCACTTTTTTCGGCTTTTTCTATCTCTTTGTCTGAGTGCATCTGGCCTTGATGAATCTTCAGACCTCTTTCAGAATCAAAATCTTCTCCACATACGACACACTCTTTTCCAGACATATGTATACAATCCTGTATCGGTTAATAAAAATAGAATGGTGAAGAAAAAAGAAGTTTTTCAGCCGAAGTAATCCGGCGTCTCCTTAGTCTCCTCGATATCATCCATCTTCTTCATCATGGAACGGTAACGCTCCAAGTTCTCCTCTGTGGCTGTAGGCCTCACATCATCGATCGCTCCAAGGAAATCTTTCTCAGTTACTTCAGCTGCGTCTTCATCGTTCCGGAGAGCATCCATTCCAGCCTCTCTACAGACGGATTCAATATCACTTCCAACGAATCCATCTGTGTTTTCAGCCAGTTCATCGAGATCAACATCATCTGACATCGGCATTTTTCTTGTATGAACCTCGAAAATCTTTCTACGGGCCTCTAAGTCAGGTACTTCAACTTCAACGTTTCTATCAATCCTTCCAGGCCTCATAATCGCTGGATCAATCATATCAGGTCTGTTAGTAGCTGCTATAACAGTTACTCCTTCAAGACTTTCGATTCCATCCAGTTCTGTCAGTAACTGGTTCACTACACGATCCCCAACTCCTGAATCAGAGCTTCGACTTCCTCTTCTTGGCGCTATCGAGTCTATCTCATCTATAAACAGGACACAAGGAGCAACTTGACGTGCTTTCTTGAAGACTTCTCTCACAGCTCCTTCTGACTCTCCGACGTACTTGGAGAGCAGTTCGGGACCTTTAACTGAGATAAAGTTGGAGTTTGATTCGTTGGCCACTGCTTTCGCTAGGAGTGTTTTTCCTGTACCTGGCAATCCGTAAAGAAGTATTCCTTTTGGTACTTCTATTCCCATGCGCTTGAAACGCTCAGGATACTCTTGTGGCCATTCTACCATCTCCTTTAATCTGTCTTTTGTGTCGTTGAGGCCGCCAATATCGTCCCATGTGGTTTGTGGAACTTCGACCATTACTTCACGCATCTGTGAAGGCTCTACGGTTCTCATTCCTTCTATCATGGCCTCTCTATCTACTACAAGATCTTCAAGTACATTGCTTGGTATTTCCTCGTCGAGATCTATTTCTGGAAGTACTTCTCTCAGTACGTACATTGCGGCCTCTTTACATAATGTCTCGAGATCTGCGCCGACGTATCCGTGTGTCTTGTCTGCTAACTCATCGAGATTGACGTCGTCAGCTAGAGGCATGTTTCGAGTGTGGATTTGGAGTACTTCTTTTCTCCCGTCTCTGTTTGGCACTCCTATTTCGATCTCTCTGTCGAAACGACCTCCTCTTCTCAGCGCTGGATCAATAGAGTTCGCACGATTCGTTGCTGCAATCACAATCACGTTTTCACGGGCCTCTAATCCGTCCATCTCGGAAAGCAGCTGTGCTACAACTCGCCTTTCTACTTCTCCGCCTGTTTCATCTCTTTTTGGAGCGATGGCATCGATTTCGTCAATGAAGATAATTGCTGGAGCATCGTCCCGGGCCTCTTCAAATTTTTCTCTCAACTGTTTCTCAGACTCTCCATAGTACTTGGACATTATCTCCGGTCCGTCGATTGAAAGGAATGTAGCGTTGGATTCGTTGGCTACTGCTTTCGCCAAGAGTGTTTTTCCTGTTCCGGGTGGTCCTTGTAATAGGACTCCGCTCGGTGCATCGATTCCCAGTTGCTGGAAGACTTCAGGATGTTTTAGTGGGAGTTCGATCATCTCTCTGACTTTTTGTACTTCCTCATCAAGGCCTCCGATGTCTTCATACGTGACGTCTGGAACTTTGACGTGTTGCTGTTCCTGCTGTTCGACTGCCTGTTTCTTGACTTTAATCTCTGTATTTCTCGTGATCTGTACAGGACCTTTCGGCTTCGTCTTTACTATCATCAGTTTTGTTTCTCCGCCGAAGCTGAAGGCAAACTTGTCCATATCGAAGTCGAAAGGCATGTCATCGAACATCGACTGTCTTCTATCTCTGTCTCCTCCAGGAACGACTATGTCGCCCTGCATCACTGCTCTATTGGCGAGGCCTTTCTTGAATATGTTTGGATTCGATACTTGCATCATAACTCCTTGTTCTGCCGGAGCCAGTGTTATCTCTTCGGCCTCCTTTAATTCGGCTTTTCGAACTGAGACATTTTCACCCAGGCTTGTACCAGCGTTTTTACGCATGTATCCGTCCATCCTTGCGATGCCGAGGCCTTTGTCGGCAGGATAGCTTCTTGCTACTCTTCCTGCTGTCTCTCTTTCACCTTCTATCACCACGGCCTCACCTTCCCGGACGTCTATCTCCTCCATGATTTTGCTGTCAATTCTTACAATTCCTTTCCCGATGTCCTGCTGAGCGTTCGGAGGAACTTCTCCTACACGCAGCTTCACTGAGTTATCATCTGTCATTGTTCATCACCATCTCCAATCTTCTCAATAATACTTGGATCTTCTATAAGCACTGTAAAGACATGTATTGATACTTTCTTACCCCATTTATCAAAATAAGCCTCTATACGAGACACATAGTTCGTATCAGTAACGAAAACACTGTCATCTATCCTTATGTGAGGTATGTCATCCATCAATCCGTCTTTTTCGTAACTGTATTCTTTTCCGTTCTTCCTGACTGTCTGCTTGTAGCCGAAGAGGCCTCTGTAGAACTTGTTTCTCTCATAAACAGAATCAAAGTTCTTCCTCTCGGTGTTGTACGTAAACAAAGCAGCTTCAGTCTCTGACATAATAAGAACAAGAGAGGAACTAAAGTTTAAATCTTTTTTGTTCACGTAAACAAAAAAGTTGTTTTTATGGGAAAAAACTCACGAAATATTTACAGTAAAGTTTCTCCTCACAGTCTCTGCATCGCTTTTTGAGGCCTCTATGCCAAGCGTTTGATTTCCATCCAGTTCTGAAGAGTTGAACTTAATGCTGAATTTTATCTCTTTTTCAGGATGATCCCACAGCCAAGTTGGAGGCAGAGAATCCTCTCCCCCGCTGATAGGAGGACTGAAATCAGGTTCAAGAAGAGGAGGCCTATAATCTCCGTAGTAAATGTAGGAGACCTCGTCCGCGTTTCTGATCAGGCCTCTGATCTCTCCTGTTTCATTGTTTACCAGGCTCAGATTATTCTCTATCTCTATTTCAGGAGTAGCAGTCGGTTTTGCGGAGTGCCATGGTGTCTGACTTGAAATAAGGTGAGCGAATCTTCCGTCAGTCATGATATTTAAGGAGCCCGTAGCAAAGATTAGTACGAAAATCGCGCCGTAGATCAGATGTCTCCTTTGCTTTCCCATGTCATTCAATTTGAATGTATCGAATTTAAGTCCGGTGTTTGGTGTTCGAAAGAAGCCGAACTGGTTAAGGATAAAAGAGTTGTAACACTTTTTCTTTTTGTGGAAGTAGAAAGAGTTTCTACCGGCTGTGAACCACTCGATACGCTGTTAAATGGCGGCGTTGAGAAAGGAGTTATATCTAATTTTTACGGTGAATCAGGCTCCGGGAAGACAAATGTATGCATCCAAGTATCTGCAAAAGTAGCGGAGAACGGAGGAAAAGTAGCTTATATTGATTCAGAGGCCTCTTTCTCGCCTGAGAGATTCATGCAGATAGCAAATGAAGATGCGCTCGACAATATCTTCTTGAAGGATGTAACGGATTTCGAACAGCAGGATGAGACAATTGAGGGTCTTGAAAATCTTGTAGAAGATGAAGGAATTGATCTAATCGTAGTTGACTCACTTGTTTCACTGTATCGTCTGAAAGTAAATGGCGACAATGCTCAAGAGGTTAATCAGGAGCTATCTCAACAGTTGTCAACTTTATCCGGTATTGCGAGAAATCATAATCTTCCTGTGCTGATAACGAATCAGGTATACACAAGTTTCGATGAAGATGGACTTGAATTAGTTGGCAGAGATGTCCCGAAGTACTGGAGTAAATGTCTTGTGAAGCTTTCACAGAACGATAAAAACGTTAGAAAGGCCCGCATAGCCAAGCATCGTTCACTTCCAGAGGGAAAGGAAGTCCTGTTCGAGATAACTGATGAAGGCCTTGTAAAAAGTTCTGATTCGGGTCTCTTCTAGGAGAAAGATAGTCGAGCTATCATTTTTATCTGGATAAATTTCTAAAGTCTTTGAATCAATTGAACTCTATGAGTCTTGAAGATGCCAGAGAGGAAATAGATCAAGCTAATAACAGGATTGCAGGAAACGTTAGAGACAGGATGGATGCTGTGCTGAAAGTCCTGGATCACAAAAGCAGAGAGGATATGGGTATAAGAGATAGGGAAAGAGAAGAAGAAGTCAAAGAAGATTTCGAGGAAATGTTCAGAAACAAGAAGATGCCTCCGGAAAGAGGCCGTGAACTGGCGGATGTACTGATCGAGACAGCAGTGGATATACAGGAAGATCTGATGGAGGAAGAGGGAAAGTGAAAGTAGCTCTTCTGGGTCCTGAAGGAACTTATACTCATCAGGCAGCGGAAAAATACTTTGACAATCTTGAGCCTGTCTTCTGTTCAACTATAAGAGATGTATTTGATTCAGATACAGAAGTAAAGTTCGTTCCTATAGAGAACTCTCTCGGTGGAGGAGTAATGGATACTGTCGATCTACTGAAGGATAGAAACGAGAAAGTTACGGGCGAGATAACACTAGGTATACAGCACGCACTGATATCTGAAGAGGAAAGCATCGAGGACATCCAGAAAATAAAATCACATCCACAAGCCCTCGCACAGTCAAAAGAGATAATAGAGAACAACTCATGGAATACTGAGGAGACTAATTCGACGGCTGAAGCAGTTACAGGCCTCGAAGAAGGAGAAGTTGCTCTTGCATCCGAGATAGCCGCTGAAATTAACGATAAAAATATTCTCAGGAGATCAGTACAGGATAAAGATGTGAATGTCACAAGATTCCTTGTCCTTAACGGGCAATCAGATGGCTATGACAAGTCTTCACTTATACTTGAGCCTCAGGAGGACAGGCCCGGAATCCTGCACGCAATGCTTTCCTGTTTCTCAGGCCATCAGATCAATCTAAGCCACATCCAGTCACGGCCTACAAAGGAAAAACTCGGAGAATATTACTTCTATGTGGAGGCTCAGACGGGAGGAAAAGAGCTTGAGAAAGCGATCAAATGCCTGGAAACTTATGGAAACGTTCAGGAGCTTGGAGTCTATAGAGAGGCCTCAAGCCCGGAGGAGGAATAAAGTATGAGAGAAAGAGTCGAAAATATTGATCTGTCTATAAGGAGGATTTCCGAAAAAGCATCAAAGAAAGACGATGTAATAAGATTCGATATTGGACAGCCAAGCTTTGATACGCCTGAACACGTTAAGGAAACAGCCAAAAAAGGCTTGGAGAACAAGCAGGGATACTCTCCGATGCTGGGACTGGAGGAACTTAGAGAGGAGATTTCTGTAGAGGAATCAATGAAGAAAGGTATTGAAGTCAGTTCTGAAGAAGTCATGGTGACGACAGGAGGTATGGGAGCTTTATTCGCTGTTTTTTCAGCAAGATTAGAGAGTGAAGATAAAGCTGTATTCAATGATCCTTGCTGGGGTCCTTACAAAATGATCAGCGAGGTCTCGGAAAATGAATGGAGTCAAGTACAATACTGGGACGAAGACAGAAACTTGAGACAAGAAGCCAAAGATGAAATCCGAGATGCTGATCTTGTAGTCGTTAACACTCCTGGAAATCCGACAGGATACGTACTGAATGAGGATCAGGCCCGTGAAATAGCGGAGTTTGCAGATGAAAACGATACTTTCCTGATTTCCGATGAAGTGTATCACAGATTGACTTATGGTAGAGATCACGTTTCTCCTTCATCTTACTCTTCAAACTGCTGTATAATAGGCTCTGCATCAAAGAATCACGCTATGACGGGCTGGAGAGTCGGCTGGCTAGTGGATACTCCTGAGAATATTGAGCAGTATGCGAAAGTCTCCAGAGCCAGTACGGCGTGTCCTCCAAAGATTTCCCAGTACGCAGCGATAGAGGCTCTGAAAGATGATTCGCACGTTAAAGAGATGAGAGAGGCCTATCGAAGGAGGAGAGACGCATTGATTGAAGAGATGAATGATCTTGGCTGGGATTATGTTGCTCCTGAAGGAGCTATCTATGCGTTCCCGGAGGTCGGAGAGGATTCCTGGAATTTCTGTATGAGAATGATTGATGAGGGAGTAGCAATGGTGCCGGGAGAGCCTATGGGGCCTGAGAGCGATCGAAACGTCAGAATATGTTTTGGATCAACTACAGAAGAAGAGATAAGAGAGGCATTCCAAAGGATAAAGAAAGCTGTTTAATCCCATTTAATTTCTCCAAGTTTTTCTTCTATTTTCTTGGCTAATTCAAAATCTATCTCGGTTAATCCATCTGAGTCGTGGCTCCATAGATCAATCTCCACTGCTCCGTACTCTACTTTCACTTCTGGGTGATGGAACTCGGCTTCTGAAAGCGCGAAAACAGTGTTGGCGAAGAAGACGGCTTCCCTGTAGTCGTCGAATTCTACTCTTGTAACAAGTTTATCGTTTCTTTCCTCCCAGATTTCAAGTTGTTCAAGTCGTTCATCCATTTCGCTCCTTTTCATGAACACTACTTTGTTCTTTAACTTGTAAAAAATTTGTTTCATCTTTCTGGAAAAGCTATTTAGGCCTAAAGTCCAAGAAATACAGTAAAGGACAATGATTGATCAGAAGATAGCGATTGTAGGAGGAACAGGAAAGTTCGGTCAACACCTCGGAGAAAAAATGGAAGAGGGAAATCACATAATTATATCAGGATCAACAGAAGAAAAAGCAAAAAGAATAGCTGAAAAACATGGATGGCGCTATGGAGAATCTGAAGAGATAGTTAAACAAGCCGATGTCGTGATAGTATCTGTGCCGATATCTGTAACTGTTGATGTTATACATGATATAGGCCCAAATGTTCCAAAAGATGCACTCCTATGTGATGTCACAAGTGTAAAACAGAGGCCTGTAGAGGTCATGGAAAAGTATTCGGATGAGGTTCTGGGAATGCATCCAATGTATGCTCCAAGTAACTCAATAAAAGGCCAGAAAATTGTCATGTGTCCAGTAAAAGGAAAGAAGTGGACTGTGATGGAAGAGTTCTGGGAGGAAAACGGCGCAGATCTCCACTTTACAGATCCAGAATCTCATGATAGTGCGATGAGTTTTGTACAGGGACTGATGCATTTCTCGGAGCTTGTAGTCGCTGATGTAATGCGCAAATCGGAGTTCGAAGGAGATGATCTGCAGGAATTCTCTTCACCTGTGTACAGTTTGATAACAGATCTTACAGCCAGAATGTTGAATCAACAATCAGGCCTCTACGGAAGTATACAGAAAGAAAATCCGGAAAATGAAGAAATCAGGGATGAATTTATAGAGTCGGCTGAAGAGTTAAAGGAGCTTGTAAAAGATGAAGAGGCCTTTTCAGAACGTTTCGAGGAGCTTGGCGAACAGTTTAATCTGGAAGGAGCCCAAAATAGAACTGATGAAGTAATCGAGTTCCTGTCGAACCAAGTCAGAAAAGATTAAGAGGTGACGAAATCAATATGGCAGATCTACTTGAAGAAGCGAGACAGAACATAGACAGTATAAACGAAGATATAGTGGAAAAAGTAGACGAAAGAATGGATGAGGTCCTGAAAGTAATAGAATACAAGCAGAAAAACAATCTGGATGTCAAAGATGAAGATAGAGAGGATGAAGTGATGCAGCATTTCGCTGAAAGATTCGAGGAGAAAGGAATGCCTCCAGAAAGAGGAAGACAGCTTGGAAGGCTGCTTATAGATACTGCAATTGATCTAGAAAGAGAGATGATTCCTAAAAAAGATGAATAATTTTACCAATCGTCTTTAGTAGCGCAGTCAGGATTTATACACATAGAGTACGGATTCTTGTTCTTCCTCTTCACTTTAATCCTAGGCGTACCGCATTCATCACACAATTCTCCCAGGGCCTCTATACTTCCGTTTCTAGGCAAAGGGAAAGTGTTTTCACAGTCATCATAATTGGAACATCCAACGAAACGATTCCCATTGTTCTTGATTATCCTCAAAGTTCCGTCTTCACATTCGTCACACGGCCCGAGCTGTCTTCTTCTCTTCCGTTCAGAATCAATAGTGTCTACTAATTCTGATCCGATCTCTTTCTCGTTCTCCTTGAACTTCATCAAAGTTTCTTCAAGCTCGTCTCTAGCCTCTCCTACAACATCGTCACTAGTTTTTTCCCCTTTCTGGATCTCATCCATCTTCTCCTCAAATTCTCTAGTCAACTCCTCGCTCATAAGATCTGGTACGTGATCCTCGAGTGTTTCGACTATAGTTAATCCCAATTCGGTGACTTCTATAGGAGATCCGTCGATGTAGTTCCTGCTGTACAATCGATCGATTGTAGAGGCCCTGGTTGCTTTAGTCCCTAGATTCTTCTTTTCAAGCTCTGAGACGATCCCTGACTGGCTGTAACGTCTTGGAGGCTTTGTCTCTTTCTCCTCAAGATCGAATCCCTCTACTTCAAGTTTTTCACCTTCTTCAACACCTGGCAATTCTGCTTCTTCCACTTTGACGTATGGATCATACAGTTCGAACCAGTTCCTCTGCTTTGTAACCTTGGATTTAGCTGTGAAGTCGTATCCAAGAACATCCAATGTCAAAGTAAGTGATTGTCTCTTTGCAGCATCTCCGAACACTGCGAAGAAACGCTTGACAACAAGATCGTATACTTTTCTCTCCATCTTGGAAAGATTAGAAGGCCTCTCTCCTGTCGGATAAATAGCCGGGTGGGCATCATCCTCTTTCTTTCCCTGACGAGGATACATATTATCGTTTTTATCCTTCTTCAGAACTTTCTTCGCCAGTTCCTCGTAGTTATCTTGGCCTTTAAGCTTCTTCAGCAAATTTTCGTATCCGAGCTTTGCTGGAAGCTTCTGACTCTCTGTACGCGGATAAGAAATCAGAGAATCTTCGTAAAGGGACTGTGCAATTGATTGAGTCTTTTTAGGCGAAAGATTAAATTGGCTAGAGGCCTCTTTCTGAAGGCCTGTCAAGTTGAAAGGTATCGGCGGATTATGTGAGTAATTGTTTATCTTAACATTTGATACTCGTGTCTTTTCCTCTCCTTCAACTGTGGCAAAGATCTGATTCGCCTTTTCCTCTTCCCACAGCCTGTCGATCTTGTCTCTGTCCGCTCCTGTCTCCTGGAACTTGGCATCGAACTCTGAATGATGTAAAAATATCTCCCAGTAAGGATCAGGATCAAACTCCATAATAGCTCTTTCCCTGTCAGCTAGCACTTTCAGAGCAGGACCCTGTACACGTCCAGTTGAGAGTGTTTTGTATCGATCGTTTTCACGGACAGACTGCATCAAAGCTCTTGAGACGTTTACACCGTAATAATAATCAAGTATATGTCTCGCGATCCCGGCATCAGTCATACCGCCGTCAAAACTCTCTAAATTATCAAAGGCCTCTCTCAAATCATCTTTAGTCAAAGTCGAGAACTTCATACGTTCGATCTGATCGTCAGAGGCCCCGGTGATATGTTTGATAACGTTCGCTCCGATAACACTTCCTTCAAGATCGAAGTCGCACGCATTGATATATGTATCAGCTTTTTCCAGCTGATCTTTCAAATTATGGTAGTATTTTTTCATGTAATCGGCAGAATCGTCAGTTTCAAAAGTAGGCTTCCACTCAACTTCGAAGACAGGATAATCCCAGCCATCCTCAACAGAATCGAGATTGAATATATGCCCGACAGCAGGAGAAATAATTATACGGCGATCATCTGTTTCAACAATGTAATTTTTCACTCCTCTGTTAGTCTTTGTGCTATAATCGCCGAGGGCCTGAGCCAGTTTACTTGCGACGTTCGGTTTTTCACCGACCATCACCGTTGTCTCCATAACTACAAACCTTTCAATCGCAAAGATTTAAACAGACATCCCAGTACTGAACCTATTCGGCCGATCCTTATTTAAATCACAATCATCGTGACAATATTATGAACGCAATCGCAACTTCGGGTGGATGTTTTGTATCGAAGGGTGGATGCGTTCTGCAAAGATAGTTCGATAGATTCTTCTAACGTTTCTTCTGTAAATGTGGAACTGTCAGCTCTACTACTGCTGTCAGTGCTTCTGCTGTAAATCCGGGAAAGCTCCGGTTTACAGCTTTCTACACTTCCAATAGGTGATACAATAATGCAACTAAACCAACACAACACCATGCAATGCAACAAGAAAACCATGAAACAGTTTAATAGAGGTGAAAAATAGATATGGTGGGTAATCCAAGTACTGATCAAGCTTACAGAGGAGAAGCCGATGCAGAAAACATCAGAACCTCTCAGGAAGAGATAAATGCTCTTCACTCATCTGATCCGGCCTCTATATCCGATACAACAGTCGAATACGATGAGGGATTGATGGTGACAGCAATTGAGGCCTTTGAACAGTTTGATATCTATCCTCTAATGACTGATGGAGGCCACAAACGAGAAGACTCTGATGAGGCATACGATGGAGAGGACCCGAGAGTACAGCAAGCCGTAGATTTCGGTGTTACAATGAAAAGGCCTGGTAACTCTGTTGAGGACTACACTTCTGAAGAACAGGGCTTCGAACCTCATAACGAAAGCCCTAATTATGAGGAATGGGCTAATGGATTCGACGATGAGGAAGCGCTAAGAGCTTTCTCAGGCCTATTTGACGAATAAAAAACACAAAAATGAGAATGAGGCCTTTTCAAAGGCCCTCTTTTTTTCTTTTTATTCTACTTCAATAAACTCTTTTCCACCCATGTAGTTCTGAAGTGCTTCCGGGATCTTGATTCCTTTCTCTGTCTGATTGTTCTCGATTATAGCTGTCATAACTCTGGAAGTTGCACATGCCGTAGCGTTCAAAGTATGTGCTGTCTCTGTGCTGTCTCCTGTACGGATCCTGGCGCCGACTTTCCGGGCCTGAAAGTCTGTACAGTTACTGCATGAAACAACTTCCCCGTACTCTCCTAGAGGAGGCCTCCAGACTTCTATATCGTACTTTTTAGCTGCATTGTCGTTCATGTCTCCTGTACAGACGTTGACAACTCTGTAAGGCAAGTTGAGTTTCTGCATTATCTCCTCAGAATTGTTGAGCAGTTCTTCGTGCAGCTCCCAGCTATTCTCTGGCTTTGTGTAAATATACTGCTCTACTTTCTCGAACTGGTGTACACGCCAGATCCCTCTCGTCTCTTGACCGTGTTTTCCGGCCTCTTGACGGAAATTAGTTGAGAATCCTCCGTACTTCAAAGGCAGTTCCTTTGGCTCTATTATCTCGTCCATGTGGAGTGTTGCCAGAGTCTGCTCAGAAGTCGCGATCAAGTACTTGTCCTCGTCTTCGATCTTGTACAGCTGTTCTTCAAAATCTTCCAACTCTGCAGCTGCAGCCATAGGCTCATGCTTCAACATGTAAGGAGTCTGCATAGGCGTAAAGCCCTTGTCCTCTAATACGTCCATCGAGAACTGTATAAGAGCTTGATTCAATCTGAAAAGATCACTCTTCAGATAATAAGCTCTTTCACCGCCGATTTCAGCAGCTTTCTCAGTCTCGACAAGATCGTTTCTTTGAATTATATCGGCAGCCAGTTCTGAATCACTTTCCTTCCCGTTTTCTGGCTCCCAGGTATTGATCTCTTTATTATCGTCTTCATCGTCGCCATCAGGAACTGATTCATGCAAAATATTCCCTATTTGATACCTTATCTCGTCACGCTCATCTTTCAAGGCCTCTACATCCTTCTCCAGTTCGGAAATAGTCTCTTTTACTTCCTGCATCTGTTCAATATGCTCTTCAGCATCCTCGCCGTTCTGCTTCAATTCGGCGATCTTATCTCCTACATCGTTTCGCTTCTCCTGAAGCTCCTGAAGCCTTTGAAGACTTTCACGCCAGGCCTCATCAAGCTCAACAACTTTATCAACTTTTTCAGTATCTTTTCCTCGCCTCTCCTCAGAGGCCTTAATCTTCTCAGGACTTTCACGGAACAGTTCAATATCTAACATGTATAATCACTTGTGCAGAAATTTTTATCTAAAACAGGTTTTACTAACTGAATCTCGACGAGCCTACAGGTTGCAAAAGTAGCCGGTAGAAACACGTCCACCTTTCATTGTAGGCAAAAGTTCGCAGAAGAGAGTTAAAAATTTATTTCTCAACGATCCATACCATCTCCTGTTCAGAGTTTTCCAAATCTTCGAGGTCAAAGCCGCCGTAGACGTTCCATTTCGTGAAGCTGGAGTTCCTCAGTAAAAGTTCGAACTCTGTCTTCGTCGTCATCTTGCTCTTCCCTGTCGAAGACCATTTCACATCGCCTTTTTCCACGACTTTTTTCTCAAACTCGATTATCATATCCACAGTATCAACGATCTCATTGTACTCCACAAGCTCTAGATCAGGATGGCCTTCGATATCACTTCTCATTTCCTTCCCATAGTTTTCACTGATGAAATCAAAGTCCGGACAGTAAAAATTCAGTATCAATTTTCCACCTTCCTCGAGATGATCATAGATAGTCTCAAGAGTCTCCAGCTGATCATCCACAGTCAAGTTGTGATGAAAACTCCTATACGGAATCATGATCAAAGAAAACTTCTCATCAAGATCAAAATCCTGCATATTCGCCTCCTCAACTTTCGCATCAAGGCCTCGATCCTCGGCTTTATCCCTCAAAATGTCCAACATCGCCTCAGAAATATCGATTCCATACGCATCCACTCCTTCCTCCAACATCTCCAAGTAAATCCTTCCGGTCCCACAAGCAACTTCCAAAACTTTTCCATCAACTTTACAGGCCTCTTCCACGTAGAAATCGACATCTTTGCCATCACTCTTGCTCTGATGAATAACATCATACAAAGCTGCGTAATCCTCAAAATCAGAGTAAGTCATAAGGATGAATATCTAATGTCTAGTATTCTCTCTTAATACCATTTTCACTGTGGATGTAAAACTCTTTGATCTCATTTTCTTGAAGATATATTGGACCGCTTTCCTGTTTTAATTTTTTGATGTTTCCATTTTCGGATCTCTTCACATCATAGGGATAACGTAAAACTATATCTTTATTGTATTTTGACTCTCCATATGCATGTACTTCCCCAAAAAGTTCTCTTGATTCTGTGGACACAATCACTCTTTTAGGGTTCTCTGTTTTGTTGAATGTCATTTCCCAGATTGTATACTGATCTCTTAGGTGTTTTTCAGGAACCCATCTTCGTACACCTATGATTAGGGTGAATGATATTGAGAGTGCGAAAAATAATTCTGAGATGAATATCCAAGCTTGGCTTTCTAATCCGAGATTAGAGACAAAAGACAAGGGGTCAGAAGGGATTTTATAACCATGTATGGATCTTGAGATCTGTACAAGAATGAGTGAAACACCGCTCAAAACCACGCTAAAAAATAGCTTCTCAAATCTGTCAAATTCTCTACTTATATCTCCAACGTCTTTTATTATGAGGAAGCTTGCTATCCCTGGAATTAGAAAGAAAGAGTAGATTAAAAGATTTGAGATTAGATTAGTCATTATCTTCTACTTCTATTTCCACGTTATCGGTATCTATTTCCACATCTTCGCTGAATGAAACCTCTCCAGATTCAATAGGGTCTTCATCTGAGGTCTCTGCTACATATGCTTTTTCGACTTTAATATCAGTCATATTGATTATTTGTGTTCTAAATTTTTACATATTTTTGGTTTTTAGATAAATTAAAAGATTTTATTGAAAGAAAATATGTGGAAGGTTTTATCCCAGATAATCTGGCTTCTCGTGGCCGATTTCTTCGAGAGGCCTCAGTAGCTCCGGGTTTTGTTTGAAGCGTTCTCGAACTGGTTCGAATCTTTCGATTACTTCGTCTGCTACTGCTTCTTTCAAGTCGAGAGGGTGGAGTTCACCGCTTTCGAAGTCGTCAGCCATTTCCTCAAATTCTTCGTAGTGGAGGTCTCCGCCGTATTCTTCTTCTCTTTCTACGTGTAGTTCTCTATCTGCTCCGAAGATGAAGAACTTGGCGATATCAATGATTGGATTATCTTCTACTTGGCCTTGTGGGCAGTAAGCGTCTTCAAGTATCTCTCTGATCCTGCTTGGATCGGCGTGGAGAGGGAACATGGTGTTCTTCTTGCTTGAGCTCATCTTGTCTCCGCTTCCGGCTAAAGAGGTCAGGATAGGCCAGTGAACGCATGTAGGTTTCTCGTATCCAAGTTTCGGAAGGTTTTCTCTTGCTAGCATATGTACTTTTCTCTGATCGATCCCTGCTACAGCCAGATCAAGATCCAGATGAACGATGTCCAGTGCTTGCATCAATGGGTACATGACATGTGATACGTATGTACTTTCTCCTGACTGTATCTCCGCCATAGATCTTTTACCGCGGTTAAGAGTGGTTTCTTTGGCTAATTCGAGAAGGTCATGGAAGTATTCTGTTTTTTCCTGGAAACTTCTTCCATGAGTATACTCTGCTTCAAGGCCTAGTGCCTCGAATGTTGCCTGCCAGTAATCTGTCATTTTTTCGATCCATTCCTCGTCTCCCTTCTTGTTCAGGTATGTGTGGAGATCTGCCCAAAGGATTACTGGCTGGAATCCTGCTTTCTGGATGTCCAGCATCTTACGCACTGAGATCCAGTGCCCCAAGTGTACAGGACCTGAAGTTTCGTAGCCGACGTAGGCTCTTGGCTCATCTTTATTCTTTAGTATTTCTTCTAGTTCTTCTTCCTGTACGATTTCCTCTGAGTTCCGCAGTACTAGTTCCTTGCGTTCTTCTAAATCCATAAACTTGGATTTTCTCCAAGTGTTAAATTAGTTTCTGGAGACGTCGATGGGCTCCGCTCCTGAAATCCTCTTCAAGGCCTCTGGATCTATTGATACTCCAACTACTCTTGATCCTCCTGCTGGCTTGACTCTGTCTTTTTCCAGTATGCTTTCCTCCATGAAGACGTCTATATCCAGATCAAATGGAGAGACGCCTCCTATGATGTATCCTGTCTCTTTTTTGACTTCCTCAGGACTTGCCATCCGTACCTTGGAATCCACTTTTTCAGCCAGTTTCTCCTCTGAAACGCTTGTATCTCCCGGACATAGAACTGCTACAGGCCTCTCCGCCATGAATACAAGTGTCTTGATTATATCTCCTTTTTCCATATCGGTGTTCTGTGCTGATTCCTCTACTGTTTCACTTTTGGCGTGGATCATGAACTCGACGTCTTCATTCATCAATTCACTCAGGACGCGTTCAATATTTTCCATATCGTCCTCGATAAAATCCATGAACTCTTCAAGAGCTTCAGGAGATTGCTTGAATCCTTTCATATTAAACTTGTTTTTGCAGTGCCTGATTGAAATAAATGAAGTAACAACAATTTATCCATGATCGTGATCGATGGAGATGAAGGAGGAGGCCAAGTATTGAGGACTGCCTTAACTCTCTCAGTGATCACAGGAAACGATTTTCGTATCAAAAATATCAGAGGCAACAGAGATGAGCCAGGCCTGAAAAATCAGCATCTTGAGTGTGTTAGAGCTGTAAGGGATTTTTCAGGGACGGAAGTAAAAAATCTGAGTAAAGGATCTGAAGATCTAGTTTTCAGGCCTAGAAAAGAATTTAATCCCTCTATAAAATCTGATATAGGGACTGCAGGAAGTGTTAATCTCGTGATTGATACTATTTTACCCCTGACTGATCTGATTGATGAAAAAATGGAGATCGAAGTTGCTGGAGGAACTGATGTTAAGTGGGCTCCGATGTCTCTCTATCATGAACACGTTAAACTTCCATTGATTGAGGAGATGGGCCTGAAAACCGATTATGAAGTAAAGGAGACAGGCTTTTATCCTGCCGGAGGAGGCCTAGCCTCGCTTAATGCAGAAGGCAAAATTGGAGAAAGCATTGATCTCACTGAGCGAGGCGAACTTGAAAAAATAGAAATCTATTCCAAAGCTTCAATAGACTTGAAAGATGCTGAAGTGGCCTCTAGACAGGCGAAGAAAGCCAGAGAAAAATGTAAGGAACTTGAAAAGGCTGAGATTGAAGAGTATGTTGAATATGTTGGATCGGATTCTACAGGCTCTGTTTTATTGATCAAGGCTGTTTACGAGAACTCTGTCGCAGGATTTGATAATCTAGGTGCGAAAGGGAAAAGTTCTGAAAAAGTGGCTGAAGAGGCCTTTCAGGAGTTTAAGCGGTTCCATGAATCAGAGGCCTGTGTTGACAGATACATGGCTGATCAGTTGATGGTGTTTGGAGCTCTTACAAATATCGCGTTTACTTTTCCAGAATACACTGATCACATGGATTCAAATCTTGAGGTCATGAGGTCTTTTGGATACGGTTACGAAATTAAAGAGGTAAACTCGGTTCGAGCAGTATCATTCGGTTCATAGGTCCGACAAAGTGTTGAAAAAGGGTTACTGACTTATTGTTTGCTTATAATCATTTCTTATGGCTTCTAGAGGCAGGGACGATAGAACTGTAAAACAGATGGTAATGGATCAGTTAGTCCTTGATAGACTGGAGACATGGGGGGAATGGGATTTCCTTGCTAGAGACGTCCCTGTAGAGAAGGAAGGATTCGACATATCTTACGATGTTTTGACTGTAGATATGGAAAACAGGAGAATACAGGTTGATATAATTGGATACGATAATTTAGTAAAGGAAAGCGTAAAGGAAGCTGTTGAAGGCCTCGAGAACGAGTATGGCTATATTGCCCCGAATATGACTTCTGAAGACGTGTTTTCAAATGATTTTCCTCCGCGTCAAGTTGATGGAGATCTTTACTGGCAAGATGAAGATGCTTGGAAGATTGATACATCAGAGTTCGATGCTTTATGCGATAATCTGTTTGGATATGATATCTTGTCCCGTGATTATAAGAGAATAAGCCAGAACATCGTCTGAAAAAATATTTAAGAAGTTCTATACTAAATTCAATCATGGAAGAAGGCAGAGGCCCTGAAAATCTTTCTAATCAGTTTGTAGCGGTGTCTGCCTGAATGTCAATGAGGCCTCTTCCTGCATATCAGCAGCAATGGGGTCTCACAGATGAAGTGCATGAAGCCGTTCTAAATGAGCTTGAAGGAGTCTATGGCGGTCCATCTCTTGTAGAATTAGACAGGAAATACAGGAATCTCCCGGTAGAGCTTTATGAGGGGCCTGAGGTGGAAGAAGGCACTTACAGACATGCTCTAAGAGAAGTAGATGATAGAACATGGCATGATAGGGGAGTACATGCATTGATACAGTTTCATGACGCAACCTTTGAGGATTCCGAGTTCGATCTGATGCTTACAGAACTAGGATACAATTATACTCTGGCGAATACTGATTACAGTACTTCGGAGATGAGCAGGGAAATGATCGACAACGATAAAGTCGATGTCCCTAAAAGCGATATTGATTTCGCGAGGATAAGTTTCAGAGATGATGAACTTTTCGTAGAGCTTTGGGAAGTCAAAGCCACTGAAGAGGCTTTACAAGAATCTGAACAGCTTCAGAATCATAGAGATGCCTTAAATCTTTTCCAAGATGAGACAGGCTTTGATGTAACAACTAGAACAAAAGGACTCAGTTCAGAAGGAGTTAAAGATAAGATGAATGCTACTGAAGAGGATTACGGTATTCCAAGAAAGTACTGGGGTGATGTAGCTATCAGTCCTGGAAGTCAAGAGGTAATTGAATCAGAAAGATTCAATACACTTCAAGAAGCATTTTTCGGCGGAGAAATTGACTTGGATGAAGCTATCGAAGAAGTTATGACTCAAGAAGAGTTTATTTGATATCTCAGAATACTTAATAGATTATCCAAATATCTAGATAAAAAGATAAAAAAGAGTATCTGGAACAATTCCAGATTTTATTTGATATCTACAGACTTTCCGTCTTCGTGATCCTTCTCTGCACGAATTTCAAGGACTCCATCTTCGTAAGAGGCCTCTATCGTGTCAGGATCTACAGGCTGTGGGAATGAAACTCTCCTGTTGAAAGCCTTCCGTGATCTTTCACGTCTGTAATACTTCTCGTTTTCCTCCTCTATCTCTTTACTTGATTCTGCGGAGATCTCAACTCCTTCGGCGTCAGCTTTGACATTAATCTCTTCCTTTTCAACTCCTGGCATATCTGCTGATACGACGAACTCTCCGCCCTCTTCTGCTATATCCACAGGGAACCCTGTTGTAAAGTCGTGTGCAAAGTTCCTTCCTTTTTCCTGGAACTCGCTGAACACTTTTTCCATCTGGTTAAAGAGGTCATCAACGTTCTCAGCTCTTTTTAGTCTTCTCATTGTTTTCATCACCTTGTTTTTATACAGGTCTTTAAAAATTTTTATTTGTTTCGACTGGCGTTTTCTATCTGCCGATGTAAAACTTCAAGCTGATCATGTATATCGTTCAATATGTTTTCAGCCTTCTGCTGTTTCCGTTTTAGATCGCCTGAGGCCTCTTCATCCTTCACTTCATCAAAATCGTGTTCAACTGAATCGATTTCATCTTCAAGATCTTCTATAGCGTCGGTGTATTCGCCTTCATCAATATCCTTCTCTGCATCTTTAAGGCTCATAAAGTAACGTTATCACTTTTCGTGTTTATAGATTATCACATGGACAGGCCTGAAAAAGTACTTGAAAAAACAAAGGAAATAATCAGTGAAGGGGAAAAGGCCTCTGCCAAGAAAATTTCTCAAGAAATGAACTGGATGGAACAGGATATACATAGATGCCTGAATATTCTGGAGAAAAACGAGAAAATCAAGACTGATTCAAAGAACTTTCTTGGGAAAAAGATGAGAATAGTACAGGTATACCGCTAGTTGCGGTCTACCTGTGGAGTAGGGATCGGAGGCAACATATTCAGTGTATCAGCGATACCTACGGCCTCTGAAAGAAGCTTCCTGTACATATCGTTCATCAAAGGCGCTCGGATACTTTCATCAAGTTCTTCAGTTTCCCCCCATGTTTCAACTATCTTCTCTGTATCTCCATTCCATAGAACGTTTCCACTGATGTTGATCTCTGCACGGGCCTCGTCCCCGGCCATGTATTTGACTGAGAAATCAAAATCTATGCGTGCTACTTCCTCGTCGAATGCGTTTACAGAGGCAGACTCCACGCTTTTTATCGTAGGCGAATAGTTTATTTTTAGATTTCCGCGTGCATTATTTTGTCTGTGTGCCTCGATGCTGTCTACGTTAAATCCAACTATCATAATATTAGAGTAGAAAGATTAAACCTTTATTATTTTAGCTGATTAAGTTATAGACATGGGACTTTGGAAGAAAACAAAACAGTACGGTAATCTACTGATAGCTTTAATGATGACAATCGGATTCGGAGCAACATTCATGATATACGCAGCCGGAGCCCCAAGTGGCCAAAGCCCGGAAGACAGCACTGAGGAACTTAATTACGAAATTCCTGAATCAACTTACACAGAGGAAGGTTTCGACAAAAACTTTCAAGAACAAGCAGTAATAGCTGCACAAAACGATGTAGCTGTAGTAACCGTGATGTACGATAACGAATCACAACTTGAAAGCATAGAAGATATGAGGCCTATAAATAACGTATTTGGAGAGAAAGCTTACATACAAGTTATAGACTCTGGAGACTCACTGGATATCCCTACACAAGCTGAAGTTACAGAGTATCCTGCAGCAGTCGTGATAGGAGGATCAATCAGCCAGAGAGGAATAAGTCCAACTATACAAAGCTTTGAAGCAGGAGACTTCACAAGAACGGATATAGAAAGAGAAATCTGCAGAGCGATCTCCGATCTACAGGGCATCGCAGCACACTGCAGATCAATAGGAGCCTTCTAAAAAACCACTTACAGGCCTCTAAATCGAAATATCAAAGGCCTTCGCAAAACTTTCATCCCCCTGAACATTTTCAGAATCAAGCTCCTCAAGCTTCTCAACTGCACTTTCATCTGTTTGAGATGCAGAAACAGCTCCTTTCTCTCCTACAAGAGTAACACAGGCCTGATGTTTATTCGAAAGCTTCTGAGCAACTTGAATCAAAAGCCCTACATTATCCGTAGGAACTTCAGCAACGATATCATTAAGATCGTTTTCCTCAACCTCATCTTCCAAGAAACCTTCAATTTCGCTACTTAATTCTTCTTCTAGTTTTTCGTTAGTTTTCCAGGTATTGAATAGTTTTTCAACTCTTTCAGGTAAACTGCCGGTGAATTCAAGTTCTTCAGCAGACTCTTCGGACTCCAAGAATTTGCTTAGTTTTCCTATCTTGTTCTGGAGTTCATTATTGGTTTCAATAAATTTCTCAATTGCCTCTATAATCTGATCAGGATTATTCACACTAAGAATGTCGACAAGTTCTCTCTGAATGTCTCTGGGATTGCTTTCCGGTTCTTCTGGATTATCCATATCTACTAGCTCAGCTGCGTTTACAAGCCTATCCTCAATACTATCTTCAAATTCTCTAGCAGATTCTCCGGCCTTATACTCCAGTCTGATAACTCCGTCCTGAATCCGCTTACAACCTGTCAGTACAAATTCTTCTGCGTGAGAAGTCTGCTTTAGATGTGTTCCTCCACAGGCCTCTATATCCACGTCTTCTATATCTATCAGTCTTATCGTGTCTCCTGGAGGTGCTCCTCCTTGATAAATCCTGAATCCGTAATTCTGTTCTGCTTCGGATTTCTCCATCTCAAGGACATCAATGCTGTGATTTTCTTCAATTATCTCGTTGACTTTCTGCTCTATATCGTCTAAAGTGTCTCTATCAGGCTTCTCGTAGTGAGTGATGTCCAGTCGGGCCTTTTCATTTGTCTTGTTTGCTCCGGCCTGATAGATATGTTCACCCAGTTCTTCTCTTGCTGCAGCGTTCACCATGTGCGTGACAGAGTGGTGTTGGGTCAACTGCTTCCTTCTCTCACCATTGACTGTACAAGTTACAGAGTCTCCTTCACTCAAGTCGTGTCTTGGTGCTCGATGGACTACTACTCCGGACTGTTTCTGCACATCTACTACTTCTGAACTATTTATTGAGCCTGAATCAGGCGATTGTCCTCCTCCTTCCGGATAGAACAAAGTTTTGTCAAGCACTATCCACTCATCTTCTATAATCTTCTCTACAGAGGCCTCAAATTCCGGATTTATCGTCTTTCCGTTTTCTAGATACGGCTCTCTGTATTCTTCTTTGTAATACAGTTTCTCCGTCTCTTCGACATCTGTTACGTCAAACTGTTCTTCTGCATCTTTGACTGTTTCCTCTTCACTTCCAAGCATCGTGTAGAAGTCTTCCGGCACTTTGAAGTCGTGTTCTTCCATCATCTCGGGAGAGACTCCGTGACTTTCGTACAGCTCTATCATTTTCTCTACAGAAGGCTGTTCATCAAATTTCTCAAGTTTTTCTCTAGCTTTTTCCCTTGAGGCCTCGTATTTTTCTCCTTCAACTTCCAGTATCTCTTGGATTTCATTGATTGATTCCAGAAGTTCCGGATACATTGAACTTAGTTCTTCTGCGTTCCACTTGGCGACTTCAGTCATCTCAACGTCCCATTCGTACTTCTGGATAAAGTCTTTCGCTCTCCTGTATATCATACGGAGATTGTATCCGCCTCCGGTGTTACTTGGAATCTTTCCATCAGCCAGAGCAAAGTTCAATGCTCTAGAATGCTCAGCTATAGAATAGAGAGCTGCTGCCGGCTTTATCTCCTCTTTTAATTCATCGGCATCCATGCCAATTCTTTCAGCTACTTCCTTCCATTTCTCGTCTATATCATCTACTTCATCAATATTTAATTCGCTGGAATGTGGCAGAAATTTTTCCCATACTTCCTGATCAATCTCAAGCCCTGTTCTCTCCTTCAATTTGTTTATTGTTTCAGGCATCACGGATTCGTAGCTTGTCTCTGTTCCTCTGGAAATCCATGTGATTCTTTCATGTCCCATTCCCATGTCAAGGACTTTCAGATCGAGTTCTTCGTAGCCTTCTGGTGTCTGTCTGTAAAACATGTAGACTTGGTTGAAAAGCTCCAATCCATCGACGAAGAACTCCATACAGGCCCCAAGATTCCCTCCTCCACCCCAGGAATCTTCATGCAAAATCAGCTTTTCTTCACTTATTCCAAGCTCTTCAACAGTAAACTCAAACATGTCCCGGAAATAACGATCCTGATCGTATTCGTCGCTTTTCTTGAAACATGTCTGTCCGATCATCGTGAAATTAGTATAATGCCGTCCAGTGATCCCTACGTTGTCGACGTCATTGAATCTTAAAGAAGGCTGAGGGATGATTAGTTCGTCTGCAGGGGGAGAGGCCTCTCCACTAACAACGTACGGCTGAAAACAGTAAATAGAAGCGCCTGTAAACTCTACATCATCTCGCCATCGAGCCACAACAGGATAACGATCAATTGATTTGTATCCACGCTCCTGCATAAACTTCTCGAATACTTTCCATGACTCGGTATGTGTATATTCTTCTCTCGTAGGAGAATTATTGATGAATGTGTACCCATCTCCACATTCTGGCTCTCCACATATCTCTCTATCATCATTTTTACTCCAGAAATAAAGTCCACATTTCTTACACTGGCCTCGACTGAATCCTTTTTCTCTAAGTACGTCTGTAGCAAAGAACTTCTCCGGATTCTCACTTGCTTCCTTCTTTATCTTTTCCTTCAGTTCATCAAGGCCTTTCATACTCTAGAAGTTTCAAGAGAAATTTTTTATCGTTAAGACTAATAATCTGAAAGAATTAATTCAAGAGGCCTGTGAATACCATTCACCAAGCTGCGGATCAACGTCAACTACACTCGTGTCGACTCCTTCAGGAGTCAGATAATCCAGGTTCTCGATTATCGTCATAGGGCTGTACTTAGAATCTAATTCTCCTTGAAGTTTGTAGCCCTGATTCACTGAAATCTTGCCGGCCATAAGATCTTCAAGATTCCCCTCCATCTCTACGAATTCTTCAAGACCTTCAGTATCTTCTATGTCATCTTGATTTTTAAGATAGGCATCTATCTGTCTGAATCCTTCTGCGTAAACATGGTCCTTGATGAAGCCTCCGCCTCTGTGAGCTCTTAAACTCATCTTCCAGGCCTTATCATGATCGAATCCGAACTCCCTGTTCATCGTATAAGTATCTGTGAAGTCATCACCTTTCATCACAGATTCAACAGATTTCACTCTGGCAGCGTACTTCTTCTTGTTGTCTGGATTTGAGAGGCCTGTAGCTTCTTCTAGGAAGAAAGCAATCCCTTCCGCAGCTTGGTGGTAATGTCCTGTCCCTGATCCCATTATGCCGAATTCCTGCTGGTATCCGTTTGCTCCTCTTAATGCATGTGTTCCGATCTCGTGTACAAGAAGCCTCATCATCCTGTTCTCTGTAAACTTTTCGCCTTCTGGTACGCTTATCTCCTGATTTGCCGCGTTTACTTTCATAGATCCTTTTTCTCTAGTATCTACACTCCATTCATCCATCTCAAGGAGATCTAGAGTTTTTTCCAGAGAGTCTTTCATCTCTGTCGTTGAAAATCTTTCCTCGGTGTACCTTGGATCTCCGGCTGTTTCTTCTTCCTGAAGAACACCTTCTGCCCATTCAACAGTGGTTTTTGATGGCTCTCCGTAGATGACTCTTGAGGCCTCCTGAACTATTTCAGTATCTCCGAGATTCTCAGCTATATTGATTAAAGCCATCCCTTCTTGGATAGTATCTCTATACATCTCCCTAACTGTTTCAGAAGACTCTACTTCTTCAATTTCTCTTTCAAACTCCGCTAGCTCTCTCCTCATGTCTGTGAAGTCTTCCTGATCAACGTATTCGAACTCAGGATTCTCTACATCAATCCTTCTTATCTCTTCAGACTCCAGATCATCTGGAGTAATGGAAGAGGTAACAGTATCTTCTACTAACTCATTAACTACATCCTCTTTTTCAGAGGCCTCCGTCTCAGGAACTTCTCCTTTAATACTCTGTTCAAATCTCTTCTTAGCTTCTTCGGAATTCTCAGGAGTCATTCTGCTGTATATTTCTATCTCGGATCGCAGTTCTTTTACAGTCTCATCGATATCCTGAAGTTTTTTGTTGTTCATAAGTAACAAATACGTATTGGGTTGTTTTAAATTTTTCCCTTTTTGGTTGTGTAGCTTGCTATACAATAAAAAAAGAAATAGGTTTGAAGGCTGTTTAGGCCTCTGGTAGTTCTTCTGTAAGGTGGTTCAGCAGGCTCAAAGTGACTGCTGTTCCTATCGGACCTATTACTAGAACTCCTAGAGTTGCTACGATGTCTGGTGTTACTGTTGCAATCAGAGCAATAAGTAAAGCCATAACTATGTAGGCAAGGCCTACTCCAAGCAGTGCTGCAAAGATGCTTGATCTGTGCCCCTTCGTTCTCTGTACACTTTCATCAAGAGCCTGGAACATTCTCTTGTTGTCGATCGCTACAAGAGGCTGTGCAAGAAGCAAAGCCACTGTAACATATAAGAATGCTCCCAGTCCTAGCAAGATGCCTATAAATCCAAGAATCACTGCTGCTCCTCCTGAAGAAGCTACTGCTTCGGGAGTTGCAGCTCCGGAAAGCATACCTAGGATTCCTGCAGGTAAAACAAACAGGAAACCTAATCCATAAGCTAGAACTGCTGTCGTGATGTTGGCTCCAAGGATACGTCCGAAAGGCCATAGGAGATTCTCTGTAAAGAGTTCTCTTCGAACTTCATCTTCTCTTAGAGATCTTAGACCTCCAATTGTAGCCATTATGCCTAGGAGCGCAGACACTATAGTTATCGCAACGCCTGCTCCCAGCATTGTTGTTGAACCTGCCTCCGTTAGGAGTGATCCTCCGATATTCAAAGCCTGAATAACGAAGAATAGGCCTACCAATTTTTTGCCTACAGGTGTTTTCAAACTACCAAATGCGTGTTTCAAAATACTTCCGGCATTTAATGCCATACTACTTACTTACACGTTATTTCTTTATAATTTTACGCCGGAAAGAAACGGAGAAATTGAAATTATAGAATAAAAAGAAAAAACTAGGAGGCCAGAGGCCTCTTTAGAACATGTTTCCTAGGCCTTCAGCTGCGTCGTCTTCTGAGGTGTCTTCTTCCTCTTCTTCCTCTTCCTCTTCTTCCTCAGCTTCTTCTTCTGAATCGTCTGCTGCTGGGGCTGGAGCTGCTCCGCCTGCAACTGCTGTCTCCATTGCTTCTTCAATGTCGACATCTTCAAGAGCTGCGACTAGAGCTGCTATTTCGGAGTCTTCGACGTCTAGACCTGCTGCGTCGACGATGTCCTGAAGATTCTCTTCTGTGATTTCTTTGTCTGCTTCGCTAAGTGTAAGTGCTGCGTAGATTAATTCCATAAATTGTTCACCAATGAAGGAAAAAGAGGAGACAACCCTTAAAAAACTCTCTTGCATAGATGAATATAGATGCCTTTAATTGAGTTCTCGGAACTATCAGAAAATCTCAGAGTAAAGCTTTCAGAGAAAGGAAGAAAGGATCTCTGGCACCGAGTCGACGAGTTCGGAGGAGTGAAAAATCTAGCCGAGGCCTTTCAATATTCCCGATCTAAAATATACAACTGGAAGTCGAAAGAACTCGCACTTCCGTTAAATTTTGTACGCCAGATCATGGGAGAAAACAATACGGATGAGATAATTTTACTGAAAGGCCCGGGATCAAGTGGAAAAATCGAAGATCCAGAGTTTCCATTGAAAATCTCCAACGAACTTTTGACACGGGTAGAGGCCTCTGTCAAGAAAAACAGAGAGGGCACGCCAATATATATCACTTCTGAAAAAAGTTTAGTGGAAAGATTCGCAGAACTTTTAGACAGAATCGGGGATGTCGAATACAAAGTTTAT
>Ga0102939_1000020_pt1 | contig 48782 bp, 56 predicted proteins | sample SalPon2_B_H2O_MG_FD_78214 | JGI IMG/M metagenome (GOLD analysis project Ga0102939, IMG submission 78214) | Salt pond water microbial communities from South San Francisco under conditions of wetland restoration - Salt Pond MetaG R2_B_H2O_MG | ecosystem: Environmental > Aquatic > Non-marine Saline... | reverse complement strand
TGGAGGAGATTTGAAATGAGTGAAAAAAGTTGGAGCTCAAAGGACTGGAGCAGACTAATTACCTTACTGATTTGTGTACCAGTCTATCTAGTGTCAACCGGCTCATTCCTCATCAATGGAAAAGACATTTACTCTGGTATTATGCTGTTCGGCGGATTATTCATGGCTGCAGGGATTTACATGAACTGGAAACGCTTGGCCAGTGACGAAAAGATTGATGATGAACGGATGAGACAGATTAACCTGAAGGCTGGTTTCTCAGCGTTCTGGACAATGATCTTTGTACTGATATTCTGGGGATTACTTAGAACACTACTTGTAATCTTTACACCGCTGACAGACTCAATGATACTGGACTACGACACACTAGTATTGATCTTCACAGGCTTTGCGAGCTACCTCGGATTCCGCATCTACTACCTTAAATTTGGAGTAGAACAAAATTTGGAGGATCGATTAAAAAATGAAAGGAGGAGATGAAAGAGAGAACAGGATTCATTTGGAGAGCTCGAGAAACGGCTTTATCGCCTATACATTTGTTACGATGAGTTTATGGGCGTACAACCTTATCTACACCGACCAGACTCAGTGGATCCTCTACCTAGTAGCTTTTGGACCGTTCTTCGTCTTCGTGACCTCCATGACCTACTACCACTGGAAAGGCCTGAAAAACAGTCTAAAGCTATCAAGCTTAACTTCAAACTAGAACCATGGAGATTCAAAATAGCCTCAAAAAATTCCGAGAAAAAAATGATTTGACACAGGCGGAGCTAGCGAAAGAGCTCGATGTATCACGACAGACAGTCAACGCCATCGAGACAGGGAAATATGATCCTAGCTTGGAGCTGGCGTTGAAAATCGCGGAGTTTTTCGATGCAAAAATTGAAGAAGTATTTGAACTGGGAAAAGAGGATTGAATACTATGGAACAGCTCTTGATCACGACACTTTCAGGCCTCTTCGTAGGCCTGCTTGCATACATGATAAAATACAGAGACAAACCAGAACTCATCGCAGGATTCGACAGAGAAAAGTTCAGTGATGTGGAAGGCCTGAAAGATTTTGTAGGATTATACATGTTTGTCGTGGCAGGCCTTACATTATTTACAGGCTTAGGCGATTATCTTTCTCTGCTTGAAAGAGGCCTTCACTGGACAGTTTACTCTGTGCTATTGACAGCTACAGTTCTGAGAATGCTGATAGGAGTAAGAGATTTCCGCTAAATCTGCGGCTGATTATTTTTAGGCCTTTGGCAAATGTTCGATTGAAACAGGACCGATAAACAGAAAATAAGGCTTTACAGGAAGTTTTCAAGAAAATCTTTCAGTTCTTTTCCGCCGTGAACATGCTCGTAAACTTTCAGATAACCTGCTACGAGATCTTCAAAATCATCCTTCTTTTCTTCTGAGACTTCCTCAAATTTTTCAAGGCCTTCACCGGTTATCGTGTAGTAGTTTCTGTCTCCTGTCTCAAGGCCTTCTTTTTCCGCTTCTTCATCGTTTAGAGACTTGATCAATCCATCTTCCTCAAGCCTCTGAATTAACGGATAGATTGTTCCGTAGCTGGGACTCCAGTTTCCCTCTGTGATATTCTCTATCCGCGAAACTATCTCGTAGCCGTACGTCGGGCCTTCCTCACAGGCCTCTAGCACGAGATACTCGAGGACTTTGCCCGGAACTTTCTTTCCCATGGAGTTGTTTGTTTGCTTGAATTCTTTTGTCACTTACGATTCTAAATGTTTCGATTCGATATGTCTTTTAAATTTTCAGGCCTGGATTTTTCTTATGGATCTGCCTAAAATCAGAGACTCAATTTCAGGTTCAGGACGCTGGTTTAAGAATCAGTTCAAGTCAAAGGAAGATCTTGATCTGCTTAATGGTAATGTGGGAAAGAATCTGTTCTATCTTTCTCTGCCTGTCATAATCATTAATTTACTTCAGACTGCTTACAATCTTGCGGATACTTTCTGGCTCGGCCAGTACTCTGGAGATGCACTTGCTGCTATAACTTTTGCATTTCCTCTAGTGTTTTTCTTGATCTCACTGGGAATGGGTCTAGCAGTTGCGGGTAGTGTTTTAGTTGCTCAATTTGAAGGATCAGGGAAAGATAAAATGAGAAATTATGCAGCTTCACAAACAGTTATGTTTTCGGCAATAGCGTCAGTGATACTAGGGATACTTGGATACTTGTTTATAGGAGATATTGTGACATTGTTAGGTGCTTCAGGTTCAGTAGCAACATCTGCAGCAGGATATCTTGAAGTAATATCTATAGGCCTGTTCTCAATGTTTGGTTTTCTGGTATTTCAGTCTCTTATGCGAGGATTTGGGGACACAGTTACTCCAATGTTGTTGATGCTGGGTACTGTAGTATTAAACATAATAATTGATCCATTGTTTATATTTGGATTCTGGATAATCCCTGAAATGGGAGTTAAAGGAGCTGCAATAGCCACAATCATATCTAGAACACTTTCTCTCTTAATCGGGATAATAATCCTGTTTTCAGGCCTGAAAGGAATCGAAATATCTCTAAAAAGCATGAAGCCCGACCTGAAATTCTTTAAAAAAATGATGCGGATAGGAGTACCCGCTTCGGTAGAAGGTACAGGACGATCAATATCTGTAAATGCGGTTACAGCAGTAGTAGGCTGGAGCTTTACTAATCCTGTCGTTGCTGGATTTGGAATAGGGATAAGAATATTTTCGATGATTTTCTTGCCAGCAGCAGCCGTAGGTAGAGGTGTAGAATCAATGGCAGGGCAAAATCTAGGCGCAGGAAACTTCGATAGAGCTGGAGAAACGGCAAAAGAAGGTGCAAAATATAGCTTCGTAATACTTACATTCCTCGGAGTACTGACCTTCGTATTTGCAGAACCTATTGCAAGCATTTTTATCGATCAAACACAGCAAAACAGCGAATTAATAGCTAAAACAGGAGCAGAATTTTTGAGATATGTAGCATTCAGCTTTGGATTCATAGGCGTCCTCAGAAGCTACAACGGATCATTTAGAGGTGCAGGAAAAACAATCACCGCAGCAATTATTTCAATCACAACATTAGGCTTAATCAGACTTCCTCTGGCATATATCGGCGCTATTCAAATTGGAACAAAAGGAGTATGGCTGGCATTCTTCATCTCAAACGTTACAGGAGCATTGATTGCTTATTTATGGTACAGAAAAGGAACGTGGCGACAGAAAGTAACAGAAGATAACCAGCAGAAAGGGGAGATTGCGGAAGAGGCCTCCGAATTTGGAGAGACTATCACAGATTAAATAAATTTGCTCAGTTTTTGGATTCCAAACTTTTAACTAAATTGTTTAAATTTTCCTTCATTTTTTTAAGGCCTTCTCTATCACCCATAGCTACTTTCCTTCCTATAGATCCATCTACACTAGAGACGAATACCTCAACCATTTCAGAATCTTTTATTCCTATGTTATTTAGTACGTGTTCAAACTTACTGTATGCTAGCTCGTCCATTTCCCTGAATTTTTCAGCAAATTTTGGATCGTGTGTGGCCTGTGCTCTAAGTTCAAGTAAAGCACTCTGGAATTTCCATCTTTCATCATCTTCAAGGCCTAGAGTGATATCGAGCATTCTGTCAAGCTGTTGGTCTTCAGGAAGATCCATTACTTCTTTATGAGAGGCCTCTAATCCTTTCTGCATGTAGTCTATAAATGATAGCATCAGGTCCTGTTTGTCCTCGTAGTGGTAGTAAATCAGTGATTTTCCTTTGTCGCATTCATCTGCTATCCTCTGTATAGAAAGATCAGCGTAGCCATGTTTGGAAAGCGCTTTGTATGTGGCCTCCATTATTTCCTGTTTAGAACCTTCTGCCATGGAAACAATGTCTCCAAGCAGACTTATACCTTTAACCTAACCATGACTTCACCAGAGGCAAGAAACAGATAATGACAGATGAGGATCTAATCGCTGATGTAGTTAAAGAAGATTTTCCTGTATTCGATGAGAGGCCTCAACTTGTTTACTTTGATAACGCAGCTACATCACATAAGCCTGAGTCAGTTATAGAATCTATAGAAAATTTTTACACAGAAAACAACTCAAATATAGGACGAGGGCTTTACGATCTAGCAAGTGATTCTACAAAAAATTACAAACAGGCCCGTAGGAACATAGCAGATTTCATCAATGCGGACAGCGAAGAAATTATTTTCGTGAGAAACACTACTGAAGCAGAGAACCTCGTAGCTTCAAGTCTTGACTTTGAAGGAGACGTAGTTATATCTAAAATGGCTCATCACTCGGAACAGCTTCCATGGCGGAGAAAAGCTTCTAGAGAGAACAAAAAAATAACTTATCTTGAGACAGAGAACGGAAAAATTTCAGTTGAATCCGCTAAAGAAGAAATCACTGAAGAAACAGGAATCGTAGCTATCTCACATATTTCCAATGTATTCGGCGCAGAAAATCCTGTCGAAGAGATAATAGATATAGCGCATCAGAAAAATGCGTTAGTAGTTCTTGATGTAGCACAGAGTATCCCTCACAGATCTATAAATGTTAAACAGCTTGAAGCAGATTTCGTTACTTTCTCAGGGCATAAAATGCTCGGGCCTACAGGCATAGGAGTTCTCTACGGAAGAAAAGAACTTCTGGACGATATGAATCCGTATCAGTTGGGCGGAGGCATGATAGATTCAGTTACAGAAAAAGAAGTCAAGTATGCAGATGCACCAGAAAAGTTTGAAGCAGGAACACCGAATATAGCAGGAGCAGTAGGCCTCTCAAAGGCAATGGATTATCTGGAAAATACAGGGATTGAGAAAATTAGAGATCACACAAGAGAACTGGCAGAGAAGATAAGAAAAGGCCTTGAGAATATAGAAAAGATTGATGTTATCTCACCGGAAGATGCTAATCTTGTCTCATTTACGTGTAGCTGTGCTCATCCCCACGATGTTGCAGAGGTGTTGAATCAGCACGGAGTTGCTGTAAGAGCTGGACATCACTGCGCACAGCCACAGATGATGGAACTTGATGTAAACGGTGCGACACGGGCATCTCCCTACATATACAACACTGAAGAAGATGTGGAGAAATTGCTAGAAGCAGTAAGGGAGGCAGTGGAAACATTCGATGTATGAACAAAAAGGTGTTGAATAATGTACAGAGAAGAAATACTTGATCACTACAAGAGGCCTCGAAACAAAGGAGAGTTAGATACAGAGTACGAAGCGGAAGGAGAAAACGCGAGCTGTGGAGATGACACTCATATTTATGTTGAAGTCGAAGATGAAGAGATAGTTGATTTTAAACACAGTACAGATGGATGTGCCATATGTACAGCAGGTGTTTCGATTCTCTCAGAAGAACTTTTGAATAGAGAAGTAGAGGAGGTCTTGGATCTGGATAAAGACTGGATGATCGATAGACTTGGAATAGATATTTCTCCTATGCGTATGAAATGTGCGTTACTGGGGCTGGAGACCGCTCAAAAGGCGCTGAGTCAAAAAGGATAATAGTTTTATCTTTACATAATTTTTCTATGCCGGATTTTCACGTAGTTGCAGCTAATTTGATCGAAAAAGAAGGAGAATATCTTCTCGTCAAAGAAGGAAAAGAACCAGTTAGAGGCCTCTGGAATCTTCCAGCTGGAGGAGCCAAAAAAGATGAAGATATTAAGGAAGCCGCTGTTAGAGAGGTAAAGGAAGAGACAGGTCTCAAAGTCAGTCTTGAAGGGATTTTGGGTGTCTTCGTCGATGAAAGCGATAGAAGTGATACAAAAGTACTGATATTTGTGTTCAATGCGAGTACTGAAGATTTTGAGATCAAAACTCCTGAAAGCGGAGAGATACTTGACGCAGGACTTTACTCTTCTGACGAGATAAATAGTATGGATATCCGTGTGCCTTTCATTCAAGAAGCTATAAAGAGATATGAAAGAGGGGAAGAAAAATCGCTTGATACATTGAAAGATTACAGAAAGGATCTAAAATGAACAGAATGGATGAAGTAGAAAACAGAGCCTCAGAGTTTTTCAGAAAAGTAAATCCTGCACACGACTGGGAACACGTCAAAAGAGTAGAGAAGATAGCACTGAAACTGGCTGAAAAAGAAGGAGCAGATAAAGAGATCGTTCAAGCCTCTGTACTGCTTCACGACATAGGCAGAAAAAAGGAAGACGAAAACAAAATAAATGATCATGCTGTCTGGGGAGGCAAAAAAGCAGTTGAAATACTTGAAGAACTTGATTACGATCAAGAATTTATCGAGAAAGTAAAAAAGTGTATAGAAAGTCATAGATATTCACGAGGCCCGAATCCAAAATCTATTGAGGCAAAAGTGCTTTCAGACGCCGATAATCTTGATGCTTTAGGTGCTACAGGCATAGCGAGGACTTTCAGTTACGGCGGAGAGTATTCACGTATTATAGCCGATCCTTCACTTCCTGCAGAAGAAGATCCAGACGAAAGTGGCTCTAATTCATTCAATCATCTTCAAAAGAAGATTCTATCTCTTAAAGAAAGAATGTACACCGATTCCGGGCTCGAAGTAGCCCAGGAACGACACGAATTCGTAGAAGATTTCGTGGAGAGATTCAAAGACGAAATGGAAGGGAAAAAGTAAGAGTTTACTCTATAAGATCTATTCAAAACTCTGACGATGTTGTCTTAACATCATTTTCAATGCTTGAGTCATGTTCCTGACGTCATTATATGCATCGTGTTGCCTTAAGAGTTCTTTATCAGGATCAAAGTAATGTGCTATGTCTCCACTGCCCCATTCATCTACAGGAACATCATTTTGCCGGAAAATTTTTCGGATATCCTTGAAACGAGATTTTTTAGGATCTAGATCAGAATGGTATAACTCAATATTTCTCTGGACAACGCCTAGATCATTTCCATATGAGTAAAGAGTTAAGCCCTGACTCCATTCTATAAACTCCTTCAAAACCGATTCGAAACTATCTGCTTTATTGATTCTTTCCTGTGAAAGGCCTGTAAGATCTTTGATGTAATCAGATAACTGAGGATTTATCTGAGGCCTTATTGCCTTATCGAAACTGTCCAGTATTTCAAGTTTATCTGTGTCAAACTTTACTGCTCCTATCTGAATTATTTCCCTGTACTGGCCTTTTTCATTGTCCCAGCCGTTTTCCTGGCATCCTGGCCATGAAGTGTATTCCGTATCCCAAATAATCACTTGATTGTCTTCGAACATTGAACAGCAGTAGAGTTTTGAATCGTTCCGAATAAGAAAGTTCACATCTACATTTTCTATATGACACTTGAAGTAAAAGACTTGGAAGTTTCAGTTGAAGACGAGGAAATCGTTAGAGGAGTCTCGCTTGAAATTAATGAAGGCGAAATACATGCCATCATGGGGCCTAACGGCTCAGGAAAGAGCACTCTGTGTAAATCTTTGATGGGGAATCCTGTCTACAGCATCGACGGCGGAAAAATAATCGTGGACGGAGAAGACGTCACAGAAGAAGAGACAGATGAAAGAGCACGAGCAGGCCTCTTTCTAGGCTTCCAGTATCCTGCAGAGATATCAGGAATCACAGTCGCAGAATTCTTGAAAGAAGCTATCGATGCCAGAAGAGAAGAAAAAGGAGAAGAGCCAATGCCACAGAGCGAGTTCAACGAACTACTACGTGAAAAACTCGACTTACTGGATATGGAAGAAGACTACGCACGCAGATACCTGAACGACGGATTCTCAGGAGGAGAAAAGAAGAGAAACGAAATCCTTCAGATGGCTGTACTTGATCCATCTTACGCTGTACTCGACGAAATCGATTCAGGCCTTGATATCGACGCATTGAAAGTAGTAGCAGAAGGAATCAACAGACTGGCAGACGACGATAGAGGAATATTGATGATCACACACTACCAGAGAATCCTTGATTATGTTGAGCCTGACCGTGTACACGTTATGGTGGATGGAAAGATAGTCGAAAGTGGAGGCCCAGAGCTGGCTGAGAAGCTGGAAGACGAAGGATACGAATGGGCGAAGGAGATAGAGGCCTGAAAAATCGTTTCTTATTTAACGCTTTTTTGTTGTATTAAGGAGTATGATCGGCGATGAGAGCCTAGATAACTTGGGAAACAAGCTGGAAACCGGATTTGATGAAGGAGTTCAGACAGCTCAAAACTACATATTTGATTTTAACACAGAGTATGGGATGGAAACTGCTCAAACCTTAGATTCTGCTACTTCAGATGAAGTGCCTGGATTCGGTGCCTTAGCAGCCTTTGTAGCGTTAGGCGGAGCAACTTACCTGGCCTTGACAAGAGACACCAACGACAGAACTACGTACGACGATGAAGAATCAGAGTACGAAAAGTTCTGAAAATTATTTTAATTCTGATTTCTTACTTCAGTTTCATCTTCAAAAACAGGTGATCTGTTTCATGAGGCTCTAGAGAGGCCTCTTCGATTATTTCAAATTTCTCTGAGAGCCTGTCCTTAACTTCATCGTATATTTCTTCTGTAGGCCTGGAAGTTGAGATTGACTGTGCTTTGACAGCTAGTAGTGCTGTTCCGTCTTTTTTCAGGTATCTTTCAGCGTTTTTTGTAAATATTTCGGCCTGATCACTCTGTGATATATCCTGAAAGATTACGTCTACTTCAGTTACTAGATCACTGTATTCGTCTGGATTTCTGGCGTTGCCAAGTATCGGTGCAATATTCTCCCTTGATTCAGCGACTTCAACAAGTTTTCTGATAACTGTTTCCGAGTACTCTACAGCAAATACGAATCCGTCTTGAAGTATATCCGAAAAGTGTGATACAGTTGTACCTGATGCTGCGCCGAGATAAAGCACTAGATCATCCTGTTCGAGTTCAAGATCTATTCCTTTTTCTACACCAGCTCCTACTTTAGATCTATTTGGATTCCATTCACGGAAACGTTCTCCGTTCTGTTCAACGAATTTTTCCCCGTAAACCTGCTTTTCTGATGCGGCCTTTGTGAACATCTTGGCTCCTTTTCTGTAGATCCCTGGCTGTATCTCTTCCATAGGAAACAGTTTTCCGGCGTGAAAGTTTTAGACTTATCATACAAACACAGTTTTATGGCCAGTTTCTATGTAGCGACAGACGCGCTTATCGAAAGAAATGGAAAATACTTGATGATTAAAGAAGGAAAAGAAAGGTGTAGAGGGAAATGGAACATCCCGGGCGGAGGAGTAGAGCACGGGGAAAAAGCACCTGAAGCTGTTAAGAGAGAAGTATGGGAGGAAACAGGCCTAAAAGTAGAGGAAGTTGAAGGCATCCTAGGAGTAGTGGACGGAAAATCTACAAAAGATGGACATCCTGTAATCGTATTCGTGTTCAAGTGCAGTGTAGAAAAAGGAGATCCTGATCCGGAGTTCGATGAAGAAGTAATTGACGCAGAATTTCTTTCAAAAGAGGAAATACAGGAAAAAGAGTTGAGAACTACAGTAGTAGAAGAGGCCTTCAAAATGGAGAAAAAAGAAAAACTGGAAACGGAAAACTTCTCAGATTATACTCATCCGTATCTTGAAGAAGACATCTAATTAACTACTTAACTCACTGTATTTGTCACTGCATTCCTCTCTCAAGTTTTCTGACTTGTCTTCATCACCGTAATTATCTATTCTAGCTGCCATAACAGCTTTATTAGCCATGAAGCGCGCCATCTTCCCTCTCTTATCTTCTGGAAGATCCTTCACAAATCTGTGATTGAACAGGATACCGTGCTTCGGTGGAGTTCCTTCTCCGTGAAGATAACGGAACAAAGCTTTCTCTGCTCCAAGCATTTGCACCGTAGAAGCCGGCTTTTTTGCTAACTCATCCAGACTGCCAGCCAGAGACACCAGTCTCGTGGCAAGTACAGGCCCTAGTAGTCCAGAGAGATTCTGGAACTCTTCAGAGGCCTCATTTTCTATATATTCTTCTAGACTTTCAATAGAGTTTTTAGTCTCTACAAGATTTGACACCATATCGGCCATTATCTTTCTCTCTTTTTCAGGAAGTGATGACCCTGAAGAGGCCTCTGCCAGAGATTGGAAAGGCTCTAAATCGGATCTTTCAACACCATACCTATCTAGAAGCTCTATAAATCGTTTATCATCGTTTATCTCCTCAACGAACTCTGGAAAGTGGAGAGAGTAAATATCCCTTAGATCTTCTACATCGTGGAAGAAATCAGTTCTCAATCTGTCAAGATGTCCTACAGTCTTCACCAGAAACTTATCTCTGTCTACAGGAGACTTCAATTCCTTGCTTGTCTGTTCTATAGCTTTACTTCTTATTTCTTCTTTATCCATATTTTTCACATCTCTTCCGGATTCAAGCCCATCATTTTCAACTTGACTTCAACTTCTTTCTCGGATCTGTCAAGCCGATCAGCTATCTCTTCAGGCCCCATAGACTGGAAGCTCTGGATCATGAATTTTTCCTCTGTACGGGAGAAATTATTCCAGTCGCCTAATACACGAGAGGCCTCGTCTTCTCCGGCCAAGAACTTCTCAAGCTCCTCGTTATCCATATCTGTTTTTTGACTAACTAAGTACTCCATCTGCTGTGGACTCATAGATGCCCCGGTCTTGGAAAAAGCCTGTCTCTCAATCTTTTCCTCCTGCTTATTGGATTTATGTTTTAATCCAGGCTCACTCTCTTCGAGAACATCAGTTTCAATCACTTGTCTTGTTCTCTCCCTGAGACTTTCCTCTACTTCTTCATCCAGATCCATAATATATTATTGAAGAGTTAATCTTGAAAACGTCTTCGTTTTTTATTGTTCGTTTAGTTTCGAACAGCTTTGAAGTGTTTAAAAAATGACGATGAGTAACCAGAAGGTTATGAGGATAAAGATTCTCGCTGTTTCGATCATCTTTACAATGCTTTTATGCACAGTTGCTTCCCAGAGTTACGAAAACGATGAAAATATCTACTTCGGAGAACAGAAGGAGGTAGGCGATTACATCATCAAGTACGAAGAAGATAACGGAGAAGAAATCCTGGAAGTGGGCAGATGGACTGATACCTCATTCCACATCATCAAACAGATAGACGGTTTCGACATATACGAAAAAGAGGGAGATACTCTTAACATCTCAGAAAACCTTAATATGGAGATAGGGACTGCAGGATGGGATAAAGACGGAAGATTTCTCAACGTTGACATAATAGCAAACAAAGAAATTTTATCATCTGGAGAGATCGATTCCTCCGCCCCAAGCAAGATAATTGTTTCACAAGATGACAGTGCCAACGTACCTTTCACTTTAGAGAACACAGGATTCCTGAACCAGACATACAACCTTTCAGTTGAGACAAACGCTTCTGTAGAGGCCTCTTTCAGTTTCCAGGACTTCAACGTTACTGAAGTCTACGTCGAGGCTGGTGAAGAGGAATCTGTTACAGCAAATCTCGAGGTGCCGGACAGCGCCGAACTCGGGAACTACAAGGTACTTTTGATCGCTGAAAACGGAGAAAGGCTTTCTGAAGAACTCCAGATGGAGATACGCGGTGCAGAAGTAGAAAGATCGATGGAGTTAGATATTAGAGAGAATTACATGGCTGCCAAGCCTGATGAAACAAAGGAGATACCTATTACAGTCAGGAACAGCGCAGGATTCGGATACAGATCTGAAAGTACAGGCGCAGCTCTTGAAAACGTTGAGATAGAAGTAACAGCACCAGACGGCTGGGAGCACGACTTAAATCCGGAAGGATTCAGTGAACTTGATACAAGGGAGCGTCAGAGATCAATGTTAACCCTTGATGTTCCTGCAGAGGCCTCACCCGGAGACTACTTTGTAGAGATTTCTACCTCATCTGAAAAGGCCTCTATAGAAACTCCATCCGAGATAAGGATCAATGTGAGAGAGGAGAGTGGGATGAGTAGTGTAGGCCTCGTCTTGATGGCGTTAAGTCTTGCAGCACTGATATTTGTATACAGGAAGTTCAGCCGAAGGTGAAAAATTTTGACAGACATAATCAAATTGGAAGGTGTCAAGAAAAGCTACGGAGACTTCGAAGTATTGAAAGGTATAGAGTTCTCCGTCAAGGAGGGAGAGATATTTGGTATTCTGGGGCCAAACGGCGTAGGAAAGACAACGCTTTTCCAGACTGTGCTAGGTCTCTTGAGGCAGGACAGCGGAACTATAAAAATAAAAGGTACGGAGCATACACAGTCGAAGGAGATCAAGAAGAAAATCGGCTATCTGCCCTCAGATATCAGTTTTTACGAGGGAATGACGGCAAGAGAAAATCTAGAGTTTTTTACAGAACTGGCTAAGACTGATCCGGATCTTGATGATCTTCTTGAGCTTGTAGGCCTAGAGAAAGATTCTGATAGAGCTGTTGGCGATTTTTCTACAGGTATGAAGAAAAGGCTGGGGATCGCCCAGTCGATGATCAAGGATCCAGAGATTATTATCTACGATGAGCCGACTACAGGCCTTGATCCGCAGGGGAAGAAGGCTTTCAAGGATCTCGTGAAGAAGATCAACAGGGAACGCGGGAAGACAGTTATAATCTCTTCACACATCACTACCGAGATCGATACGCTGTGTGATAGATTTGCTATACTGAGCGATGGAAAAGTTGAGGCCTGTGGGACTAGACAGGAGTTAAACAACGAGACCGATACTGATTCATACATCCGTTTAAAGACTGATGATGTAGAGGCCTCTGAGGAAATTCTGGAGGACATGGGTCTGGAGTATGAGGCCGGGAAGAAAAAGTTCGAAATCCTGGCGGAGGATGATATCAGGAGTGAACTCTTTGATCGGCTGATGGAAAAAGAGATTGAAGTCGATGCCTTCGAGATGGAGGAGGAAACACTGGAAACGACTTATCTCAAATTGACAGGGGGTGGAAAGTAATGGGTTCGATGTGGGATATCGGCCGGAAACAGCTGGAAGACAGTTTCTCAAGTAAAAAATTTCTTTTGATCCTAGGTCTCTTCCTCGTACTCTCCATGGGCTCAGTGTATATGGGAGTCGAGGAGTACAATCAGCAGATGGAGAACTTTGAAGGCGGAAGCAACTACGGACCAGCTCCAGAAAAGCCATCACTTATAGACGTCTTCGGGCCTCTCGTAGGCCTTAATCTTCCTCTCGCAGCAGCTATACTGGCCCTCCTTTTGAGCTATGACTCAATTTCACGTGAAAGAGAAGACGAAACTATAGAACTTCTTCTCTCTTATCCTATATACAGGGACGAGATAATCAACGGAAAATTCGTGGCAGGCCTCTTCACAGTAGCTACAGCGCTTCTAATAGCTTTCACTGCTTCTTCAGGCCTGGCAATATACTTGACAGGAGTGCTTCCTACAGCAGAGCAGATTTTCCGCCTAGTGTTCCTCTGGCAAGGCAGCGTCATCTACATGGGATTCTTCTTCGGACTAGGAACACTTCTTTCCGTAATACTAAATTCAAGCTGGCGAGCACTTATAACAGGCCTAGTCGTACTCCTACTGTTCTTAGCCACGCCTTTCCTATCCGGCATCATGGCTGATACAATTTATCCCATTGAGACAGATAATCCGGGAGTATCTACAGGCGTCTCTAGAAGCGTATCGGCAGGAGGAGCGGTTGCAGTACAAGAAGTAGGCATCCCGAACAGAGAGGAGAATAAAAGACAGGAGATCTATGATAAACGGGAGAACTTCGTTAATCAGGTGTCAAAATTCTCTGCCACGACAAGCTTCCAGAACTTCGCGTCCACGATGCTCGGAACAGATTACGAAGGCGAAACAGGACTTAAGCCAACAGTCTGGGAGAATCTCAGTTCAGCTCTAGGCTATCTAATATTCCTCCTAAGCGAGACATTGCTCATGTTTACAGGTTCATACACACTGTTTATGAGACAAGATTTGTGAAGCGAGGGAGTTATTTAAGAAAATAACGTGCCTAACTAAAATTATAGTGAGCGGTGTTGGTCCAGTGGCTAAGACCCCGGCCTTCCAAGCCGGTGACCCGGGTTCAAATCCCGGACGCCGCAAACCATTTAACTGATATCTTTTCCTTTAGCCCATTTTCTCAAAGTTTCCATATCTGCCTCGCCGCAGATCCATTCATCTGAATCAGTGTTGTAAAAGAACGGCACACCACCACATTTCCCATCGTCAAACTTCATCTGTTTCTTAGCGTTTTCTTTATTGTTCCAGACTTCAAGCTGTTGTACTTCCACATCTTCTTTTTCTTCAAGTTCCTCCACTTTCGGAGCCATCTTTTCACAGTGTGGACATCCATCACCGTAGAACTCATAGAGCGCCATACAACATATAATTAGATCTCTTGAATTAAATAATCCTGCATAAAATCACCAATAGAGGCCTCAAATTAGTTTTTAGACACGAAAGAGTTCTCTATATTGAATATCCTTCCCTCATTATCTGAAACACCGTAGAACTGATGATAGCCCTTCTTCTCTTCCAAGTTTGCTGTAAGAATATTCTCTACAGTCCTTCCCAAGTCTTTGTGACTCCAGTAAAGAGTAGGATAGTACGGCTCGCCTTCAAGTTCCTTTCTGTCTTCAGAGTTAACTCCTCCAATCCTTATACTGACACCTAAATCAAAATATCCGGCTTCAACTGCTTGCTTAACAGCTCTTTCAGTCATTATCTTTGACCACCCGTACGGACTGTCGGGATTCTCATCTCTAGGATCAAGTAATTTAATCGGATTATCCTTTCTTAAATCAAAATCACTTTCAGGATCAATACTATCTTTATACGGTTGAGGCGTTCCCTCAAAATTAGCATCTACAGTGTAAGCACCTATATCTCCTGTTCCTGCATGTATACTTGAGCCATTGATGAATATTGGCACATCTGCGTTCCTAGAGGCCTCTAAAATATTTTCAAACATCTCCATGTTCGGCTCCCAGGCAGTATATGTATCAAAGTTCTCTGCCGGGATGTTCCATGCCAAGTGGAACAATGCATCAACATTTCTGTCTTTCATCAAATCTTCTAGTTTTTCCAAGTCATCTTCATCAAGAAGATCAATTTGAGCGGTTTCAGTGTAGCAGTTTGAATCTTCTCGGATACTTCTGCTGACTCCTATTACGTTATAGCCTTCTTTACAGAGATAGTCTCCTGTAGCCTTGCCTACTGTTCCGCTTGCTCCTGTGATTAGAATTTTCTGTGTCATAATATTTTTTTATCCTTGAATGTTGTAAATCTGTGTGACGTTCTCTAAGAATGGGGATTTGGGAATACGGTTTTATGGATTCTAAACAGAGTTAAAGCATATGGAGCTAGATGTAAAAAATCGTAAAAATGCACTTATCTTACTCAGTTTAACTACTTTAGTACTTACAATTTACCTGTCCACAGAAAGTCTTCAATTTGGCGTTACTGATTTTTGCATCAATACTTCTTGTTGAAAACGCGTTAGCATTTTACTTCAACTGGACGATGATGGGGCTTTATGCTGAAAAAGTAGCACAGCAAGGATTAATATTGAGAGGCCTTGAAACAGCTTCACTGGTGATACTTGGCTATATTACTTGGAGAAATTGAATAAGATTGTTATTTCTCCAGTTCTCTGGTCTTTTCCGATAGCATCAATACTGTTTCAATGAACGTTGTATGGCTCCATGTCAGAGGTGCTACGCTTTTTCCTTCACCTGTGAACGGATCAACTTGTTCAGGCAACAAGCCTGTACTCAATGAGTTTTTACAAGTCCAGTGCATGTATTCTCTAGCTTCCTCTAATTCTTCAAGATCTTCTGCTTCTTCAATTAGATGTTGAGCTATCCAGAGAGTGCATATAATCCACGGATTTCCTGGAACTTCATCGAAGTCTTCTGTAACGTTGTGATAATAGTCACCTTTGTAGCGTGCGATACCTCCGACTTCTGTATTCGGAGATAGATCGTATCTTATCGCGTTCATCGTGTTCTCAAAGTATTCGTCTTTTTCATCGACTAATCCGAACCTTTCCAAGAAAAAAAGTGGTGCAGAAACTTCGTCTAGCTTTTGAGTAGAAGCCTCCGATGAGGAGGAAACATTTTTCAGGCCTCTGACATATCTCTCGGATTCCTCTGACTTCAGATTTTCCAGGCCTTTCTTCTTTATTTCCTTGGCTCTCTCCAGATACTTTCCTCCGTTTTCTCCTATCTCCTCTGCTATCTCTGACGCTGCTTTCAATCCTGCATAAACTGATGCTACTGTAAAAGTTGAGATGTAGTGTTTCTCCTCCCAGAGATCGTAGCTCGGTTTAGGAAGATGAAAATCCTCATTGAAGTATTCATGCATGAAATCTGCAGCAGGCCTGACAAGACTGCTCCATTTCTCCTCCAGTAACTCTTTATCATCTGTTTCCTCGTAGTATCGTTTCAAGGCCCAGATCACGAGCGCTGTCTCATCCTCCTGTATCGGCAGTCTCTTGTTCCCTTCTTCGTCTATCCATGAGTGCCAGGAGCTTCCCAGAGATTTGTCGGGATTGTACTTGTGCATCATGTAGCCGTCTCTGTGCAGAACGTCCTCCGCAAAGTCGAAGAAAGGACGCACCAGATCAGAGTATCCTGCTTCAGCCATGACTTCCGCCACGAGCGCTCCGTCACGAGGCCACATGTAGCCGTACTTGTCTTGATTGAAATCAAGATTAGAGGAATCATTGGCAGCTGTTATAGCGCCATTATAGTTTGTCTGGCCTCTAACTACTAAAACTGATCTCTTAAACTGTTCAACTATATGTTCATCTAGATTATCTAGTTTGGAGTCGAGGCTTCCGACAAATCCTCTCCAACACATCTCAGTCTGCTCAAGGAAATCTCCAATCTTGTCTTCAACTTCTCTATTTAATTCAAGCACCGTTTCTAGATCCTTTCCCGTATTTATCCAGTAATAAAGTTTTTCAGAGCTATTTGCTTCCAACTGTATTTTCATGCTGATTACAGAATTTACATCTCCCTGAGCAATAGAATTGAAGTTGAGTTCAGAGGCCTCTACATCTTCTGAAGGATCATTCCTGTAAATGCCGTACTGATTCAGGTCTTCACGGCTTCCGTCTTCTTTCTTTACTTCCGCCATGACGTATCTGTTTTTCTTGTAATGGATCACGCCACTGTGATCAGGATGATAGAAACACGTATCCGCCACACTATTCCCATATAAATCAAAATCCTGATGGAAAAACAACTCAATTTCCCTGCTGTAATCCTCCTCGTTTTTGACTTCTATCTCCCTCAGGAAGACGTTTTTCTCACATTCAACAGCGTCCCTGAAAGTCATCTTCAGGCCTTCGATATCGTTACGGGCCTCTGATTCTCCCAAGATAGTGTCTTCCCTGTAGTTTGGCTCTGTGTCCCAGTCCTCTATCCATGAAAATCCATTGGCTTTTATTCCAATCCTGTGTTTCTTCCCTTGCACGTGGTTTTCCTGCCCTGCGTACGGAAAATAAAGGTCTCTCAACCTCAGAGAATCATCGAGATTGACCAGTAAAGAGCCGTTTCCAAGAGAAAGATGCCTGACCATGTATGTTCTTTTCTATCTTCTGGCTTTTATTGACTCTTAATATCTCGGACTTAGGCAAAGTATTAATTCGATGAAACAAAAACATGCCTTATGCCAGATCTTTCTTCCAAAGTATGTAGTGCATGTAGAGGAGACGAGGATCCGTTACAAGCAACTGAATCTGTCCAGAAAATGGATGAATTAGATGATGACTGGGAACTAGTCGAAAATCATCACATCGAAAGACAGTTTAAGTTCGATAATTTTCAGGAAGCCCTTGATTTCGTGAATGAAGTCGGGGAAATAGCTGAAGAGCAGGGCCATCATCCGATCATCAATGATTTCACATGGGGCAGAGCCACGATCAAGCTTTACACCCACAAGATAGACGGGCTTCATGAGAACGACTTCATAATGGCTTCAAAGATCGATAAACTAGCAGAAAAAGAGTTCTAGAGGTCTCTAGAAAATGAAGATTATCGATATATCTATGGAGATCAGTGAAGATATGATTTATTATCCTGGGAATCCCAGGCCCGAAATTAGGAAGTATCGGGAGAGGCCTGAGGATTCTACTACCGAATCAAATATCTGTTTCGGAAGCCATACAGGGACTCACGTAGATGCTCCTCAACACGTCAAAGAAGACGGTGAAACAGTGAAGGAACTGGATTTACAGAATTTTTATGGGGATGCCCAAGTGATTGATCTGACTGATTGTACAGAAAATGTTGAGGTTGAGGACTTGAATGAGAAGGAGATAAATGCTGATATAGTTGTTTTAAAGACTGAGAACTCTCTAAATTCGTATGATGAGTTTCGTGAGGATTTTACTTATCTAACTCTGGAAGGCGTCAAATATTTGATCAGTGAAGGAGTTGATACTGTAGGCATCGATTATCTGAGCCTTGTAAAATTTGACGGAGGAGAAAAGGCCTCAAGAGCACATAGATTAGCCAACGAAAAGATGTGTGTAATAGAAGGTCTGGATCTCAGAGATGTTTCTCCTGGCGAATATATTTTCTCAGGGACACCTCTCAAGATAGAGACTGATGGATCTCCTATGAGAGCTGTTCTTATTCAAGACTGATCAGAGTTTTTAATGGGTTGTTATTTGAAACTAGAAGAATAACAACTGATTATGATTGAGGCCTTTCTACCCGACACCGCAATCTACGTCCAGTTGATACGTTTTCTGGCAGTGCTTGTCGCCGGAATACTAGTCACAAAAGTTGTATTGATGCCTTTGGCCCGGAAAGCAGTAAAGAAAAAAGGAGGAGACAAAGTGTCCATGCATTCCTTCGAAAACATCGTTGGACTTGTAGGCCTCTTCCTGTCATTCATACTGGCTTTACAGGGCGCCGAATTAGGAAATCTAGTAACGGTACTAGGAGCTATTACAGCAGCTTTAACTGTAGCAGTCGGATTCGGAATGAGAGATCAGATAGGAAACATTGTAGCAGGATTCTTTATCTTGACATGTAATCCTTTCGTCAAAGGAGACTATATAACTACAGAAAATCATGAAGGAGTTGTAAAAGAAATAAAATTGAGGCACACAATTATAAACGGTTCTTCAAGCGAAAAAATAATTTTACCAAACAGTTTACTTACTACACAGCCTTTAAAAAACTTTACAAAAGGAAGACTCACCAAAGTATCCAAGGAATTCAAAATAGATGTCAAAAAAGCAGAAAGATTTGAAGAGATCTGTGCAGAAGAGGCCTCTAAAAACGATAAAGTTCTAGAGAAGCCGGCGCCAGGCACAACTGTGGAAGGGCTTGAAGAAGATAAAGCTAGTATAAGACTCGATTATCATGTCAGAGATTCTGAAGACGTCAAAAGCATCAGAAGTGACTTAAACAGAGACATAGTTGAAAAGAGTTTAGAGGAAAACATCTTCGATAAAAAAGAAGAAAAATAGATTCAATGACTTGTCCAACCGCCATCTACAGGCAGATTGACTCCTGTGATGTATGAAGCATCTTCAGAAGCCAGAAAAACCACTGCTCCAGATATTTCTTCAGGTTCTGCTACTCTTTTCATAGGTGTCTGAGTCATGACATGTTCTCTAAACTCTTCATCTTGTAATACTTTCTCTGTCATAGGCGTCTTCACAAATCCAGGACACACGCTGTTTACACGGACGTTTTCTTCAGCCATGTCGTCTGCTACTGATCTTGTAAAGTTTACTACTCCTCCTTTTGCTGCATTGTAAGCTGTAGAGCCTATATCACCTACGAGACCATATATCGAAGCAATGTTAATCACTGTTCCTTCTTTATTCTCCAGATACGGAATAGCTGCTTTTGTACCGTGCATCACACCGTCAAGATCTACATTGATTGTTTGATCCCATTCATCTTTGCTCATTTCCTTTATCCCTGATGCTGATCCTATACCTGCGTTGTTTACCATGACATCAAGTCTTCCATTTTCTTCCACAACTTTTTCTACAGAATTTTTTACTTCCCTCCATTCAGATACATCACAGTGTATGTATACTGCTCCTGCATTTTCTACTTCCTCTTTCTTGTCGTCTTGAATATCCAGAACAGCCACCTCAGCACCTTCATCCAGAAATCTTTCTACAATCGCTCTTCCAATACCTGATGTGCCTCCTGTTACTATCACGCTTTCACCATCAAATCTCTGCATAAATTATCACAAACTACTATTTGGAATCCTACAAATAAAGATAATTCGAAAAACAACAGGAAGTAAAATCAAAAATTATCTATCCTTCAGGATTTTTCTCAACGATTTTAGAGGCCTCTTCCTCTGCTTTCTCTTTATTTGAAAAACCGTACTTTGGCTCATCGAAATCAGCATTCAATCCTTCAACTTTAACGTTCCAGAAGCCTACTTCGTTCATATAAAGTTCTACAGAGGCCTCTGTATCAGAATGAACGTATTTATCTTGTTTTTCGATCCATTCTCCTATTTTTCTGACGTTTTTGGCATAGCTAGCGTAGTCTCTATTCCCGGGCTTGGAAACGAGCAGGTGATTTGCGTCTTCTTCCTCGAATAACTGGTATTTTCCTCCTTTCGGGCCTTCTAAGATAACTGTTTCGTCTTCTTTTTTCTTTATCTCTAGAGGCATGCTTTTCCCATTATAAAGTACTTTATCGCCTTCATCCAGTTTTTCAAGATGTTTGATCGTTTCCATTGTTTCAGAAAGTTCTCCAGTTGTTTTACGCAATGTTCGGTATTCTTCGAACAGGTTCGATACTTTATATATGATAGTGGAGGGAATGAATGTTTTATGAGAAAGTTTCTTGTACTGATCGCATTTGCATCAGTTGTCACAGGATCCGTTTTTGCAGTCGTAGGAGGACCTGAACCAGGCGAAGACGGGATGGCGATAACCTCAGGAGGTTCCTCATCCGCGACTACGTCAGTCGATGAGAACGGGACCAACTGGCATTCGGAGATAAGCAACCTTAACAGCTCTTGTATGTCCGGAAACATTTCAACAGGCCTCAACTTCAGCGATTTCAAGGAAACTGAGGAAGGCCAAAAAGTCGAGTTCTCGGGAACAGTCTCCACAGCAAATCCATGTACCACGATCGAGACCAAGATCTCGGAGAATTCAGAAAACTCGTACAGCATGGACCTCGTAGAGAAATCCGGCAACGGCACCTGTATCAACTGCGTAGGAGCGAGACAGATCGAGGGAAGCTTCATAACAGAGGGAGATTACAGGCTCGAAGTAACCAAGGACGGAGAAACACTCAAAGAGTTGGAGACGCCAGAATATGGCGAAGAGAATAAAGATGAAAGTTACTTCCCTTCAATAGGATTCTTCCTTGGATTTCTTCAGTCACTCCTCACGTGAAAAATCCGTTAATCTCCTTTTTTCTTTTTTACAGAGAATCAAAATTCAGTATATGTACTAAATGTATAAGCGCATACAATTCCTTGAATCTGGTATTCTTATCGTAGTGAGTCTACTATCATCACCTTAAATTTTTCTTTAATTCCAGAGACGTTCTCTTTCTTATAAAGCACTTTATTGCCTTAATCAAGTTTTGAACAGGATTCAATTTTTCCCCAGTATTTCACTGTTAACAGTTTTCTGAAACTTCTAACATTTAATTTCGATTTATCTAACAGCAGCCAGGATTTATATACAAGGTGAGGAAATAGTAACTATACATATATACGGAAGTTTTTGCTACCGATGGTTTCAATGAGTCTAGTCACAGGCTCTACACTGGCAGTTGTAGGCGGGCCTGAGGCCCCAGAAGATGGTGTCGCGATCATATCCGGTTCATCTTCTGCCACTACATCTGTCAGCGAAAACAGGACTGAATGGCGATCTCAACCAGATACATTCGGAGCTTCATGTCGGAAAAAGCGTAGGTCTCTAGGAATTTGTAGTTTCTCTCTTCGGACTCTAAAAATTTCTAGATCTCCTTTTTCTTTATTATTCGAGTTTCTTAAGGATATAAGTGTAAAGTGCCAACATCAGCGCTGTAACGATTAGGCCTCCTCCTAAAACTACTAAAACCATCTCTATATTTGTTATTTGAGAGGCCTGGGCTGTATTCGTAGTTGCCTCTGTTGATTGCATCATCATGGCCGAGCTATCGGATCGTGCTCTCTCCATTGAACTCTGTAATGTGTTCGATACCATGAAGAGGCCTAGGAATCCTGTTATGGCTGAAGAAGCTATTGAAAACTTTACTTTTCTTTCCCTTCCTTCCACTATTGCTTTTGCGGAGTCTGTAGGCCTGTAGATAACTCTTCTTCTGCCTTCTTTTTCGTCTTTATCTATAAGATTTGAATCAGTAAGTACAGATAAGTGATCTGAAATAGTTGATTTCGACTTATCTAGTTCATCAGCAATATCAGTTGTAGTTGCCTCTTTTTCAAGTAGATGATTAAGTATCTTGATCCTTGTGGGCGAGGCCAAAGCCTTTACTGATTTGAAATCCAAGTCCATAATTTTACTGGAGAAGTCTTTCTTTTTTTAGTTTATCGTTTATTTCGGTTGAATTCGAACAGATAAAATGAAAAGATCCTGGTCCTAACAGGATTCTTGATGAAAGGTGTGTACGCAGTATTTTTTGAGATAGATAAGAAAAACGTGGATATAGGTGCTCTAGGCAGTTTAAAATTCGATTCAGGGACTTATGTTTACATCGGATCGGCCATGAACGGAGTGGAGGAAAGAGTTAACAGACACTACAGTGAAGACAAAAAGAATCATTGGCATATCGATTACTTTTCACAAAAGGCCTCTCCGGTCTACAGTTTAGCATTTCAAAAGGAATCGGATTTTGAATGTAAGTTAGCTCAAACTATAGCAGAGGAAAATTCGCCTGTGCCAAACTTTGGAGCCTCTGACTGCAACTGTGAATCTCACTTGTTCAGAGTAGGAGATAAAGGCACATTTTAAACGCAGAACTCTGATAGAAAAGGATTTTTAACTTGCGACACCCAGTCTCAAATTATGGAGTATATTGTTGATTATCTGGCTTATCTCATACTTTTCCTAGACATAACAATCTTAGCCTATCTCGGCGCAAAATTTTTACAGAAGTTCTTTTCAACTCCTATCGACTCATATGTGGAAAGATTCGAACAAGTTATAGATGCTCGTTACAGAGAAATAGGTTTGTTGACAGCGTTGGTAGCCACAGTAGGAAGTCTTTTCCTTTCAAACATCCTGGGATGGGCTCCATGTAAACTTTGCTGGTTCCAAAGAATCTTCATGTATCCTCTAGTACTGATATTCGGAGTGTCGCTCTTCTTCGACGACAGGAACGTCTCGGACTACGTTGTTCCTATGACAGTCATCGGCGGAGGAATCAGCATCTACCATTACTTTATCCAAGTAATTTCGACTATTCAGACTACTTGTTCAAGTTCAGGAGTGTCGTGCAGTACGAAGTACACGTTTTATTTTGATTACATCACTATCCCGATTATGGCACTTACTGCCTTCACTATAATCTTCATACTGGGCTACAGGAACTGGAGATAAAGAACAAAAGAGCTAATCAATCTTCTACAGGAGTTGCTGGGACTCCTGCGACGAAAGTATCTTCAGAAACATCTTTAGTAACGACTGATCCTGCTCCAACTTTCGCTCCGTCCTTTATCTCAACACCAGAAAGTATAATTGAGTTTGCGCCTATCAAAACATTATTACCTATCACTGTTTCACCTTTACGAAACTCATCGACAGTTGTCTCATGCGCAAGGATCGTGGAGCCATAACCTATTACTGTTGAATCGCCTATACTGATCTTATCCGGGAAAAATACATCTAACTGTGCTGAAAGACCTATAGCAGTATCCTCTCCTATTCCTACACCCAGAAACCTTAGAACAACATTTTTCATCTTGAGGGGCATGAATTTAGAGGCCTCTAGTAATAAGACATTCTTTAAAGTAGAAAATTTAGAGACCTGTTGAGGCCAGTTAAGCAAAGGATTTGATCCATATGAAGTGGTATCCAAATTTCTATCAGTCATTGAAAAGTTTTTACATTTTTGAACAAGTTTAAGTCTTTCTGATGGGAATGCCTGAAGTTTTTGAATATACCTGTTCAAAAATTGTTTCTATGGCCGACGGAGAAAGCATCAAAGTCGATCTACATATACACTCTGATGCATCCCATGACTGTAACGAACCGGTAGAGCTTATTCTTGAACATGCTCAGGAAATCGATATAGATGCTATAGCTGTAACTGATCACAACAGCATAGAGAACTCTCTAGAGGTGGCTGAAAAGGCCTCTGAATACGGGTTAATAGGTATTCCAGGAGTAGAAGTATCGACAGCTGATGGTCATCTACTAGCTCTTGGAGTGGAGAAATGTCCGGAGAAAGGTAAAGGATTCGATGAAACAGTTGAAGAGATAAGAAGTATGGGCGGCCTAGCTGTAGTTCCTCATCCCTTCCAAAGAACTAGACACGGCGTCAAAAAATCAAAGATCAAAGACTGTGATGCCATAGAAGTATACAACTCCTGGTCTTTCACCGGATGGAAAAATAGAAAGGCCCGAAGATATGCAAAAGAAAAAAATTATCCTGAAGTAGCAGCAAGCGATTCACACTCACTTGGAATGATAGGACAGGCCTATACAGAGATCAATACTTCATTCGCAGAAAACGATGAATTTAACGCCGAAGATGTTCTGGAAGCTATCGAAAACGGTTCAAACTACATGTATGGGAAAAGAAAGCCTGTAGCCCTAAGCCTCTGGGACTATGGAAAAGCATTGACTATGAAGACAGGATGGCTTCTAAAAGAAACAGTATTTCTTCCTGTGATCCTAGAAAAGAAATTATTCAGGAATTAGAGAAAATCAATCTATTCAACTCATTTTCACAGAACTGTTCTAAAATCCCTGCATTCCTGGAAGATGTCCCAGCTCTCCTTTAGCATCCTCCGAAATCTCTTCAGGACTCCAGCGAGGCTCAAAAGTCAACTCAACTTCAATCTGACTTTCCGAGAGGCCTTCAAGTTTCCCAACTTCTCTACGCACCATCTCATCAAAGATACCGTGCAGAGGACATCCAGGAGTAGTCAAAGTCATGAGAATGTAGACTTCATCCTCCCTTACTTCGATCTCATATATCAGGCCCAGATCTACTATGTTGATATCAAGCTCCGGATCCATAACTTCTCTTAGTCTATCTCTAACATCCTCTTCACTCAGATCTGAAAAACCCATACAAAAATATGTTGAACAGACAAAGATTTAATCTTCATGGAGGAAAAATCAACACCCAATCAAACGAACGTTCAGGCCTCTGAATAAAGTGTATTGCAGGAAAACAATCCGTGGTAGAATTTATAAACCGAGGAAGTTAATCCTTATGTACAGATGAAGCTAGACAAGAGCATCGCAGTACTTGCGATGGTTGCTTCACTAGTACTTGCTGCCGGAACAGCGGCAGCACAGAATGCACCCGCAGAGGCTGATGTAGACGATGAATCAGTTCTAGATGAACTTGATTTCACCAGCTCGGACACTGTGACTACTGAAGGAGGTAACGTAACGAACGCTAACCTCTCTACTCAGCAGTCTACAGATGAATTCGCTGGTATCTACGGACAGACAGACGGAAGCCTCGTTTTGGGTAGCAACAACAACAACGACGTACTTTACAACTGGTCCGCCACAGCAGACTACGTGTTTGCATCAAACGGATCAGTTACATGGTCAAACCTAAGTGACTCCAATGCCTCCAACGTCGACAACTACTTCGGTATTCCCGAAGGAGCAGATGATGCAGAGGCCACCTATGATGAGCCAACAAGACAAAGTATAACTCTAGATGGACAGTCATACGAAGGTGATGCTGCATTGACATTCAATTCGACGGGCGAAGGAGATTGGACCACACTTACGCTTGAAGACAATTCAAGTGCAACAGGTCAGCCAGATCTTCCTGTTTTCGCAGGAGAGGTCGGTGAAGGTTCTGATGCATTCAATGGAGACGCAGCTGATTACCAGCTAATCGTTCCTGCATCAGACAGCACCACAACGTCGTACAGCATGTATCTAGAGCTAAGCTAGAGCAACCATCTGTAGCAATCTTTACTTATCCCCTTTTTCTTTCTTTTTCTTGGAAATTTGAGTGAGAGATAACATAGTAGAGGCCTGAAGTGTTTATCTTTAAAATCCAGTTTATCGCAATTATTGGATAGAGGCCTCTCTTGGATGTCTGTAGATTCGGATTATATTGATCGTTTGGAATTCGATGTTGAGAAGATTGCTTTAGTCTGTGCTGTAGGTGTTTTTCTTTTTGGTGCTGTTCTTGGTTCGAGTATAGGGCTTGAGGGAGGGAATATAGTGAAGGCGGTCCTTGCTCCTAGTTATGTTTCAAGTAATTGGGCTGGTGTTTCCGGAGAAGTTACAGGTTTCCAAGAGGAGACTAATTCTCCTATAGAGTATTTTTTCGTTGATGATTCGCGTTCAGGGACTGTGAATACTATAGATATGTCAGGTCAGGCGGATGGAGATCATTTTTTCGCATCTATCCCTTTTTATAGCAGTAGTTTTAATCCACAGGATCTAGAGAATGTGACTTCAAGTGATTTAGAGGCTGGAGGACTTTTTGACAGCGAAGGTTTTTCGACTTTTTATCCGGATTCTACCAGTTACGATAGTTTACACGATAATCCTGAGAAAACCTTCACAGAATCAGGGAATGTGAGGATCTTGGATAAAGAGTACGATGCTATGAAGACTACTTTGAATCAAGGGATAGATTACTACGTTTTAAGTTATGATACCGGATCGGGTGTAGAACCTATTTTTCTGACCCGTATAAATGATTATGAGACCTGTTATGATGGAAACAGTTGTAATCACCAGTTTTTGCTTCCTGATATCAATGAGGAGTACAGTTTCTACATGCTTTCGGAATACGAGCCTGTGAACATCACTACTTTGATCGATGGAGAGGCCTCTACTGTTTTCCCGTATTCTGGCAGGCCTTATAATTTGACTGTAGTAACTGAAACAGTTTTCGGAGATCAGGAGCCTCTAGATACACAGGTGCGTATAACTGAACGCGAAGGGAATAACTTGTTTACTCCTGCTTTCTCCCAGAACTACAGTTCGAAAGGACAGATAGTTACAGAGACACGGAACGGAAGCGTATCGCTCCTGATGTCTCCGACAAAGTACAATTCGCCTGACGATTACAATCTTTCAGTGGAAGTCTACAGCGATGGAGAGGCCTATGAAACAGTTTCTATGAGCGTTGAAAATAATAATATCGAGTTCACTGATGACGGACCTGCCTCCAAAGGCTTCGATAATCTTGAAAATAGTTATAAGAAAGGCATTGATCGTTTAAGGCCTATAGCAAACTGTATGTATTCAAATATTAACTCAAATAAGATTTACAGCTTGAAAGCATCATCAGGTATTGATTTAGATGTTGTTCGAGGTGTTCCGTATGTTATAGATGCTGAGGTAGATTCGTTTAAACTCGTGGAGGATGGAAGTCATTTAGTGATGAATCCTGCTAGAGATAGTGATACCGTTCATCTAGAGGCCGGGGGAGGGCTTTATGATAGCAGTGATGATGTTCTTTTCACTCCGACTTTGTCAAGCGTAGAGGATGATAGTCTTGGGGTTAAACTTTATGACAGGCAAGGTGATTTATTAGGCGAGACGAATCTTTCAGTAAGGAGTTCGACTTGTGGTGATGTAGTTGATGGTGTGGAGTCAAGTGCTCCTGAATTAAACTCTTTGAAGAAGAGAGTGAATGCGATCAGGCCTGTGTTGAACAGTCTGTTTGTTGCAGGGAGTTGAAATATATGAAAAACAAAAGAAAAAAGCTGGCGGTCGGAAGCATCTTGATACTTATCTTTTCAGGATTAGTTTCTGGAGCATTGGAAGGCTACGTCGTGGAGTCCGGACCTTCAGAAGTAAATAACTTGATCTATACCTGGGGCTCAGCTGATACTACAGCTTATTATCAGGATGCACAGGCGTATCCCGATGTTGGATTGATGATATGCGAAACTTCAGGAAATCTTGATACTGATTATTTCACAGGTCTTGCTTACAGTACAGGAGATAGTTCTGAGTTGATCAGTTATGGGCGTGACGGAACTCTTTCTCCTGCGGATCAAGACGTAACATTCAACGGGAATGATTGTAAGATGACTTCAATAGGAGGCCTGACAATCTCTCCTTCAAGTATTTCAGGCACTCCTGAGACAAAAATCGCTGGTATGCCTGGCGAAGCCGACATCATTGTTTCAGAAAACTCTGATGGAACAGGAAAGCAAATTGTCGATACTAACAGCGAATTATCGGGAAGCTTTTCTGGAAGCCTGAGTTATGATTATTCTACAAACAGATTAGAGTTGTATGTAAACGATATAACAGTTGATTCAGATATCGGGACTAGAAGTTTCTCTACAGGAACTACAGGACGAGGAATAACATCTGAGAGACCTCTTATAACAGGTGTATGTTCTGATTCATCCGGAGACACTTGTAATGGATTAGATACTGTTAAGAGTTCTTCCAGTTTCCCTGAGACTTTTGATTTTGACAAAGGCCTATCCGAAGTAAATGATCAAAACGTTTACACAAGATACGGGATAGCAAACGGAAAAATAGTTGATACCGTTGATATTGGTGCCGATCTAGAAGTTAGAGGCCTTTCAACAAGTCGTGATCCGATCTATTATTCCCAAAATCAGACCGTAAGCTTCAGTATACGTAATACAGGTAATGTGCCTGTAATAAGCGGTTTTGATGTTTCTTCAAGTATAGAGAATGGAGGACAAGTTTTTGCTTCAAGGAGTTTCAACGTTGATTCTAGATTGGATCCTGGGGATTCTCAAAGTTTCAGTTATGAATGGGAGGCTTTGAATGATTCCGGAAGATACAGTGTTAACGTGGAGGCTGATACAGGAAATGATATTGCTGAGACAAATGAAGGGAATACAGATACAGATTATTTCGATCTTGAAGCCGTTACCTATCCCGATATCTACGTTGATGGAGAACTTATTTCTGAAGAGGAATTCGAGTTCGATTATCCTGGAGTACCGTACAATCTTACTTTTGTGATGAAAGATTCAGATGGGACGATATTAAGCGATTCACAGATCAAGCTTGTGGAGACGGACGGATTCTCAAGCTTTGTTCCTACACAGGAAGTCACTGAAGGAAGCTTCAACAGCATGAGAAAAGTTTCTTCATTCAGAACAGATGAAAACGGGACAGCAAGTATAACTTTCATCCCTACAGGAAACATCTTTCTGTCTGAGAGATACAACAACACTGATGTTCAGGACAGTATAGATTACTCTATCGTTATGAGCTCAAGAAACAACGGTGATCGACTGAACTTCATAATAGACGGCGGTGTAACAAGTAATTATCCTTTAGAAGTAGAGAATCCTGGTCTTTATCAAGGAGAAGGAACCTCAAGTCTGCCGAATATTGATTCTTACGTAAAGCCTGTGATGAATGGAGTGTACACTATATTTGCTGAGTTCTGGGGCGCGGTAACATGAACAAAACAGTTCAAGGCCTTATGGTAGGGATATTAACAGTTTTTTTCATATCGACAGCTTCAAGCCTGAACGTGTCTCTAGTAGATCAATCAAGCGCATTAACAGGCCTAGATTACGACAATACTAGTTCAAAAGGATTCTTTGACGGATTTCCAGAAGATTTTGAGAGGCCTGAGAGCATAGGATCTGATTCTTTCACAGATAATTCTCTTGTCTCTCCTAATATACTGTTGAACTATGAGAGTGATGAAGATCTGTCCGGAGAAACTCTTGATGTCTATTATAAATCTTTTTCAGGTGATCTTGAGAGATCTGTTTCCACTCAGTCTGTAGAGCTTGAAGCAAGAAACGGGGAGAAAGAGATAGAGATATCTGCTTTCGAAGCTCTTTATCCTGGAAAGTTGTACGCCTCTACTTCTTCACAGACATCTGAGATTGGTGGCGGGTTGTTGGAAGGAAGTTATCTTGTCAGCACTGATACTTCGGAAAAGAACTCAAAGACTTCATTGACCGTGGAAGAAGTATTTAATTCTCAAGGAGAACAGATACACCAAGTATCAGATCTCTCAGATGATCTACTGGTTTCGATCGTACGTAACGGATCAGCTGTAGCAGAGAAAGAGATGGCGCTCTACGATTCAAAAGAATTCAATACCATATTAGAAGGAACAGAGACGATCTACGTGAACAATATCTCTACCTTAGAGACTAGAAAGGCCTCTCCCTGTACTACATTAGATGAGTCTGGATCTTATTATGTGATCGATTCAAGCGTCTTCAACGCAGATCCTCAAGGACCAGGAGGAGGAAATAATTCATGTCTGAAGGTAGAAGGAGATGACATCACTGTTGATTTCGGAGACAATGTTTTAGATGGAGATGGGAACTACTCCGATACTGAAGTTTGTGGAGTGAAGATCGAAGATTCTCAGGACATACACATCGATAAAATTAATGTGCAGCAGTTCTCAAGAGGCCTATGTATAGAAAACTCTTCCGAAGTAAGGATAAACGGATCTTCTATTCAGGAAAACCGTGTGGGTACTTACAGCAAGGATTCAAAGGCCTCTCTCAGCAATATAACTTCATCAAACAGGCTTGAAGAGTACTCAGGAGCCGAGGATTCGTCAGTAGATCTGCTCAATTTCTCGTTTGACAGTGGAACTGTATCAGTCATGGGTGAAAACATCTCTGTAGATAACAGTTCCATGCCTGAAGATCCTGAAGGTTTGGAAAACACAGGCAACATACTTGATGTAACAGGTAACGGAAGCTCTCTATTGAAGAACATCAGTTTCTACTACGATGAAGAACCTGACCTACTTTATACGCCAACAAGAGGACAGAGACTGGAATCCGGAAAAACAGATAACAAGATTTTTCTGACTAAAGAAGTTGAAGCGCCTTCTCTGATAGGAACCTACATCGAATCAGAAGAACAACCTGAAGACGACTCCGGAGGAGGGGGTGGAGGCGGCGGATCAGGAGGAGGGGGTGGAGGCGGAGGAGGCCTACCAGGATTTGGAACAGGAGATAATACTTCTGAAAATGATTCAAGCTCTGAGTTGCCTGGAGAACTAGCCCCAGAACGAGTACCTAGAGTAAATCTGTCAGCTAATGAAAGTATCTCTGTACAGCAAGGAAAAAGCTTTAAACTGCCTTTCAGAGTTGATTCTACAGGGGATGTTTCGGCTGTAGATGTTTCTGTAAACGTGTCAACGCCTTCGGGCTGGAGAAGCACGGAGACATTTTTCGATGAGATACTTCCAGGATCATCTTCGAGAGACCTTCTTTACGTGGATGTATTCGAGGGAGAAATCCTGAGAGATTATGAGCTTCGCTTGGAGGCTTCCACAGTAATAAATGATACTTTTGTTTCTCTTGACAACGAGTCTGTTGATGTTTTAGTTGAGGCTAGAGAAGATGTCCGGGATATACGTGTTTTGGAAGGACCTTTCAGTTTGAATATGACTGAGGGAACTGCACGGACTGAAGGCTTTGAATTAAGAAACTCAGGAGATTACAGGCTTGAAAACGTTAGTCTGAGGCCTGTAGGCCTAGATAAATGTTTAGATGATGTTCAGGGAGGATGGTCTTTCGATGAAGGTGTGGAGAAAGAGTTCAACTACACGTTCTTCGCTTCGGATGAAAGCGACAGATGTGATGGAAGCCTGATCTTTTACTCTGAATCCGAGGATCTTCTAGGAGTAGTTCCTGCCGAGATCAACGTAGTTGAGGTGAAACTGAGAGGCCTCAAGAATTACGTTCTTCCATGGCTAGTACTCATATGGACACTGTTTACAGTCCACAGGATCTGGAGGTGGAAAAATGAAAGACGAAGATGATTTCTATACAGGATTCAATACAGAAGACGAGGAAGATAAAGAAACTTCTTGGCGGGAAAGGATAGAAGATGATGTGTCTCGCTTCGAAGGATTTATACAGAATGAGATAGAGAAAACGACAAAGACAGAGAGAAATATCAAGGCTTACTCAAGGGAACGTGAGAGAAGAAAACAGAGGAACCAAGATGAATGGATGGAACAGCTTGATCATGTCACCTTCGGATTTATAGTCATCGAAATAATACTTGTCAGTTACTTTATCTTAGCTCTTATCGACATAGTTCCGATGTTTTAAGTAACTCAAATAGAAGAAATAAGAAGAAACGAATTCTTGAATTGATTAGAGAAAATTAGAGAGGCCTCTAATGACTATTATTTGAGGCCTCTGTACTTTTTCTCTTCACGTCTTTTCTTTAGGTAGTAAAGCAGGGCAATGATCAACAGTAGGATCAATAGTATCGGTCCGTACTGTATGATGATTAGCAACACTCCTCCTTCACGTACTTGAAGTTCAACGGATTCGAACTGTTTCAGATCTCTTGTAGTATGTCTAGAGTCTCCTACAGTAACTGCAACGTTTACAGGATTATTATTCTCTATGTCTTGTTCAGACATGTAAGCATCGATCCCTACAAATCCTGTATCCCCAGGCTGAATTTCAACTATATCTTCCGTTACCGGCTGTACACTCCTGTTTAACAGCTCCAGGTTCAGTAGCTGGGCATCTGCGTATACTGTTTCTTCTCCTTGATTCGAGATTTCTATTCTAATCTGTTCTTCAGGCTCGAAGTAGTACGCATCTTCTACTGTTACATCCGAGCTCTCCCAAGAATCAGTGTTGTTAACGTTGAACGTCCTTGAAGTAACTCCCGAGGATCCTTCATAACCGAAAGATACTTCAGCAGTCTCAGGCGTGAAAGGTGTTGACACATTAAGATCAATAGTAGTATTCCTGTCAGGCTTCATCACGACTTCCAAATCCTGTGAAGTAATCTCCTCTCTCACACCCGAACTCAAGGATATAGCTGAGAAAGTTACAGGCGTCTCAATAGTTCCCTCATTAGTGAATACCACTTCCGCTGTCCCTGTTTCTTCAGCATATTTGACAGAGTCTACAGAGATAGAACGAACAAGTGGAGTGGCAGGTATCTGTTTGATAGGATAAGTGGAGTCAAGGCCCGGAGCACCTGTGAAACGTCTTCCGAATTTTGCTATAACAGTAGTGTTATCGTCTATCCTGTCCTGTAAACTGTTTCCATACTGCACGTTCTCTCCTCCGATGATCTCTATACTCGTGAAATCAAGCTCATTGATTAAGGAAGCGGCCTGATCCAACTCTCTAGCTATCAATATAGGATCTCCTTTCTTCATGAATCCTTTCTCAAGATAATTATCCGCAGCAACTACTGCCGACTCTCTATTGTTTTCATCAGTGATCTTCCTCACTAACGCCCTGTTATTCTCTTCATTGGAACCTTCAGATACTATCGAATAGTTTTGATCCTCATCTAGATTTCTCCATGGCTGTTCAAGATACTGGCCGTAGAATATCACTTCGTCTTCAGTGTTCATGTCTTGAAGGAATTGATCCGTTTCATCTCCGTTGTAGTAAACAGGCCAGTAATCCTGATTTATTATCTGAGGGAATATAGATATTGTATCCATCGCAAAATCAGGCTCAACAACGACCACACCATCTATATCCGAACTTAGATCATTGTAGAACTCGTATTGTGAGTCCTGCCAGTTTATGAAAGAGGCCTGTACATTGTCTTGTCCTTCATTCCTGAGGAAGTTAGCATAATTTTCCCATACGGCTCTGTCAGGATTTTCTGGCTCGTAAACAGTGTGATCTTGATCGGAACGCAACATCTCTTCGATTAACTGGCCTTCTGAAAGGCTTGTCACTGCATGAACCTCCGTATCCTCGAAATGGCTTCGAGCAATAACTAATGAGTTGTCTTTCCAGCTTTCAGAGTTACTTACAAGAGCCGAAGACGCGAATCCTGATGCAAGTATCAGCAGGATAGAAATGATGGCTATTCGTTTGAAATTCATTTTTCTAGTTCAGGCCTCACTACTAAACATGTTATAGAATGCATCTTTTTTAGTATTTGCACCATTCCAGAAAAGCAGTCATATCAGCCAGACCACCAGCAATATATATAGGAAGACTAGCATCAAAGGAAGAAGCCTGACAAGTATGTTAATTGAGTAAATTAAACCAAAGTATTCATCTATAAGGAACTTCATCTCATCTGATTCAGATACGCTGAATCCTATAGAGGCCTCTGAAACATCTTGTTGGGCTTTTTTTACTGTTTCAAGCATCTCTTGTTTTTCAAGCTGTTTCTCACTTGCCAGTTCGTGTATACTGGAATGAGTATCAGTCGTGAAAAACAGGACATGATCAAACTCTTTTCCAAGTTCCTTTCTTAGCTGCAACATCTCTCTAGATGCATCATTTCCTTCCAGTCCGTAGATTAAAGTTTCCTGATCATCCGCTTGTTCTACTAGAGCCATACGCGAGTTTTCCCCGACTTCTACTGTTTTACCAGCACTATAAGAGGCCTCTGGAAACTTATCTAATTCTTTGAGGAATTTTTCCAAATGCTTTCTTGTTTTATCTGCTTGGACTGTTCCGTAACGCATCTCGTTTTCATGTACTTCCTTTGGCTGATTATGTAGATCGATAATCATGACTTCCTCTTTATCGATGAATTCCTGGAAAATAGCAGAATCATAATCATCGAAGCCATCGATCTCAAGAAAGATTATCTTTTTCCCATCGAACTTTCTCCCGTAGAAAGTACAGAAATCATAACTCTTTTTCAACATCTTAGAGGCCTCTCCGCTTTTATCCGGTGTCTCTGATGCTTCAAGAACTTTCTCAGAATCATCCGGATCAGAAGGATCCATCTGATGGCATGAAGGCACATGAAGGAAAAATCCTTCACCATCGCTGTTCAGTCCCTCAATTATCCTGCCTGTGATCTGTCCTCCACCGAATCCCTGTAAAGGCCCTGGATGGAGCCAAGGAGCAAGTAAAGTAGTAATTCCCGAAGAATTCTCAATCTCCAGTGTGTGGATGTCCGGTTTTACTTTCCGGCCTATATCCAGTTTTTCCTGTTTATTCTGAAGCAATGAATTCGCCAGTGAAATCATCGAAAGATCTACGTTGGAACCTACAAGGAAATCAGTAAGCTTGAAAGCAAACAACAAGACGATGCCGGTCCCTATAACCACCAGTAGATTGGATAGATAAGCCAGTAAACCGATTTCAAGATATCTTCCAAGGAATAAATGAAAGCCTGAAAGTATCATTAAAGGCTGTATCAGACTTAAAACAGATACACGTTTCATCACTTCAGGGCCGTTGGAAAGCACCAGTACGAAAAAATTAGAAGCATAAAGCGTGGACAGTCCTAACCATATGATGTTCCAGGCCTCCGGAAAAGAACTTGAGATAGAAACTAAGACAGTAAACAGAAAGATTACTAACTGATTGACAAGCGAAAGAAAGTACCCCCACTTCCTTGGATAATCAGGCAGGAAAAAACTGTAGGCCTCTGAAGAAACTATACTAGGGAGGATGAAAAGAAAAAAGCCTATTAAAGGAATCAAAAATTCGTTCAACATTAGATCAAATCTGTAAGTGAAAAGTCCGAAAAGTATAATTCCATAGGCTAATCCCATCAAAAACATAGACTTCAATGTTGTCTTGAAATCCGGAAGCCTGAAGATGATTTTTTTAAACACTTCAAGATTATCTGCTGGCATCTAATCTAGATTAACACTGCCATGTTTTTCAAGTTTTAATTCTAGGAGGCCTCTACATTTAAAGTATTGAGATTGTCGAGAATTAACTAGTATGTCCTTAGCGAGAGAGCGTATAGAGGTACTGTTCGAAAACGCTGAGAAAAAGGCGTCTGAGGGAAGAAAAGATCTTGCGGATAGATACGTAGAGTTGGCAAGAAAAATCGGGATGAAGTCACAGGAAACAATCCCGAAAAAATTCAAATACAAATTCTGTCGGGACTGCGATAGCTTTCTCAGGCCTGGGATCAACTCCAGGAAAAGACTTAACTCAGAAAGAAAACAGGTAGTATATACTTGCTTGGAATGTGGAAACGTCCACCGATATCCCTTAGAAGATCAAAATTAGGTCAAAGAATGAAATTAGTCTTGGATTTTCTCCTCGTATATTTTCTCCAGTCTGTCGATAGTTGTAGAAAGAGAGTACTTTTTTACAGATTCTCTGGTAAGTAAGTCTTTTCCCATGACAGTCCTAATTTTATCTCTGAAATCATCCATGTCTCCTTTTTTATAGAGTCTTCCTGATCTTTCTCCTATAGTTTCCTCGAAAGGAAACACATCAGGAGCTACTACAGGTGTTCCACAGGAATTAGCCTCTAAAGTCGCAAGCCCCAAAGTATCTCCTGTCGAAGCAGTCACAAATACATCTAAACTTGAATAAAATTCAGGAAGTTTCTCTCTATCTATAAAATTCATTGTGAAGATATTATCTGGTTTTTCCTCTTTAATCCTATCTTCTAGAGGGCCTTCGCCGACTATAACCACAGTTCCTTCAAAATTTTCAGACATTTCAAGCAACTGCATAGGATTTTTCTCCATGCTTAAACGTCCACTATACCCTACTATAGGTCTCTCTAGGCCTAGATCTTTGAAGAATTCATCGTTTTTATGAGTGAAAAAATTCATGTCAATTCCTACAGGAAGCTCTCTAAAATCCAGATCTCTCCTGCGGGCCGAAGTCGATGCAGTCAAGACATCAAACTTCTTGAGAAAATAAGTCTCTAAAGGCACGTATAAATCTTCCAGAAAACTTGAAACAAAGCTGCTGCCTATAGACTGCTCAAAATACTCTTCAATAGGTGTATGATGAGTATAAACAGCAGGGAGATCATTTTTCCGTGCGAACCGAAGGCCTGAAATACCTAGAGTTGCCGGACTGTGACAGTGCACGACATCAAGTTCCGGATACTTCTCTCTAAACACAGGAAAAGGGATATTGTATCCACTGTAGAAAGGATTTGGAAGAGATCGAACAGGGATTTCATTCTCACCAGGCTCGTAATCTTCAGAATCAGGATAGATTATATACACATCATGACCTCTATCCTCTAAACGCTCCTTCCAAGACTTCAAAGTATAAGTCACGCCATCAATTTCTGGAAAATAACTATCAGAGAAGAATCCAATCCTCATATCTCAAGTTGATTCAACAAAATTAAAAACAGTATTTAGGTATCTAGATACAATAGATTTAAATTTCAAAATAGGAGCTAATCGAGAATTTCATCTACAAATTCTTTAGAACCGTTCTCGTATTCAGGATTTTCTCCCTCACCGTTCGAGAAGCACTCCGCTTTCTCGACAACCTCTTCTACAGAAGTCGCTTTTTCAAGGCCTTTCAGGTTTTCCTCTTCGACTTTATCTGCTATAGCTTTCTGGAAAGGCAGGAAAGGATATATAATGCATGGAGTGCCTGCAACCACAGTATCTGCTATGGATGAAAAGCCTGTACATATTACAACGTCCGCCTTCTCCGTGTATGGCGTCATTGCTGGCTTGGTCTCCCATTCATCATCTCCGACCTGCCTAACGTTCAATCCTTTCTCCTCAAGATCTTCTTTGATCTTACCGAAGTTCTCTCCGTGAGTACCTGGATTGATCAGTACGTCGTATTCTTCGATCCCATCATCGCTTTCTCCTTCCTGGGCTAGCGGATCTACTCTGGTATAGCCTTGAGGATTTTCCTCTTCCTTCCAGAGACTTGTTACGATTATCTGTTCTCCAAAAATAAGAGAAAGCTTATTGTATATCTTAGATAGAATCCTCCATCTCAGATCGAAGAGGCTTGGGGTGAGATGATCGATCCTGTAAAAAACTCTTCCCTGCTTTACAGCGATAAGCATCGCAAAAAGATCGTCCGTAACTACTACATCAGGATCTTCTTCCTTCATCCAATTCCCAATTTCCTTACTTCTAGTAAATATATTAGGTATAAGACTCCCAAAAGTATGTTTCAGGAAGCTGATAGGTCCATCTCCTTTCACAGCCACATGTGTAAGGCCTGGCTGTTCAAAACCGTTTAAATCAACAAACCTGGCTCCAGGGCCTCCTCCAGCGATCGCAATTTCATTTCCTCTAGATTCTATCTCCTTTGCGACAGGTATAGCCCTTGCTGCATGGCCTGCTCCATCACACCAGTAAACTATCGATACTTTTTCCGACATTATTATCATATTTTCGATTAAGAATTATATAGTATCCTTCCATTGTTTTAATTAAGTAAAGATAAAGATTGTTTATAGGTAGTAATTATTGTGAAAATATGCCTATACAGTGATGTTGATGTTTCGAATGTACATCCAGTGTTAGGAGGAGGGGCTAAAGTATCATTTGAGCATCAGAAAAAAATTCTTGAGATGCGAGATATAGATTATACTCATGATCCTGGAGAAGATTATGATATACTGCATATCAATCTATTAGGGCCTCCAGCACTATACCAAATTTTTAAAGCATCAAGGAACGATGATGTAAAAATTGTAGTTCATACTCATTTGACCGCAGAAAACTTCAAAGGGAGTTACACTGGTTCTTCGCTCTTATCTCCTATAGTTGATATATATACCAAATATGCTTATAGTAGGGCAGACATGTTAGTAGCAGTGTCTAATTATACAAAAAACATAATCAAGTCAAAAGGCATAGAAACTGAGACCCTAGTCATAAGTAACGGTGTAGATAAAGAAGAATTAGAAGGATTTGAGCAAGTAAATTTATCTTTAGAAAATTATGATGAAGAAAGCTTCAATATAGTAAACTTGGCAGCAGTTTTTGAACGAAAAGGTGTATCCGAATTCATAAATTGCGCAGAAGAGATGGAGGATTCAAAATTTTATTGGTTTGGACCTAGACACAAATTTCTGACGCCTAGAAAGACTAAAAAATCAATTAAATCCTCACCGGAGAATATAACCTTCCCTGGATTTGTTGATGATAAAAGAGAGGCTTTTAAGCTTGGTGATGTTTTCCTATTCCCCTCAAGGAGTGAGGAAGAAGGAATGGCTATACTTGAAGCCGCTTACTGTAGAATGCCTATCGTTGTAAGAGACATCCCTGCTTATGAAGGATGGCTAGTACATGAAGAAAACTGTTTAAAGGCTGAATCAAAGAACGAATTCATAAAACAGGTTAAAAGGCTAAAAGAAAACCCAGATCTGAGGGAAAAATTGGGTGCTAATGCTAAAAAAATGGCTGAAGAACGGACCTTAGATAAAATAGGCGAGGATCTTGAAGGAGTCTATCAAAAATTGTATAATCAGGAATAATACCAAAAAAGTTCTGTCGTCTTAAAGAATATAGGAGATTTTAATATGGAAACAGAAGCTGACATCTGCGTAATAACGCCGACAATCAGAAACCCGGAATTTATCAGAGGATATATTGAGAATGCCCGAGATAATGATTTTGATACTGACAGACTACACCTAGTCTTGGTGACTGAAGATTTCAATGACAAGGAAGCTATGGTGGAAATGCTGGATGATCTTGGAGTGTCAGGAAAAGTGTTCAATGGCCCTGACAGAGACAAATGGTACAAGGAAAACGATATTTCAGAATACTCGGATGTTGTGCCGGCAGCAAGCCACGCAGAAACCAGCTTCGGCCTACTATACATGTGGGCACACAAACAGTTTGAATACGGCGTATTCCTAGACGACGACACACAACCACATGAAGATTTCGACTTCTTCGGCAACCACCTAGATCACCTAGACTCCAAGAAAACAGTAGAACACGTCTCATCAGATAAAAAATGGGTTAATGTACTATACCAAAACATCGACAGACATGATCTTTATCCAAGAGGGTACCCCTATTCAGCGATGGACGAAAACGTGGAAACCGAGGAAAAAGAGACTAACGAAATAATCGCCTCTCAAGGACTCTGGACGAATATTCCAGACTTGGACGCCGTCAGAATCCTGATGGACGGAAACTTGGAAGGACAAGCAGAAACACTGACAAAGAAAGAAGACTTTACCAAAAACTTTGCAGCAGAGGACGGCAACTACCTGACAGTCTGCTCCATGAACCTCGCATTCAAGAGAGAAGTCATCCCTGCTTTCTACCAGTTCCCTATGGACGACAACAAGTGGGATATCGGCCGGTTCGATGACATCTGGTCCGGACTAACCCTCAAAAAAGCAGCAGACATGCTCAACAAAAGCCTGATCAACGGATACCCGCTATGTGAACATAACAAAGCCAAGCGTTCAACCTTCGGAGATCTAAACAACGAAGTACCAGCACTGGAACTCAACGAACACTTCTGGGAAGCACTAGAAAACGCTCCTGATGAGGCGGAAGACTACTTCGAAGCCTATGAAGAAATGATCAAAGCAGTAGATAATTATGACTTCTCTGATTACGCTAACGCCGACTTCATAGACTTCACAGTCAAGCACATGAAGATGTGGCTAGAGGCCTTGAGAGCTCTAAGTCAAAATTGAAGAGGTATTCAAATTGAGTAATATGTAATATATCTCCCACATTTTATTTTTCTGTTAACATATGATTGATGTTCTCGTTTTTTGTGAGTAATGATAGTCATTAGTAGATCTGTGAATGAAAATTATCTTAATAAAGTAGGTTCTAAAATTGGAATCATGAAGTCCAGTAAATTCAAGGATAGTAAAATCTTGTGGTACAGTGTCTCAACTCTCATACTTGCTGGCTTGATAGTTTTCGCCGATACTAAAGAATTCGTGAAAGCCGTAAGTAGTGTTGATCCATTATTGATGTTTGCTTCGCTTGTTTCAGGTCTTTCTGTTTTCCTTATCTGGGGTTATGTCTGGCACAGTTTTTTCCAAAACCTTGGATTCAAGTCCAGTGCGATCAAATCCTACAAGATACTTATGGCTGGGAATTTCATGAACTCTGTGACACCGTTAGGACAGTTTGGCGGAGAGCCGTTCATGGCTTATGTTGTTTCTAAAAATACGGGGGAAGGCTACGAGAGAAGTCTTTCCACAGTAATTTCTGCCGACATTGTCAATGCAATACCCTTTCTCACGTATGGCAGTATAGGAATTCTATATATAATGCTCTTCAGCACAATAACAATGTCCATGAGAACAGGAATATACTTACTCATGATTATAAACGTTTCTCTAATTATTTTAGCATATCTAACGTGGTTCAAGACCGATAAAATAGAATCAATCATCCACAACTTTCTGGATAAAATCGAATCGAGAATTAATTATAGCACAAAACTCATAGATTCCATAAAAGATAGGATTGCAGATACAAAAGAGGCCTTCAAACAAGCCGGAGATGATAAACGACATCTAGTAAAGGTTATCACAGTATCACATTTAGCACCGCTTACACAGTTGATATCACTTTATCTTATTCTTCTAGGATTAGATGTTTTACCTACTTTTGCGGGAGTTTACTTTACAGTGATACTTGGAGGGCTCGCTAGTTTTTCTCCAACACCTGGAGGAGCAGGTACTTTTGAAGCTGCTTTCTCAGGATTGCTACTGTTTTTCTATCCTGAAATAGCCCTAGATACTGCTGTAGCCTCTTCTGTACTCTTCAGATTAACCACATTTTGGCCGGGCCTTTTGATAGGATATATCTCACTACTAAACCTTAAACATACAAAATAGAACACTATGAAATACATTTATTTACTGGCTGGCGAAGATCTTGAACTGGCGGAGGCCGAACTAAACGGCTTTCTAAAAAGTCAATGCATAGACGAAGAGGCCTCTAAAACAAGTAGGATAGTTGAAACAGAGGCTGAGCCCATTCAGTTGAAGCGTTTGGCTTTGACACATGAAGTTAGCAAAAAAATCGGTGAGGCTTCTCGACTGGAAGAATTAGATATGAATATTGATTTTTCAGGGAGTTTCGCTGTACGAGCAGAAAATATTACGGAAAAGAAGAAAGAGAAAGAAGATATTGAGAGGGAATTAGGGGAAAATCTGGAAACAGATGAGAACAAAGTTGATCTTGATGATCCGGAGACAGTCTTCAGGGCCTATATCCTGGATGAAAAAATAATTTTAGGGAAAATTGTAGAGGATATCAAAAGAGGCCTGTTCAGGAAGAGGAAAAACGATGAAAGGCCTTTTTCTTCGCCCGTATCTCTTGATCCGGTATTGGCTCGTGTTCTTGTTAATCTTTCAGGCGTCAAGCCAGGCGAACATTTAGTTGACCCTTTCTGTGGGACAGGCGGATTACTAATTGAGGCAGGCCTCTGCGGTGTGGGAGTTCATGGACGAGATATCAGCGAGGACATGGTAGAAGGATCTAGAGAGAATCTTGAAAAGTACGGAATCATCAATCACGATATAGAGAAATGTAAAGTCAGCGAAATTTCAGATATAGAGAAGTTTGACACAATAGTCACTGATTTACCATATGGAAAGGCCTCTAAAAAGACTTCTGGCGCAGTTGACAACTTTTTGAATCTTGTAGAAGATTTTGAAGGCAAAACTGTTTTTATGTACAACGAGCCATCACTAAGAGATTATGAAGCTGATTTCAGTGTTTACGTCCACAAGAATCTGACGCGGCATATATTTGTCATTTAGAATCTGTTGTTTCTATGGTTTCTTTCATCCATGTCAACACTCCAAAATCCACCGACATCATCTACACCGAACAATCCTGAGAATTCACGCATCCAAGAGTCAGTATCCTGTCTAAGGTGTACAGAGACATCGCTTGAGGCCTGAACTTTAGCATATTCTGCTGCCTCCTTAGCTTTCTGTGAAGAGACACCTTCGGGATAATAACCTTGACCTGTTTCCAAATCAAGATATACAGGGGCATCCTGTGGCTCAGGTTCTTCTTTCAAACTTAGAGTTGGTAGAGGTCCTGTCAACACGTAGGCCTCAGAGTCATCGGAAGAAAAGTATGCTTTGAACTCTTCAGAAACTGGCATATATTTGTTACCAAAATTTAACAACTAAATAGTTTTCGGTTAGGGATAAAAGAACTTTCAGACCCATTAATCTAATATGAGAGTATGGACAGTGGGAACTTCAAGTGCTGTGCCGACTAGTGATAGAGGCCTAGCAGGAAATCTGATCGAGTACGATGGTGAGAGGATTCTTTTTGACTGTGGAGAAGGGACGCAGAGGACGTTGATGAAGGAGAAGCTGGGATTAATGAAAATCAGCAGGATTTTTATCTCTCACTGGCACGCAGATCACTTCTCAGGCCTCCTAGGATTGATCCAGACAATGGAGCTGGAAGGGCGTGAAGAGCCGCTTTATATCTATGGTCCTCCACGTACAGAGGAGTTCACTGAGAAAATTCTGGATACAGGATACTTCAATCGTTCATACGATATTTTCGTTGAAGATATAATTGAAGGCGAGGAAATAGTCGGAGACGGATACAAAGTCAGGCCTTTCGAAGTCGAACACGGCATCAACGCTTTTGGATACAGCTTTGAAGAGTATTCAACTAAAAAGGCAAATAAGGATAAGATGAAGGAACTGGGCCTTACAAATTCTCCGAAGATCGGGAAGTTGAAAGATGGAGAAACTATTGAATGGGACGGAGAAACAATAAATCCTGAGGACGTCGTTGAGGAGATGCCTGGAAGAAAGATAGTCTATTCTGGAGATACAGAGAAATGCGATAACTTAATAGAAAATGCGGAGAACGCTGATCTTCTGATACATGAAGCCACATGCCTCCATGAAATGATTGAAGACAGGAAAGGCCACACATCAGCCCTTCAAGCAGGAGAGATCGCTGAAGAAGCCAACGTCAGGAAACTTGTTCTGACTCATTTCTCCCGGCGTTACAGAAATGAAGAAGAAATACTGTTACAAGAGGCCTCTGAAGTATTTGAAAATACGGAACTTGGAGAAGACGGGAAAAAATTCGAAGTGAAGCCTCACAGGCCTGAATAATTTCTATATTTGATCGAGTGCGTCGTATATCTCAGTCCATCTCTGTCTGGCTGCCTGACGCATGCCTATAGATGGATCCTCTTCTAACTCTGTATCGACAGTTGAATGGTAAGAAGCTTCTCTTACAAGCCCTCCCACATGACGAGGACCTTCTTCTAGACTCCCTTCTCTCTGAGTTAGAGGACGATCGACGCCTCTTTCATAGGCTTTCCTAAGTTTTCGGAGATCTTTAGCAAGTTTTTCATTTGGCTCTCCTAGAAGTTCCTGTTCGTGATCCTGAAGTCTTGATACATCAATCCTGTAGCCTTCCTCCTGCATTAAAGGATCATTCTCAGAGTGAACAGTAATAAGATCCGTATTCAGGCCATTTGCGTCTTCCATATCTGATTCAAGAACTCTATCGAAATACTCTGGAAGATGCCTGAAAATCAGGTTAGCCATCAAAGTCTCTCTAATCGCATCGTATTCTTCATCAGGAGTGGAAACATTCATCTGAACAAGTCCAGAGCTGTGATCCATCTTGTAGAACTCCTCATCTGCAAAATGAGCATCCTCCATATCGATTTCCACACATTCATAGTCCGGACCAAACATCAGATTCTTATCTTTAGGTAGGCCTCCTAGAGGTCCTGTAGTATACATCTGGATTATGTCTCCATGAGCTATTCCAAGCCAATTATTCATCCCTGTGACTTCTCCAGCCGATTCAAGATATCTCTCCGCATCCTGTATAGTATTTAGATTCCTATCTGTAAAGGGGCTAAAATCATCTAGGAATTCCTGTCCGTAGAATAACTCATCATCTTCTCTCCTCGCATAGAGAATATTAGGAGAAATCGTGACTGAAGTTGAACCTGCCTGATCCACGAGCGAAGCGAAAGCTGGCTCTCTTAACTTGTCATCCAAAGTATCGTTAACTCTTTTCTCAAGAATAAGAGAATCATGCTCAAAAGGATCAAGAACTCTGACAGTACCGTCCCGAAGATAGGCCTCTATAGTACTATCCTCAGCCCCGCCTTTGGCGATAAAAACCTCATTCGGAGTTAATTTATCAAAACTAAACTCCTCAGGGAACCAGTTTCTCAAGGCGAAAACATCTAACTCATTCTCCATATAACATTCATCGACTACGAAAAGTTTTATTTGTTACTAGATAAAAACAAAAATTGTTTGATAGGATACATCTCTATTTCTTTCTTGTAAGTTTTCGATCCTTACTCGGCTCTACTTCTATTTCAGCACCTTCAAAATCTTCCTTGATAGGCTCATTTTTTATCCTGTCCATGAAGACTGCTAGTGCTGCGATCTCGGAGTGCGGCTGATTTCCAACAGAGATATTGTAGTCGACGTTCTTGTACACCCATCTAGAGACTTTCTCCGCTCCAACAACGACAAGCATATCCTTGTCTTCGTATTCTTCTTTCAAGGCCTCTAAATTATCTTCTATCTTCTCTCCGTACATCGTCAAGTGGACTTTCAGGCCTTCAAAATCCTTTATCTCTTTCTTCCACTCCTCAGTGTATCTTACTTCTATATCTCCTCCCCAGCGATCGATTATATCTCTCTGAGATTCAAGCATGTTGTCGTCTTTCTCCCCGGAAAAGATTATCTCATCTGCGCCCCACTGTCTTGCTGTCAATCCGACGTGAGTCGATATGCGATCATCTCTGCCAAGTCTGTGGCCCAGTCTGAGGATTTTAATCATAAATCCTGTTTTTGAGAGACAGATTATTAAACAGAGGCCTCTGAAATGACAAAAAAATAAAACAGTGGAAAACTTGACTTGATGCATGAACAGTTTGTGGGAAAAATTCGGAGGATACATGATTAGAGACAGTTCGGAGAACAAATCCTTGTACTACTTGACGGATTTTGAAGTTCATGACGATGTTACTTATCTCAAAACAGAAGATAAAGATCTTCTTTTAGTTTCACCTCTTGAAGCATCCAGAGCCGGAAAAGAGGCCTCTGTAGACAAAGTGATAAACACAGCAAAATACACAGAGGGCGATATAAGAGATGATAGAGAAAAAGAAATAGACTTGATTAAGAAATTTCTGAAAGATCAAAATATAGAGAAACTTGCCGTCCCTGAAGATTTTCCTCTAGGTCTTGGCGATGAACTACGCAAAGAAATAGAGTTAAGTCCTGTAAACGACTTCGTTATAGAAGAAAGGAAAATAAAAAGTGAAGAAGAATTAGTAAAATTGAATGAAAGTCAAAAAATGACTGAAAAAGCCATGAAACACTCTAAAGAGATTTTAGAGGCCTCAGATATTCATGAGGGTAAATTAAATTATGAAGGCGAAGTTCTGACATCTGAAAGGTTGAGGAAAAAGATAAAACGCGTTCTAGAAGATGCTGGATGCAATGTGCCAGAGGAAAGCATAGTGGCTTCAGGAAGAGAAGGATCTGATTCACATAGCATCGGCAAAGGCCCCATAAAAGCTGGAGAGCCAATAATCATCGACATATTCCCGCGAAAAGACGAGTACTTCGGAGACATGACGAGGACTTTCGTTAAAGGAGAGGCCTCTGAAGAAGTAGAGAAAATGCATAGTGCTGTTGAAGAAGCTTTGAAACAGGCCTTGAACGTGATAAAGGCTGGTGTGACTACGGATGAAGTTCACGGGAAGGTCTGTGAAGTGCTCGAAAATAGAGGCTTCAAGACTCTGCGCCAGGATAAAGATACAGAAGAAGGATTTATACATTCTACAGGACATGGTGTAGGGCTTGAACTGCATGAGCCTCCCCGGATAGCTGAAAACGATGAGGAACTGAAAGAAGGAATGGTCTTGACTATTGAGCCAGGCCTTTATTTCAAAGATGTGGGAGGTATCAGGATTGAAGACATGATAGTAGTTACTGAAGATGGATACGAGAACTTCAATTCGATGAGCTATGAGTTGTGAAAAGATTCTTAAGAAATAGATCATCGATTTTGTTTTATGAGCAGTGGATGCCCCACTATTCGATGATTTTTTAGACACATCCAGATTTAACTCTGGGCCTTCAAACCTTTCTCATAAACTAAGCAGTGAAATTTCATGATAGAAGTAACTTTACCTGATGGCTCGATTTTAGAAGTAGAAGAAAACTCGACAATAGAAGATGTAGCTTATGAAATAGGAACAGGCCTCGGAGACGCAACTGTTGCCGGGAAAATAGACGGCGAACTTGTCGCGAAAGAAGAAAAAGTAAATGACGGCGATGAAATAGAGATAGTTACACCTCAAAGCAATGAATACATTGATGTACTGAGACACTCAACAGCTCACGTCTTCGCACAGGCCTTAAACAGAATCTATGGAAATCAAGCCAAACTAACGATCGGGCCGTGGACAGAAGAAGGATTTTACTACGACATCGACGGAGTAGAGCTGGAGAAAGAAGACTTTGAAGAAATCGAAGAAGAAATGGAGAAGATAGTAGAAGAAGATATTGAAATAGAAAGAGAGATGCTCTCCCGAGAAGAAGCAGAAGAGTTCTTCGAAAACAATGAATACAAAATAGAGATCCTGGAAGAGGAAGCCTCTGAAGGAGATGAAATAAGTTTCTATACACAGGGAGAGTTCAAGGATCTGTGTAAAGGCCCTCATGTTTCCTCAACTGGAGAGATAGGAGGCTTCAAGCTTCTTGAAATCGCAGGTGCTTACTGGCGTGGAAATGAAGAAAATGAGATGTTGACAAGAGTCTATGGAACAGCTTTCCCTTCAGAATCGGAATTAGAGGATTATCTGGAGAAGAGAAGGAAAGCAGAGGAACGAGATCACAGAAAAATAGGGCAGGAGATGAATCTGTTTTCGATTCCTGAAGTGACAGGGCCTGGACTCCCACTTTATCATCCGGCTGGAAAGACTATATTAAATGAACTTCAGGGATTCGTGGATGAGCTTAACGCTGAGCAGGATTACGAATTTGTGGAGACACCTCACGTTTTCAGGACAGAGCTATGGAAGGAATCCGGCCATTATGAAAACTATCAGGATGATATGTTCCTTCTAGAAGTTGGGGACGAGGAGTACGGATTGAAGCCTATGAACTGTCCGGGACACGCCACAATATTCAATCAGCAGAACTGGAGTTACCGTGATCTTCCTGTAAGATATGCAGAGAACGGGAAAGTATACAGGAAAGAGCAGAGAGGAGAGCTTTCAGGCCTTTCACGCGTATGGGCCTTTACTATCGATGATGCTCATCTCTTTGTCAGACCTGATCAGATAAAAGAAGAGATCATGCAGATAATGGAGAATATAAGGAAAGTACTGGATACATTCGGAATGGAAGCCGAGTACTTCCTTGCTACAAGGCCTGAAAAATCTATGGGAAGTGATGAGATATGGGAAGAGTCAGAGTCTGCTCTGGAAGAGGTACTCGACGAACTCGGCCTAGAGTACGGCATCGAGGAAGGAGACGGTGCTTTCTACGGTCCAAAGATCGATATCGCGTTTGAAGATGCTCTTGGACGTGAGTGGGACGGTCCTACAGTCCAGATCGATTTCAACATGCCTGAAAACTTTGATCTGACTTACACTAATGAAGATAATGATGAGGAGAGGCCTGTGATGATTCACAGGGCTCTTTACGGTAGTTACGAGCGTTTCTTGATGGTGTTGATTGAGCAGTTCGAGGGAGAGTTCCCGACGTGGCTGGCTCCTGAACAAGTTCGGATTCTTCCTGTCAGCGATGACAATCAGGACTATGCGGAAGAGATCAAAGAGGAATTATCTGATTTCAGAGTTGAGATCGAGGACAGATCCTGGACTGTCGGGAAAAAGATTCAGGCTGCTCACGACGACAAAGTGCCTTATATGATTATCGTGGGAGACGACGAGGAAGAGGCCTCCGAAATATCCGTCAGAGATCGATTAGAGAACGAGGACAGAGGATTTACAGTTGAAGAGTTCAAAGAAGCTCTGAGCGAAGAAGTGGGGGAAAAGGCTTTGAAGCCAGTTTTCCTCGATTAAAGCCAAGTATCTTCCATTTTCTTTTCTCTTTTTCTCATTCTCTCAGTCTTTCTAGAAAACTGTTT
>Ga0102939_1000016_pt1 | contig 56142 bp, 65 predicted proteins | sample SalPon2_B_H2O_MG_FD_78214 | JGI IMG/M metagenome (GOLD analysis project Ga0102939, IMG submission 78214) | Salt pond water microbial communities from South San Francisco under conditions of wetland restoration - Salt Pond MetaG R2_B_H2O_MG | ecosystem: Environmental > Aquatic > Non-marine Saline... | reverse complement strand
GATCCGACGCCATCGAACGCACCATCCCTTCGTCGACAATCCCACCCGCCGACAGCCCCACGAACACGTCCGCACCCGCCATCGCATCCGCCAACGAACCCTCGGGGCTGTCGCTCGCGAACTGCTCGATGTAGGTGTGGGGGTCGTCGTTGGCGATCCGTGCTTCAGTGACGATCCCGTCGATATCACAGATCGTGATGTTGTCGGCGTCGACGCCGAGCGATTCGTAAAATCGCGCGGTCGCAGTCGCCGCGGCGCCGGCACCCGCGAAGACGATATCGAGATTCTCGAGGGATTTGTCGGCGATCTCGACGGCGTTCAACAGCGCGGCGCCCGAGATGATCGCCGTCCCGTGTTGGTCGTCGTGAAACACCGGAATGTCCATTTTTTCTCCGAGATACGACTCGATCTCGAAACACTCCGGCGCCTTGATGTCCTCTAGGTTGATCCCCCCAAACGTTGGCTCCATTCGAGCGACCGAATCAGCGAACGCCGCCGGATCAGCCTCCTCGAGTTCGATGTCGAAGACGTCGATGTCGGCAAAGCGTTTGAACAGCACCCCCTTCCCCTCCATGACCGGCTTGGAGGCCTGCGCGCCGATATCGCCCAATCCCAGAACCGCCGAGCCGTTCGACACAACACCGACCATGTTCCCCTTCGCCGTGTACGTGTACGCCTCGGTCGGATCGGCGTCGATAGCGGCGCAGGGCGCCGCCACACCCGGCGAGTAGGCAAGCGACAGATCACGCTGCGTGTTCGTCGGCTTCGTCGTCGAAATCTCGATCTTCCCCGGCGGATCGGACCGATGGTACGCCAATGAATCCTCGTCTAATCCCATACCGAGATTGCCGGTATGAAGGCTAAAGAGTGATTGTATTGTCCGGCGGGAGGCGCTCAGTCTACTGGTGTCGCCCGGTCTTTTTGTATAAGTATACCGAAAGCATCGGCATGTTAGAGTTACTCGGGATCGCGTGGTCGGCCTGGAAGCTGAGCGCAAAGCGGCTGGGCCCTTACTCTGGCGCAGTCTTTGCTCTCGTCACAGTCGTGGCGTTCGTGTTCCTCCGGGAGTATCTCGCGGAGAACTACCCACGGCTCGGCGAGGCGCTCGATGAGATCGTGTAGGCGTCCGGAACCGGCGACAGGGGACATCCTCAGACGGCCATCGCTTCTTCGAGCGTGAACCGGCCTTCGTACAGTGCAGTCCCGATAACGACGGCGGCCGCGCCGGTTTCTTTGAGCATCCGCACGTCTTCCAGCGTCGAGACGCCGCCGCTCGCGACAACCGGAATCTCGACGGCCTCGACGACACGTTCGACAGGCTCCCGTCTGATGCCCGAGAGCTGCCCTTCGACGTCGACATCGGTGAACAGGATCGCACCTGCCCCCTCGGATTCATACCGGGCAGCCGCTTCGGCGGGATCGAGACCAGTCCCCTCCGTCCAGCCCGAGACGACGACCTCGCCGTCCTTCGCGTCGAGACTGACCATCACGCTTTCAGGGAACTGATCGCTGATTTCGCCGACGATTTCGGGTGTCTCGACGGCCGCCGTGCCGAGGATGACGCGATCGACGCCCGCTTCCAGGAGGCGACAAGCGTCCGCCGTCGTCCGGATACCGCCGCCGAGTTGGACGTCGACGTCGACCGAATCGACGATCGCCGAAACGGCGTCGGCGTTGGCCCGTTCGCCCTCGAAAGCGCCGTCGAGGTCGACGAGGTGCAGCGTCTCCGCGCCGGCATCGACCCATCGCTCGGCCGCCTCGACCGGATCACCGTACTCACTTTCGGTTCCGCGCTGGCCGCCGACCAACTGGACCACGCGACCGTCCTGCATGTCGACGGCCGGAACAGCTTCGAACGTCGGAAACATACTCCCAAAGGCGCGTTGGGAGGGCAAAAGCGTACCCGTTGGGCTTGTTGGTGCGGACGACGACGGATCAACGCCGGGAACAACAGCAAACTTCAACATACCGGGGTGTGAACCAACATAGTGATGCCAACAGTAGAATACCTCAACTACGAAGTGCTAGACGATCACGGCTGGGAGATGGAGGACGACGACCTCTTCGAGAAAGCGTCGGACGCCGGTCTCGGTGACGAGGACTACGGATCGCTCGACGTCGCGGAAGGCGAATACATCCTTGAGGCTGCCGAAGCGCAGGGCTACGACTGGCCTTTCTCGTGTCGGGCCGGCGCCTGTGCGAACTGCGCGGCGATCGTCACGGAAGGCGAAATCGACATGGACATGCAGCAGATCCTCTCCGACGAGGAGGTCGAAGAGAAGATGGTCCGGCTGACCTGCATCGGTAGCCCGGCCGCGGACGAAGTCCAGATCGTTTACAACGCCAAGCACCTCGATTACCTCCAGAACCGCGTCATATAAACGTCGACGCCCGGACCGTTTTTCGACGGAGCGGCAGTTGCTAGCGAGCCTTTCTTTGAGTTCCGTAGCGACGGCCGATATCGGCACCGAGAGTAGCGGAAAATCCGTCGGCAGTATCCGAAACGAGGGGCGTCACTAGCGATCGGCGTTCCAGGTCAGGGAAACACGCCGGCGAACGTCCGGAGTCAACCGATGAGCGATTCCGGGCGTTTATGAGGGACCTGAACACAGTGTCGAACGTGTCGTTGTCGCCGCTGTTCGGGTTCGCCACGGGGCCCGATCTGTTACGTTTGCTCGCCGTGCCCGTCTTCGCGTGGGCCGCCCATCGGGATCTGAAGAGCAGACGGGTCCCGAACCGGACCTGGCTGCCGCTTTTGATCGTCGGTGTGGCGGCGCTTTCGTGGGACATCGTCGGCATTCTCGACGGATCGACGCTACGACGCCGATGGTTCGCCGTCCAAGTGATCTTCTCGCTCGGCGTCGTCGCGCCGCTCGGCTACGTCTTCTGGCGGATCGGCGGTTTCGGCGGGGCCGACGCGAAGGCGATCATCACTCTCGCCGTGCTGTTTCCCGTCTATCCAGTGTACGACGTGCTCGGCGGGACCTTCCCGGTCAACAGCGCGCCGCTCGGCGTGTTTTCGTTCACAATTCTTTCGAACACTGTCCTCATCGGGCTGGCGTATCCGCTCGCGCTCGCGATCCGAAACCTCCCGCGCGGCGAGTTCACGCCGGCGATGTTCATCGGTCGACCCGTCGACGTCGGCGACCTTGCTGTAGAGTACGGGCGACTGCTCGAAACGCCCGAGGGGTTCACTACGCGGGGACTTGACCTCGACGCGCTGCGGATGTACCTCCGGTGGCGCGGGGCGACGTTCGAAGAGTTGCGGTCCGATCCGGACCGGTACCGGGAATCGGTTCCAGCAGAGCCGAACGATCCCGGAGACGGCTCGATGAACGATCGAGACGAAGAGTTGTCAGCGGGCGGTACCGAACCGATCGAGGGCGACCCGTGGGGAGCCAACGCCTTCCTCTCGGAGCATAGCGCCTACGGAACGACGTCGACGGAGCTCCGAGACGGGTTAGCGGTGGTCTCGGAACCGGACCGAACGCACGTCTGGATCACCCCCGGGATCCCGTTCGTCGTCCCGATGTTTTTCGGGCTCGTTCTCGCGTTGACCTACGGGGACGCGATGTTCGCAGCGCTCTCGGTGCTCGGCCTTTCGTGAGCCGTGACGATGGCTACGCTCCGGCGGTCAGTTCAGCCTCTTCCTCGAGATCCTCGAGCGCCGCGATGGCCTGATCGCGGTAGACCGACAGGTCCGGATCGTACTGGGTTTTCGCCATGGCGGCGTACTCGTCGGCCTCGTCGAAGGCTTCGATCCGGTCGAGCGTCCGATCGGCCGTCTCGACGACCCAGCGGTTCCGGGTTTCGCCGTCGACCACGGTGATCGATTCGGGGCGCAACGAGACGTTGACGTCGCCCTCGTCAGTCTCGTAAGAACGGGGCTTGCCGACGACGGCGGCGTACGCCGGCGTTTCGGTCTCACGAAGCACGGATGTAGCCTCCGGCTGGTACTGCCCGGCGTAGGCGAAGAACGTCCCGGTCGGATCGACGATCCGGCCGCGCCAGTACTCGGAGTCGTCACCGACGTCTTCGGTTTCGGTCAGTGTGCCGACGACGAAGACCCGGTTGGCCCGCTGGCCGCTCGGCAAGAGCGAGTAGACGGGAGCACGGTCGTCGTCGGATTCTTTGAACGTGTAGGTCGCGTCGTTGAACTCGGCCGCGAAGGCGCGTCGGGCGACCTCGCGGGTGGGGACGGATGCACTCATTTATATTGACCTCGCTTTGATCAGCACGCTTTCGGTCTCGGTCGGCTCACCGAGCTGTTCGATGTCGTTGGCCAGGACGTAGCGACCGAGCGTCGGCCCGGAAACCCGGTAGTACCGGCCGAGGACCAGGCCACGCATCTCCTCGACGACGACCTCGGTGTCGAGGGCGTCCATCGCCATCTGTTGGGCTTCCTCGAGGGTGATGTCTGTCAACTCTTCGGTCGATTCCTGATTGAAGATGACCTCGTGGATCTCGGTGCCGTCGTCGAGGACGCCCTTGATTCGGAGGTCGAACTCGCCCTCGACGTCACCGTGTTCCGAACAGCGACCGTTCTGGAGAACGCGAGTGCAGTCCTCCTCGGGGCATCGTTTGATCAGCCCGGAGCCGGACTGGATGTCGACGAGCGCGCCCTCGACTTCTGTGGAGTCGTCGCCGACCTCGAGGTCGGTGTCGAGTTCCTCGATCGTCGTCGAGGAGTTGAGCTTCACCGAAAATCGCCCCTCGTACTCGTCGGTGACGACGTTTTCGAGCTGATAGACCGAGTCTGCCTCGAGTTCCGGGAGATCGCTTTTGGCCCACTTGGTGAACTTGACCGTCCCAGTCTCGTCGCCGAGCAGACCGACCTGTGCGATCGAGTCCGCACCCGGTTCCCAAAGATCGACGACCTTGACGGTAAGATCGAGCCACTTTTCGGGCGTGTCGATGTCGGCCACCGAGGCCGACTGGCTCGTTTCGCCGACGAGTTCGTCGCGGTCCATGTCGGCCTCGTCGAGGTACGTCGAGACGACGCTCCGTCGGGCCTCCTCGACGGGGACCCGATACTCGGAGACGAGCGTCTCGAGGCGGGCTTCGATATCGTCGACCCCGACCTCGAGGGTGTCGGAGAACTGTTCGTGTATTTCGACTGCGTGCTGTCGCAGGTCTGTCATAGTGGTTCCGTCTCCGCGTGTTTTCAGTGGGAGACGTATGTCGGTTGGTTCCCGATAGTATAAAAACCGTCGGTAGCAGGGTGAAAGTGAATCAAAACGAAAGAATGAGACCCAAGGCGGCATGCGGAGGGCGGCGATGGGCCTTTGATGATTGCGTGCGTACAAGGCGCTGTGAGCAACCGTCGTCGCCTCGAGCGGCTCGTCCGAACGAAGCTCAACGCGGTCGGCCGGCAGTTCGAGGAGGCAAAGCGCGCCTACAGCGAGGCCAAGGCAGCGACGCTTTCGCAGCTCCCGACCGACGAAGCGGGGAACGCAAAGATCGTCTGCCGGCGACACGCCGAGAAGCGTGCCGTTCCGATCGATTCCGAGGGCCGGCCCGAGTGTTTCGATCCGGAGCATCCGGACTGTCGGGGCTGTGTGGAAGACATCCGCGAGGAACGGATCGAAACCTGGTGAGCGGCGGGTCTCGTCGACACCACCGCGGGCTAGCCACGCAGTAACCGTCGGTTGGATCCCACCGCGGATCGAACCGGCTGAATTCGGCCGGAATTTCGATCACAGGTGTTTCCGATCAGAAATTCCGATCGATGTACTGCCGGATCACGTCGATCCGATCGGGCTCGTACGTCCACATGGATCGCCAGACGTTTTGACCGGTTTCGAGGGCGAACAGTGCGGCCGGATCGACTCGATCGCCCGGGGGCGAAAAGACGACGAACCAGGATCGACGGTACGCTTCGGTGTCTCCGGTATGGGTCCAGAGCCCGTCGATATCGATCGGATACGAGTCCGGCAGGCCGTAGGCGTGGACCTCGACCGGAGAGTCGGCCAATCGCCGGTAGATCCGCTCGGTACCGTATTCGTCTTCGATGCGTGAAAGTTTCTGAAACGCGACGTCGAGCCGGCCGCCCCCGGCCTCGAGGGCTCTGTGCTCGATGTACCGCGACATCACGATCAAGAGCAGTTTCTCCTTTGTCGAGGCCGGAAACCCGCGGAGCGTGTACACCGCCCCGTCGAGTTCAGTAAGTATCTCGGGAGCATCGCGCTGTTCGATGCCGCTCAGTCCGGTCGTATAGAGATCGGAGTTGACCAGCAAAACGGTGTCCCGGAGCGAATCTATCGAGGAAGTGGCCACCACGTCGTCGTCTTCGACGAGAACGACCGCCTCCTCGACGTCGGCATCGATGTCTCTCGTCGTGAGGTCGACCTCGAGACTCCCGAAGGCTTCCTCGAAGAGATCCATTACGGGGGCCGGTTGGGTGCCATCGACGACTGCCAGCGTTCTGTCGGGAACATCGCCGGCTGAGAGAAGCCTATCAAGCGGTTCGACCATCCAACAGTGTTCCATACCGTCTCGATGGAGTTAATTCGAAAGCCGATTTCGAGCGTCGATAGCGGCCAGCTATTAATGTGCCGACTGAACGGCGTTTGTTCTCCCGAGTGTGGTGTCCGAGGACGGACCTCTCAGGTTCGAACCCTGACTTCACCGTCGCTCGTGACGGTGACGATGATGTCCCGCTGGACGGCCCGCCCGTGGACCGCGTCGCCGGCGGCGTCGCCGATGAGCTTCATCAGCTCCGGCGCGGTGCGGTTGACCTTCACGTCGGCGTCGTCGCAGGCCGAATACACCTGGTTCGGCACGTCGTAGAGATCAGTCCCCCCTTCGACAGTCAACTGGACGGGCGCGGCCAGTACCTCGGCAAAGGAGACAGTCTCTCTGGCCTTGGCGACGTTTTCGCGCGCGCTCGACTCGACGCTAGAGACGTTCGCCCGGGAAGTGCCCAGTTCCTCGGCGATATCTGCCTGTGCGACGTCCGCTTCTCGAAGCACGAGTACCTCCGCCTGTCGGCGGGTTAATACACTCTCTTCGGCGTCGAATCCGGCTCGTTCGAGCAGTTCGTCGGCGTCTGGAACGGTCATCGGTGTGTGATCGATCATCCGTGTTCAGTCGCGAGCCATCGCGGTTCAGTTGCCCCAGAAGTTCTCACGGCTCCCCAGCCGTTCGCGGTCGAGTGCCCGTTCACGGTCGCTCGGTTCGTCCTCCCCGTCGGTGTCGGCGGTGCTCGCCTCGTCCGAATCGTCTTCGTCGGCATCGCTGTCGGCATCAGCGTCGTCTTCCATCGGCAGTCGCTCGACCTCGTCGGCCCGAGCGTGGTTCGATCTGACCTCGGTGATTTTGACCTTCGCGCGGGCCTCCGGCAGCACGCCATCGACCATCACGATGAACCCGTCTTCGGTCCGGCCGACGCCGGCTCCCGACTCGTGGATGTCTTCGACGTCGACGACGACTTCCTCGCCGAGTTGGACCGGCTGTTGTTTGAGGTCGTTGATCGGCTGGTTGTAGTGCGAACACCACTCGGCGCCGCCGCGATCGCCGTAGTGTTGACAGCCCATCCCTTCGATTCGTTCGGAGAAGCTGGGGCAGTCGTCCGCGAGTGGGCACTCGGGCATACAACTCAGTATCGCCGCTGTCGATTAAACGCTTGTGGGTCCCGATCTTTTTCTGCGTCGGGTTCGCCTGCGGCGAACCACTCCTCGAAAAACATCGATGAAAAAGGCCGGACGCTCCCTTCGGTCGCGTCCGGTGAACCGCGCTCGCTCCGCTCGCGCGGATGTAAATCAACATCTGTCTCTTTGGCTCGTACCGATCTCGGTGAAACAACCATCGGGCTAGTGATATTGTCACTGGTTGGTGTACAAGATATAGAGCTTACATTTTGCATGACCCGGGACTGAAAATCAAAACAGCCGCTGCAGTTAGTTAAGCAGGACTGTGAGAAATGGCTAAGGGTGTTCGCTCATCACAGATTTGTGTTCCCCAGTATGAATAGGAACATGAGCGAAAACAAAGAACTTCCAGCAGTCCATCTCTCAGTTGATGAATTAGAGAAGGTGGAAGACCTATTGAGAGAAAACACAACTAAATGCGAAATAGAGATTGTTCTGTCTCTTCCAGGGGGGGTAGACCAGACATTCCATTCTGTGGGACAAATCAATACTAGTGTATTAGCTGATGTAGCTGGTCCAAATTCTTACTCACTATCCGCTACCGGTAAAGAAGGACAATGCACAATTGCTGGTGAAGGTATCGAGACAGAATCTCATATGCTGTACTGTGTAGGTGATTCTGACTGGAGAGACAAAATCAAACATGGGGTCGTGGAACAGCTTAATTCCGTTCAGACGACAAAAAGCCGTCTCCGTGGACAAATAACTGGTATACGAGCAACTGGAGTTGCAGTATTAGCCGCCCTCTTTGTTGGGTGGGCTGTGGCTGCTGTAGCTCCTCAGTCTGTTGTCCATTACAAACCGACGTTCTCTGATGCATTTATTTTTTCTCTTGGAATATTTGGATTATTGATTGTCCGGTTCCGAAACTGGGCACATCCATACATTTGGATCGGACACGACCGCTCTTTTCCGACTAAGCAGAGAATCGAAAAGCTGGGGCTCGGTGCAATTCTGCTAACGTTTGCTGTATTGACATTCAGGTGGCTGTTAGAACCAGGGCCGTTCCTGCGGTTAGGGTAAAAACGCGCTCGCTCGGGATATATCCTTGTTCAGTTCATCGACAATCTCAAAGCTTGTCAAAAGTATGCGCGTTGTATCTTGCGCTGACCAACCGACCGACTCGGAAATAGATACCAGTGTTTCGCTGTCTTCGGTAAGAGCCGTCCGATTCTGTGTTTCTATAGAGCCCGAAAAGAGTGCTCCGAAGACTCCGAAGGGCGATGGGACCGGCCGCCCTAGTGGCGATAACCCCGGTCGTGACCGCCGCGAAATAAACCTACGCCAGCGGCGTCCGTTCGACGATCGTTCCGTCGTAGGTCGGATACTGCTCGACGATCTCTCCCTCGTCGACGTCGCCGTCCTCGATCATCTCCTCTAGAAGCCACCACGCCAGTTCAACGTGGTCGGATTTGACCGTATAGAACTCCGCCGGGACGCCGAGTTCCTCCAGTCTCGCTTCGGTCTCCCAGGTTTTGCCGTAGACGATCGTGCCGTCGTCGGTGATTTCGTCGAACTCCCGACGGACGTTCCGGGCCATCCGTTTCAGCCGCGACCGGTGTTGAGCGGCGTCCTTGAAAACGCTCGTACAGAAATAGACCTTCTCGTGGTCGCCCATCTCCTCCAGAATGTCGTGGGAGCCCTCGACGGCCGACATATGGTCTTCCTTGAGTTCGAAGCCTTCCTCCTGCATCCGGCGGTAGTTTCCATCGGACATCTCGAACTCGTTGATGTTACAGAACTCCGCAGCCCCCTCGTCGAGGAACTCGAGGAACTCGGGCTCAGCCCGGATACCGGGGATCTCGAAGGCGGGTGTGAGTCCCTCCTCGCGAGCGATGTGAAGGATCTCTTCCCACTCGGTGCCGTGGAGGTCACCCCACAGTTCCAGCGGCGGATGAAACCGGATCTCGTCTAAACCGGCTTCGGCGAGTCGGCGCATGTTCTCGCGGCCGCCGGTGATCCCCGTATAGAGGTGTGTGTGGTGGTCCTCGCCGAATTCGTCCTTCAAGAGACGGAGATACCGGCAGGTGCGTTCGAGCACTTCCTGTGGTTCGCCGCCGGTGATCGAGGTGCCCAGCGCGTCCATCCGGTGGGCTTCCTCGATGACGTCCTCGTCGTCCTCGACGGGCCGTTCGTTCGCGTACACCTGCGTGACGTTCTTTCGGTTCTCGCCGAGTGGGCAATAAAAGCAATCGCGCTGATCACAGTACCCGTAGACAAAGAGCACCATCTTGCCGCCGACGGCGCACTGTTCACAGCCCTTCGAAATCATTCGTTATCATCGTTTGACCGTCGATACTCAAAAGTCGTACGTTCCGGCCGGAAACTACAGTTTCTCGAAGAACGCCTCGACCAACTCGCCAGTGTCTTCGACGATCCCCTCCCAGGCGTCGTTGTCGGGGGCGATTCCGACGAGGCGAGCGATCCGCATGATCGAGACGTGATAGACACACTGGACGCCCGGTTCCTCCTGCCAGATAACGAAATTACACGGGAACAGCGCGCCCTGTTTGATCGTCTCCTTGAGCGCGCGGTTGGCCATGCGGGGATTGCACGCGCCAAGCACGTAGTACGGATCCCGATCCGCATCGACCTTCTCGTTGAGGAGTTCCGAAGGCGAAAACTCGACGGGAACGCCGAAGCCGACCGATTCGGCTGTTTCCCGGACGTATTCGATCGCCGCCTCGTGGTCCATCTCTAGGGTAGTCTGTTCTTCACCGATATCGTCGGGATCGATCTCCGATGGATCGAAGGCGAGACTCATACCCTATCGTTGGGAGCCATCGAAAAAACAGTTCCTACGTCCCCACGGCGTCGGAACGCGGCTGGCGGGGCTACTCCTCGGCGGTCGGGACCGGACCGGTCCCGATGGCCTCACGGACGGCGTTCTCGAAGGCCTGTCGCGTGTCGAAGTACACCTCGTCGCTCTCTTCGAGCACCGAGGCCAGTTCGCGGGGGCCGTCGGGCGTTCGGATCGTCGTCTCGCCCTCGCGCCGGATGAGCTCGCTCTTTTCGATCGCGTAGTGAAGCCGCGAGGCGACCCGGGCAGGGGGGGCGCCCTCGACGGGGGCGCCCTCGCCGAGTGGAACGGCGGGGGACTCGTCTTCGTTTTCGTTGTCGCTCATACACCGGCATTCACCGCGCCCCGGCCTAACCCTTACGGAGGTCTTCGAGGGATTTGATACGGCTCGATCCGAAGGAAGTGGTATGCACCGTCGGGGACACGTCGGGGCGGCGCTGTGCTGTTATGCGCCCGTTGGAGCGGCGTTGCACCGCGGCGGCGATCCGGGGCTTGCGGTGCTCGGGGCCGCCGTCGCGGTGGCGCTGTCGACCGTTCCGGACACCGACGAGTACCTCCCAATCGATCACCGGGGACCGACACACACGGTCTGGTTCGTTGGTGGCGCGACGATACTGTCGGCCGCGATCGGCGGTGGTGCCGGAATCGCGGTCGGCCGGCCGATCGCGGTCGCGGCGACGGTCGGGGCGGCGGCTGCGCTTTCGCTCACGTCGCATCTTCTCGCCGACAGCATCACGCCGATGGGGATCCGACCGCTGTATCCGGTTTCCATGTGGTACCACAGCTTCGATGTCACGCCGGCCGCCGACCCGCGAGCAAACACGACGATGCTCAGGGCGGGTATTCTCTTTACGCTCGTCTGTCAAGGGATCGCGCTCGCGGTCCCCTGACAGTCGCCCGAAGGGGAGACATAGTTCCGGTTTCGGCGTTCACGGAGACGATTCGATCGCCTCGATCCCCGCGATGAGTGCTTGCACGCCGGCCGTTAGCGACTGCTCGTCGATACCGAACGTCGGGGTATGGTGTCCGCTTGCCAGATCCGTTCCGACGATGACGTGCGTCGACTGTCCCCCCGCGTCGCTCACAGCGTTCATAAACCACGCCGCGTCCTCGCCGGTGCCGAACGGTTCGCGCCGTATGGGCGACGTGACCGCCGGATGGGTTTCGAGCGCGTCATAAAACGTGTCGATGAGTGCTCCATCACTGTCGGCGCTCGGCGCCTGGCCGATCGTTTCGAGTTCGACGTCGCAATCGTGTATGTGGGCCGCACCCTCGAAGACGCGTTCCGTCCGGTCGCGAACGAAATCCAGAATCGCGGACGTCTCGCCGCGAATATCCGCCTCCAGTACCGCCCGTTCCGCGATCACGTTGGTCGCGCTGCCGGCTTCGACGGTTCCGACGTTCACCCGCGTCGCCCCGTCGGCGTGTCTCGGGACCCCATAGAGGTTCTCCGTGGCCGTCGCCATCGCCTGGATCGCGTTCCGCCCCGCGTTCGGCGTCTTTGCGGCGTGGGAGCTCTCGCCGGTAAACTCCGCCCGGAGCCGTTCGATCGCGTACATCTCATCGACGCCCGCAACGACTTCGCCGCTCGCGTATCCCATACCGGTGTTGACCACGACGAGATACTCGACGTCGTCGAGGTGGGCCGTCTTCGACATCGGCTTGCCACCGCTCTCGATCTCCGAGGCCGGCTGGAAAAAGACCTTGAGCGTGCCGTCGAAGTCGCTCTCCCGGATCGACCCCAGAAGGCCGATTCCCATGGTCGTGTTCGCGTCGTGAGCACAGGCGTGCATGTATCCGCCGTGTTCGGACCGGAACCCCTCCGCGGCGGGGCGATGCGTCCCGGCGATAGGCTCCTCCATCCGGAGCCCGTCGATATCTACCCGGACCCCGACCGTCGGTCCGTCGCCGCACTCGACCGTAGCGACGACACCGGTCTGTCCCCCTGCCGTCCGTTCAAGGACGTCCTCGCGGGCGCCGTTTCGGCGGGCTCTATCGTGCCAGTCACGGAGCGGTTCCGGAGCTGGAACGCCGAGCCGTTCTTCGGTTTCGAGCGCCTCGCTGCCGACGGATAGCGCATCGGGGGAGTGCTCTTCGAGCGCCTCGACGATGAGACTCGTCGTGTGGAACTCCCGCCAGGCTGGCTCCGGATACCGGTGGAGCTGTCTCCTGAGGTCGCACAGTCGTTCTGAGCGTACTGTTGTTGTAGTCATACGGTTTCTCTCGATAGTCGGGCTGTGATCGCCTATGGTGATAAATACCAACCGCGGCGGAGGTTGGGTGGTAGGCCCGGGAAAACAGTTCTCGAACCGGAGCCGACGGAGTGCGCCAAAAGGTCACTGTCGAAGCCAGCCGAGCGTTTCTATCAATAAGCCAATATTTTTCCGAAAATAATTAGTGTCCTCGTGAATATTACTTGGTTGTATGACCCAGTTTAGCGAATTCAGTGACGTGGGCGAGGCGGAGGTAACGCGTGCGATCGGTGCCGAATGGACCGAGGAGTTCATGGACTTCACCGAGTCGGACGTCATCATTGTCGGCGGCGGACCGTCGGGACTGATGGCCGCCAAAGAGCTCTCCGAGCGCGGCGTGAAGACGATGGTCGTCGAGAAGAACAACTATCTCGGTGGGGGCTTTTGGCTCGGCGGCTTCCTCATGAACAAGGTGACAGTTCGCGACCCCGCAAACAGCGTGCTCGACGAACTCAACGTGGACTACACCGAATCCGACGAGACGGATGACCTCTACGTGGCGAACGGGCCCGAGGCCTGTTCCGGACTGATCAAGGCCGCCTGTGACGCCGGCGCGAAGATGCAGAACATGACCGAATTCACGGACATCGTCATCCGTGAGGACCACCGCGTCGGTGGGATCGTGATGAACTGGACGCCGGTCCACGCCCTGCCGCGAGAGATCACCTGTGTCGACCCGATCGCCGTCGAATCCGACCTGGTCATCGACGCGACGGGCCACGACGCCGTCGCCGTCTCGAAACTGCAGGAGCGCGGCGTCCTCGAAGCGCCCGGGATCGAGCACGCCGACGAACACAACACCGGGATGGACAACACCGAGGACGGCCAGTACGGCGCACCGGGCCACGACTCGCCCGGCCACGATTCGATGTGGGTCGGCGAAAGCGAGGACGCTGTCGTCGAACACACGGGCGTTGTCCACGACGGCCTCATCGCGACCGGCATGGCGACGGCGACGACCTACGGGCTGCCCCGAATGGGTCCGACGTTCGGTGCCATGCTCCTCTCGGGCAAACGAGCAGCTCAGGCGGCGATCGAGGAACTCGGCGTCGACGCACCCTCGGTCGACGTGACGACCCGACCCGAACCGGCGGACGACTGATCCAACGGAACGGCAGGCCGGCCGAACCGTCCGTACACCGGGATTTTTTCAGATCATTCGTTAGCAACAGTCCCTGTCAAGAGCCCGACGAACCCGAGCCCGAACGTCTCGTATCGCCGATCGATCGTCCGGTCGGCCAGCGCGCGCCGAGCGGCGTCGGCCCGAGCCGAGAGTTCCGAATCGATGTCGTCGAACGGGGCCCGGAGGATGTCGGCGGCCCCACATTTCGGCGATCCGGCCGCGACGAACGCCCTGAAAGCCGGATTGAGGAGTCGGCCGGGCGGACGCTCCGAAGCGGTCGCATCAAGCAATCCGATCCGACCCCCGGGACCGACGATATCACACCAGCGATCGACGACGGCCGCCGGGTCGGTAAAGAGTCCGCAGACGAACGTCGCGAGGACGGCCTCGGCGTCGTCGGTCGGCGGGGTCGTCGCGTCACCGCGAACGACGGCAACGGTGTCGTATCCGGCGACTCGTTCGCGTGCCAACTCGAGCAACGGACCGGTGAGATCGATCCCGAGAACACGTCCTCCGGGGCCGACCGCCTCGCGGAGATGGGGAAGGTTCGCCCCGGTTCCACAGCCCATCTCGACGACCGTCGCGCCGGGGCTGGCGACCCGTCGGGCCGCGATCCGACGCCATCGTCCCACGCCCGGTGCGGTAGCAATACGATCGTACAGCGCGGCACGGCGGCCATAAAACTCCGGAACGGACGTCATCGGCGGATTTCGCGAACCGCCTCGACGACCGCTGCGGCGTTCGGGCCGAGCACGTAACAGACCGGTTCGACGCCGAAGCCGCCGGTCTGGTACAGGACGTCGGCGTCCGGATTCGTTTCGATCGCCGCTTCGATCGCGCGTTCGAGATCAGTCTCGGCATCGAACTCGACGGCTTCGTATCCCGCGGCCTCCAGCGACGCGATGACCGGCTCGTCGTACCGGACGTTGAGCGCCGCGCGGGCGTCCGACCCGGCGCGTCTGGCTGCCAAAAGCAGTGACGCGACGTGTTCGGAGACGCCGAACTCCGGATCACCAGGGACGGTCGCCCGGCCCTTGACGTCGAGAATACGCCCGGGAACCGCGGCCACATCGTCGATCGTTGTCGCGTCCGGGACCGCCTCGACGAGGTTCGAGCCGACCGCCGGGACGAGCGAAGCGAACCCGCTCGTGTTTTCGAGTGCGCGGACGCCGCGACGTACCGACGACCGGACGCGTTCCGTCACCCGGAACTCCCCCTCCGGGTCGTGGATGTCGATCGGGCCGTCGTGTTCGGCGATCGGCGGGTACGCCGACTCGTGCAGCCGAGCGAGCAGATCGCCCCGTTCGAGCCGGCGGATGAACACTTCCGTCTCGACGAGCGCCTGGACGCGGCTCATCTCGCCGGTCGTCAGTCCCTCCGCGAGCCGTTCGACGAGGTCGACGAAGCGGTCGTCGGTCTCGATTTCGGCGTTGGTTTCGACCTCCCCGTGGGCGTATTTCGAGACGGCGCTTTGGCTGATTCCGAGCAGATCGGCGACCTCGCTCTGTGTCAGCCCGCGGTCGCGCAACTCGCCGGCCAGTACGGTGCGGAACGTGGGGAGAAACTCCTCTACGACGACCTCCTCGAGGAATCTCATTGGTCGAGTTGTGCCCCCCCGAACTCGTCGTCGGACTGGATTCGCGAGGCCTGTGGCCCCGTCTGATCCTGGTATTTCGATCCGCGATCGCTTCCGTACGGCGAGTCGGCGGCCGTCTTCAGTTCGGTAAAGAGCACCTGCGAGATCCGCATATCGGGGCTCAACGCGACGGGCGCGGTCCCGAGGTTCGATAGCTCCAGCGTGATCTGGCCCCGATAGCCGGGATCGATGATGCCGGCCGTGGCGTGGATGACGATCGCGAGCCGGCCCAGCGACGAGCGCCCCTGGACCGTTCCGAGCAGATCCGGCGGGACCTCGATTCGCTCTTTGGTAGTTCCGAGGACGAAATCGCCGGGGTGGAGGATGAACTCCTCGCCCTCCTCGACGTAGGTCTCTTCGACGTACTCGTCGACTTCCTGTTCGCTGTTCGGGTGGATACAGGGGATATTCGTCCGTTGGAACTCCAGGAACTCCCGCCCGAGGCGGAGGTCGATACTGGCCGGCTGAATCTGTAACTCGGGGTCGTCGATCGGCTCGACGACGAGATCGCCGTCAGTCAGCCGCCGACGGATGTCGGCATCGGAGAGTATCATACCCAGACTCCGAACGGCGGAAGGTTAAAACCGAACGGTCCGGCGAGCACCCCGTTGCCGCAACGTTCAGGAGCCTCGGCCGAGCACGAACTGATAGCGATGTTCACCCACGACGAGATCGCCGGGATCGTTGATCTCTTCGGCGCGCTCACCCTCGAGGAGGCGGGCGAGGCACTCTCGGAGCTGGCCTACCGGCGTGGCGGCGACCCGCCGGCGGACGCGATCGATGGGGCGATCGAAGCGTTCGCGCTCGTCGAATACGAAGCCGACGGCGAGCGGTTGCTCGCACCCGGGCCGGCAGCGTTTCCGGCGCTGCCGGACGGGAGCGAAGATCTGCCGCATATTCTCGATGTCGAGCCGCGATCGGTCGATCACGATGCGATCGAGCGTGCCGCCGCCGATCGGCTTCGGTCGGCAGCGGAGCAGGCTGTATCGAGCGGCGATCGTAGGCGTGCTGGCGATCTCGTGGAGATCAGCTACGATATCGAAGCCTGGGGCGGGGCCGATCTCTCGGCGGTTCGGGATCGGTTGGAAGCGAGCCCCGATGACACGAACTAAAAACACTGAGAGCGTATGGAGTGTATGGACTGGGAGCGGGTGAAGGCCCACGAGCCGACGACGGCCGTCGATGGCGACCGGGAAGCGGCGGTGCTCGTGCCAGTCATCACCCGCTCGGACGGCGAATACCTCCTCTTTACGAAGCGGGCGGACCATCTCGGCGAACACCCCGGGCAGATGAGTTTTCCCGGCGGTGGCTACGAGCCCGAGGACGCGGATCTGGCGGCGACGGCGAAACGGGAAGCCTTCGAGGAAGTCGGGCTCGAGCCCGAAAACGCCGAAATCGTCGGTCGGCTCGACGACATCCCGACAGTCACGAACTACCTCGTGCGACCGTTCGTCGCGGAAATCCCCGACCGAGAGTACGTCCCGGACGAACGGGAGGTCGCCGAGATCGCCGTGCTCTCGATTTCGGCGCTCACCGACCTCGGGAACTACGAATCCGAGCGCCGTGATCACCCGTATTACGGCGACATACGGATCCATTACTTCCGCGTCGACGGGTACACCGTCTGGGGCGCGACCGGCCGGATGCTCGTGCAGTTTCTCGAATTGGCGACCGACTGGACGATGCCGCCCGAGCCCGATCGAGTCGTCGATCCCGACGCCGACTACCCGATCTAGAGGAGTGAGACGGAAAGCGCGATGCCGAAGAGCAAGAACAGAACGGTGAACCCGATCGGATTGAACACGTACCGCAGCGGGGTGTCGTAAACGATCCGTTCGGTTCCGGTACGCGGCAGCCGGGTCGCCCGAACCGGCCGGGACGCTAGCAGGGCCGGCCGGACCGGCGCGTGTGGGGCCAACTGCCGCAGTGTCTCGGGCTCGACGCCCCCCACAGCCTCGAATTGATCGGCGTCGTAACCCGCCTCGAGCAGCGCTCCCGCACACGGTTTACAGAGCACGTACGGTCGGTCCTCGTGGAGATAGGCCGCGAGTTCAGTCGCCTCGTCGGCGACGTACTGACAGCGCTGGCAGATGTGCTGCCGATCCGAACGCATCGTCGCGACCTCGGGTGGCGCCTCGGGGCTGGGGAACATCGGGGCCTCGTCGCTGAGATCGCCGTACGCCGGATCCTCGCCGTGGAGTGTCGCATGACACGGCCGACACACCGTGACCAGCCGATCGAGCGAATCGAGCGATGGGGACTCGAGGGCTGCCACGTTGTGGACTTCGAGATCCCGATCGCCCGCCCCGCCGTCGACGCCGCACCGCTGGCAGGCGTACTCGTCGCGCTCTAGCACTTCGTCACGGATGACGTCCCACCGCGGGCCCGCCCCGTCCTGTGTCGATCGCCGCTCGGCTCTTGGATCGAGTTCCGGTGTCATGGTGTCGGTTGATCGCCGTCCCAGGCGTCCATATCGGAATAGAAGTTCAACATGGCGAATTTCAGCTTTTCCGGTGCGATATCGATGTGTTCGTCCCGTTCTTCGGGTGGAAAGCTGGGATAGACGCTGTACTCGTCCAGTTCGGATCGGTGCGACCCGGTGTAGCGTTCATCGACCAAGACGCGGGCGCCGAAGTCTGCGGGCGAACGGATCACGCGGCCGAGCGCCTGTCGCGTCTTCCGGACCGTCGGAATCTCGACCGCGTACCGCCAGCCGGCGTCGTCCTCGCCGTCACCGAACGCGTTACGGTAGGCCCGCTGGACGGCTTCCATCCGATCGTCGAGGTGCGGATAGGGAACGCCGACGACGACGGCGCTTCGGGCATCGTCGTCGTCGAAGCTGACCCCTTCGGTGAGCGTTCCCCAAAGCGACGTAAAGAGGACGGCGTCGTCGTGGTCGACGAACTCCGCCCGGAGGTCCTCAGCCCGCGTCCCCGGTTCGTCGAGATACGGCGTCGATTCGCCCGAAAAGCGGTGGTAGTAGCGCTCGGCCTCGGCGTAACTCGGGAAGAAAGCGAGCGTGTTCCCCGGCGTGAACCGAACCGTGTCCTCTAGCACCGACCCGATCGTCTCTTGGACCGTCGGATCGTCGCGCTGGCTGGCGAACAGCGCCGGGGTCTCGACGGCGTAGGTACGCCGTCGCGTTTCGGGGAACTGCTCGCCGTACGCCATCGTCAGCGGATCATCGAGTCCGAGGACGTCTTCGGTGACTTCGAAGGGGCGCAACGTCGCACTCATCAGCACGGTCGCATGAAGCTCCTCGAATAGTGGTTCGGTGACCTGCCGCGGGAGACAGGTGTACAACTCGGCCCGGCCGACGACACCGGTGTTGGTCCGCCGAACGCCCACGATCGGGTACGTGCCGGCGTCGGGGCTCTCGGCCATCCAGTGTTCGATGAACGCGGCGGCGGTCAGCGTCTGGCAGTCGGTTCGGGTCGTCGATTCGCCCTCTTTGTATGCCCGTTCGTAGCGGCGATCCAGTTCCTCGCCGAGCGCCAGCGCCGCCTCGAGATCCACCTCGAACCCCTGGCCAGTGTAGTGCTCCAGGAACGTAACGGAGAGATCGTCCCGTCCCGTCTCGTTGTCGATCGGCACGTCGGACCACTCCTCGTCGACAGCCTCGCGATCGCCGAACCCGAACGACGACTCGTACGTCTCCACCATGGCGTCGCGGAACGCTTCAAGCACGTTCGACGCTGGATCGGCGCGGGCATCGTCGGCGTCGTCGAGTTCATCGAGCGCGGCGTCGAGAGTGCGCTCTGCGAGCGTGCGCGTGGCGTGATCCCGCGCAGCGTCGGCGACGTTGTGGGCCTCGTCGAAGACCGCGATCACGTCCTCCGGATCGCGCCCGAGCCACCGGAAGAACTGCTCGCGGATCGTCGGGTCGAGCAGGTGATGGTAGTTACAGATGACCAGATCGACGCCCTCCATGCCCTCTTTTAGCAGTTCGTACCCGCAGAGATCGTGCTCGTCGGCGTATTCGTAGATCTCATCGGGCGTCCGAACGTCCTCGTAGAGCCACCCGTAGAAGGCGTCGGTGTCGACAGTGAGGTTGTTGTAGTAGTGCGCACAGGTGTTTCGCTCCTCTCTGAGCGCTTCGGCGCTGGTTTCGAGTTCTTCGAGTTCCTCTAGGACTGCCCCGCGGGCCTGCGTTGCCTCGTCGTCACCCCCGCGGCTAGCGTCCAGCAGTTCACTCTCGCGGGCTTCGAGTTCGGCGATGTCCGCTTCTTTCTCAACCAGTTCACGGGTCGTGTCCCGGAGCGCCTGGCACTCCTCGTAGCCGACGTCGATGTGACACATCGAGGCCTTGCCCCGGAAGACGACCGTCCGGATCGGTTCGCGTTCGGTGATCGCGCGTGCCTCCTCGATGAACTGGCGGGTCTGCTGGTGGACGTTCGTGGTGATGAGAACGGTCTTGCCGGCCGCCCGCCCGTACTCCAGTGCCGGCACGAGCGATGCGAGCGTCTTCCCGGTTCCGCAGGCCCCCTCGAACAGGACATCGCGCTCCTCGACGAGCGCCTCGCGGATCCGCCCCATCGCCTCGTCCTGATGGTCGTAGGGCTCCTCGTATGGGAAGTACTGCCGGTAGCCGTCCGTCTTCGACACGAAAGGGAGTTAGTCGTTTTTGCTTAAAAGGGTTCGGCGGCCGTGGCGGAAGTGGAGGCAGACGTTATATGACCCACGTTCGTTCCGTCCGATAATGCCGAGCGAATATCTAGCTTCCGGACGCCGGTTTCTAACCCTCACGGGGAGTGAGACTCGATGACACTCCGAGTCGGCGTCGTCTCGGACGTCCACATGCGGAGCGCGTATCGCGAAGCGTTGACCGACGAACTGTCCCGGATCGTCGATCGGTTCGATCGGTTCGGCCCGGATCTCGTCGTCGCACTCGGCGACATTGTCGAAGACGAGACGGCAGAGCGGGACCGCGAACACATCGAGCTGGTGAGAGAACAGCTCTCGTTTGGGCCGCCGCTTCGGATGCTCGCAGGGAATCACGACGTGCAGAACCTCTCTTCGGAGACGCTGCAGTCCTTGTTCGGAAACCCGCTCGGCGGAACGGCCCGGATCGGCGGCGAGACGCTGGTGTTTTTGAACTCCGCGGCACCCCGACTCGGGAACCCGCGCGGTGAGGTCGACGAGCGGGGAATCGAGCTATTGCGGTGCCTCGATCCCGACGAACCGGTGACAGTGTTCATCCACCATCCGCTTCATTACCGCGATCTCTCAGAGACGGTCTGGTGGTCGACGCGGCCGGAGGAAGCGCTCTGTGGAAACAAAACTGCGGTCAACGAGATACTCGAAGGGCTTTCGGTACGGTGTGTCATCAACGGCCATCTCCACGATCCGGCCCACACGCGATATCGGGGGATCGATCACGTCACCCTCAACGCCTTCAGCAAGGAAACGCCCGATATTCCGATCACAGGGACCTACGCCGAGATCGAGATTGACGAACGCGTTCGAGTCGAAGCCAAGGTCGGAGACGAGACCGTCTCGACATACGAAGTCTGACTCGACTCGCTGTCTTCAGGCCGGAGTTCAACGACGTCGGTTACCGGAGCCACATGCCGCCGTTGTCGCTGTCGATCTCGCCTGGACATTATGTAGGTACGGTGCCGGACCTAAAGCGACGGGAACGGCCGAAAATTCGCGGCCGCTGGCCGGAATCAGGCCAGGGCGTTCAGCATCAACACGAACACGCCGAACAGAACACCGAAGGCCACGACGGTTCGGGGGTCCATGGTCGGCGTGTTGCTGTCCTCGGAGTCGAAATAGCGGACGAGGCCTGCACTGGACATCAGCCCGCCGGAGTTTTCACCGCTGCTCATATCAGGTAGTTCGTGCGTGGCGTCCTAAGCGTTTCGACACAACCTTGCTGCCGTTTGGAAAACGCTTATGCGGTCGGCTGAGATATCGATAGCCATGGCTGTCACACTGAAAGACTTCTATGCCGACTGGTGCGGCCCGTGTAAGACGCAGGACCCGATCCTCGAGGAACTCGAGGAGGAATACCCGGACGTGGAGTTCGAGAAGGTCGACGTCGACGAGGAGCAAGACGTCGCAAACGAGTATCAGGTGCGGTCCCTGCCGACGCTCATCGTCGAGAACGAGGACGGCATCGTCGAGCGGTTCGTCGGCGTCACCCAGCGAGACGACCTCGAGACCGCGCTCGGCGAAGCGGGCGTCTAACCGGCCGAACGACGAGTCGAACCTACGACGACAGCAGGTGGGTCAACAATCCTTTCTGTGCGTGCAGGCGATTTTCCGCCTGCGCCCAGACGATCGCGTTGTCACTTTCTAGTGCCGCGTCAGTGACTTCCTCGCCGCGGTGGGCCGGCAGGCAGTGCATTAGCTGTCGGTCACCCAGAAGGGCCTCGGTTACCTGAAAGCCGCCCCCCTCGAACGCGTCCAGTTTTTCGGCGCGTTTCGACTCCTCACCCATGCTGACCCACACGTCGGTGTAGACGACGTCGGCGTCCTCGACGGCCGCCGCCGGGTCAGTTGTGGTCTCCGGAGCGGGTCCGAGTTCGGCGGCACGATCGAGAACCGAATCGTCAACGCCGTAGCCGTCGGGCGTGGCGACGGCGAGGTCCAGTCCGACCATCGCCGCCCCGAGGACGAACGACTGACAGACGTTGTTGCCGTCGCCGACCCACGCGACACTCGCGTCGTCGAAGCCGTCGAATCGCTCTCGGATCGTCAACAGGTCGGCGAGCGTCTGACAGGGATGGGCGTCGTCGGTTAGTCCGTTAACGACCGGTACCGTCGCGTACTCGCCCAACTCGACAACATCGTCGTGATCGTAGACACGCGCCATGATGACGTCGACGTATCGTGAGAGCGCGCGGGCGGTGTCTTTGACCGGTTCGCCGTGACCGAGGTGGATGTCGTCGGGGCCAAGGAAAATCGCGTGGCCGCCGAGTTGTGTCGCGCCGGTCTCGAAGGAGACCCGCGTCCGCGTCGAGGGCTTCTCGAAGATCATTGCGAGCGTCCGACCGTCCATCGCCGCGGCGGTCTTCCCACGGGCGGTTCGTTCCTTGAGATCGGTCGCCCGCGTCAGCACGTCTTCGAGCTGTTCTCGCGTCAGGTCGTCGATGTTCAGGAAGTTCATGTGTGATCCTCCGCGACCGCTTCGAGTACCGCGACCGCACGATCCAACTCGCGCAGTTCGAGGTGTTCGTTCGGGGCGTGATCCAGATCCGAGTCGCCGGGGCCGTAGGTCACCATGGGACAGTCCCATTCGCCGGCGTAGATGTTCATGTCCGCGGTACCGGTCTTCCGCAGTAGGCGGGGATCGCCGTCCTGCCCGCGGATCGCGACGCGGAACGACCGGGCGAGTGACGTCCGGGGGCTCTGCATCGTCGGCTCGATAGTGTCCGTCCAGTGAACCGTTCCGGACTCGAGTTCCCCGTCAACGAGTTCTCTGATCTCCTCGGTGGTATACGAGGGGGGCACGCGGAGTTGGGCGTCCAGCGTCGCCTCGACGGCCAACCCGTCGTCGGAGATACCGCCCTCTATTTCGACCGGCTTGGGTGTAACCCGCTCGAAGACCGGTGGTGTTTCGGTTTCGGCGTCGTCCTCGGCGTCCGTCGAAACGCTCGTTCCGCCGAACCGATCCTCGATCGCCGACCACCACGCGATGGCGTCCTGGATCGCGTTGTTCTCCGGCCGCGAGGTGTGCCCCGATTCGGAGGTGCAACTGTACGTTCCGCTGAGTATCCCGCGGTAGCCGAGCGTGATTCCGTTCCAGCCAGAGGGCTCACCATTGACGAGTGCTTCGGGGGGCTCTCGGTCCGCGACGAGGTGACGCGCTCCGCGGGAATCGACCTCCTCGCCGACGACGCCGACGAAGGAGACGCCCGTCCGGACGGCTGCCACGGCGAGCGCCGCCAGCGGTCCCTTGGCGTCGACGGAGCCACGGCCCCAGAGCTCGGGGCCGTTCTCGCCGTCCTCGATTCGGACCGGGATGTCGCCGGGCACCGTATCCATGTGAGACGTATAGAGCACGCTATCGTCGGCGGGAGCGCGGACGTTGCCGACCGCATCGACGAAAACGGTGCGGTCGTGGACCTCGAAAAACTCGGCGAGCACTTCGGCACAGGCCGACTCCTCGGGCGCCGTCGACGGCGTCGAGACGAGTGCTTCGAGCAACTCGCGGGCCTCGGTGTCGGCCTCGGGGGTCGACGCCGTCCCGCTCATGTGAGCACGGCCTCGAGAGCGTCGATAAGTTCGTCGGCGTGCTCGCGCTCGACGGTCAGCGGCGGCAACAGCCGGAGCACCGTCCGGCCGGCCGGCAGCGCCAAGACCTGATGCTCCAGGGCCAGATCGCGCAACAACCGGTTCGAACCGCGCTTGACCTCGATGCCGATCATGAGGCCGTGTCCACGGATCTCACGGACGTTGTCGTCGAGACGGGCTTCGATCTCTTCGCGGATGTACGCGCCGACGTCGGCGGCGTGTTGCGGGAGGTTTTCGCGTTCGATCACGTCGAGCGTCGCGCCCGCCGCGGCCGAGACGGCGGGGCCGCCGGAGAACGTCGAGCCGTGGTTGCCGGCGTCCTCGGCGATCCAGTCACGACAGAGCGTCGCCCCCATCGGGAGGCCGCTTGCAAGACCCTTGGCCGTCGTCAGGATATCGGGGACGACGTCGTACTTGTCGGCCGCCCATAGCTCGCCCGTTCGACCCATCCCGGTCTGAATTTCGTCGAGAATCAACGCGGCGCCCGCGGTCGCGGTCTCGACACGGACCGACTGGAGGTATTCTTTCGGAACCGGATTGATACCGCCCTCGCCCTGCAGCGGTTCGATGATCACTGCGGCCGTCTCCTCGTCGATCGCCTCCGCCATCGCCTCGCTGTCGCCGTACTCGACGAACTCGACGGCTCCGGCAAGCGGGCCAAAGCCTTCCTTGTACTCGTCTTTCCAAGTGGTCGCGAGTGCTCCCATCGTTCGGCCATGAAAGCCGCGCATGGTCGCGATGATCTTCGAGCGCCCCGTCGCGTGGCGGGCGAACTTCAGCGCCGCTTCGTTGGCTTCAGTACCGGAGTTACACAGCCAGACGTTGTCGATGTCGACCGGCGCAACGTCGGCCAACTGCTTGTACAGCGCCGTCCGGGCCGCGTTCGGATACGAGGCTTGGACGTAAAACAGGTCCTCGAGTTGGCTCGTCGTCGCGTCGACGACCTCGGGGTGGCAGTGTCCCACCGGCGTACAGGCGTAGCTCGCACCGAAATCGAGGTATTCGGTGCCGTTCGTGTCGTAGAGATAGACTCCCTCGCCACGGTCGATACGGATCGGTTTCTCTGAGAAGACGAAGCCGCTCATGGTTGTATCTATATCATTCGAGTGCGTCGGCGGAGACGTGTGTCCCGCCGCCATCGAGAGCCGAGCGGATCGGTGAATCGGCGTTCGCGTCGGCGATAACGACCTCGCTCGCGCCGTCCCGCAAGGCCTCCGTGGCCGCCATCACCTTCCGCTCCATGAAGCCTTCCGCCGCCCGCTTCATTTCTCTGTACTTCTTGCCGGTCTCGACGCGTTCGAAACGCGTCGAGGGGTCGTCCGGATCGCGGTAGACGCCGGAGACGTCGGTCAGAGAGACGAGCGTCGCGCCGAGTTCGGCCGCGACGGCCGCCGCTGCGCGGTCGGCGTCGGTGTTCACCGCCGTGCCTTCGTGGGCGAACATCGGTGGAGAGATGACGGGCGTGTAACCGTCATCTAGCAGGCTCCACAGTAACTCGCCTTTGACCGATTCGATCCGCCCCGAGTGGTCGCCGCGACGGATCTTCTTTTTACCGTCCTCGAGGACGCGGACAGCCGATTTTCGGGGACCGGTCAACAGCGCACCGTCGACGCCGGAGAGACCGACCGCGTCGACGCCTTGGTTTCTGATCCCGATGACGAGGTCGGTGTTGACCTTCGCCATCGCCATCGTGAACACTTCCATCGTCTCTTCGTCGGTAAAGCGGCCGACGACACCCGACGGCGTCTCGACGTATTCCGGTTCGATATCCATCCGTTCGAGGGTGTCGTCGACCGCGGTCGAACCGCCGTGGACGACGACGACGTCGGTATCGTCTCTGATGAGGTCTCCGACGTCGTCGAGCGCACCCTCGGGATTCACTGCGCGGGCACCGCCGATCTTGACAACGACAGTGTCGGTCATCTCAGGGTGCCCCTACGGGATGTAACCCCGTAAATTCGAGGCCGGCGGTCTCTTCGAGGCCTAGCGCGACGTTGGCAGCGTGGACGGCCTGCCCCGCCGAACCCTTCATCATGTTGTCGATCGCCGAGAAGACGACGAGGCGGCCGTTTTTCGGATCGACCTCGAAGCCGACCTCGGCGTAATTCGAGCCGGCGACCGCCTTTGGCTCCGGATAGCGATAGACGCCCGATCCGCCCGAGACGATTCTGACGAACGGCTCGTCGGCGTAGCTGTCGCGGAACGCGCTCCAGAGGTCGGCCGTCGAGACCGCCTCGTCGGGGTAAACGTGACAGGTCGCCGAAGCACCGCGGGTCATGTCGACCGCGTGGGCGGTAAAGGAGACCCCCGTTCCGAGGAATGCCTCGATCTCGGCCTCGTGGCGGTGCCCCGTCGGTGCGTATGGCCTGACGACGCCCGAGCGTTCGGGGTGGGAGGAAGCCTCGCCGCCGCCCGCACCGCCCTCCGAGGAACCGACCTTGACGTCGACGACGATCCGCTCGTCGCCCGTGAGGATCCCGCCGTCGAAGAGCGGCTTGAGACCAAGGATGGCTGCCGTGGCGTTACAGCCGCCCGAAGCGATGAGGTCCGCACTGGGAAGGTTCTCGCGGTTGAGTTCCGGTAGCGCGTACTCGGATTCCGAGAGCAGTTCCGGACGGTCGTGGCCGTCGTACCACTCGTCGTATTCGGCTTCCGAATCCAGTCTGAAATCGGCGCTCAGATCGACGACCGTGTCCGCGGCCTCGCGGAACGAGTCGATGCGTTCCATCGTGACGCCGTGCGGCGTACACGCAAAAAGGACGTCGACAGATTCGAGATCGTCGGGGGCCGAAAAGCGGAGATCGCGTCCCCGCAGGTTCGGGTGGACGGAGCCGACGGTCTTGTTCTCGTAGCTCCGGCTCGTCGCCTGGACGATCTCGAAGTTCGGATGGCCGGCGAGAAGCCGCAGCAGTTCGCCGCCGGTGAACCCGCTGCCGCCGACGACGCTTGCGGCGTAGGACTCGCTCATGGCGTCACCTCGACGCCGCGAACCCGCGATTCGAGCCAGTCGACGACCGCGGCCGGAACGTCGACGTCGGCTACCTCGTTGAGCGCTTTGAATTCGACGGTGTGGTTGACCTCGTGGACCGTATACGAATCCCCGGTTTCCATGAGGTCGACACCGAGCAACCCGCCACCGACCGCATCCGAGGCACGCTCGACGAGGGCGGCCATCTCGTCGGTGACCTCGATCGGCTCCGTCTCGGCACCGCGTGCGGCGTTCGTCAACCAGTGATCCGACGAGCGGGCCATCGCCGCGACCGGTTCACCGTCGGTAGCGACGACCCGGATATCGCGGCCGGGTTTCTCGACGAACTCCTGGATGTAGAACACCTTGTGCTCGTAGTGACCCAGCGTCTCTTTGTGCTCGAGGATCGCTTCGGCAGCGTCCCGGGAGTCGATCTTGGCCATCAGCCGACCCCACGATCCGATGACGGGCTTCAGCACGCAAGGATAGCCGAACTCCTCGATCGACTCCATCGCCGATTCCTTCGTGAACGTGACCTCGGTCGCCGGGGTCGGAACGTCAGCCTCGGCGAGCACGAGGCTATTGCGAGCCTTGTCAGCACAGATCGCCGCCGTCTCCGGGTCGTTGACCACCGGCACGTCGTACGCCTCGACGAACCGGGTGACGTACCGCGAACGGCTGGTGGCGAGACAGCGATCGACGACGATATCGACGCCGTCGAACGCTTCCGGCGGCTCGTGGACACCGAACCGCTCTTTCCGGACGTCTATCTTGGTCACTTCGTGACCCCGATCGCGGAGTTCGCTCAAGAGCAGCTTCTCGTCGCGCCGGATACGCGAGTAGAGAACTCCGACGTTCACGGCATCTCACCCATCTTCGGGTGACTGCGCCGCAAAGCGGTGGTCAGACGGCGAGCTGTGCCGGCGTCCATCGCCTTACTCCCCCCAGTCCTCTTCGAGTTCGGGGGCTTCCTCGAGGGCGATCGGATCGGCCGAAACGACCTCGAGTTCGGCCCCGGTGATGGGGCTGTCGATGATTTCGCCGACCTCGACGTCGCCGGGGATTTCGATTTCTTCGCCCGTAATCGGGTCTTCCGCGGTGATAGTTTCGTCTGTCATCGTAGTGGATACTCGGGATTCGACCCACTTAAAAGCTTCGAACTTATCAGATGAAAATAATAACAGGTACTGGCTTCTAACGGTGTTTGAGGGGCATTCTAACGACTAACTCCGATTCGTTGTCAGTTATGTGGTATTATGTCCGGTCGGGGCAGTCGCAAGTCAAACACGGCGGGAAACCTCCGATTTCAGGGCGTCTTCGGCGTCCTCGAGTGCGTCCCGCCGCGCTCGGAGCGTCGTTTCGTCGGTGTCAATCGCTTCTCGGATCGTCGCCAGACTGTCTGTGACCGTCTCGGGGGACGGGCCACCGACGGAGTCACGCGATCGGACACTCTCTGCCGGGTCCAGCGCCGAGACGATCTCCTCCCGGTCGGCATAGGCGTCGAGTCCCTCCCCGAGCACCTCGTCGGCCGCCGCGTCGAGGTCGGCGTACGTAACCGTCCCGTCGGCGCGTTCGGACGCGAGCGCGACCGTCTCGTGGGCGGTCCGGAAGGGTAGCCCCGACATCGCGAGCAGATCCGCGACGCCGGTCGCCGTCGAAAAGCCCTCGCCCGCAGCGGCTTCGAGGGCGTCGGTCTGCCACTCGGCCGTCGCGACCGCGCCGGCTGCGACGGTCGTCGCCTCACACACCGCGTCGATCGACTCGAACGCGTGTGAATGCGCGCGCTGGAGGTCGCGGTTGTAGGCCCTGGGCAACCCCTTCAACGTCGATAACAGCCCGTTCAGGCCGGCGGCTGCATCGCCCGCCGTCCCGCGAATCAACTCCATCGTGTCGGGGTTCTTTTTTTGCGGCATGATCGACGACGTCGAGGCGTACGCGTCGTCCAACTCGACGTAGCCCGCGTTCGAGTAGACGACGAGGTCCTCGGCGAGTCCCGACAGCGTCGTCGAGAGCGTCGCGAGCGCAGCGGTCGTCTCGACGAGGAAGTCCCGCGCCGAGGCGGCGTCCATCGAGTTCTCGACGAGGCCGTCGAAGCCCAGAAGTTCGGCCGTCCGCTCGCGGTCGATATCGAACGGCGTTCCCGCGAAAGCCGCCGCGCCCAGCGGCGATCGATTGACCCGTTCGCAGGCATCGAAGAGCCGCTCCGTGTCCCGGGCCAGCGCCGAGGCGTACGAACACAGGTAGTGGGCGACGGTAGTCGGCTGGGCCGGCTGAAGGTGTGTAAAACCGGGCATGATCGTCTCGGTGTGCGCTTCGGCGACATCGGCAAGGACCTCGCGAGCCTCGATCGTCGCCTCGATCCCCTCGAGAACGTCCTCACGAAGCCGATAGCGGATGCAGGCTGCGACCTCGTCGTTGCGCGATCTGGCGGTGTGCATCCGGCCGCCGCGCTCGCCGACGCGCTCGATGACGGCCGTCTCGATCGCGGCGTGGACGTCTTCGCCGTCCGGGAGGGTTCCGTGACCCTCGTCTTCGATATCGTCGAGCGCATCGAGGATCGCCGTCGCGTCGTCCGTTCCGACGATGCCCTGTTCGTCGAGCATGACGACGTGGGCGCGGTCGACCGCGATGTCGGCCGCGAAGATGCGCTCGTCGGCCGCGAGGCTCGAGAGGAACCCACGGGCCGGCCCGCCGCTGAACCGATCGCGGCGGACGACATCCCCGGACCGCCCGTCGTCCACGTTCGAACCGTCCGCGTTACCGTCGCCCTCGTCCGACATCGATTACTCCCCGTTGCTTTCGATGACGCGGTTGGCCAGACGCTCCTGGAACCCGTGATACTTCGCGACGCCGGTCGCGTCGTCCTGCTCGATGCCGCCGGTGACGTCCTCGGTGTTGAACGACGCCGCGTCCGCGGAGTAGACGGCGTACGTCGACTCGCGGCCGACGGGGCGGGCCTGTCCGCCCTCCAGCCGAATCGTCACTGTTCCCGTGACGCGCGTCTGGGTCTCTTCGATGAAGCCTTCGAGGGCGCTGACAAGCGGCGCGTTCACGAGTCCCTGATACCCCTTTTCGGACCACTCGTGATCGACCTGCTTTTTGAACGCGCGTTCCTCTTTGGTCAAGACGAGATCTTCGAGCGCCGCGTGGGCGTTCAAAAGCACCGTCGCTGCCGGGTGCTCGTAGTTTTCGCGCACTTTCAGCCCGAGCATGCGGTCCTCCATGATGTCCGAACGACCGACGCCGTACTCGCCGGCGAGATCGTTGAGTTCCTCGGTGAGTTCGACCGGCTCCATCGACGACCCGTTCAGCGAGACGGGATAGCCGTTCTCGAAGCCGATCTCGATCTCTTCGGTCTCGCCGGTCGGCGCCTCGGTCCACTCGTAGATGTCCTCGCTCGGCACGTAGCCCGGTTCCTCAAGTTCCGAGCCCTCGATCGAGCGGCTCCAGAGGTTCGTATCGATGCTGTATTTGCCCTCGTCGCCGCCCTCGATCGGCAGGTCACGCTCTCTGGCGTACTCCTGTTCGAACTCCCGGGTCAAGCCGAGTTCGCGGACCGGCGCGATGACCTCCAGGTCCGAATCGCGCCAGACCGCCTCGAAGCGGAGCTGATCGTTGCCCTTGCCGGTCGAGCCGTGGGCGAGGCCCGTACAGTCCTGTTCCTTTGCGACATCGAGGATCGCCTCGGCGATGACCGGGCGAGCCAGGGCGGTCCCGAGCGGGTAGCCCTGATAGGAAGCGTTGGCGCGGACGGCGTCGAAACACAGCTCGGCGAAGTCGGCTTTTGCGTCGACCACGTAGTGATCGAGATCGAGTGCTTCGGCGGTCTCTTCGGCTTCCTCGAACTCCGCGGCCGGCTGGCCGACGTCGACGGTGACGCCGATAACTTCGTCGTAGCCGTATTCTTCTTCGAGCAGCGGTACGCAGACGGTCGTATCGAGCCCGCCGGAGAAGGCGAGCGCAACGCGTTCGGTGTCTGACATTGGTGTTTGTTGGATGGGTGGGATCGACCGTCGACCGGACGGTCATCGTCGGAAAGCGGGGCGAGCGCGATTTTGAGAGTGTTTCTATGCGGGCCTACCGGCCCGTCGTCGCGGTCGCGGAAGAAGAACGAACTCACCGCTATCATCGATCGCGTCGCGGTGAGTCTGTTTCATGTACTCATCTCTATCCACAGAACGGTACTAAACGCTTGCGGAACGCCGTTCCCGTGTGGATCCGTGTCGTGAGGCGCTATTGATCTCGACCGATGAAAAGCGACGCGAGGAGCAACGCCGCAACGCCGATCGCGACCGGACCGTTGCCGTGTGTCTCTTCTTCGACGAGGACGACCTCGAAGCTATCACCAAACTCCGTCAAGCCCGACCAACTGACGGTGCCGTCGTCCTGCCGTGCTGGCTGTGGAGAGACGCTCGTGAACGCGTAGCCCTCCGGTGCAGTGACGACGAGTTCCCGGTCCAGGCGGGCGTACGTCGAGAACGGCTCCGACAGTACGATCCGATCGTCCTCGACTACGGCGAGGTTCTCCCAGCGGAACCGATAAGCGACGATCCCGACCTCATCTTCGGTCGTCGTTTCGACGGTCACCTCACCGACCCGCAACTGGCGGTCGATCCCCTGGCTGGCCTGGTCGGAAATCGACTGCATGCCGCCGCGAACCTGTGATGCCGCTGCCTGTCTGAGTTCTTCGTTCTCGCGGGCGTCCGCGAAGACCGCCTGCTGTTGGGGATCCGTGAGATCGAACTCGTCAGTGAGGACGGCGTCGGCGTCGCCGTTCGTGTCGAGTTCGACCACGAGTTGCCCGTTTGCGGATTGTTCGTCCGCGTCGGCCGCGGCGGCCGTTCCGGCGAGAAATCCCGAAGCGAGGACGACGATGCAGAGCACGCCGAGGGTCCGGTAGGACGGATTCACTACCGGGAGATGGCGACGGCAATGGAAAAACCGACCGATCGGTCCGAACGGATCGGCCACAGCGTTTTTGCACGCACCGGCCCGGGTCCTCGATATGAACGTCCGCGGAGAGATCGACGTCGAGGACCTGCTCAAGCTCGTCCTGGTGCTCGTCGTCATCTGGCTCGGCATCGAGATCATCGGCGAGTTCATCAGTATTCTCGCGTCGCTGGGACCGGTCGTCGCAGTCATTATCGTCGCCCTTATCCTCGCGTACTTCCTCGATTACATCTGAGACGTGTACAGCTGCAACGTCCCCGTCCCCCCAAAGGTCGCCCGGCTTGCACGCGGGCTGGCGGCTGACTGTATCGAGGCGACACCACGAGATCGGCACACGCTCGTCCTCAAACGGCTGGGCGAGGGAGATCCGAACGCGCTCAGCCGTCGGATCAGAGAGACCCTCGAAGGGACCCCGCCGTTCGAGGTCCGGACCGCCGGCGTGGAACTGTTTCGGGAGCCGACGACCGGCCGGGGGCCGGTCGCGTATCTACGCATCGAATCGCCCGCGCTTTTTCAGCTCCATGAGACCCTGTGTTCGGTCACCGAGCCGATCGAGGGGCTGGAGGGCGACGACTACGACCCACACGTCACGATCGCCCGCGGTGGCGACGCCGACCGGCTCGCCGGCACGGAGACGGGCGGCTCGATCACCTGGACCGTCGATTCGCTTCTGGTGTGGGCCGGGCCCTACGGCGAGCCTACTGCCCGGATCTCGCTGCCGGCGTGAGTTTCCCGAAGCCGATTTCTCAGTCCTCGATCGCGTCCGCAAAGCCCCACTCGTCGGCCCGATCGAGGGCCTCCTCGCGGGCGGACTGTCTGATGTCGTCGATGGCCGCCTCGTCTTCGAGGAACGCCTCAACGGTGTCCTCGCTCCGGTCATCGAGGACCTCGCCCGCCAGTCCGCGCGTCCGGTCGGCAAGCGACGGCTCGTCGGTCAATCGCTCGGCGACTGCGCCGGGCGGGACCCGTAGGTCGTCAGTTCGATGTGGCAACTCGAGCGCGTCCGCATCGAGCGCGTACAATTCGAAACGATACGGCGGTGGTCCGATGTCGTCGAGCGCCGCCGGACCGCCCCGATCGGTACCGGAGTGATACGCAAGCACCGGTACGCCGGCTTCGAACGTGATGACGCCGCTTTCGTCGTCAGTGCCAAGCAGCGAACTCCGCGACGAGAGCAGCGCGTACCCGTCCAGCCGTCGATTCAGGACGTCCGAAAGCGCCGGGGCGAGTGCTGTGAGGACCCGCGAGCGGAGCAGTTCGCCATCGGGGATCATGGCGGGTCCGGAATGACGGCGGTTCGGAACCGCTCGGCGACGTCAGCGGCGTCGCCCTCGTTCGGCGACAGTCGCCCAGCCGCCGTCCGGAACGCGGCTGCTGCGGGGCAGTCAGGCGCGTGCGCGAGCAGTGGCTCGCCGGCCGATCGGGCTGCCTGTACGGCGTCGCTTTCGGGCACCGTCGCGAGCGCCGGGCCCTCGAAGTACCGGTCGGCCTTCGCCGCGACATCGTCGATGTCGCCGCGAGCCCGGTTGAAGATCGTCCCCGCGATGTCGGAGCCGTACGACAGCGCGTATTCTTGGACCTTCAGCCCGTCGGAGATCGCCGGCACCGTCGGATTGAGCACGACGACGACGCGGTCGGCCAGCACGATCGGAAGCACGGCGCTTTTCGAGTTCAGCGTCGCCGGCGAATCGAGCAAGAGCACGTCCGTGTCGGCAGCCAGATCAGCGACGACATCGCGTAGCCGGCCGGAATCGACAGCCTCGAAGGCCGAAAGCGACGTCCCACAGGGGACGACAGACATCCCGAAGCGGTCGTAGGTCGCTGCCTCGACTGGGGCACCGTTCTTTACGAGTACGTCGTGAAGCGTCGTCTCGACGTCGGCGAGCCCGGCATGAAACAGCAGGTTCGCCATCCCCGTGTCCGCGTCGACGACCGTCACGTCGTAGCGATCGGCCAACGCCATCCCGAGCGCGACCGTACTCGTCGTCTTGCCGGTCCCGCCCTTCCCGGAGGCGACCGCGAACGCCTCGACCATTTAGTTTCGGTTGCATCGGTTTCGGATATAAGTATTCGGGTAGCCCGGTGATCGCCGCGCCGAGCCGTTAAACCACGTCGCCGCGAACCGAGACCCCGTCGTCCTCACTCCGATAACCGCGTAGCGTTTCGGCCGCGGTCTCCGCTTCGTCGGGCTCCATCCCGAGGGTCTCGAAGGCCGCAGACAGCGTCGGGAACACGAATTCGCCGGTCTCGAGTCTGCGGAACGCCTCCGTGCTCGTCTCGCCGCCGTCGTCGGTGTCGACCCACAGACAGGCGGCGCGGGGATCGAGTAACTGGGTGTAGTCCTCGCGGGCGCGAGCCCCCTTCAACCGCTGGGTGACGTTGTTTTCGAAGCCGGTGTTACAGACCTCGAGGTGGATCGGTTCGTCAGCTTCGAACAGGTGCGCTGCCAGACACTGTTCGGGGGCCACGTGGCCGTTTTTGTTCGCCCGGACGTGCTCGGGGTACGCCTCAGCCCACGCCGCCGAAACCGTCTTGCCGACGCCGGAGACGCCGAGTTCGTCCTCGAACTCGCCTTCGCGCTCGGGGGCGTCCTTGAACAGGAGGTCCTTCGTGAGATAGACACGGAGCCGGTCGACGGGGTCCATCCCGAGGACGACGTCTCCGAACGCCCACACCTCCCGAACAGGGACAGGCATCGGCTCGTTTTGAACCGCCTCGACGACGTCCCGGAGACGGGAGACGGCCTCCGTTCGGCTGTAACTCATCGTCTTCGGTAGGGGCGCGCTACCGAAAACAGTTACTTCCTGACGGGCCCGTGTGTGGTTTCGAAACCTGTATCCGCGAGAGCCGGCAATCCATCGGTGATGCAGTGCGACAAGTGTGGCGAGCCGGCCGTAATGTTCGCCGCCTATTCGGGGCTTCATCTATGCGAGCGCCACTTCCGTCGCTCCGTCGAGACGCGCGTTCGGCGGCGGATCCGCGACGACGCGATGCTGTCGGACAATCCGACGGCCGACGATCCCGAAACGTGGCTCATCGGGCTTTCGGGCGGCAAAGACAGCGTCGTCCTCACACGGATCCTCTATGAGACGTTCGAAGATGATCCCCGTATCGAACTCGTCGGACTCACGATCCACGAGGGGATCGAGGGCTACCGCGATGCCTCGCTGGAAGCGTGTCTCGAACTCACGGAAAACCTGGAGATCGACCACGAGATCGTGACTTACGACGAGGAGTACGGTGTCGAGATGGACTCGGTTGCCGAGGAGGACCCGCTCGGGATGGCCCCTTGCGCGTACTGTGGCGTCTTCCGGCGCGACGCGCTCTCGAAATACGCCGACGAGTACGGTGCCGACAAGCTCCTGACGGGGCACAACCTCGACGACGAGGCCCAGACGGCGATGATGAACCTGCTGTCCGGCGACGTCGGACAGATCGCTAAGCACTTCGACGCCTCACTCGGTAGCTTCGATCAGCGGGAGATAGACGACGATCCGTTCGTCCCGCGGGCGAAGCCACTCCGGGACATCCCCGAAAAGGAAGTCGCTCTCTATGCCCATCTCAGGGATCTCCCGACGCACATGGCGGAGTGTCCACACGCCAGCGAGGCCTACCGCGGCGAGATCCAGGAGCATCTCCACGAGCTGGAAGACGGACACCCCGGAACCAGACACTCGATAATGTCCGGCTACGAAGAGCTCGCAGCGTTGGCCGCCGAAGCCTGTCGGGACGACGAATCGGGCGGGCCGGACGACGAGTGTGATCGATGCGGAGCGCCGACGAAAAACGAAGTCTGCCGGAAGTGCGAACTGGTCGACGCCGTCGGCGGCGAGTTATCCGGCGACGATTGATCCCGTCAGTCAGTCGTCATACGCCGTGTTTACGCAAAATATAAGGAAAATATGTAGTGGATATTTCGACAAAAAGGCAACACAGAAGCCGACTGTATACTGTAAGATATCGTACTTATCTGATTACATCAATACCGTTGTTCTGTTCGACCTTCGACTTTCCGCCGTCCGTCTCGCCGACACCGAAATCGCTGTTCGTCCTCCCGGAGCTCTCCGGCGGCGCCGAACTGAACTCGTCTTCGCTCTCGACGCCCTCGATGGCCTGTCTGGAGGCGTCAGCCTGTTTTTGCGTCGTCGGGCCGAGGATCTGGGCGGACTGGACACCGGTCATGATCGCCATAACGCGGACCTTGCCCTTGTACTCCTCTTGGATCCGAGCGCCCCAGATGACGTTCGCCGAGGCCTCGAGCCGTTCGGTGATGTTCTGGGCGATCCCTTCGGCCTCTTTCAGGGTGAGATCCGGACCGCCAGTGATGTGAACCAGTCCACCGGACGCACCCCGGTAGTCGACGTCGAGCAGCGGGTGGTTCATCGCGTCGTTGACGACCTCTTTCGTCTTGTTTTTGTCCTGCGTCTCGCCGACCAACATTACCGCGACGCCGCCCTGGTCCATGATCGACGTCATGTCGGCGTAGTCGAGGTTGATGAGCGACGGCTGGGTGATCGTCTCGCTGATCCCTTTGACCGTCTCGGCGATGATCTGGTCCATTACGGAGAAAGCCTTGCCGATCGGGAGGTTCGGGACGTAATCGAGCAGCCGGTTGTTGTCGAGCACGATGATCGAATCGGCCTCGTTGCGGAGTTTTTCGAGTCCCTCTTCGGCTTTCACCGTGCGGGCCCGCTCAACGTTGAACGGGGTCGAGACCATCCCGACGACGATCGCTCCCTGCTCTTTGGCGATCTTCGAGACAACCGGCGCGGCACCGGTACCGGTACCGCCACCCATTCCGGCTGTGACGAAGACGAGGTCGGCTTCGCCGAGGACCTCTTTGATCGTCCCCTGGGCCATCTCGGTCGCACGCTCGCCCATCGAGGGATCGCCGCCAGCACCGAGTCCGTTGGTCAGCGACTTGCCGACGAGGATCTTGGTGTCGGCTTCGATCATCTTCAGGTGCTGTTTGTCGGTGTTGATAGCGATGGTTTCGGCGCCGTCGACGCCGATGTTGTACAGCCGGTTGACCGTGTTGTTTCCGGCTCCGCCGGCACCGATGATGACGATTCGGGGGTCGCCGAACTCGTCGCCCTCGGTCGTAGCGTCCATGTCACGCTTTTCGGCTTCGGCGTTCTCCAGCGCGGAGTTGACGATGTCCTGCATCGTCTTACACCTTGGCCCAGGGACGGGTCTTGTCGGTCGCGTCCGTTTCCTGTTCGTTTATCATCTTACGCACGGCGGAGCGAATCGCCTCGCTCCGGTTCGGGAACTGCCCCGTATCGACCATGCGTTCGACCTCTTCGATCTGCTGCTTCGGGATTCGTAGTGTCACACGCTCCATATTGTTTCCCCTCTGTTTGTGAGTAAGACGACGTTGCACACGCGGTCGTTTCGCGTTTACACCATCGAGACGGCCGATATCGGCTGTTTCGTCGGCCGTCCGCCAAGTGTAAGACGCGTCGTCTTACGCAAACGTATGGACAGAAGGGACTAACTTAAACCTTTTGGCAGTCGTAAGACAGAGCCGCAATCACTGCGTATACAGACCTAAAACGACTGTTTTCAGCGTTTACGGTTCTCTGAGAACGTCCGCCGCGGGCGTCCGACGACCGCAGCTGGGGCAGAATCCCCAGTCCGAACGGAGCTCGTCACCACACTCACAGAAGACACGATGGCTCGATTTCTCGCCACAGTTCGGGCAGTAAACGTCAGACGGCGAGAGGATGTCGCCACACTGTTTACACGTATGCTCCTCGTCGTCAGACGTGTTTTCACGCTCGGTGGCCCGTGTCTTACGGTCCGCGGCATCTCCGTGTGACACGTCACCGGAATCGCCATCAAGCGTGATGTTTACGTTCACGTCCTGTGGCTCAGCGGGCGTATACGCACGGTCGAGTCGGTCGGCGATGATGTCGTCGACACGCTCGACGATGAGCTCATCGAGGGATTCCTCGGCCACTGACGTGCCAGATTTGTCGTTTACGCCGGTTTTAGCGGCGTTTACGGACGAATCCTCGTGTTCGCCGAGGTACTCCCGGAGCGCCTCACGCATGACCTCGCTTTTCGAGGCGTCGAACGCCTCGAGTTGCCGGACGAGGTCATCGTCCGCCCGGAACGTGATCTTGCTCATTATCCGTCCGACAATTGTGTGTGACGGTATTTCAATCTTCGCGCGCCGTCCGACAGCCGTCCGTCAGACGGGGCGGCAGCTCTCCGCCGGAGGTCAAAACCGTTAAGTCACCGAGTCGTCTCGTTTCGAGTGCGACCGCCCTTAGCTCAGACTGGTAGAGCAGTCGACTGTAGATCGACTTGCCCCCCGTTCAAATCGGGGAGGGCGGACTCGTTTTTCAGTCGAATCGGATTGACCGGACAGCGACTGAACTCCCCCACAAACCGCCAGGTTGCTCCGGGTGAGTCGGACGGAGCCCTATTCAGCGCTGCCGGAGATACATGGCTCTCGCCATTCTCGCCCCGATCCGTAAGTGGTAGCCGACCCACTTCGAAATAGAGGGTGTGATTATTCGAGGGGTTCGATGGTGTCGCCTGGGCGAATCGTCCCGTCTTCGAGGATGTCCGCACGGAGTCCACCGCGGTGAGTAAGTGCCTCCAGGATCTCGTCGTGAGTAACGCGCTGAAGATGATCACACGGTTCGCACAGCCGATCCCCTCGACAGATAGCGTCACCGACTCGGAACCGTTGCCCGACGAGATGGTTGAGCGCAACGTCACGCGTTTCGATGTTGCGTCGGTGGCCTCCCGGAGCGAGTTCGATCCCCACTTCGCGTTCGATCGCTGTGATCGCCTCCCGTTCGATCAACGTGAGGTCGTATCCGCTTGGACGTTCTTCGTCCGGTCCCCACCTGACGAAGGTTCCACTCTCGATGTCGCTAAAGTAGCGATCGCCCCGAAGCCCGCTCCCGGCGACGGCCTCAACCTCGGTCTGTGCCTCCATTTCGCGCTCGGCCTCGGAGGCGGTGAAAATCCGTTCGACAGTGCCACGTCCAGTCATATCGAGTATCGTGGTTGACACGGATATAAACGCCTTGGTGTACGTATCAACGGATGGATACCGACGTGACGAAGAGCGTACCCGTAGATTTTTGTACTGCGTTCGGGATCCCGGACTGTGCGCTTCGATACCGCTGACAACCACGTGCGCCAGTTCTTCCAGGGGAAAACCGAGACGAGCATGGGGGCAGGCCAGCGTCGAATGATAAGCCGTCTCTCCTCGCGCACGATTCCCGGCGCACGCGGGTGACATCGTCGAAAAACCATGGAGATATCACAATGGTCGTTCGTGATCGGACCGGTCGGAACGATTCCGAAGCCCTCCCGAACCACTACCGCGGGGCGTTTCGCCCAGAAGCACAACAACGACAGCGAACAAAAGTGGAATAGATATGAGAACAGATCCGGATTGTCTCGAATGTGGCGCATACGCGTTCTCTCTGAACGATGGCGTCGGCTCAGTGCTGAAAAGCTCCCAGCGGGTGGGCGTGTACATCGAGGAGTTCCTCTATTTTGACGTTCGCTGCCCGGAATGTGAACAGACGCAAGCCCTGGTTGTCCACCCCACCCAAGAGTCGATCTTTACTCTCTGGCCGTGTACGTGGAAGGACAAGCCGTGCGGGGAAGACGGGTGTGAGCACTGCGCCGGAAAAGAATGCTGAAACGAGGGGGCCCCCAGAAAGCAACATCACAACAGTCGGAAGACCCGGATCGGACAGCACAGAAATCGACGGCCCGGCCACCGTTCGGTGCCGGAACGTCGGCGGTCCCGAATGGTCTCGGAGACGGCTACTTGTCTTTGAGTTTCGGACGTACTGCGTCCTCGGCGGGCCCCACAACGCTGATCGAAGCGCCGGTCTCGATAACGCCGTCTGAGACGATTCTCGTCCGGATACCGCCTCGATGGACCAGCGCGTCCCGGACGCCTTCGCGTTCGAACAGCGATTCGAGAGGCGAGCACGGCTCGCAGAGTTCGACGCCCTCACAGACCCGACGTGGAACCGTTTTCCGACGAGACGGTTGAGGCCGATAGCGCTGGTCGTGAGGTTGTGCTAGTGTTCGTCGGGGCCGACGGAAACCCCGTCGTCGCGGGCGACCGCATCGAGCGCTTCGCTCTCGATCAATGACAGCTCGCGGTTCACGTCGCGAGCGGATTCTGAGTAGGTCCCGGTATCGCTGAGATAGTGATCGCCGCGTAGTCCCCGTCCCGAGACCGCCTCGATACCGTCCCTGGATTCCATGTCCGCCCCCGATTCGGGGGCGATATGGATCGTGTCGACCCGCCCGTTCATGCCGTGTGTTCATACCCCTTGCGGTGAAAGAGGTTTCGTCAACTGCATTCCGAAGAGAGACACGCGACCGAATCACTCGAAACACGTCCCGGGGAGGTTCGAGGCAGTGACTGCGTCACGGAGAATCGACGGCGGATCCCCGGCTGGTTCAAGCGGCGCGGTCAGCAGAGCCCATCCGATAGGTAAACCGCGGCCATATCGGCAGACACCCGGCGTATTCCGAGTGGATAACCGGTTTGTATGCTTCAGTACGTACGTTCGAACGAGAAAACGAAACGATGGGGTGGATCTCCGCAGACCGGTGGCCATACGCTCTCTCGGGATTCGGGGCGCTCCTCGGCCTGGTGCTTCTCGGCGAGAGCGTCGTGTACTTCTCCACGCGGATGCTGTCATACAGCGCGTTCCGCATCGGGGCGCTCACCTCAGTCCCGTTCGTAGTCGGGCTGATCTACGGTGGGTATTGGCTCGCCGAAAGTGAGCTGTCACCGGACCAGTACGCCCACATTGGCCGCTGGTGGGTCGCCGGCGTGGTGACGACCGTTCTGTTGATCTCTACGATAAATGCGCGGATCCAACCGATGTCGACACTGCTTTTCATCGGGACGGTTCGATGGAGCGCCGCCATCGGCGGGGCCGTCGGACTGACAGTCGGAAGCCTCCAAGCACGGGCGGTCATCCGGGGAAAGGAAGCCGAACGGGCCCGGCTACGCGAACAACGGATCGAACGGGAGCGAGATCGACTTGACGAGTTCGCAAGCGTCGTTTCGCACGATCTTCAGAACCCGCTGCACACCGCCCAGGGACATCTCGAACTCCTAAGGGAGGAGTGTAACAGCCCCCGTATCGATACCATCGAACGGGCACACGACCGAATGTCGACGATCATCGAGGACACCCTGGCACTCGCCCGCGTTGGACAGGAGATCGACGACATGGAACCGGTCGAGTTGGCTGTTGCCGTCCGTACATCCTGGGAGATGATCGAAGCATCCGACGCGACGGTTGAACTCGGGGAAACGGCGACGGTCAATGCGGATCGGACCCGTCTCCAGCGCCTCTTCGAGAACCTGTTTTGCAACGCGGTCGAACACGGCGGGACCGACGTGACGATTCGGGTCGGTATGCTCGAAGACGACACCGGGTTCTACGTCGAAGACGATGGGCCCGGGATTCCCGACTCCGAACGTGGAGACGTGTTCGAAGCCGGATACTCGACAGCCGCGGAGAACTCCGGGTTCGGACTCCGTATCGTCGAACAGATCGTCGACGGCCACGGCTGGGATATCACCGTGACCGAGAGTGCGGCCGGAGGAGCACGGTTCGAAGTGACCGGTGTCGAGCAGGTGAAATAAGCCTGGTCCGAGCACACCCGCCCAGCACCCAACCGGACGGCCGAACGCGCACCCCAACAGGTATTTCGCTCGGCGCGAAACGCTGATCCGCACGATGAGACGGATACACACGGACGACGCGTTCGTTTCCTCGAACCCGTTATCACAGGGGATCAGATCGCACGATCAACTGTTCGTCTCCGGACAGACGGGGATGGATCCGGAGACGGGCGACGTAGTCAGTGAGAGCGTAACTGAGCAGACGGCGCAAATATTTCGGAACACCGAACGGATTCTGGAAAGCGAGGGAGCGACGCTGAACGACATCGTCCGGATCACGGCCTATCTGGTGGCCTTCGACGACAAATCCGAATTCAACGAGGCGTATCGGGACGTGCTCTCGGAGCCGTACCCTGCCCGCGCCGTCATCGGCGGCGTCGAACTCTCTCCCGGGGTGAAGGTGGAACTGGAGATCACCGCCGAACTGTGATCGACGTATGAGACGAAAGCGAGTGTCCTCGGGGACAGAGTGGGAATCGAGAGTCGGATACGCCCGGGCCGTGCAGGCCGGATCCGAAGTACACGTCTCAGGGACGACGGCAACGGACGATGAGGGAAATATAGTCGGGCGAGGAAAACCGTACGAACAGACGAAACAGGCACTCCGAAACATCGAGGACGCCCTCCGGAAGACCGACGGCTCGCTCGAACACGTCGTCAGAACCAGACTGTACGTCACGGATATCGACGAATGGGAAGCGATCGGGGACGCACACAGTGAGGTGTTCGGCGAGATCCGCCCCGCGACCAGTATGATCGAAGTGAATCGCCTCATCGACCCCGAATTACTGGTCGAGATAGAGGCCGTCGCAATCATCCCCGAATAGCCGGTCCGATTTCGGGGTGCTACTCGTCCGTCCGAAGCCGGTCGGCGACCGGGGGCGAGACACGCCGCACCGGCGGGCGGGACTCCGTTTCGAGTGTCTCGATCGCCGTTGACTCAAGCGGTTGTTTGACACTACGTCGAATATAACCCACGCTCGTCGAAACAGAGCCGATAGCAATGGCCCGAATGTCCCGGTTCGGATACCTTCTCGTGGCTCTGGGCGTGGCTATCGGTTTGCTGTCGATTAGCTTCGGCGGAGCCACAGAGCGAGCCTGTCCGGGGATCGAAAGCATCGTCTACGAGATGTTTCGCGTTCATCCCGCTGGCGTAAAAATAACCGACATCGAGTTTGCGACGGGCACGATCGAGTGGTACGACGGCTGTAATTGGCGCGAACAGTCGCTCGTTCCGCTCGGACTCGGGCTCGTTGTTTCACTCGCTGGTGTCGTCGCAATACGAATGGATGCTCCGGGCGGTTCCGAGCCCGATAGCTGAGGTATATGCTGTGGGCTGCGGAGGCGGCCGACGGGGACGGGATTTCGGGCCGTTGTGTGCCCGAGGGCCTACCACCCGCTTCCGAGCCCAGCCGACTGCCGACAGCAGCGAGTGTCACTCATAGCACGAATGCGAACACCGGGTATGAGGCGACGATCGCCAGCGACGGCGTCAACACCCACATCGTCACGATACGCTTGGCCGCCGCCGGGTCGAAGAGACTTCGCTGGTCGAGATCCGCCGGCCCTTCAGCGCCGACATTTGGGACGTCCGGGATCTCATCCGGCTTCTCTGCCGGTTTCTCTTCTCGGGCAATATCTCCGATGGTCGGCCCGGCAGGAGCATTCTCGGCGCGTGAGGTGACCAACGCGCCAGTCGAGACTTCTACATCTGGACGCTCAGGCGATGGGGTCGCTAACTCCGCCAGAGTCGCCGCCCGACTGGCTCGCCCCCAGCCGAGCCCAATAATCGTCGAGGTCGTGCTGACGGCGAGACTCGCTGGAATTCCGAAAGACGAGAGGATGGTGATTACCGTTCCACCGACTATGGAAACGATCAGTGACGCGAGAATCGGGAGCTCCGTGATATCGTCCCCAACCGTTTCTAGCGTGCGACGGGCGATAGTGAAACTACCCAGCCCGAAGGCTCCCACCGCGAGCAGGACACCCTGATTGACGGTGAGCGAACCGCCCGAACCGACGAGGGGGGCAACGGCGTTCGCAGCGTTCGACGCCCCGGCCGAGAACGCCATATAGCAGCCGATGAGCACCACCGAAAGTGACCCGAGGATATCCTGGGCCGATGCGTTCGGATTTACGAACGGCCGTGGAATCGTGCCCGATCGGTCGATCTGGATAAAATGGAGGTCGAACGTCGTGAACGCAACGTATCGGTCAAGATACGGGTAGATGTAGCGGCCGACCACGACCCCGATAGTCAGACACACCAGGGGGGCGACAATCCAAGCCGAGACGATAACGAACATCAGCGCCTGGTTGAGGGTGCCGGTTGCGAGCCCCAGTCCGACGATGGCCCCGACAGCGGTCATCGAAGTCGATGCCGGGACGCCATAGAGATTCGAGATCAACAGCGACGCGCCGGTGAAAAACAGCACGGCGACGCTTGCGATGGGGGTGAACTGGACGGCCGGCACGATGCTGCTGCTCATCGTCGCGATGACGTTCCGACCGACGGTCCACGCTCCGAGAAAGCCGAAACCAACGAACAACGCCCCCGCAGTTGTCTTCCGAACCAGGCGCGAGCCGACTGCCGGGCCGAACGCCACGCCCGTAGACGAGCCCCCGATATTGAACCCGACGAACACCGCAACAGCGATACCGACGACGGTCAGTAGTACCACCATCGTAGTTGGATCAACATTGCCGGACTCAGAGTTATAGGTTCTGAAGCCAGTTCCGGCTGCCAGGTCGTGTTCCGCGCTGCACAGGGAACTGAGGACGATTATACCGACACTGGCAGTGTTGGCTGTGTTCATCGTGACTGCCCCGGCTGTGGTCTTTCCCGCGGTGAGCCTACCTCCGCCCGTAGTGATCGCGACTCAAGTAGTTGTGATCTGGCTCACAGCCCCCGTACTCAATCGAACGGCGTCATTAAACCCACCGGCACGCATTTGTCGATGTCCAATATCCGAAAAAGCGGCCGTCATCGGGCCCCGTTCACTCGCCGCGGACGAGCGAAACCGCCGACTGGACGGCCTCTTGATCGCCAACGAGCGTAACGTGGTCGTCCTGCTCGAGGGAGAAGGTCGCCTCCGGAACAAACGTTTCCTCGCCGCGCGTGACGAGGACGATGAGACAGCGTCCCGGGAGCTGGGGGCCCACCTCGCTGAGCGGCTGTCCGATGAACTCCTCGTTGCCGAGCGTCACCTCCTGGACGTCTCCCTCCTCGCCGAGCATGTCGGTCCACCGAGCCATCGCGGGGCGCTCGATGACGTCGTCGATCGCCTGGGCCGTCGCGTAAGTCGAGGAGATGGTGGCGACGCCGAGATCATCGAACGCCTCGACGTTGTCCGGATCGTTGGCGCGACAGACCACCCGTTCGACATCGAAGTTCGTGGTGGCTTGCTGCCCGACGAACAGGTTCACCTTGTCGTCGCCGGTCGCGGCGATGACGGTCTTGGCGTTCTCGATACCGGCCGACTGGAGCGTATCCATGTTGGTCCCGTCGCCGATATGCACAGTGAGTCCCTCGCTTCGGGCCCGTTCGATGGCTGTTTCGTCGTTCTCGATCACGACGACGTTCTCTCCCCTGTTTTCGAGTCGAGCAGCGACCTCGCGGCCGACCTGCCCGCTGCCGATGATGAGTACACGCATTGGTATCACGTCGAGGTATTCCGCTATCTGCCGGGCGAGTCCACCCTGGAGTGCGACCGTCGACAGGATGACGAGAAAGACGGTGCCGACCAGGAGGGTGGCGGCCTCGGACTCGCCGGCGGCCTGTAGCTCCACTGCGAACAGCGTCGCGACCGAGGCTGGAATAATACCACGCGGTCCGACGAAGCTGACGAACAGCCGCTCGGAAGACGTGAAGTTCGCCCCCCTTGTCGAGACGAACACGCCCAGCGGTCGAATGAGGAAGATGACGGCGGCGGCGACGACCAGCCCGCCGACGCCGAGCGCGAGCAGGTCGCTGAACTCGAGGAGCGCCGCCAGCGCGATGAAGACGAAGGAGAGCACGATGAGCGTGATATCGCCTTTGAAATCCGCTATCTGCTCCTCGTACGGTATGTCAGCGTTGCCGAGCATGATGCCGGCTGTGGCGACGGCCGCCACGCCGGCCTCACTGGCGACCGTGTCCGCGGCCGCGAACGCGACGAGCGCGCCGGCCAGAACGACGAGCCGGGCGTTTCGCGGGGCGTCGCCCGGCGAGAGGTCGATGTATCGGAGCACGAACCAGATGACGACGGCGACGATGACGCCGATCCCGACGCCGGTTCCGATCCGTTCGATGAACAACTGGAGGAACGCCCCCACCGTCGGTTCCTCTAGTTGCATGATTTTGAACACCACGACGGCGAGGATCGCCGCCGTCACGTCGTTGACGATCCCTTCCGTCTCCAGCGCGGTCGCTACCCGGTCGCGAACCGGGACGACCTGCAGGATCGGCGTGATGACGGTCGGACCGGTCGCGACCAACAGCGCACCGATGAGGAAGGCCAGATCCCACTCGGTACCGAGGGCGAACCGGACGACGAGGGCCGTCCCCACGAGTGAGATCGCCGCTCCGATCGAAACGAGACGCAGACTCGCTTTCGTCGCTTGCCGAATGTTCCCGATTCGGAGATGAAACGCCCCCTCGAAGACGATGATAGCGACAGAGAGGCCGACGATCGCCGGGAGGGAAGTGAAGGTGTCCGCCGTGACGACACCGAGTCCTTCCGGACCGAGTGCGATGCCCGCGGTCAGCAGAAAGACGATACTCGGCACTTCGAACCGATCGGCGAGCAACTGTGCGAAGATCCCGATGGCGATAATCGCCGCCACGACGGGGAGCAATTGACTCGTCACGTTCGATCGTCCACTGTCCGGGGCTTCGAACATCGGACGAATAAAGCTACGGTAAATCTCCGGCCACGGCGCTACGATGCCTTCCCCTCCCTCGATTCGCACAGTAACGCAGACTCGGATAGCTCAGCGACAGCGCCACGTATTCCGTCGAATTACGGCCGGTGAGTAGGTTTGCCGGTACGGGACGGCTTTTTCACGCGTAACTGGACGGTGGTAGTATGTCAGAGATAATGCGGGCAGCAGTCGTCTCGGAAGCTGGTTCCGAGTTCGAGGTCGTTGAGCGGGCGGTACCCGAACCGGCTCCCGGCGAGGTCCGCGTGGCAGTCGAAGCCTGCGGAATCTGTCACAGCGATGTTTTCGTCAAGGACGGTGGATTCCCCGGTGTCAGTTATCCACGGATTCCCGGCCACGAGGTAGTCGGATACGTCGACGATGTCGGTGAGAACGTCGACAGCTGGTCGGACGGTGACTACGTCGGAGCGGGCTGGCACGGCGGCCACTGCTTCAGCTGTGAGCCGTGTCGCCGCGGCAACTTCCTCCAGTGCGAGAACGGTGAGATCACGGGCCTGACGTTCGACGGTGGGTACGCCGAGTTCACGACCGTGCCCGCGGAGGCGCTCGCGGCGGTTCCCGAGGAGCTGAGTGCGGCCGATGCCGCCCCGTTGCTGTGTGCCGGTGTCACGACGTACAACGCGCTCCGGAACGCCGATTTACAGCCGGGCGACCTCGTCGCGGTTCTGGGTGTCGGGGGACTCGGACATCTCGGTATCCAGTACGCTCACGCGGCCGGCTACGAGACAGTCGCCATCTCCCGCAGTCCCGACAAGGAGGCTCTCGCTGCGGAGTTGGGGGCCGACCACTTCGTGAACGCGGTCGAGACGGAGCCGGCCGAGCAGTTGCAGGCACTCGGCGGTGCGGATGGCGTCCTCGCGACAGCCCCGTCGAGTACCGCTATCGGATCGATCGTCGAGGGGATCGGCATCGACGGATCGGTGATCATCGTCGGCGTTCCCGGCGAAGACGTCCCGGTGAACGCCCAGCATCTCATCGGAACCGCCGGCTCGGTCAAAGGGTGGGGTTCCGGCGATGCCCGGGACTCACAGGACACGCTGGAGTTCAGTTCTCTCCGGGGGATTACCCCCGAGATAGAGACGTACTCGCTCGAGGACGTCGAAACAGCGTACGAGCGGATGGTAACGAACGAGGCGCGGTTCCGGGCCGTCCTCGAACCGTAGTGCCTGCTCGGCTCGATTAGCGGGAGAAAGCCCGATCTGAGTCCGGCGGTGGGGAACTCATTCCTAAGGCGTCCCTGCGGGTAGCCGATCGTCGGTATGGGGGCTGACACAGTTTTTTGACCGCTAATCCGCAGTGTTTTTATTAGGGGTGCAGTTGTAGTTCTATCAGTTCCGGGGCACTCAATGGACAGTGAGACAATGCAAGACAGACCTAGCATCCTGATCCCGATCAGCGTTCTCGAACGGGAGTCGATTCCAGAGGGCGTTCCCGAACTGCTTGCGAACGCACACGTCGTCTTGCTTGGCTACCACGTTGTGCCGGATCAGACCGCGACCGACCAGGCGCGGGACCAGTTCGAAGACCAGGCTACCCGCCGACTCGAAGACTTCGAAGCGATACTCGAACACGCGGGGGCAACGGTCGAATCCCGGCTCGTATTTACCCACGACGGCCAGCAAACGATCGACCGCATGGCGACCGAACACGACTGTCTCGCGGTGCTGATTCCGAACGCGACGCGGCCGATCGAGAACGTGCTCGTCGCGATCCGCGGGATCGGCGGTATTGATCGGTTTGCCCGCCTGGTTTCGGGGCTGTTCGCGACGATCGACATCAACGTGACACTGTATCACGTCGCCGAGGAGAACGAGACGGACGAAGACGTGGAGACGCTGCTCGATGGGGTCGCGACTCGGCTCTCCGAGGAAGGGGTCGCCCCCGAATCGATCGATACCCGGATCGATCGTGGGAATAGTTCACAGGGAATGATCGTCGAGACCGCCGACGACTACGACGCGATCGTCATGGGCGAATCCGATCCATCGGTGACGACGTTCCTGTTCGGAATGTCCGCAGACCAGATCGCAAAGCAGTTCCTCGGGCCGATATTCGTGATCCAACACGAGGAGCCGGGCGGGGAGTCAGACGGCGAGAAAGAAGAGACTGACGTCGAGTGAAGGTCGCCGGAGATCGACTTTCGCCGACGTGAAATCGGGACTCAGGATGGCTTCGGCAGACGGATTTCGACCGTCGTCCCCTGCTGGAACTCGGTTACTTCGAGTTGACCGTTCAGGTTCGTAATGAGCCAGTACGCCAGCCACAGCCCGAGACCCTGCCCGTGTGCGAGCGGCGTCTCTTTGCCCGTCTCCAGTACCTCCCGTTCCGTCTCCGGGAGTCCGGGTCCGTCGTCGGCGACGGTGATCACGACCTGCGTGTCGGTAACCGTGACATCGATCTCGATCGACGGGGAATCGCCGCTGTGTTTGGCGGCGTTGTCGACGATCTCCCAGAGTCCGGTCTCCAGACGCGAACGGGTTTCGGCGACCGCCGTCGGCGGCGTCTCGAGTTCGACCGACGCGTTCGGATACCGCGTTTGCAACTGTGTCACGGCGTGTTCGACGATTGGGACAGTATCGATCGCTTCCAGTTCCGGAGAGAGCGCGCGGTTCTCTTCGATCAACTGGGCGGACTCGCTGAGTCCGAGCAGCCGCTCTGCGGTTTCCTCGATGAGTCTCGCCTTCGACGCCGCGTCCCCGTCGAGGTCACTTTTGAGCATCTCCGCGTAGCCGCTGATGATCGTCATTTCGTTTCGCACGTTGTGACGCAGTACGCGGTTGATAACGCTGACGAGCCCTTCGAGTTGCCGTCGCTCGGACGCGTCCCGAACCATCCCCTGAACGCCGACGATGTCCTCGGAGGTTCGCTCTTCGGGGGGAACGTCCGCCTCGTAGATCGGGACGGAACGGATGTCGCCATAGAAGGTCTGGCCGTCCGTCGTTTCCAGCGGAAAATCCCTGAGTTGGGCCGATTCGCCCTTCGACACCTGTTCGAGTCGCTGCCAGGCGAGTTCGATCGCTTCCGTTTCGGGAATCACGTTCGTGATCGATTGCGTTTCGAGCTCTTCGGGCGTATAGCCGAGAAAGTCCTCGACCGACGGGGAGAGGTATGTCAGCGTCCCGTCGAAGTCGATCCGGAAGACGAACGCGAAACTCGCAGCGATGACGGCCCGGTAGAGCTCGTTGCTCTCGGCCAGTTCCCGCTCTCGTTGTAGGAGCTGTCGACGTTGGCGTTCGGTCTCGGTGACGTCGGACAGCGTCAGTATCCGCACCCCGGAATCACTGAGCGTCACCGTACTAATAGAGATCAGATAATAGCGCTTTTCGCCGGCCGTCTCGCGCGCCAAGATCTGTTCGTCGTTTTCAACGAGAGTCGCGACGTCGGGGAGAACGGTTTCCAGTCGTTTGCCAACGGATCGCTCGAGTTCGGGGAGATCAGCGGCCGCAGCGGGAGAATAATCGCGGATACGGCCGCTCTCGTCGAGATAAATCGACCGCTCGTCGCTTTGAGCGGCGTTTTGAACCGCCAGCAGCCGCCCCTCGAAGACGAACAGCGCACCGACGCCGAAGGCTGCCACGCCGAGCGGCGCGTAGATGACGTCGATGAACTGCGGGAGCAACAGCGCGGCGATATCGAGAAAGACAGGAAGCCCGAGGAGAGCCGTCAGCACGGCGAGCGGACGGGTGTCGAACCCAGAGTTCAAATACAGTTCGAACAGCATGAAGATGCCCATGAAGGCGAGCACGTAAGACAGGCCGGTCGCGAGCCAGTGGACGATACCGTGCTCGATCGCCAGGTACCTGAACGGGGTCGTGACTTCGGTCGTGGTGAAGTACAAGTGGTGGATCGGGTTCGTCAGTTTCGCCGAGACGACCCCGATGAACACGCCGGCACTGAGTTTCCGCAGCGCACCGTTTTTGTGATACGTACGCCCGGTGTAGGCGGAGCAAAAATACAGCCACGCCCAGACTGTAGCGAACCCCGAAATGAGGCCGAGGGTGTACATGGCCTCCCGGAACGGATCGGGAGCGATGAAAAACACGGTCTTGAGAGTCGCCCAGACGCCGGTCGTCGCGAGCAGTCCGATAAGCCCCCGCTGAATCCCCGGGTCGTCGAACGTTCGCGCTCGTGGAATCGCTACGAAGCAGAGCAACCCACTCACCGCAAAGAGACCAACGTATGCTAGTCCAACAATATTCACGGATAAAACCACTCCGGGACCATGTGTAAGTCCGCACCTGAATCGTAAATAGGCTGTGTTACAGACGGCACCATACCGGATCGACAAGCGGTTCGTGGACGCACGGGTAGCGTTTCGCCGTCACCTCGCGGCGGCTCTCTCGTCGTCGTGACGTGCGGACTGTTTCGTCGTGGCATCGTGATCGCCGAACTATCCGCCACCGACGGCCCCGGACACGATCGCCGTACCTTTTTTCAGAGCGAGCGTCGTCCGGGGACCCCTCACTGCTCGAAACAGGACCTAGAGCAAGATATCGGGAGGTGGTAGCTGTACGTACGACCGGCCGACTTCGCGCCCGTTTCCAACGTGGGACGGCCGGACACGGAATCACCGATCCCATGTCATCCGATCGAACCCGACACCCGACGACCGAAATCGACGCGCTCACACCGGACAGTAGCACGATGCCGGGCGAGTTCCTCACGCTGTTTGCGAGTCTGTTCTCGATCGGCACTGGCATCGCGCTTTTCACCGCGGGCAACGCACCGACCGGCGCGCCGGTCCCGATTGTCTCACTGGCGTTCATCGCGGCCGGTCTCCTGTTTTGGTCCGGGGCGGCACTCGGACAACGCGCGTAAACCGAATTTCTCGCTGACGATTCCATCGACGCCGATTACTCGGATCTCAGTATCCGGTCGCTGCCGAGCAGGTGGGAAATTTTAACACCTGAGGGTCGATAGGGTACGTATGTTCGATCTGTCCGACGAACAGGAGATGCTGGTGTCCTCGCTGGAGGAGTTAGCCGAAAAAGAGTTCGCCGACGACGCCTTCGAGTGGTACGGTGAAGTCCCCTGGGACAACATCTCGACGCTGGCCGAGCACGGCTTTCTCGGAATCAACATCCCGATGGAGTACGGCGGCGGCGGGATGGGCGAGTTCGAGGCGATGTTGAGCGTCGAGGCGGTGGGCCGTGTCTGTCCGGATACCGCCGAGTTCCTCTTCAATCAGCAGATGGTCGCGCCGCGTGCGGTCGACATGTTCGGCACCGAGGCGGCAAAGGAGCGATACCTCCCGCCGGTGACGGCCGGCGAGGACGCGATCTCGATCGCCATCTCCGAACCGGAAGCGGGGTCCGACGCCGGGTCGATGGAGACGAGCGTCGAGGAGGACGGCGACGAACTCGTCGTCAACGGCGAGAAGATCTGGGTCAGCAACGTCCCCCACGCCTCCGCGGCGGTCGTCTGGGCGAAGTTCCCGGAGGGACTCGGCTCGCTGATCGTCGATTTCGACGCCGACGGCGTCGAGGTCGCCCAGCACTACACGAACATGGCCGAACACACCCAGACACAGTTCTACATGGAGAACGTCCGGGTCCCCGAGGAGAACGTCCTGACCCGTGGCAAGGAGGGGTTCAAACAGCAGCTCAAGGCGCTCAACTGGGAACGACTCGGGAGCGTGACCTTCGCGAACGCGATGGCGCGGTGTGCGCTCGATAAGGCCATCGAGTACGCCGGCCAGCGCGAGCAGTTCGGCCAGCCGATCGGCGAGTTCCAGGGCATCGGCTGGAAGCTTGCGGACATGGCAAAAGAGCTCGAAGCGTCCCGGTCGCTAGCCTACCGGGCGGCGCTCGATGCCCACGAGCGCGGCGAGGCTCCCGATCGCCTCCAGACGTCGCTGGCGAAGCTGTACTCCTCGGAGATGGTCGAAGAAGTCGTCAGCGAGGCGCTCCAGATCCACGGCGCCAACGGCTACCAGCAGGGCCACCCGCTGGAGTATCTCTACCGGCTGGCTCGCGGCCGCCGGCTCGCGGCAGGCTCCGACGAGATCCAGAAAAACCAGATCGCGGACGCGCTGCAGGAAGACGGCGTCCCGTCGCTGTTCTAATCGATCGGTTCGGGTATCACAAAAAAGAGCGCTCGGACGCGGCTTTGACCGTCCTGGAGGCTCAGTTGTAATCCCGATCGTACTCCGGCTCTCGTCCCTCGTCGAAGGCCGCGACCGCTTCGGCGTGTTCGGAGTCGTTCACGCAGTCCCATTGATACGCGATGGCCCGCTCGCAGTACTCCTCGAAGGACTGCTCGGGGTCGATCAGTCGGTTGGTGTGACGGACGGCCTGGGCCGGCAGGTCCCGCATCTCTTCGGCGAACTCTCGAGCCCCGGCCAGCGCCTCGTCGACCTCCTCGACTGCCAGCCCCATATCGACGGCGGCCTCCGGGGTGATCTCCCGACCGGTCAGCAGGTACTCCTTGGCTTTCGCCTCGCCGACCAGCCGCGGCAAAAGCCAGCCCCCGCCGTCGCCGGGCACTAAGCCGACGTTGACGAACCCCTCCCGGAGGGAGGCCCCGGGACCGACGATCCGTACGTCGCAGGCGAGCGCGAAATCACAGCCTGCGCCGACGGCCGGACCATTCACCGCCGCCACGCTGGGCGTGGCCGCCTCCCGAAGCTGGCGGACGACGTTCTGGACGGCCCACAGGAAGCCGGCGTACTCCTCCATATGCATCTCCTCCCAGTCGGGCATCCCGGAGACGTCCGCGCCCGCACAGAACCCGTCCCCAGCACCCGTCAGCACGATCGCGTAGACGCCGTCGTCCTCGCGGGCGCGTCGGATCGCCTCGTTGAGTTCGAGGATCGTCTCGTGGGTGAAGGCGTTGTACACGTCCGGGCGGTCGATCGTTATCGTAGCGATACCGTCGTCGGTTTCGTAGGCGACATCGTCGTACATGGTGGCTGCGCCGCGTCGATAGCGCGGTCGCTGCGGGAGTGTCGACCCGAGGGGCCTTAGTGTATCCGACGGGCGACCGGCGGCGCGATTCGCGGCGGGGCAGACATAATACCTATCATCGTTCCCATCGAGGGAACGACATATGCATCCCGTAGAGCTGGATTCAGGTGTCTTGCCGCTTTCGGACGTGACGGTCGTCGATCTGACCCAGGTGCTCGCCGGACCGTTCGCCTCGATGACGCTCGGCGACATGGGCGCCGAAGTGATCAAGATCGAGGCGATCGGTCGCGGCGACCGATCCCGGGGCCTCCAGCCGTCACCGGAGTACTTCGACATGGCCAACCGGAACAAACACAGCATCGCTTTGGATCTGAAAAGCGACGACGGGCAGGCCGTCGCCAGACGGCTGCTGTCGGAGGCTGACGTCTTCATCGAGAGCACGAAATCCGGCCGGACGGAGGCGTACAATCTCGGGTACGAGGACGTCCGCGAACTGAACCCCGAACTCGTCTACTGCTCCGTGACGGGGTTCGGCCACGACAGCCCCTACGAGGAGGTTCCGGCGTGGGACATGCTTATCCAGGGCATGAGCGGGATCATGAGCATGACCGGCGAGGCCGACGGCCCGCCGGTGTGGTCGGGGCTCCCCAGCGGCGATCTGGCGGCGGCGATGTACGCAACCCAGAGCGTGCTCGCGGCGCTGTACGCCCGCGATCAGGGCCGGATCGAAGGCGAGTGGATCGAAGTTCCGATGTTCGATGCGGCGGTTTCGTGGCTCTCGCTGCGTGCGGGATATTCCTTTGGGACCGGCGAACCGTTCCCGCGATCGGGAACCCGTCACCCCTCGATCGCCCCGTTCGGCGTCTTCGAGTGCGCCGACGAGTCGCTGGTGATCGCCGCCGGGACAGACAGCCTCTGGTCGGATCTCTGTGACGCCATCGATCGCCCGGAGCTCTACGACGACGACCGGTTTGGGTCCGTCGAGGCTCGCCTCGAAAACCGCGAGGCGCTGGTGGCCGAGTTGAGTTCGACCCTCGAGTCGCGCTCGCGGGAGACGTGGATCGAACGGCTCCACGGCCACAACGTTCCGGCCGGCCCGATCTACGATACGGTGTCCGTCTGGGAGGACGAACACGTACAGAAACGAGACCTTCATCGGCGGATGGAGCGAGAGGGCCGCGAAGCCGCCGACGTGATCGATCACCCGATCCACTTCGCCAACCTCACCACCAGCCTCGAAACCCCCCCACAGGAACTCGGCGAGAGCACCGACGACGTACTCGAACGGTGCGGCTACTCGGAGAGCGAAATCGAGCGGCTTCGCCAAGAGCGTGTCGTCGAGTAAGAGCCCGACAGACCGTTCTCAGTCTTTCTCTGCCTCGTATGCGTATGCGTCGTCGACCGTCGGGGCGCCGATCGCCAGCGCCCGGACCGACGCGTCCGCGTCCTCGGGGTTGTGTGCGCGGTGGGGGCTTTCGGGTTCGGCGACGAGTGCCTCGTCGGCCTCGACGGCGAAGTCGCCCTCGGGCGTCTCGACGTGAAGTGTTCCCTCAAGCACGTAGAACACCTCTGTCTGTTCGTCGTGGTAGTGATACGTCAGCGGGAGCTGTTCGCCCGGTTCGACCTCGTACACCCGAAGTCCGAGCGGCGAGCCCTGATAGTCGAGCCCGGCAGCCGTACTGATCGATCGGACGTCGGCCGGGCGGTCGTCGAACTGTTCGAGATCGTCGGTCACGACGTGGTGATAACCCATGTCGGGGGCTCCGGCGCGCTGCGGTATAGGAATTGTGTCCCGACCGCACCGGAGACTTCGGGACCGCCGGTCCGATCCGGGGCAAAGGCTACACCGAAGGCGAGCCGAAACGTGGACGATGACAACCGAACACGTGGTTTCGGTCGACGGCGAGACCGTCTCCGCCGTCCACCACCCGGCCGAGAGCGACCGGTGGCTGTTCTTCTGTCATGGCTTTCTTAGCGACAAGTCGGGGAGCTACAAATCGCGGTGTGAGCGGGCCGTCGCGGCCGGATACAACGCCGTCCGGTTCGACTTCAGAGGCAGCGGCGACTCCGACGGCGCGTTCGTCGAGTCGACGCTCTCGACCCGAATCGCGGACCTCCGGGCCGTCGTGGCGCATTTCTCGCCGCCCTCCTACGCGCTTTTCGGGTCGAGTTTCGGAGCCAAGACCGCCTTTCACGCGGCGACTGACGCCCCGCGCCTCAAGGCGCTCGTCGCCCGTTCGCCGGTCACGTACAACCGGGCGTTCGAATCCTACCGCGGGACTGTCGAGGCGGAGGGGGTGCTTCGATACGACGACGATCGAGCCATCGACGCCCGGTTTTTCGACGATTTCGACGCCTACGAGTTCGAGTCGGCGACAGCGGATATCGAGGTCCCGGTCGCGATCGTCCACGGCACCGCAGACGAGTCAGTACCGATCGAAGACAGCATCGAGGCCCTCGGGGCGTTGGAAACCGACGTGTACTTCGGGAAGTACGCCGGAGAGGGACACCGGTTTTCCGGGGCGGCCGAGCGCCGACTCCGCGAGCAAGTGCTCGGCTGGCTCGAAACAGTGTATGAAACGAGAACCTAAGCAGGGACGGGGGCGCCTGGGACGCGTCGGCGCTCCCCGGACCGGCAGCCTCAGATATATCCACGAACATGCGTAATCCCGTCGCTGGCAGGCGGTTGAAAGGTCACACCGTATTATACCGTCCAGTCACCAAAGAACACAACAGAGTCAGAGATGGGGCGGACGTTCCCCATCGGAGGATCCCGACATGGCACTACTGAGACGCGTCAAAGAACTCATCGGCGACGGCGGGGCGGTTTATGAATGCCGCCGCTGTGGGACCACGCTCGAATCCGACGCCGACACCTGCCCGCAGTGCGGAAAAAGCGACATCGCCGCCTACGACATCGGGTGACATCCTCCCCGAGCTAAGCGCCGGGGCTTTCCGTCCCGCAGCGTTGGGATATTTGCCGGTCTACGGCACTACCAGTTCT
>Ga0102939_1000015_pt1 | contig 57219 bp, 56 predicted proteins | sample SalPon2_B_H2O_MG_FD_78214 | JGI IMG/M metagenome (GOLD analysis project Ga0102939, IMG submission 78214) | Salt pond water microbial communities from South San Francisco under conditions of wetland restoration - Salt Pond MetaG R2_B_H2O_MG | ecosystem: Environmental > Aquatic > Non-marine Saline... | reverse complement strand
GGACCGCCAGATACTGACTGCGCTCGATCCGCGGTGGTCGCCGGCCGAGCTCCGCACGCAGTACAATTTCTCGCTGGCTCAGACGGCGCTGTTCGACGCGACCGAGGTCCGGATTCGCTCGTCCGATCCGAAGGCGCTCGTCTCGGCGGTAAAGCGGCTTCGGCTGCTCTATGAGATCCGACGGACGGACCAGAAACGAGAGGTGATCGTCACCGGCCCGGACGCGCTCTTCAAGCGGTCCCGGCGCTACGGAACCCGCTTCGGCCGGCTGTTGCGCACCGTTGCGAAAGCCAACGAGTGGCACCTTGAGGCGACGGTCGACGACCGAGGCACCGAGCGTCAGTTGCGCCTCGAAGACGGTGACGTCACCGTTCCCGGCACTGAGCCGGTCGCCGAACCGACCTTCGACAGCGGCGTCGAATCCGACTTTTATGCCCGCTTTGCGGCGCTCGATCTCGACTGGCGGCTGCGCCGCGAACCCGAACCGCTCGAAGCCGGCGAGTACGTCGTCATTCCGGATTTCGCCTTCGAGTGGGAGTACGGCGGCTTCCAGGTGTTCTTCGAAATCATGGGCTTTTGGACCCCCGAGTACGTCGAAAAGAAGCTCTCGCGGTTCGCCGACCTCGAAGACGTCGCGTTTCTCGTCGCCTACGACGAGAGTCTGGGGGTCGGTGAGGAGATAGAGACCCGTGGACACCGGGCGATTCCTTACACTCGAACGGTCCGGCTGAAAGACGTTCGGAACGCGCTTCGACCATACGAGGACACACTCCGCGAGGAGAGTGCAGCCTCGGTTCCCGAATCGTTGGTGCCTGAAGCCGATGTCGTGACCGTCGAGGAACTGGCCGAGCGTCACGGGGTCCCTGAATCGGCGATCGAGTCGGCGACGCTTCCCGAACACGAGCGGGTCGGCAGGACGCTGCTCCGGCCATCCGTGCTCTCGGCGATCGAGGCGGACATCGAACCGGGACTGTCGCTTTCGGCAGTCGAAGCGGCGCTGGAAGCGCACGACGTCGACGAGACGAGTGCTGTCCTCTCGCGGCTCGGCTACCGCGTCGAGTGGGAAGGATTGAGCGGCGGAACGGTTCGGGAAAAATAATTCGAGAGACTCAAAGCTCCCGTTGCCGACCCTTCGGCATCTGTGAGCGGAGTTCGCCGTACAGGTACAGCCCGACACCGATCGGCTCGATTCCGCTGGCGATCTCGTGGGCAGCGATGAGGTAACCCCAGTCGCCACCCCACTCGGGATCGGTGTCCTCGCCACGGAGGAACGCCCGTGCCTCCTCGTCTTCAAGCACGACCACGTTCCGATCGGCCTCGCGACCGAACCGCTGAACCGCGTCCGTCGTCGGTTTCCAGTGCTCCTGTCTCGCCCGGAGGAACGTCATCCCGAGCCCCTCAACGTCGGCCGGTGATTCGATGTCGTCCGCGAACGCCCAGACCTTGCCTGCACCCTTCTCCCAGAACGTGTACGACTCGAACGTTTCGGGATCGAGGTCGAACCGCTCGACCCACCAATCGACGACCGCCGCCCGGGTCGGACGCCCCTCGACGGTCCGCTCGTCGGCAGTGGCTGGGAGGCGATCGAACCGCGATCCCTCGTTTTCCTCGATCGGCGCCCCTTCATCCCCGTCGGTCATGCTCCGACCTCCAGTTTCGCACAAAAGAACCCGCCGGTGTCGTTTTGATGTGGATAGATCCGTTTCGCCCGTCGCATCGATTCGTCGAACGTCCCGTCGGCCCACTCGGTGATCCCTGGATCGGATCGCAAGGGGAGATCGAACTCGACGAGTCGGCAGTCGTAGTTCTCGATCGCGTGCTGGAGGACGGACTCGTTCTCTTCGGGCGCGAACGTACACGTCGAATAAACGACAGTCCCGCCCGAGCGAGTCACCTCGATCGATCGACCGAGAACGCCCTTCTGAACGCCGGCAATCCCCTCGACGTGATCGAGCGACCACGATTCGACGGCGTCAGGGTTCTTCCGGACCGTTCCCTCACACGAACAGGGGGCGTCTACGAGCGTTCGATCGAATCGCTCGCCTGAAAAGGGTTTCAGCGAGAAATTCCGCGCGTCCTGTCTGGTCACGACGAGGTTGCTCACGCCGCAGCGTTCGGCGTTCGAGCGCAGCGCCGACAGTCGGCCCAGATTGTTGTCGTTGCCCACCAGCAGTCCCCGGTCGTCCATCCGTGCCGCCAACTGCGTCGTCTTGCTGCCCGGCGCGGCACAACAATCGAGCACGCGTTCGCCCGGCACGGGATCGAGAGCGAGCGCCGGTACGGCCGATACCTCTTCTTGTCCGTACACCCAGCCGTGGACGAACGGCCAGGAATTACCGGGCGACTCGTCGTCGCCCAATCGCAAGAGCCCGTCGTGCCATTCGACGGGCTCGAATTCGACCCCCGTCTCCTCGAAGGCCTGCCGGACGCGACGTGGGGTCGCCTTGATTTCGTTGACCCGGACGACCGACGGCAGCGGGCGATCGCAGGCCGCATGAAACGCCGCCGGATCGTCGACGAGCGAGTCGTATCTCGAAAGCGGGTCCTCCATACCAGTAGCCGGCACACGGCTCGTTTATCGGCCTTTCCATCCGATAACGGCTCTGTGAATCCCCGCCGAGCTTAGGACCTATCCCGGCGTGTCATTTTCGCCGGGGACCCCGCGACCCTGGTAGAACTCGCCGCCCCACTGGCTGATCCAGATCTCCTGATTGGCGAGATACAGTGACTGCTCGGTGTCGAACCGCTCGTCGGTCACGGTCCACTCGTCGCTGTCCGTGTCGTACTCGATTTCGGCGTTATACACCGCGGCCTGGCCGTGTTCGCCGCCGGCCGCCGGTGGTAGCGGTAGCGTGTGTTCGGCGTCTTCATCGCGCGAAGGCGGTCGTTCCGCACGCTGGAGCCGACCACGATTGATCGTCCCGTCGAAGTACTTCGCGTACGTTTCCTTGACGTCCATTCCGAGCACGACGTCAGCCGCGTTGAGTCCGCCGGTGATGTCGCCGGCGTCCCGTGCGGAGATCGTGTAAGTGTTGTCGTCCTGTCCGCTCGCGAAAGTCTGCGCTTCCTCGTCCCACAACTCATTGAGGAGGTACTCGACGACGCGCTGTGCCATTTCGGTGTGCTCCACTCCATCGAGCTGTGACGCCCACAGCAGCCCCTGGCCGACGATTCCCTGGGTCGCGGCCTGGTTCGCCGCACCGTTTTCGACTCGGCCATCGTCCGCAAGGCGTTCCTCGATGACCGCCGCGAGGCCGTTCGCGTATTCGACTGCAGACGACAGGTGTTCGCCATCGCCGGCCTGTGGACCGTAGTATCCGACGGCCCCGAGCATCTCGCCGACCGAGCGAGTCGACTCTTGTTCGGCGACATCTTCGGGCTCAAACAGGTCCACCGTCGTCCGGGCGACCCCGTCCGTGATCTCCTGGATCCCGACCGGTGTATCGAAGACACCGTCGCTGTCTCCGTCTTTCGGAATAAGCGGGACGGGGTTGACGTAACCAAACCAGCCGTTCTGTGCGAGGCTGTTGACGTCCGAGAGGAACCACAACATCGCCGAGTGGTGATGTGGCCGTCGGGTGTCGTCCTCGATTTCGCCGGCCGCAGGTCGGTACTGCGAGAGCAGCTCCCAGGTGTTTTCGTGGGTCAATGCCCCATTCCCCCGGGACCCACCGACTAACAGCGCGGCTCTGATCCCGACCTGTGCGAGCGTCGTGAGGAGCTGTGCCCGAAACTGTGCTGCCATATCCGACGGCAGGAGATCGAAGTGTCGCTCGAAGTTCTTCGCCCAGGTGATCCCCTTGAGATGGCTCCAGCCGATCGACGACGGCGAGACGACTCCCGAGGATTCGGCGGTGTCCCACTTCAGCGTTGAGGCGTCCGGACGTTCGCTGTCGTCCTCCAACACCGGCTGCTGTGTGAATGACGGATTCCCCTCGGTAAAAGGCGCAAACGTCAGGTTCGGGTTATTGACCGGCGGTTGCTCGGTCTCCGCGTTCTCCAACATTGCCGGCATTCGCTGATCGCGAAGGTTCTCCATCTGATCGTTCAGCGGGAACGGAACCCCGTTGCCCGCCATCGCGATGTTGGTACTCATGTTGTACAGCGAGTACCAGTACGAGTCCCAGGTCGCGTCCTCCCAGCCGTAATTTAGCTCCGCCTGTTCGTCTTCTTCCTGCTGTTGGTCTTCGTTTGCCCCCTCATCGTCGCTGGAAGCGTCCTGTGACCCGCTATTGTCGTTCGAGCCGCCGAGGCTATTACAGCCGGCGATGGCGACGAACGTCCCTGCGCTCAGGGACTTCAATACGGTTCGCCGATTCGATGAGTTCTCGGTCATAGACGGACGTATCTTCACAGCTGGCTGATATAAGCCCGCAGCGACCGTGTGTCTAACTCACACGGACATCCGGGATTTATGTCATGTAGCATCCGATCGCAATCACGAACGGTACTACCGGTCGGCTGATCGAGCCCGCCGACGAGATACAGAGCGCCCACGAGCAGCTCGTCCGACAGGCCGCCTACGACGGAAGCCGTCAGGCCCAACCGATCCGTGATTCACGGTAATTACCGTCCGCCTTGGGACGACAGTTTATATATCGGGCCCCCTGACGGGGACGTACATCGATGTACCGCGCCCGCGATCAGGTCGAAAACGAGGAGTGGCTTGCCACCATTGACGACGCTGCCGAGCGGCTCGACCTGGGCGGGGACGCGAAGTCCCGGGCGATAGACCTGTTTCTCTCGACCGTTCCCTCCGAGGAGCGCTCCAAGCGGGCGAGCGTCGCTGCGAGTCTCTATGCGGGGTCTCTTATCGCCGGAGAGAGGCGGTCCCAGTCGGACGTCGCCGACGCCGTCGGCGTCTCCCGGCTGACAGTCCAGAAGCGATGGAAGGACTTGCTCGACGAGTTCGGCCTCGAGCCGCCGCAGTGGTAATTACGTGCCGGCCATCAGCCCGGACGTCGGCTCTGATCGGCCGGCGGCACAATGGAAAAGGCTTATGCGCGTTTTGACAGTGTGTCAGGACAATGAGCCAGCGGTTCGATGAGTTCGAGGAGCGACTCTCTGAATACGAGTCGCAGATCGATACGGTATATCGGCTGTATCACATCCCCGTCCTGGCAGCCCTCATGCTGTTCATGTTCTGGATACGGGTCCGAAACTACACGGATAACATCGGCCCGAACGGCGAACCGCTCTATCGTGGAAACGACCCCTATTACCACTACCGGTCGACGAACTTCGTCATCGAAAACTATCCCTTCACGATGCCGTTCGATCCCTGGACTGGTTTTGATGTTGGAAACCGGGTCGGGCAGTTCGGGACGATCTTCGATCAGATGGTCGCGACCGCCGCCCTCGTCGTCGGCCTCGGGTCGCCGTCCCAGGAGACCGTCGTCCTGACGACGCTCTTCGCTGCGCCGGTGTTCGCGACGCTCTGTGCGATCCCCATGTATTATATCGGCAAGCGACTCGGCGGTCGGTTCGGCGGTATTATCGGTGTGGTCGTGATTGCGCTCACGCCGGGACAGTTCCTCACGCGCTCGGTTGCGAGCTTTTACGATCACAGCGTCACTGAGGTGCTTTTCGCACTCCTCGTCCTTGCTGTCGGGATGAAATTCCTTAGCGTCGCCCAGCGTGAAGCGCCAATCTACGAGCTCATCAGGACCCGCGAGTTCGAACTTCTCCGTGAACCGATAAAATGGGGTGTCATCTTTGGTGTCGTACTCACGCTCGCCGTGCTCAATTGGCCGTCAGCGATTTTCCTGTTCGGTGTACTGGGCGCATTCCTCTTTTTGATCCTCTCAATCGAGTTCGTCCGTGGTCACAGTCCGGAACACATCGCAATCCCCTCGATTATCGCGATGGTCACGGCGTCGATACTAATCCTGCCGTTTCTACAGGACCTCAGCCCGAACGCGACCGACTATTCGATCGCACACGTGTTACTACCACTTGCCGTCGCCGCCGGTGCGGCCTTCATGGCCGGCGTTGCTCGGCTGTGGGAGCGGCAGGACCTCCAGCGGCTGACGTATCCGCTTGGGGTCGCCGGCACCGGCGTTGTCGCTGCCGGAATCATTGCGGTGGTCCTGCCAGAGATCTTTAATTTCTTCATATCACAACTCCTCCGGGTCGCCGGACTCGGTACTACGGACACTGCAGCGACAATCGGCGAGGCTCAATCACCCAACGATCCGATCGGGCTCTTCTACAGCAGCTACGGGCTCGGCTTCTACACCGCATTGATCGGTTGGGTGCTCGTCCTCTATCGGGTCCTCGCGCGTGAACGACCCCGGGCCGACTACCTGCTCATCGCGGTGTTCGGCGCGTTCATGCTGCTTTTCACCCTCACACAGGTCCGCTTCGAGTACTACCTGCTCATTCCGGTCGCCGCCGGTAACGCCTACATTGTCGGCTGGGTCTACCAGTTCGTCGACCTCGAGGACGTCCGACAGGACATCCGGAACGTCAAACCCTACCAGGTGTTGATCGTCATTGCGATCCTCTCTGTCATCGCGGGGCCGATCCTCATCGCCGGCTCGACCGCGACGACCGCGGACCAGGCCTCCCAGCCCGGCGAGATGCAGTACTGGGGCGGTAGTCTCGACTGGCTTTCCGAGGAAACGCCGGAGGTCGGGGCCTACGGCAGCGGTGGCGATCCAAGCCTCGAGTACTACGGCACCTACGAAAACCAGGAAGACTACGAATACGGTGACGGTGAGTACGGTGTGATCGCGTGGTGGGACTACGGCCACTACATCACGACCCGGGGTGAACGGATCCCGGTCGCCAACCCGTTCCAGCAAAACGCGGGCGTGGCCGCCGACTTCCTGCTCGCCGGCAACGAGAGCGCCGCGATCGAGGGCCTCGAAGCCGACGCCGGCGAGGGAGAGGGTGTCCGATACGCCATGATCGATTACCAACTCGGCGTCGCCGGGACATCGAAATACAGCGCGCCCGCGGCGTTCGATTCCCGCGGTATCGACCAACGGCGGGTCACCATCGGCAACACCCAGATAACGACCACACCCGAAATCGGCATCCTCTTGCTCAATCGGCAGGGTGGCTTGCAGGCGACGCTTCATCCCCAGCGCGCCTACGAGAGTATGCGCGTTCGGCTGTACCAGCACCACGGCTCGGCGATCGACGCCTCGACGAACGTCCTGCGGTTCGGCGAGAGCAACCTCGAGGATGGGTGGGCGATCCCGGCCGAGAGCGGAAACACGATCGAACGATACAATACCTCGGAAGCGGCCGCCGAGGCAGCCGCGGACGATCCGAACGCCATGCACGGCGGGCTGAGGGCTCCCGCAGAGCGGGTCGAGGCGCTGGAGCACTTCCGGATGGTCCACGCCAGCGAACAGACGGTGACCGAACTCGGCGGCCGGGCCCCCTCGTCGAGCCAGTCGTGGGTCAAGACCTTCGAACGCGTCGATGGCGCGACGGTCGAGGGTACCGGTCCGGCGAATACCGAGGTCCGGGCGTCGGTACAGATGGACATCCCGACGACCGGCGAGTCGTTCGTCTACACCCAATACGCCGAGACCGACGCCGACGGGAACTTCGAGATGACGCTGCCGTACTCGACGACGGGCTACGACGAGTTCGGTCCCGAGGAGGGGTACACGAACCCGAGCGTCAGAGCCAACGGGAGCTATCAGTTCCTCGCGCCGGAGGCGGGCGCTATCGGCCAGACCGACGTCACCGAGGCACAGGTCATCGGCGAGGACGAGACTCCAGTAACGGTCGAGCTCGTCTCGATCGAGAGCCAACTGACCACGAGCGCTGAAACCGAGCCGGACGGGGACAGCGAAACCAGTGACCAGACGGCCGGTGACGACACGACACAGAGCAGCCGGATCGCACCGGTGTCCTGACCCTGAATGAGCCAGGCTACCGGGATCCGTGCGTGGGTCGTCGTCTATCTCAAAGGCGTCTGTATGGGGGCCGCCGATACGGTCCCGGGTGTCTCTGGGGGAACGATCGCTCTCGTATTAGGCGTCTACGAGCGACTGATAACGGCGCTCACCGCGCTGGGTCCGGACGTACTCCGGCAGTTCCGGGGGGTCCACACGGCAGAAGGTCGAACGAAAGCGGCGAGAGCGCTCATGCGGGTCGACGTCCCGTTTCTGTTCGTTCTCGGCGCGGGCGTTTTGTCGGCCGCAGCGACGATCGCGACCGGGATGCATCTGGCCGTGACCCAGTACCCGGCACCGACCTATTCGTTCTTTTTCGGCCTTATCGCCGCCTCGGCAGTCGTGTTGTTTCGGTATGTGACTGTCCGGACGCCGCAGCGACTTCTCGCCGCCGCGCTCGGGTTCGCCGTGGCCTTCCTCCTCACTGACCCATCGCTTTCGGGGGCCAGGGAGACGACGCTGCCGGTGCTGTTCGTCGCCGGGGCGATCGCGATCTCGGCGATGGTGCTGCCGGGCGTTTCCGGTGCCTTTCTCCTCTTGATCATGGGTCAATACGAGTACGTCAGCTCGATCCCGCGATCGGTTCTCGAAGGCGTTCTCGGGGCGCTCAGCGGCAATCCAGAGCCGCTCGCTGAGGCGATCATTCCCCTCCTCGTCTTCGGGAGCGGTGCTCTCGTGGGGCTGTTCTCAGTCGCCTACGCCGTCCGGGCCGCGCTGTCGCGGTACCGACAGGGAACGCTCGTCTTTCTCGTCAGCCTCATGGTTGGCGCATTACGGCTCCCGATCGGAGAGGTAACCGGAAACGTCGATTTCGTCTCGTCGACAGCCGTTGCGATTGCCGTCGTTCCCGCGGTCGCCGGCGCCGTGGCCGTGCTCATCCTGGATCGGTACACCGACGACCTCCAGTACTGATTGTCCTTCGGTTCCGAACGGGTGTATGGCTCGGCCGACGCTTTCGACACTCTCGCTTTTTGCCGCCGTCTTCGCGGTCCAATCGCTCATTGATGTTCTCGGGATGGGGCTGGGACTGTTCGTGCTGGCGCTTCCGCTCGCCGAGCGACCGTGGACGATCGTTACGAGCGTCTACGCGCACGGAAGCCTCGTGCATCTGTTTGCCAACGCGTTGGCCCTCATCGTCGTCGGGCCGCTGATCGCCCGAGTGACGACCCCGATCCGGTTTCACGTCTTCTTCGTCGTGACCGGGGCGATCGCCGGGACCGCTCAAGTGCTGCTCACGACCCTGTTCGGCCCGACAGCCGTGCTGGGCGCCAGCGGGGCGATATTCGCGTGTCTCGGCTACGTCCTCGTGGGCAACGGGGCCTCCCAGCGGGTTCTCGCGTGGCTACCCATCGGACGTCGCGGACGGGTGGTCCTGTTCGTTCTCGTCGCCGCCCTCCTCACTGCCGCGGCAGCGGCACCGGGTGTCGCGCTCGTGGCCCACTTCGTCGGTTTCTGTCTCGGTGCCGTCGCCGGCCAGGGACGGATCCTCCATACGACGCGAACCGATGGGGTCCGACGTCGCTGAGTCGGGCAAATGGCACGACAGACACAACATCAAAGGCCCGTCGGAGCAGACACTTCGATATGTACGAGGGCGTCCACACGCACCCCGACGGTCGAGCGACCGCCGCTCGCTTCGCGAAGACCGCAGCGGCGTACGGCTACGACGGGGTCGTGATCCGGAACCACGGCGACGCCCAGGCCGAGTACGATCCCGACCGGATCGAGGAACGCTACGGTATCGACGTCGTACCGGGGATCGAAATCCGTTCGGACGATCCCGGACAGGCGAGCGGACTCGTCGGAAACTACCGCTCGAAGCGGACGGTCGTCTGTGTTCACGGCGGCGAACTGAACCGGTTTGCGGTCGAACAGCCGGCCGTCGACGTGCTCGCCCATCCGATGCGCGATGGCGATATCAACCACGTTCTGGCCAAGACTGCAGCCGAAAACGGCGTCCATCTGGAGTTCAATCTTGCCAGCGTCCTCAGAGCCGAGGGCGGCGAGCGGGTGGACGCGATCCAGGGGCTCCGGAAACTCCGGGAACTCACTGAGAAGTACGACACCCCCTACGTTGTCTCGGCCGACGCACGCTCGCATCTGCACCTCCGGGCGCCGCGGGAACTCATCGCCGTCGGTGAGACGATCGGATTCGATCGCGAGGCGATCGCGGCCGGTCTCGAAGCGTGGGGTGAACTGGCAGCGAGAAACCGAACTCGACGTTCCGACGCGGTGATAGAACCCGGTGTCCGAATCGAATCTCGCGACGGTGAGCACTGACAGCAGAGACGGCCACCGCGGCCGCTGTCGCCGAAGCTATGAGTCTGGGGGCCCGAATCCGAACGCGTGAAACATCTCCCGAAGCATCTCCGGCCCCGATGGCGGTATCTCGCCGTCGGGATCGACTCTTGGCCCGAGGCGGATATCGACCGCCGGACCTTCCAGCGGACGCTTTGGTTCGCGGCACAGAACCTCCTCGGCGACACCGGCAGCGCCGAACTCGATGTGAGTCTGCTTCGGTTTCAGTTCAGAGACGGCGAGGGAGACGCCGTCGTCCGCGTCCGTCGGGGCGAGGTCGAACGGCTCCGGGCCGTACTGGCGACGATTCACGAGATCGACGGCCAGTCGGTCGGGCTCCGGGTCCGCGGCACGAGCGGGACAGTCCGGGCCTGTGAAGAAAAGTATATACGCCGTCCGCCGGAATCATCCGAAGAGAGAACCGTCGCGCTTGCGGGCACGGAGCGACCCGCCGTCGTCCGGAACGACCGGGTCGACGTAGCGGACTCCGATGGTCGTGTCGGCGCGACAGCACTCGATATTCGCGACAACTAACAATGCAGGGACAATCGCAGCAGCAGGCGTACGACCGTGGGATCACCATTTTCTCCCCGGACGGTCGTCTGTACCAGGTCGAGTACGCGCGCGAGGCGGTCAAACGAGGCACGGCGTCTATCGGTATCCGAACCGAAGACGGGGTCGTGCTGGTTGTGGACAAGCGCATCCGCTCGCCGCTGATGGAGCGGACTAGCGTCGAGAAGATCCACAAAGCCGACGATCACATCGGTATCGCCAGCGCGGGCCACGTCGCCGACGCCCGCCAGCTCATCGACTTCGCGCGCCGGCAAGCACAGGTCAATCAACTCCGCTACGACGAGCCGATCGGCGTCGAGACGTTGACGAAGGCCGTCACCGACCATATCCAGCAGTACACGCAGGTCGGCGGCGCGCGACCGTTCGGTGTCGCCCTCATCATCGGCGGCATTGAGGACGGTGAGCCCCGTCTCTACGAGACGGACCCCTCGGGGACGCCCTACGAGTGGCAGGCGCTCGCAGTCGGGGCCGACCGCGGCGACATCGAGGACTATCTCGAGGAACACTACCAAGACGATCTCGCGCTCGACGAGGGCGTCGATCTCGCCTTGGAGGCGCTCGCGTCGGTCAACGACGGCGCACTCACGCCAGAGGGAATCGGCCTGGCGACCGTCTCCGTCGGCGACGACGGGTTCGGCCAACTCTCCGACGACGAAATCGAGACCCGTCTCGAGGACGCCGGACTGCTCGCCGAGGACGACGACGAGACCGAGGAGTAAGGGAGCCGGCCGTTCGGTGTTCTTCGGTTTCGAAACGCCGGTCAGACAACACCTTTTATCAACCGGCCCGCCTACCGGCACATATGATATCCCTTGACGAGGCAGTAACGGCCAGGCTCGAATCCCACGGCCAGCGCTTCGAGGTACTTGTCGATCCCGACGCCGCCCTCGGCATCAAACGCGGGGAGTTCGACGGGGAACTCGAAGACGTCATCGCAGCCGAGGACGTCTTCGAGGACGCTTCCTCCGGCGACCGGCCGCCCGAAAACGCCCTCGAGGAGGTCTTCGAGACGACGGAGCCGCTCGAAATCATCCCGGAGGTGATCAAACAGGGCGAGATCCAGATCACGGCCGAACAGCGCCGCGAGATGCAGGAACGAAAGCACAATCAACTCGTCAACGAGATCGCCCGGAACGCGGTCAACCCACAGATGGACGACGCGCCCCATCCGCCGGAACGCATCGAGCGCGCCCTGGAGGAGGCCGGATTCAGGATCGATCCGATGGAGCCCGTGGAAAACCAGATCGACGACGCTTTGGATGCCCTCCGGCCGGTCATTCCGATCCGGTTCGACGAAGTCGTCATCGCGGCCCAGATCCCGGCTGATTACGCCGGCAGCGCCCAGGCGCAGATCAGGCAGTTCGGCGACCTCGAACGCGAGGAATGGCAACCGGACGGCTCTTGGGTCGGTGTGCTCCGGTTCCCGGCCGGACTGCAGAACGACTTCTATGATCTCGTCAACGAACTAACTAGCGGCGAGGCCGAAACGCGGATGATCAAGGACGAAGACGACATCGAGACGCGGTAGGTTGTCTTGTCAGTCGTTGTCACGATTGCCGGACGCTTAAATACCATGACGTCGTACTCAACGGTAAGTGACGGACACCAATGGCCCAGCCGTCGTCGCCAAGCGTGTCGAGGACGGCGACCCGGACACAGAAGAGATACGCGACCTCGCCCGAGCGGCGGGTTACACCGTCGTCGGCGAAGTCACACAGACGCGCACGGAGGACCCGGCGCTCTGTCTCGGGGAGGGCAAAGTCGAAGAACTCGCCGCGCTTGTCGCTACCGAGGGGGCAACCACGGTCGTCTTCGACAACCGACTCGGGCCGTATCAGACCTACAACCTCGGCAACAAACTGCCCGAAGGAATCGAGGTTATCGATCGGTTCAAGCTGATTCTTGACATCTTCGGGCAGCGCGCACAGACAAAGAAGGCCCAGTTGCAGGTCGAACTCGCGGAACTCAGATACGAACTGCCGCGAGCGGAGGCGAAAGCCTCGCTCGCGAAACGTGACGAGCGGCCGGGCTTTATGGGGCTCGGCGAGTACGACGAGTCCCGCGAACGGGACATCAAGGCCCAGATCAGTCGGATCAAAGACGAACTCGAACGGATCGAACAGACCGAAGCCCACCGCCGCGAACAGCGCCGCGAGTCGGGATTCGATCTGGTGGCGCTGGCCGGCTACACGAACGCCGGGAAGTCGACACTGCTTCGGCAGCTGGCCGAAGACCTCGATATCGACGAAAACGAGGGACTACACCCGGATCTCGACGCGACGGCAGAATCGGAAAACCGGCTGTTCACGACGCTTGGAACGACGACCCGACGCGCGGAGTTCGACCGTCGGGACGTGCTCGTGACCGATACGGTCGGTTTCATTGCCGATCTCCCTCACTGGCTCGTCGAATCGTTCCGGTCGACGCTCTCGGAGGTCTACCGCGCCGATCTGGTGTTGCTCGTCGTCGACGTGTCGGATCCGATAGAGGAGATCCGAGAGAAGCTCGTGACGTGTCACGACACGCTCTACGAGCGCAACGAGGCACCGATCGTGACCGTCCTCAACAAGACTGATCTGGTCGACGACGACGAACTCGAACGCAAGCGCGAGGCCCTCTCGGCGCTCGCTCCGACCCCCGTGGTCGTGAGCGCGAAGACCGGCGGAAACATCGACGCGCTCCGCGAACGGATCGACGAGGAACTCCCCGACTGGCGGCGCGAACGGCTCGTCGTCCCGATGACGGACGACACGATGAGTCTCGTTTCGTGGATCCACGACCACGCCCACGTCGAGACGGTCGATTACGGGAACGAGGTGACGATCGACTTCGAGGCTCGCCCGGCGATCGTCGAACAGGCACGCGCCCGGGCCCGCGAGTTGTCGGTCGCGACCGCCGAGTAGCGCCGCGGTTCCAGTTTAGAGTTCGCGTTTCTCCTTCGAGACGACCTCGACGTCGCTGATCCGCGTCGCCGGGTACTGGCCGTCCTCGTCCTTTTCGGCTGCTTTCACCATGTCCCAGACGACGTTCAGGCCGGTCGTGACGCCTTCGAGCGCCTCCATCTCACAGCCCGTCTTGCCGGTCGTCTCGACGGCGACCGAGAGTTCGATGCCGTCCTCGCCGACCGAAAAGTCAGTCTCGACGTTCGTGATCGGGATCTGATGACACATCGGAATCGTCTCCCAGGTGTGTTTGACCGCCTGGATCGCGCCGACGCGGGCGACCGCGAGGACATCGCCCTTTTCGACCGAATCGGCCTCAATCGCCTCGATCGTCGCGGGCTGGAGATCGATCCGGCCCTGTGCAACGGCGCGGCGAGCGCTATCTGGTTTGTCGCCCACATCGACCATCTGTGCGTCGCCGTCGTCCGTGACGTGTGTGAGATCTGATCCGTCGCTCATGGGTTTCACTTCGTCGCCTGCGGAAAGAAACCATCGGGCTCGTTCGGCGACTACTCACTCCGTCCCCGGCCACAGCGCCCGCGGTAACGTGTCGAGAAGGTCACTCGCCACCAGTCCGTAACCGTTCGCTTCGACGGCGAGGTCGCCGGCCCGTCCGTTCGCGTACGCGCCGACTGAAGCCGCCGGCACGGGATCGAGCACGCAGGCCATCGCTCCCGTCGCGCCGGCGAGAACGTCGCCGGTGCCACCGACGGTCATGCCCGGATTGCCGGTCCGATTGAGGCGGGTCCGATCGCCGTCGGAAACAACGTCGTGTGCACCCTTCAGTAGAACTGTCGCCCCCAGGTCGGCCGCGAACGTCGAGACGAGTTCGGCTCGCTCGTCGGGATCGGCGGCCGATTCGCCACCCATCGCCGCCAGTTCGCCCTGATGTGGCGTACAGATGAGTGTCGCCGTCGTCTTCGTCTCCGGGACGACCTGGAGAGCGTCGGCGTCCACGACGACAGTGCCCTCGAACGTGCCGAGAAACGACGCGACTGTATCGAGCGTTACCTGTGCGTCGCCGAGTCCCGGACCGAGAACGACGCAGTCCATCTTTTCGGCCATGCCGGAGAGTTCCGGAACGTGTGATGGTTCGAGCCGATCGTCGGACAGGGATTCGACAATCAGATCCTCGCTGTATCCCTGTACTTCGTCCGCGATCGTCTCCGGACAGGCAACGTAGGCCAGATCGGCGCCGGCCCGAAGCGCCGCCTGTGCGGATAGCGCCGGTGCGCCCGTATAGGGGCCGCCGCCAACGACGAGCACTTTGCCGAACTGACCCTTGTGTGCGGTCGGGTCCCGCGAGAGTCGCAGGAGATCACCACGTCCGACGAACCGTTCGGCCGCTTCGGGGATCCCGATGTCCGCGACCGTCACGTCCGCATCGACGGCCCGAAGCCCGGGTTTTTGATCGTGGAACGTGACGACGTGATCGGCCTCGACCGCGATTCCGTCCGATTCGCCGGTATCGGCGTCGATGCCCGAGGGAACGTCGACGGCGACGACCGTTGCGTCGGTCGAATTGATTGCACTCGCGGCGCTCGCTTCGGGTTCTCTCAGCGCCCCTGTCACGCCAGTCCCGAGCATGGCGTCGACGACGACGTCCGGAGCATCGAGATCGAACGCTGCCGAGTCCTGGATCTCCCTGGCGTCTATCTCGGCCGCTTCGAGCGCCGTCCAGTTCTCGCGGGCGATCTCAGTCGAGATTGTCGCGGTGCGTCCGAGAAGAGAGACGGTGACATCGTACTCCGAGAGGAACCTCGCGGCGACGAAGGCGTCCCCGCCGTTGTTGCCCCGGCCACAGACTAACGCGACTGACGCGCCGGGATCGGCGACAGCACGCACGACACCCGCGACGGCGTTGCCGGACGATTCCATCAGCTGCTTTCGGGGAACGCCCAGCGCTTCGGCGTTCGCGTCGACCACGGCCATCTCCGCACTCGAAATCATGGCGCTGTGTTCTCACCGGGTACGTCTAATCTTTCCGCTGGGGCTACCTGCGGACCTCGAATCCCTCGATCCCCTCCGGATCGCCGTACTCGACCTCGACGTCGTCGACGCGTGCACGCGGACTCCCGGTGTGACACCATTCGATCATCGCTTCGACAGCCGCCCGCTCCCCTTCGAAGACAGCCTCGACGCGGCCGTCCTCGAGGTTTTTTACCCAACCGTCCACGCCTGTTTTGCCCGCTTTCTCTCTCGTCGTCGCCCGGTAGTAGACGCCCTGGACGCGGCCGGAGACGAACACGTGTGCACGAACCCTGTCGCCCATACCTCGACCATGCGTCGCCACCGGTAAAACTGGCTCGGGAACACGGTTTATACGACGCCGGGGCGTTATCCGTCTATGGCTACGCTTTCGGAGATCGCGGTCCACCCGATCAAGGGCCTACAGCCGGTCGAACCGGACGAAATAACGATTGCGAAGGGTGGCGGCCTGAAATACGACCGGAAGTACGCACTCTTCAGTCGGGAGGAAGAGTACATAAACGGCCGGCGGAACAGCGAGATACAGCGGATCAGATCCGAGTTCGATCTCGAATCCGATATCGTGACGCTTTGGACCGACGCCGACGGCAGGAAACGGCGGTTTCACATGGAAAAAGAGCGTGCGGCCCTCGAAGAGTGGTTCAGCGATTTCTTCTCCGAACCGGTGACGCTACAGCGGGCGCACACGAACTTCACCGACAACGCCGGTGCGCTTTCACGGAAGATGCTCACGACGCCCGGCCCCTCCGTCATCGCCAACGAGACGCTCCGGGAGGTCGCGTCGTGGTTCCCGGGACTGATCGACGGGCCCGAAGAGATGCGACTGCGAACCAGACCGAACCTGGTCGTCGACGGTGTCGACCCGTTCTGGGAGGAGCGGCTCTACGCCGACGAGGACAGCGTCGTCCGCTTCGACATCGGCGACGTCTCGGTGCAGGGACTCCGGCCGCTTCCGCGGTGTTCGGTCCCCGCTCAAAACCCTGCCACCGGCGAGTTGATCGAAACGTTCGTCAGCGAGTTCGTCGAAAAGCGGCGGGAGACGTTCCCCGAGTGGGGCGATCCGGACCTCCTGGGCTCCCACGACGAGCTCGACGCCGGCCAGTACTATTTGGCGGTCGTCACGCGTCTCCCCACCTCCGAGTGGGGAAAGACGATCGCTATCGGCGACGAGGTCTCCGTCGAAGGGACGACATCGTTGATAACCGCACTGTGAGCCCCCGTCTGCCCGCTACTCTCCGCCGGTCCGGAGATGATGGAACACGTACGTCTGGACGTACCCCGCGTACTGGCCGCCGAACTGCGCTCTGATCGCCCGCGACGTCTCCGCGTAGCTTCCCTGCTCGCAGTCGGGGTAGTGTTCTTCGATCGCGGTTCGGATCCAGGTATCTAGGGGAACGGCCTCGAGATAGCCGAGTGAAAAGAGCAACACGCAGTCGGCGACCTTCTCGCCGACGCCGACGAACCGGGTCAGCGACTCGCGGGCAGCCTCGTATTCGAGCCCGACGGCCTCATCCGGGTGGGCCTCCCCCGTCGCGACCATCTCCGCGGTCCGCTCGACGTAGGGGGCCCGATAGCCCAACGAGAGGTCTCGCAGCTCCGATTCGCTCGCCGCCGCGAGCTGTGAGGGCGTCGGAAACGCCGCGTAGTCGCTCCCGTCGAACCTGACGGTATCGCCGTACGCCTCCGCGAGCGCTGTCTGCATACCGTGGATCCGGGCGACGCGCATCTGCGCCGAGCAGATGAACGAGACGAGACTGCCGAACGGCGGGTCGCGGACGAGTCGGAGCCCACGGTGGGCCTCGTAGGCTTGAGCGATAAGCGAGTCGTCCGGCGTGGCGTCGACGATCGCATCGAGGTCGTCGTTGAGCCGGAGCAACTCCACGAGCCGTTCGTAGGCGTTCGGCGTCGACGACTCCCACTCGAGCCGTCCGTCGGTTTGCCTGACCCGGATCACTTCGGGTTCGTTGGTCTCGGTTTCCGTCGCCGGAAGCACCGTGTAGTACCACGGTGAGCCGCCGGTCGCGCTCTCGTACATCCGGCCGTCCGCCCGCCGCCATAGATACGACTGGCCGCTTTCGAGCGTCGTCGTCAGATCAAACCCGCCCTCGAACGCCGCCGTCGGACGGCTTCCGGTCTCCATAGCTTCGCTGTGGCTTCTATGGTTTTCGGCCTTTCGAGTCGGCCGTCGACCCGGACACTTTTTTGCGTTGGGTAGTGCGAACCTTCTTATCGCAGGGCACGCAATAACGTACCATGGACTGCCGAGTTGTTGTCGAAGCCGCAGTTCCGGTGTACGACGTAGAAACGACCGACGAGGCGGTTCGTATAGCGATCTCGAAAACCGGAGAGATGCTGAACCCCGATCTCAACTACGTCGAGATCAGCATGGGGGGTCGGACCTGCTCGGATTGTGGTGCGGAACACGACCCGGCGTTTATCGCTGCCGACGAGGGCCTGGTCGCCCTCGAACTCGAGATGACGGTGTTCAACGTCGAACGCGACGAGCACGCTGCCCGAATCGCTCGTAAAGAGATCGGACAGCGGCTCCAGAACATCCCGCTGGAAGTCCTCGAGGTCGAACAGCTCGAAGACGAGGACGAAACCGACGACGCGGCAGACACGGCTGAATCGGAACCGTCCGATGAGACATCGATGGACGACGACGCGCCAACTGACGACGAGGAAATCCCGACTGACGACGATGGGGAGGTCCTCCCGGAGTTTGAGGACCTCCTTGACGAATAGCGAAACAAGACGGAGCGGCTGCTCAAACGAAGATTTCTCTGCTCGATTCGGGCTCCGTAGGAACTGATCTCCGGATAGTTAGTCGGCGGTCGCCGAGACGGCGGTCTCGCTTTCCTTTTCCATCCCTTCGGTGATGCCGTCGGCCAGCGCGAACACAGCGGCCTTGTGGTCGGTCTTGGATTTGTGGATCGATGTCGGTCGGACGCCGAGTTCGGAGTACTTCTCGTGTTCTACGTTACACTCCGCGATCTGCTCGTAGTGGTTGCATACCTCTGCAAGCAGGCCGTGGAGATGAATAAGCTCCTGCTTTTTCATAGTCATATTCGCTTAGCGACTCGGGGCATATAGTAGTATCCTGAGACAAGTTAACACGTTTCCCGCATAGAGGCCCTGTAATGTCGGATATCCGGCCAGATAGAACGAACCGTGTAGACGTTCACACGGTTTCGACGAGGAACCGAGATGTTCTATTCGCCCGCGGCTCGGCTCCCGGTATTCGGTTGCCGTGCTAGACAATTTTCATCAGCCGCCGTTCGAACTTCCCGGTCCGGATCCGTTGCCAGCCCCGGAGTTCCTCGTCCAACTCCGGGTCCCCAGTGTCGACGCGCAATACGCCGATGTCGTCGAGTTTCGCTTTCGAGGCGACGATCTCGACCTCGGACCGACGGATGACCGCCGGCGAGAGTTGGTCATTACCGCGGCCGAAGACGAAGCCCTGGCCGCCGATCGGTGAAACGACGATCACGTTTCGCTCGGAGAGCGCGTCGAGAACGTCCGATTCGCCGGCGTCGCGGGCGAGGACCGACCCGTCGTGGTAGACGTCGACGCCGAGCGGCGAGCCGTCGAAGCCCAGTTTGGTCTTGACAGCGTCGACGGTCGATCCAGGGCCGAGGACGTAGACCGCGTCGTCGTTCCGGATATCCGTAGCGACCGCCTCGGCGAGCGCATCGACGCTTCCGCCGCCGATCTGCTTCGAGGACTGGAGTTCGTCGTCGACCGGGACCGAGACGATTCCTCTCAACTCCGTCTCGACGTCCCCGCCGCGGTAGGCTTCCTCGTCGATGTCGTTGATTTCGCGTCGCTCGGTTCGGTCGAACGTCGCAGCGATCCGACCGGCGGCCTGCGGCGTAACGGCGAACACCGACGAGTACACTTTCACCCCGCCGGGGATCCCGAGGACCGGCGTCTCGGCGTCAGCGCCGTCGAGCGCGTCCGCGACATCAACCGCGGTCCCGTCGCCACCGACGAAGAGCACGAGATCGACGTCCGCCGCGACGAACTGGCGAATCGCATCGCGGGTGTCAGCCCCTGTCGTTTCTTCGCCGTCCGGCTGGCCGACGACGACGGGCGAGAACCCGGCTTCGATCGCTTCCTCTTCGCCCATCCGGCCACCGTACGTGTAGAGTTCGGTCTCCTCGCGCCACTCCTTGAGGTGTTCGAGTGCTTTGCGGGCCCGAGCAGGCGAACGCGGCTCAGCCCCGCGTTTGCGGGCTTCCTCGACCTTGTTGTCGGTCCCTTTCAGCCCGACGCGCCCGCCCATGCCGGCGATGGGGTTTACTACCAACCCGAGACGTCGCATACCCGAGGTCGGTGACCGCCGGGGAAAAGCCGACCGGTGTTTCACCACCGAGGGCGAGCCCCCGGCGCCGCTACAGAAATGAAATCCGTTAAGAGGGTCCCACAAGTACGGCCGTGTATGAACCTCATCTTACAGGCCTATGAAGACGCCCCGATGATTATCGATGCGTCGGGCTGGATCGTTCTGCTCGCAAGTCTCGTTATTACGGTCGGCTGGCTCTGGTATCTCTACCGGTAACTACGCGACGGTACTGTGTTCCCGCAACCACGATAGCGCCGCGTCGACTTCGCCTTCGTCGGTGCTTTCGACCTTCACGCGAACGTTTTCTCCCGGATAGCTACCGACTTTCACGTCGAAGCGCGCCTGTAACTCCTGAAATCGGTCTATCAGCGCGCTTTCAGGCTCGTCCACGACGATGAAATCGGTGTACCGCTTCTCGCCGCTGAACGACGATTCCACCGACTCGAACATCGCCCGCATCTCCGTCGGAACACCTGGAAATACGTAGACGTTCTCGACGACACAGCCCGGTGCAACGCCGACCGTATTGTGGAGCGGCTTAGCGTCTGTCGGCAAGTCGGCTGTCCCGTCGGTAAGATCGTCCCGAGAGTACCCGCCTTCCTCGGTGAGCCATTCGAGGACCGTCTCGTTGGTCTCAAGAGACCGGCCGACGGCGGCCGCGACCCCCTCAAGCGTTTTATCGTCGTGGGTCGGCCCGACACCGCCCGTCACGATAACAGCATCGTACTCGGCGGCGTACTCGTTGACGACGCGAGCGATATCCGCTACCCGGTCGGGCACGACGGTGACGCGCTCGACGTCGACCCCGCGTTCATCGAGTCGTTCGCCGAGCCACGCGGCGTTCGTGTTGACCGTGTCACCGGACAGCAACTCGTCACCGACAGAGACTAACGCGACGTTCATAGGGGGTCTACGATCGCGAAGCGAATAAATACGGGCCAAACAGATCCCGGAGGACACCTCCATTGGGGATCCGAAACGTCGGTGGTGCGTTCCGCCGTTAGCGCATTCCCGGGGGCGGACCGTCGTCGTCGTCGTATTCGACTTCGAATCCCTCCGCCTCGCGGCGCTTTTCGGCGCGCTTGATCTGTCGGTAGTAGTACACCGACCCGGCGACGCCGACGAGTCCGGCGATAACGGCGAGTCCGCCGAACAGCCACAGGTCCCGATCGAGATACCACCGGACGGCGAGCACTGACGTTTCCACGGAGTCCCACTGCAGGTGGACTCGATCGCCGACCTCACGACGGTCGTCGTTGGACGGCTGAACCCGCGAGAGCAGCGGCAGCGCGGCGTCAGTGTTCGGCGGCAACGCGACCTCGTAGCTTCCGTGGACCGGCGTGTATATCGTGAGTCGTTTGCCCTGTTTCGGGGCTGTAAACGCCAGTTGGCCTTCCTCTGCGGGCAACTCGATGATCGTCCGGCGGCGTGTGTTGTTGACGGCGAGCGAGTCAGTCGGCTCTCGGGTTCCGTCCGTCTGTACCCGAACGACCTCACCATCGTCGTATCTGACGATCGTTCCGTTGGGGTATCTGAACTGGACGGCCGAAACCTCGAGCGGTTGTTCGACTGTCAGCGCGTTCGTCCGCCACAACTGCATCGTTCCGTTGTCGCCAGTCACCTTCGCCGAGACGTTGTAGACGGCGGTGTAGTTGTTGCGGTTGATCGTCACGTACGCGTCGGCGTCGGTGTCGTACTCGTAGTCGGCGTCCTGCGAGAGACTCTCGGGATCGCCGACGTCGCTCCCGAAGATCGCCGTACAGCCGGCGAGTCCGAACACGGCGATGAGCGCGACGGCGGCGAGCAGGCGGCGATCCATAGTTACGGAACGACGGCGAGGAGTTCGGCTTCCAGATGCGGGCCGATATCGGCCAAGAGTCCGGGGGCGTCGGTGCCCTCCCGGCAGACGATGCTTCCCTCGAGCAAGCCGAGCCGCTCGACAGTAACGATGTCGTCGGCGTGGCCCGACCGGTTGACTGTCGCCCGCAACTGGGCGCGCGTCGTGCTGTTCGCGTTGACGCGCTCGGTCCCACGGGTCCACTCGTAGAGCCGGTCACGTTCGGCGTCGGCGAGACGGTTCGGTTCGTCCGCGCCGCCCTCCACGAACCGGAGGGGCATGTGCTGGACGAGCCCGAAACGAGTGCGTACTTGATCGGGACTCCCCTGTCCGAGCCCGAGTTCGTCGGCTGGAACGCGGACGTCCTCGCCGGCATCGAGGACGATCCCGTCGTCGTCCCACGATTCGAGCGTGCCGACGTACGTCTCGCCGGGCGCTCTGTGCGGCGTGATTGCTCCCCATTCCTCTTCGAGAAGATTCCTCGCGACGGGGGCGTCCTCACCGGTTATCGTCACCGACGGGAAGCCGTCGTCTCGGAGCCCGACGGTGAACTCGACACCCAGGTCGTCCAGATCGTTTCCGACCAGCGATTCGAGTGAATCCATGGCTCGACGGCGGCTCTCGCCAGTCACGTAGACTTTGGTTGCGAGAACGACCATCAGGCGCTCGCGGCCTCACTGCCGACGTTTAACTCCTCACGAAGCTCCTCGATCCGCATCTCCATCGCGTCGATGAGCCGGTTGTTGTCCATCGTCTCCAGTTGACCGCCACACTGGGGACACTCGAAGCCGAACTCCATCGCCTCTCCGAACTCGAACCGGAGCTGACACTGTCCACAGAGATAAAACTCGTTGTTCGCCTCGTAGTCTTTCCGTTCGTCGAGCGCCTCAAGCAGTCGGCGCATCTCGGATTCGAGCTGTTCGGGGATGTTCTCGTATTCGAAAGTCCACAGATACGTGAGCCAGCCGGAGTCCTCGTCGCGCAGGCGGCGGTAGGAAGCCAGATCGTTCTCGTAGAGAATGAAAAGTGCCCGGCGGACGTCGTTGAGTTCCAGCCCGAGCTCCTCCGCGAGCTCCTCGTCGGTGACCTCGCCGTCCGGCGGCGCGGCGGCGACGGGCATCCCCGTCGGTCCGACGAGCTCGTGGAGGTACTTCTGAATCACGGGATCGTTCAGTAGTTCCTCAAAAGCCATTACGTACAATTCGGCCAGCGAGTCGTTTAAAAGCTCCGGAAGCGGGGTCGACTGTCACTCCTCACGACTGGGGATCGATCGCGTTCAGTTCGGCCATCGCTTCCCCGTCGAGTGCGAGACCCGCAGCGGCGACGTTCGCTTCGAGGTGTGCGGCGTTCGACGTCCCCGGGATCGGCAGCATCACGTCGGAGTGCTCGAGGAGCCACGCGAGCGCGACCTGTCTGGGAGTCGCATCGTGGGTGGTCGCTACGCTTTCGAGTGTTTCGGCGACACCCGCTTCACCGACAGTGTACATCGGTCCCCAGGGAATGAAGCCGATACCGTGCGCTTCGCATGCTCGGAGGACGGCCTCGTCATCCCGGTTACCGACGTTGTACCGGTTCTGGACGGTCGCGACATCGACGATATCGGTTGCCGTCTCTAGCTGCTCGACGGTGACGTTCGAAAGGCCGACGTGTGCGATCTGGTCGGCGTCTTTCATTTCGGCGAAGGCCTGAACCGACGCCTCGAAGTCTGTCTCGGAGTCCGGGGTGTGTAGTTGGTACAGATCGATTCTGTCGGTCCGGAGCCGATCGAGGCTACAGAGTACCTGGTTGTGGAGATACTCCGGCTCACCGTGGGGGAGCCATTCCCCGTCACGGTTCCGAAGCAACCCCGCCTTCGAGGCGATCACGACATCGTCGCCGTCGTCGATCTCTTCGCCGAGGAGTCGCTCGCTCACCCCGGGACCGTATGAATCGGCGGTGTCGATGAAGTCGACGCCGAGATCGACGGCACGACGGATCACGTTTCCGGCCTCGCTTTCGTCCTCCGGCGGTCCGACGATGTCCTCACCGGTGAGCCGCATCGCGCCGAATCCCAGCCGGTGAACCGTCAGTTCTCCGCCGATGTCGAACGTGCTGCTTTCGTTTTCGAGTTCCCCGCTCATCGGCTCGAAACTGCATCGCTGGACACTAATCGATGCTGGTGGCGGCACTGCCCGCGTAGAACGGGGAACGCCCCGACCGAAATCCCTAACAGCAATATGTGTAGAGTTAACAGAGGACTTTACTTGTCGACCGGTCATGATACTACATGGCAAAGCCTGGGGCTTCGTCCTCCGACTCGACGCCTCCCCCCGCCGAGATGAACCTGACCGAGGAGGTAGCAACCGTCAGCGAGGTGGTGTCCGACGTCCGGGCGAACGTTGAACGAGTGATCGTCGGGAACACGGCAGTGATCGAACACGTGCTCACTGCCATGTTGGCCCGCGGCCACGTTCTCCTCGAGGACGTGCCCGGCGTCGGCAAGACGATGCTTGCGCGTGCGGTCGCCCGGTCCTTCGAGGGTGAGTTCAAACGGATCCAGTTCACGCCCGACCTCCGTCCCGCGGATGTGACCGGGGTGAACGTCTATAATCAGAAACACGAAGCGTTCGAGTTCCGCCCCGGTCCGGTGTTCGCGAACGTGGTTCTGGGCGACGAAATCAACCGCGCGCCGCCGAAGACCCAGAGCGCGCTCTTAGAGGCGATGGAAGAGCGACAGGTAACCGTCGACGGCAAGACCCGAACGCTGCCGGATCCGTTCACCGTGATCGCGACCCGGAACGCCGTTGAGAGCGATCACGCCTACGACCTCCCGATGGCGGAACTGGATCGATTTATGAAAACGCTCCGCCTCGGGTACCCCGAGGAAGCCGAGGAGATCGATATGCTCGATCGAACCATCGGCGAGCATCCGATCGAACGGCTCGATCCGGTCGCGCCGCTGGACGAACTACGGCACGCTCGGGCGGTTACGGCGGAGGTGTCCGTCGTCGAGCGGGTTCGCGCGTACGCGACTGATCTCGCCCGTTACACCCGCGACCGCGTCCCACTCGGGTTGAGCCCCCGGGGAACGCTGCAGTTGCTCCGTGCTGCGCAGGCCCGTGCCGTCCTCGACGGCCGGGACTACGTCGTGCCGGACGACATCAAAACCGAAGCCCCTGTGGTCATGCCCCATCGGATTCGAACCGGCCCCGAGAGCACCCCCGACGAGATCGTTCGCGAAGCGCTCTCCACCGTCGATCCAGAATGAAACTCACACGCCGTGGCATCGCCGTCGTCGGGATCGTCGTTTTTGCGGCGCTCCAGAGCTACTTCTTCGGGGAACGGGCGCTGAACTTCGTGGCCGCTCCCGGTATCGCCGCGCTTTTCGCCGGCGTGTTCGCGCTCTGGCGCGCCGAAAAACCGTCCGTCGAGCGCTCGGCGGTGCGGCCGGGATTCCCGGGCGAGAAACGCCGTGAGACGATCGCGGTCGAAGGCAGCGGAATCGCGACCGTCGTCGATGTGCTTCCTGACGGGATCGACGGCGACGCGCTCAACCGGACGGTCTCGCTTCCGACCAAACTCGATCGTGAACTCTCGTTCCGCAAACGGGGCGTCTACCCGCTCGGATCGGTAACCGTCCGCCAGCGCGATCCGTTGGGACTGGTCGCGACCGACCTCGAACTCGGTGCCGAAAGCGACGTCGCCGTCTATCCCGAAGTTTATCAGCTCGATCCGGGGCGTGTGATCGGCTCGCTTTCGGGTGCGGGGCGGGGCGATCCGGGCGACGCTTTCGATTGGCTCCGGGAGTACCAGCACGGCGATCCGCTCCGACGCGTTCACTGGAAATCGTCCGCGAAATACGACGAACTGCTCGTCGCCGATTCGGGGCTTGAGGGACAGACTGATCCGATTCATCTCGTCGTGGACGGGCGAGCGACAGCAGCCGACGAACTCGCCGTCGCCGCTGCCAGTTTCGCCCTTCCGATCCTCGAAGCGGGCCTCGAAGTCGCACTGACGCTTCCGGACGATCAAGTCACCGGCGATAGCGGCCAGCGACAGCGCGAACGCGTGCTCCTCGCGCTCGCGGCTACCGGCGATCGGTCGGCGTGGGACAGAGGGGGCGGCCGCTCCCAGCGCTCCTCGAACGTTCGTGACGACGCCGACGTGTTGCTCTTCGGTGACGAGGACGCCGTGACTGTTCGGGTCGACAATATGGACGTTCCCTTCGCCCGATTACGATCTGGATCAGTCTCCGGAGGCCCCGGGCCCCGTTCGACGACTACGGCATCGGCGGTGATCGACGGATGATCGGAGAGCAGATCCGTCGTCGCGTGCTCGGACGCGTCCCTCACCGACGGCTGGTGGATCCGATGCGCGTCGGCGCGCTGCTCGGAGCTCTCGGACTCGTCGCTGTGACTGTAACCATCCTCGTCGAACTGGTCACGGTGACGGGCGATCCGCGCCGGGTGCTGTTTTTGGCTGCGGTCGCGCTTCTCGTCGCGACGCCGTTCGCGCGCTACGTCCGGCCACAGATCGCGTTCAGCGTTGGCGTCGCCGCGTTCGTGATCGGGCTCTTCTTTTATCTCCTCGCAGTCGATATCGGATTCCAGCCGCGCGGAATCCTCATCGACTGGCTCCGGTTCGCTACCGGGATGTCCGTCCTCGAAATCCGGGGAACGACGATCTGGGCGCTCAGTGTCGCTCCGGCACCCGTGTTTCTGACGTGGTATTTCGCGCTTCGGTACCGATATCCGGCCGCGGCGCTCGTCGGCGCAGCGACGGTCGGTTTCTTCGTGCTGACCGGTGACGCCGGCCCGCCGGTGACGCTTCTCGGCGTAGCGAGCGTGGTCGCCCTCCTCGGCTTCGGCGATCTCGAACAGGGTGGCACTGTCAGAACCACGGAGTATCTGGTGTTGCTCGTCGCCGTGATGGCGGTGCTGCCGCTGTTCGTTTCGGTGGTCCCGGCGGGCAGTGTGGCTTCCGGGAACTCGGGGACTGGATCGGCCGTAGACTCCGGGATTAGCGGGTCGGAAAACCCGACGATGGCCGGGGCTGTCGTCGAGTCCGGCGACGATCTCGACGTGATCGGATCGATACGGCTGTCTACTGACGTTCAGTTCACCGTCCAGGCGGATCAGGGAAGATATTGGCGGACGGGAAGTTACGACCGTTACACCGGCGACGGATGGCTCAACGTCGACGGGAGTCCCGGCGAAGACGAGTTCCGGCGGGCCGAAGCACCGAACCGCCGGATCGACCAGACCATCCGGATCGAGCGGCGTGCGACCGCGATGCCGGCCGCCTGGCGGCCCTTCGAGGTCGAAAGCGATACCATCGACGAGTCGAACGTAACCACCGGTTCGACGCTCCGGCCAAACCGACCACTTACCGAGGGCGAGACATACACCGTTTCGAGCGCGGTACCGGATTCGTCCCCCGAGGATCTCCGGACCGCGGGAACTGATTACCCGGCAGACATCGAGGAGACGTATACGCAACTCCCGAGCGACGTCCCCGATCGGGTTCGAACGGGGACGGACGAACTCGTCGCCGACACCGACACCCCCTACGAGACGGCCGTGACGATCGAGCGCTATCTCCGATCTAACAAGGGGTACTCCCTGAGTGTCGACGAGCCCGAGGGCGATATCGCGGATCATTTCCTCTTCGAGATGGACGCCGGCTACTGTACGTACTTTGCGACGACGATGGTGACGATGCTCCGGTCGCAGGGGATCCCGGCACGGATAGCGGTCGGATACAGCACGGGCCAACAGATCGCCGAGAACAGGTGGGTGGTCAGAGGGACTAACGCCCACGCGTGGGTCGAAGTATATTTCCCCGGAAACGGCTGGGAAACGTTCGATCCCACGCCGCAGGGGGAGCTTCGGCAACAACAGATCTCCGAACTCGAAAACTCCCGACAGCTCTCTCAGGAGATCAACGATCCCGAGGGTGTCACCTTCGAAACGCAGGACTCCTGGAACGTCCCCGCCGAGGGGATCCAATCGAACGCAAACGACACGGCGACCCGAACAGAAAATCGGGGATACAACGCCTCTAACAGCCGCCAAGTCGAGGCGGAAGCATTCAGCGAACCGGATACTGACGAGAAAGCGCCGACGGATAGCGGCGAGAACCTGCGCTCTTCGCTCCCGGGTCCCGATCGGATCGCCCTTTTCGGCCTGCTCGCACTCAGTCTGGTCGCCGGTGGACGCCGATCGGTGTATCTCCGGCGGGCGGCCGAGCGAATCCGGATCCGGTATCAGTCATCGGCGCGTCCGGACGGCGACGTCGAACGGTCGTTCGAACGGCTGTTACTGCTGCTCGAACACCGGCATCGACCTAGACGACAGGGCGAGACGGTCCGGGAGTATCTGGCCGCCATCGACCCCGATTCGCGGGCCCACCGCGTCGCGACGATCCGCGAACGGGCGCGCTACCGAGGAGATGTCCCGGAGCCGATGGCTGAGGAAGCGATCCGCCTCGTCGAGGAACTGGCCGACGAGACGTAGACAACGAAACGGTCAGGCCAGTTCGGCCATCCCGATCTCGGCGAGTCAGTCGCCCGTCGACAAGGACGCTGACTTCGGATCGGAACGCTCCGCCGTCCAGCATCGCGGACTCGAGCTCCGGGTGCCGCTCGTAGAGCTCTCCGAGCACCGATCCGACGCCGTCGCCGCCGGCGGTAAGGCGCTTTTCGCCGACTGCGTCCCGGAGCGGTCGGTAAACTACGACTTCGATCATCGGTCGTCCTGTCGTTTAAATCCCAGATATATCCTTTCTCTCCCGTCCGTGTCCCTGCCGGCGTGCGACACGATTAGACTCTCCTGCATTATTCGGCGATTCTATTCGGTAGAATCCTATTTTATATCCTGATGTTAAGATTTAATTCAGCAGACCGCGTGTACGCTTCGTATGCCCAACCCAGCGAACGTCTTCTACAAGTGGGGTGGCGGAATCGAGCCGGACTTTCCGTGCATAGCGCGCGCCCACGACGAATTTCTCGTCACCGAGGACGGTCGAGAACTCGTCGACGCCGCGGCGGGCGCGGCGGTCGTCAATCTCGGTCACTCCGTCCCCGGCGTCGGGGATGTCGCCGAGACGCAGTTGTCGGAGGTCTCGTATCTCAGCCTCTCGCACTTCTCACACGAGGCCCCCGAAGAACTCGCCTCGATCCTCGCGTCGATCACCCCGGGATCGCTGAACAATGCGTTCTTCGTGAACTCCGGGAGCGAGGCGAACGAGACGGCGTTCAAGTTAGCTCGGGCGTATCACCGCGCGACGGGGAGCCCACACAAGCATACGATCATCGCCCGCTGGCAGTCGTACCACGGCGCGACTCTCGGAGCGCTATCGGCGAGCGGCAACACGAGCCGGCGAACCACCTACGAGCCCCTGCTGAAAGACTACCCCCACATTCCGCCCGCCTACCCCTACCGCTGGCGGTACGACGGGACGCGGGAAGAACAGGCCATCGCGGCCGCCCGGGAACTGGAGACAGCGATCGAACAGGCGGGGCCGGAGACGGTCGCGGCGTTCATCGCCGAACCGGTTTCGGGCGCGAGCATTCCCGCCGCCCATCCTCACCCGGCCTATTTCGAGGAGATCAGACGCATCTGTGACGAGTACGACGTACTCTTCATCGCCGACGAGGTCATGACCGGCTTCGGTCGGACCGGGACAATGTTCGCCGTCGAGCAGTTCGGGGTTCTCCCGGACATGCTGACGATCGGAAAAGGAATGTCCGGTGGCTACACGCCGATCAGTGCGACCATGGTTCGGGACGAAATCGCCGTGGTGTTCGAAAACGAGGCCGGTGCGCCGTTCTCGCACGGGCACACTTTCAGCGGCAACCCGCTTTCGGCCGCCATCGCCGCCCACGTCACCGATCAGTACACCGACGAGGTGATCGAGACGGGACGAAAACGCGGCGAAGAGTTGATTCAGGCGCTCTCGCCGGTTCGTGACAGCCCAATCGTCGGAGACGTGCGCCACACCGGAGCACTGATCGGCATCGAATTCGTCGCTGATCCGGCCACCAAGGAGCCGTTCGATCCCGAACTGAACGTCAGCGAACGCGTCTACGAACACGCTCTCGAACGGGGCGTATACACGTATCCGGGCTCCGGCTCTGTCGACGGAACGGCTGGCGATCACCTGATGCTCACGCCGCCGTTGACCGTCGCCGAAGACACCGTCGGAACTATTGCGACAGCGGTACGTGCCGCGATAGCGACGGTCGCCGATGCGGTCGGTCCGGACACCGTTTCGTCGAACTAGCCGCCGTCCCGCCCGGTACCGTTTCGAGGGGACCGGACCGAAACGAGCCGGCCGAGACTCCCAAGCACGAAGCTATTTATTTTTCCGCGGCTCCGTATCCAGCATGGTCGAACTCGATCTGGATGGGAAAGACCTCGATATTCTTCGCTGGCTCGACCGGGAGGGCGAAATCGACGTCGAACAGCTGAGTGAAGAACTGGGACTCAGTACTTCGACGATCTACTATCGGATCGATAGCTACCGCGACAAGGGCATCCTCAAGGGGAACGTCGCGGACATCGATCACCGGGAACTCGGCTTCGGGCTGACGGCGATCACGGAGATCAAAAGCGAATACGGGCCGGGGTACGACGGTATCGCGGACCGACTCGCGGAGCTGTCCGGTGTTCAGTCGGTGTACTTCATGCTCGGAGAGATGTCGTTTATTATGATCTCCCGCGTCCGCGACCACGAGCACCTCCAGCGGCTCGTCGACGACATCATCCACACCGACGGCGTCGAACACTCCGAGACCCACATCGTTCTGAAGACGTTCAAGGACGAATCTCGGCTCCTCGTCAACTACGACGACGAGGATCTCGAACGGATCATCGAGGCCGAAACCGCCGCCGAGTAGTCGACGGGGGAAGCTTTTTATATAACTGTGGGTAATCGGATCGTATGGGAACCGATCTACCGACGTCGGCGGATCTGAAGGAACGCCGAACGGAACTGGGACTGACGCAGAGTGAACTGGCGGATCGGGCCGACGTCTCACAGCCGCTGATCGCGCGCATCGAGGGGGGCGATGTCGACCCACGGCTCTCGACGCTGCGCCGTATCGTTACCGCGCTCGACGAGGCCGAAAGCGCTGTCATGCACGCCGAGGACATCATGCACCAAGGCGTCGTCAGCGTCGCGCCCGACGACAGCGTCCGGAAAGCGATCGACGTCATGGTCAAAGAGGGCTACTCCCAACTGCCGGTCGTTCGCGACGGCCGACCGCAGGGGATCATCTCGAACTCCGACATCCGACAACTGGAGCCGGAAAACGCCGCCGAACTCCCGGTTGCCGACGCGATGCGGGAGGCGGTCACGACCGTCGAACCGGACGCGACGCTCGACGAGGTGAACGCCCATCTCAACCATCAAGACGCCGTAATGGTCGTCGCCGACGGTCGGCTACGCGGGATAATAACCGAAGCCGACGTCGCGGCTCACATCTCCTGACTGTCCGCGGTGTCGCGGTTCCGATCAGTCGTCTTCCTCTCCGTCCCCGGTTTTGAAGGTGTCGATCACCTTCAGCGGCACGTCGCGCAGCGCGCCGCCGATCTCACTCTTGGCGATCCGGGAGGCGTGTTGCTCGCTGTCTGCATTGAACACCTCCATCTCGAGTCCGAGTCCGACGAGTGCCGTATCCGCGGCGATGAACGCCGAGTCGAACGGCTCGCCGCAGGCCGGACAGGGCGTCGAGCCGACCTCGACTTCCACGTAGTCCATGTCGTCTTCGTTGAGTCGCCGCCCGGCTTCGCTCACGGCGACGCCGATGGCGTCGTCGATTTCTTCGACGTCACGAACCAACCACGCGGCTTCCATCGCAACGAGATAATTGCTCATATCCGTACCCAACGGTGCGTGACTCATAGCCCTATTGTTTCAGATCCGCTGACGGGGTAGGTCCTCTCGGCCGGCGCCAGCGCGCACGTGATTGCTATCGTCGTCATAACTTATACCGATAACTTCGACCGCCTATCGGTGATATCCGCCCGATCGCGGCGGGAACAAATAAATTGTTTCTGAAAACAAGTTAGAATTAATCGCAAGACAGAGCGACGACAATAGCAAATGATTTATAACACATGTCTCGAAGAACAGACAAAATATATATACGACCACCCGTTTGCGAGTGGATACGATGATAGCAAGCCTGTACCGGGCGGCCGTGCTCGCTCTGTATCAGATTAGCATCCTCTTGGGCATCGCGCTTTTGCCCGTTGCGCTCGCCGCGAACCGTGCCGGTGTCTCGCTCCCGATCGATCGGCTCCTCGGTCGACTCGACTCGGCCTACGAACGGGTGGCGCCGGAACGCTAACCGGAAGGATTTATCAGCGCTCGGATTCTACAGAGATTCAATGCGTCAACCCGATTCTCCCCTGCCGCGCACCGGACAGGATCACACCGTCTCGCCGTACGAGCCGGAACTCGGCGAAGTCCCGTCTAACGACCTCTCGACGGACGATCTCGAAAACGTCAGCAAGACCGGGACTACCACCATCGGCATCTCGACCGCGGAGGGAGTCGTTGTCGCTACCGACATGCGCGCGTCCCTCGGTGGCCGCTTCGTCTCTAACAAGGACGTCCAGAAGGTCGAACAGATCCATCCCTCCGCCGCATTGACGCTCGTCGGGAGCGTCGGCGGCGCGCAGTCGTTCATCCGTTCGCTTCGGGCCGAAGTGAACCTCTATGAGGCCCGTCGCGGTGAGGACATCTCCATCGGCGCGCTGGCAACGCTCGCGGGTAATTTCGCTCGTGGCGGCCCGTTCTTTGCGATCAACCCCATCCTCGGCGGCGTCGACGACGAGGGCCACCACGTCTACTCCATCGATCCGGCCGGCGGCGTCATGGAAGACGACTACACCGTCACCGGGTCCGGTCTCACTGTCGCCTACGGGACCCTCGAACGGGAGTACGAAGACGACATGACGAACGAAGAAGCGAAACAGGTCGCTGCCTCCGGCATCAAGGCCGCCGTCGAACGCGATACAGGCTCCGGTAACGGCGTGTTCCTCGCGACGGTCACGGAAGACAACGTCGACATCAAGGGTCACAAGGACTTCGACGAGGTCCTGTAAGCGGCCGACTCATAACGGGCTTCCAGTCGGACCGTTCCGCGTCCTTTTAACCCCTGTTGACCGTACACCATCGCGATGGAGTTTGCCGATTTCGCCGCCCGGGCAGCGGCCATCGAAGATGAAGCGGCGGATCTCGAGACTGTCGAACTCGTCGCCGATCTCTTTTCGGACGCCAGAGACGATCTCGAGGCCGTCTCACGGTTCGTTCAGGGACGGCTCGTCCCGGCCCACGAAGACACGAAACTGGACGTCGGGCCGATGCTCTGCTATGAGGCGCTGGCCAGGGCGGCCGGACAGAACGTCACAGCCTCCGACATCGAATCCGAACTCGCGACGGTCGGAGAGATCGGCGCTGTCGCTGAACGCCTCGATCTGGGCGGTCAACGCGACCTCTCGGCGTTCGGAGATACCGAGGAGGACCCGCTCTCGATCGCCGAGGTCGAGGCGACTCTTCGGTCGATCGCGACCGCTTCGGGTGGTGGAAGCACGGACACCAAACGCGATACGTTGTTCGGACTGTTCAATCGAGCCGAACCGCTGGAAGCTCGATATCTCGCCCGCCTCGTTTTGGGGGAGATGCGGATCGGCGTCGGCCAGGGCGCCGTTCGAGATGCCATCGCTGAGGCGTTCGCCGTTCCCCCCGACGCGGTCGAGCGGGCCCTCCAGGTTTCGAACGACTGCGGATTCGTCGCCCGAACGGCTCGTAAAGAAGGGACGGACGGGCTTGGGAACGTCCGGCTCCGTGTCGGCCGCCCGGTTCGCGCGATGCTCGCCCAGACCGGCACGGCAACCGACGCGGTCGACGCCTGGGGCGATGTCGCGATCGAGACGAAGTTCGACGGGGCCAGAGTGCAGGTCCACTACGACGGTGAGACTGCACAGTTGTTCTCCCGGAACCTCGAAGACGTGACGAACTCGCTGCCCGAAGTGGCCAACTTCGTTGAGAAATCACTCGACGTCCCCGTGATACTCGACGGTGAAGTCGTCGCTGTCGGACCCGACGGCGAACCGTTGCCGTTTCAGGAAGTCCTCCGACGATTCCGCCGCAAACACGACGTCGCGGCGGCCCGCGAAGACGTCGCCGTCGAACTGCAGGCGTTCGACTGCCTCCACGTCGACGGCGATGACCTGCTCGATGTCGCGCTGAAACGCCGACACGAGCGACTCTACGAGTGCTTCGGGGCGGCCGCAGTGGACCTCACGGTGTCCGGCGATCCCGACGAAATCGCCGAATTAGAGGCCGAATCGCTGTCGGCGGGCCACGAAGGGATCATGCTGAAGAATCCCGAATCGGCCTACACGCCGGGCGATCGCGGTCAAAACTGGCTCAAGCGGAAACCGGACGTCGAGACGCTCGATCTCGTGGTCACCGGAGCCGAATGGGGGGAGGGTCGGCGCGCGAACCACTTCGGGACGTTTCTGGTCGCAGCGCGGACCGACGAGGGGTACGAACCGGTCGGCAAGGTGGCGACGGGAATCACCGACGAAGAACTACGAGCGCTCCACGAACGACTCGAACCACACGTCAGATCCGAGTCCGGGACGGAGGTCGACATCGAACCAACGGTCGTTTTCGAGGTCGGATACGAGGAGTTACAGCGATCGCCGACTTACGCGTCGGGATACGCGCTCCGGTTCCCCCGGTTCGTCGGGATCCGGGAAGACAAGGCTCCCCGGGACGCCGACAGTCTGGACCGCATCGAGCGGCTGTATTCGTGATCTGTTCCCCTGAATCGTCGGGTTTGTATCGCTCGGTTTCGTTCTGTCGGATATGATCGACTGCGATGGGATTTCGGTTTCCTGGCTCGGCTACGCGACGCTTCGGATCACGGGTGACGAAACCACGGTCTATCTTGATCCCGGCCGATACGGTGTCCTGGAGGGATACGACGGCGGTGACGGCGATATCGTCTGTGTCACCCACGATCACCACTACGACACTGACGGGATCCGGAGTGTCGCGGCGACCGACGCCGAACTCGTCCTCTTCGAGGGGATCAACACCCACCGGATCGAACGCTCGGTCGAGCGTCCGGCCGATCTTCCGTACGAGACCCGAACCGTCGACACTGAATCCGACATCGCGGTCGGCGAGGCGATTATCAGGACGACCGCGGCGTACAACGACCCCGAAGAGTCACGCGTCCGGGAAACCGGCGAGCCGTATCATCCCGAAGGGCTCGGCTGTGGCTTTCACGTCACCCTCGCTGGCACGTCCGTGTATTACCCCGGCGATACGGACGTCCTCGACGGTCACGACCGCCTCGACGTGGACGTCTTCTGTCCGCCCATCGGCGGCACGTTCACGATGGATCGCCACGAGGCTGCAGACCTCGCCGTCGCCCTCGATCCCGACGTCGTCCTCCCGGTACACTACGACGCGTTCCCAGCGATCGAGGCCGACGGCGAAGCGTTCGCCGCCGACCTCGAAAAACGCGGCGTGTCCGTCGAACTGGATCGGTAGGCCCGCTACAGGACGCCCATCTCATCGAGTCGCTCTGGCAGATACGTCTCGGTCACGAAGTCGAGGCCGCGGGAGGCGAGCGACTGCTGTTCGGCCTTCTTCCCGATATCGAGTTGGAGCTCGATCTGTTCTCTCCAGTACTCGCTCTGGAAGCGGGGATCGTCTAGTTCGCTCTCGAGGGCGTTGATGTCCGAATCGCTGAGTGGGTCCGTCGGCAGGTCGTAGTTAACGATATCGACCGGCTGGATGCCGACGTACTCGGCGGCCGGGGTGGCGAGGTACTCCGAGAGGTGCGCCGACTTGATCGAGCCGTAGGAGACCGACGCGTAGATCCGATACGACCACGGGTCGCCGTCACAGAAGACGACCACCGGCAGGTCGAGTTCGTCGTGGAGCCGTTTCGTAATCCGGCGGGTCGCCCGCGCCGGCTGCCCCTTCAGGTGGACGACGATGACGTTGTACTCCTCGTCGAAGCCGTTCTCGACGAGGCGATCGCGCATCCCGCCGGTCTCGACACAGAGCACGAAATCGGCGTCGTTATCGAGGAACTCGATCGTATCGGGATTGTTCGGAATCTGGTAGCCACCCTCGCCGACGTCTTCCTGACAGTGGATCTCCCGCTCGCCGCGGCGGGTCTGCTCGCGAAGATACAGCGGCCCCATGATCGTCGCGCCGGATTCCTCGGGCCGCATGTGGAAGTCCTCGCGAGTCACCTCGCTGACGATCTCTAGGTCCTCGACGAGCTGGTTCGACTCGTCTTGATCGTTGAACTGGGCACGCTCCTCGTCCCACGACTCCGAAAGGTAGTACAGTTCACGTAGCGTCGAGGAGCGTTCCTGATCGAGCTGTTCGGCGAGAAACTCGATCGTATAGATCGCTTTCAGGAGCTTCTGTGCGCCCCGGACGCTGTTCGCAGAACGGGTCGAGGTCCGATCGCCGTAGACCCAGACGTCTTTGTCTTCGTCGAAGACGATGTTGCTCTTCGTCCGAGTCGGGATCTCCATGGTCGGAACGTTCCCCTCGGCGAACTGATCGTAGAACTCACTCGCCAGTTCGATGAGGCGCTTTCGGGCGAGTTCGTCTTTCACGTCGGAATCTGATTCGGTGCTCATGTTATGCGTTGACCGTGAGTTTTTCCGCTTCGATACCCTCGATAGAGACGTCGAACTCGACGTCTTCGGTGGCTTCGTACTCGAGCGTCGCCGTCTCGCCGCCGCCGACGGTCGGCGACCACTTGATGAACCACTCGCCGTCCATCTCGACGACGGTCGCCTCGGCCGGGTCGCCGGGATCGCTGGTCACGATTTCGGTCACTTCCGGCGAGACGTTCGTCCCGCCGTAGTTGTGGATCGACAGCCGGACCGTCGATCCCTCGACTGTCCGCTCGACGAGGACGTTGTTCATAATCCGGGCCAGCGAGTCGTCGACGTCGAGCGGTTCGCGCCCGGTGACTTCCGAGAGCTTCTCGGCCATCTCCGGAAGGATGTCCGCGATGACGTTCTGTTTGCGCTTCCGTTTCTGCAGCGAGCGCTGCTTTTTGAGGTGTGAGTTGAGCGAGCGCCCGGCTTCTTGCAACGCGAGCCTGAGTTCGTCCTCGATCTCGGGGATGTTCGCGACCGCGTCCTTCGACTCGCTGGTAAAGGGGACGCTCGTCGAGGCGACGTGAACCATGAGGACGGCCGGCCCGCTCGGCATCCCGCTGCCACCCGGCTGGTCGAGCCCGTAGTTCCGCCAGTTGACGTTTTTCAACACGTCGACCGTCGCACAGGCACCGCGCTGGTAGACCAGCGGGACGCGGTTGGCAAAGCGAAGCACCTCGACGCCCCCGTCGGCCCCGATGTCGCCGCCGTAGGCGATCCCGACCTCGACGACGAACGGATCGCCGCCGTGGACGGACGCGTCCCGGGTCACCGACGTGTAGAAGTCGGCGTCGTACTCCTTTTTTAGCCCGGCGAGGACGAGTTCCTCGGAGATCGGCGCGAGGCAGTCGGTCGGCGGCGAGAGGATGTCCGTCTCCCGCATCGCTTCCAGGAACTGGGCCGCCGTGTCCCGATCGCCCGCGACGTCTCGCACCTTCGGCGGCTCGTCGGGGACCGTCGCCGCGTGCTCCCAGACCGCCTCGACGACGTTTTCCCGCGCCGTCTCCCCGAACGTCGCGTCGTCGAACTCCTCGGTCGCGTCGGCCGACCGATCGACGAACGCCCGGAGTTCCTCCCGAGTGAGCCGGTTGCGCGTGTCCTCTTGATCGTCGAACTTGTCGGCGAGCCGGCTCGCGAGTCCCTCGATCGCGGCGTCGTCCTTCCGGCTCGTCGTCGCCTCGTTGACGAATTCGTAGCAATCCGACGACCGGTCCGTACAGATCTCGGCCCAGGCTGCCTCGACCGCGTTTGCCCGGACGGTCGAGCCGAAGGTCTCTCCGAATTTCGCCTCGGTGTCGTCGGCGAGTTCGTCGACCAGTGCGACGAGTTCGGCGTGGGCGATCCGTTCACTGTCCCCGAGTTTTTCGGCTACCTGCTCCGCAAAGGCGCTTGTCGCCTCCGCGCTCTTGTTCGCGACAGCGTCGCCGACGGCCGCTTCGACATCTGTCTCCCCGTGTGCCCGCGGCGGCCGCCAGGCTACCTCGCGGCCGAAGTGTCGATCGCGAAAATTATCGAGCACGCTCCCGGCCGTCTTTGCGCCGACCCGGGTGAACTCCGCTTGTAGGAACCCCGAAAGCGAGTACGACTCCGTCGCCTCGAGCATCTTCAGGAGCGTCCCGAGTTCGACTCCGTGGGGGTGGGGCCTGATCTCCTCGGTTTCGGGCGGAAGCTCGTCGGTCGCCCGTTCGAATTTGAACGACTCGTCGGGTTCCTCGAACTCGATTCTGGCGTGCGGGTTGACGACGGCGGTGTACTTGACGTAGTTGTGGAGCTGTTTCCGGGCCCGCATGTTCCCCTCCATCTCCATCTCGATCCTGGTGCCGTGGGGGCGCTCCCACGTCGTCTCTGACTCGGCGTCGATCTCGGGTTCGTTGGTGTCGGTATCGATCGTGAGTTCGAAGTATCGCGCGCCGTCGCCGTTCTGGGTCTTCGAGGTGATCCTGGCCGGCTTGCCCGAGGTAAGTTGGGAGTAGAGCACGGCCGCCGAAATCCCGATTCCCTGTTGGCCCCGCGTCTGGGCTCTCGTATGGAATCGCGAGCCGTACAACAGTTTCCCGAACACTTTCGGGACCTGCTCTTTCGTGATTCCGGGACCGTTGTCCTCGACGACCAGCCGGTAGTAGCCGCCGACTTCCTCGATCTCGATGTAGAGATCCGGCAGGATGCCGGCTTCCTCGGTCGCATCGAGGGCGTTGTCGACGGCCTCTTTGACCGCTGTGACGAGCGCCTTCGCATCGCTGTCGAAGCCGAGCATCTGTTTGTTCTTCTCGAAGAACTCGGCGATAGAGATGGAGCGTTGGCTTTCGGCGAGTTCCTCGGCGATGGCGTCACCGCCGCCGCCCTCCCCGAGTTGCGACTGAAACGAAGTCATCTACCGGGAGGTAAATCCTCCGGGACGTAAAACCCCGTCGGGACCACGGTGAAAGTGATCTCGACGGCGCTTTATCGGTCTGTCTTCCCGCGCGCGTGCGGGGCCTTTTTAACTGTGCAGTTGCAAGCATTGACAGGTATCAGATGTCTCAAGATAACGAATACAGCGCCGGACAGATACAGGTGCTGGAGGGGCTTGAAGCCGTTCAGAAGCGTCCGGCGATGTACGTCGGGTCGACGGACACTCGCGGTCTCCATCATCTCGTCTACGAGGTCGTCGACAACTCCATTGACGAGGCGCTCGCCGGGTACTGTGACACTATCGAGGTCGTCCTGAACGACGACGGCTCGGTAACCGTCCGGGACGACGGTCGCGGCATCCCGGTCGATACGCATGAGGAGTACGACCGTCCGGCTGTCGAGGTCATTATGACAGTGCTACACGCCGGCGGGAAGTTCGACAGCAAATCCTACCAGGTCTCCGGCGGACTCCACGGTGTCGGTGTCTCCGTGGTCAACGCACTCTCGAAGTGGCTCGAGATCGAAGTCAAACGCGACGGTGCGGTGTGGCGACACCGCTTCGATCACGGCGAACCTGACGGGACCCTCGAGCGCGTTCGGGAGATGAAACCCGACGAATCGACCGGGACCGAGATCCGCTTTTGGCCCGACGGCGGCATCTTCGAGACGACCGAGTTCGATTACTCGACGCTTCGGTCTCGTCTCCGGGAACTGGCGTTTCTGAACCCCGGTGTCGGAATCACTATCCGCGACGAACGAACCGAGGAAGGGGAGGAGACCACCTTCGAGTACCAGGGTGGAATCAGGGAGTTCGTCGCCTATCTCAACGAAACGCGGGATATTCTCCACGAAGATATCGTCTACTTCGAGGACGAGGAAGACGATATTCACGTCGAAGTCGCCATGCAGGCGACGGCCGGCGTCCAGGGATCGATTCACGCCTTCGCCAACAATATCAACACACGCGAAGGCGGGACACACCTGACCGGTTTCAAAACCGCGCTCACCCGAGTCATCAACGACTACGCGACCGACAACAGCATGCTGTCGGATCTCGACGGCAATCTGAAGGGCGAGGACATCCGGGAGGGACTGACAGCCGTCATCTCGATCAAACACCCGGATCCCCAGTTCGAGGGACAGACCAAGACGAAACTCGGCAACGGCGAGGTCCGAGGGATCGTCGAAGGGACCGTTCACGAGGAGCTTTCGACGTACCTCGAGGAGAACCCCGATACGGCCGAGGCGATCGTCTCGAAGGCCGTCGAAGCGGCGAAGGCCCGGAAAGCGGCGAAGAAGGCCGAAGAGCTGACGCGCCGGAAGTCGGCGCTGGAGTCGACGTCGCTGCCCGGCAAACTTGCGGACTGTCAGAGCCGTGATCCCGAGCAATCCGAACTGTTCGTCGTGGAGGGCGACAGCGCCGGCGGGAGCGCCAAGCAGGCCCGAAACCCCGAGTTTCAGGCCATCCTTCCGATCCGCGGGAAAATCCTCAACGTCGAGAAACACCGTCTCGACCGAATCTTGGAGAACAACGAGATCCGGAACCTGATCACCGCGATCGGAACCGGGATCGGCGACGAGTTCGATATCGAGGACGCGCGATACCAGAAGATAATCCTGTTTTGTGACGCGGACGTCGATGGGGCCCACATCCGGACGCTGCTTTTGACGTTCCTCTATCGGCACATGACGCCGCTCATCGAGGCCGGCTACGTCTACGCCGCTCAGCCGCCCCTCTATCGGATCAGGTACAACGGCGAAACCTACGACGCCATGACGGAAGCCGAACGCGAGCGAATCATCGAGGAGGTCTGTGACGGCAATCCGACACAAGTCCAGCGGTTCAAGGGGCTCGGCGAAATGAATCCCCAACAGCTTTGGGACGCAACGATGGATCCCGAGAACCGAATCCTCAAGCAGATCAACATCGAGGACGCCGCGGCCGCGGATCGGATGTTCAGCGTCCTGATGGGTGATGCCGTCGAACCGCGAAAGCAGTTCATCAAAGAGCACGCCGAGGAAGCCGAGTGGATCGATATATGAGTTCGGATAGATCGGAAACGCCCGACATCCCGGCCGAGGAGGTAAAGCCCGTCCGTATCGAGGACGAGATGGAACAGTCCTACATCGATTACGCAATGAGTGTCATCGTCGGGCGCGCGTTGCCCGACGCACGTGACGGACTCAAACCCGTCCAGCGCCGGATCCTCTATGCGATGCACGAGATGGGGATCACGCCGCATGCGGGCCACCGGAAGTCGTCCTCGATCATCGGCGAGACGATGGGGAACTATCATCCCCACGGCGATTCGGCCATCTACGACGCGCTCGCTCGGATGGCCCAGGACTTCTCGCTTCGCTATCCGCTCGTCGACGGCCAGGGCAACTTCGGCTCCGTCGACGGCGATCCGCCGGCGGCGATGCGATATACGGAGGCCCGGATGGCCTCGATCGCCCAGGAATTGCTCGCGGACATCGACAAGGACACCGTCGACTTCGAAAGCAACTACGACGATCGGCTGACCGAACCCGCCGTACTGCCCTCCAGAATCCCGAACCTGCTGGTCAACGGTGCCTCCGGGATCGCCGTCGGGATGTCGACGAACCTCCCGCCACATAACCTCGGTGAGGTCATCGACGCGGCGATCCACCTCATCGATAACCCCGAGTGCTCCGTGTCCGATCTCATCGACACGCCAGACTCCAAGGGGTATATCAAAGGTCCAGACTTCCCGACCGGAGCGAACATCGTCAATCGTGAGGGAATCTGGGACGCCTACACCGAAGGCCGTGGCCGGCTCCGGGTCCGGGCGGACATCGAAACCGAATACACTGACCGCGGCGGCGATCGCCTCGTCGTCACGGAGCTCCCCTACCAGGAGAACAAGGCGAGACGGATCGAGCGGATCGCCGACGATATAAACGAGGGCAAGATCGAGGGCATCAGGGATATCCGCGACGAATCCGACCGGACCGGAATCAGGGTCGTCATCGAGTGCAAGCGCGGTGCGAACGCCGATGTGGTGAAAAACCAGCTGCTCGAACACCACCTCGAGAACACGTTCTCTGTCATCTCGCTCGCGTTGGTCGACGGCCAACCACGCGTACTGAATCTACGAGACCTCCTCGAGCAGTTCGTCGATCACCGTCGCAACGTCGTCAGACGGCGCTCGCAGTTCGAGCTCGAGGAGGCGAAAGACCGAGCGCACATCCTCGAGGGACGGCTCGTCGCGCTGGACAACGTCGACGACGTCGTCGAGATCGTCCAAAACAGCCAGGACCGCGACGGGGCGATGGCGGGCCTCCGTGAGGCGTACGACCTCTCGGCGGAGCAGGCCGAACACATCGTTCGGATGCAACTCGGATCGCTCACCTCGATGGAGGCCGGCGAGATCGAATCCGAGTACGAGGACGTCCAGGCCGAGATCGACCGACTCCAGACGATCCTCGGAAACGAAAGCGAGCTCTTAGACGTCATCAAGACGGAACTCCGGGAGGTAAAATCCGAGTACGACGACGACCGGCGGACGAAAATCATCCAGGACGCCGGTTCGGTCACTCGCGAAGACCTCATTGCCGAGGAAGACGTCGTCGTCGCCGTCTCCGAGTCCGACTACGTGAAACGGATGTCGCTTTCGGAGTTCGACCCTCAGCATCGCGGTGGGAAAGGGATCATCGGCTCCCGACCGAAGGAAGGCGATCGGATCTCGACCGTGTTCACCGCCTCAACGCACGATTATCTGCTCTGTTTCACCAATCAGGGGCAGGTCTATCGACTGAAAGTGTTCGAACTCCCGGAGATGGGCCGGACGGCGCGCGGAACGTCCGCAGTCAACATCCTCGATCTCGACGACGGCGAGGAGATCACCGCCGTGGTCAACACCGATGATGTCGATTCGGGATACTTCGCGATGGCTACGCGGGCAGGCTACGTGAAACGGACCGCTATCTCCGAGTTCGAGAACGTCCACTCCGGCGGGATCCGAGCTATCAGCCTCGAAGACGACGATTCACTCATCGACGTCGAAGTCACGCCCGGGGACGGCGACCTCCTCTTGGGGACCCGAAACGGGATGACAATCCGGTTCGCCGAATCGGACGCCCGGCCGATGGGTCGATCCGCGCGCGGTGTCAACGGCATCAAACTCCAGGGCGACGATCGCGTCGCCGGACTCGTGGCTGCGTCGCCCGACGCGGAACGCGATCTGCTCACGGTGACAAAGAACGGCTACGGTAAACGGACGCCGCTCTCGGAGTATCGCCAGCAGTCCCGGTACGGCAAGGGACTCATCGATATCAAGACCGACGAGCGGAACGGCCCGGTCTGTTCGATCAACACGGTATCCGGCGACGACGGTCTCGTCATCATGAGCGAGTCGGGACAGATAATGCGGACGCAGGTCGACGAGATTTCGACTGTGGGTCGGAACACCAAAGGTGTCGTCGTCATGCGGCTGGACGAGACCGACCGCGTAGCCGGCGTCGACGTTGTCGACAACACCGACGCGGACGGGGAGTAACGTCCTCCGCTGGAATCTCTCGGGAGTGAGATATACGCCGGGGTCCCCCCACCGCCGCATTTAAGTCCGGAAGTACCAATATACCGTTTATGTCATCGATCGAACTAACCCCCAGTCAAAAGACGATTCTCCAAGAGCTAGTCAATCTCTACCGTGAATCCGAAACTGCGGTCAAGGGAGAAGACATCGCCGAGAACGTCGACCGGAATCCGGGGACGATCCGCAATCAGATGCAGAGTCTCAAAGCCCTCCAACTCGTCGAGGGTGTACCGGGTCCGAAAGGCGGATACAAACCGACTGCGACAGCCTACGACGCACTCAAGATCCAGGAGATGGACCAAGCCGCCGACGTGCCGTTCCACCACAAGGGGGAGCGCATAGAGAGCGCGAACGTTCAGGAAATCGACCTGACGAGCGTCCACCATCCCGAGCTCTGTCGTGCCGAAATCAAACTTCAGGGTTCGATCGCCGAGTTCAAAGAGGGCGACAAAATAAGTGTCGGCCCGACGCCGCTCTCGAAACTGCTGATCGAGGGACAACTCGAAGGAAAGGACGACACCAACAACAGCCTCATCCTCACCATCGACAACATGGCCGCGCCCGCGGGCGACGAGAACCCGCTTCACTGATCGACGCTCGAACGATTGCGCTGTTTTCGGTAGCCTGGTTCCAATAGGTTTGTATCCGGGGCCACCTAAGATAGAAACATGACGGAAGATATTGTCGTGCTTGGATCGGGATACGCCGGTACTGGCGCGATAAAGCGGCTCGAATCGGAACTCGACGGTGAGGCGGACATCACCTGGATTTCGGACGTCGATCACCACCTCGTGCTCCACGAGTCACACCGATGTATCCGGAACCCGGACGTCAAAGAGAAGATCACGTTCGACGTTTCGACGATTAAATCGCCGTCGACCCGGTTCATCCAGAGCCGTGTCGAGGCGATCGACACCGACGAACGGGTGGTTTCGCTTGAGGACGAGTCTACCGTCGAGTACGATTATCTGCTCGTCGGGTTCGGCTCCAAGACGGCGTTCTTCGGCATCGAGGGGCTCGAAGAGCATTCTCTGACGTTGAAATCGCTCTCCGACGTGCTGGAGATCCACGATGCGATCACGGAGGCTGCTCGAGAAGCGTCACGGAATGACCCTGCACAGGTCATCGTCGGCGGTGCCGGGCTGTCCGGAATCCAGTCGGCCGGCGAAATAGCCGAGTTTCGGGACAAACACCGCGCGCCGATAGACATCCACCTCGTCGAAGGGCTGGAGAACGTCTTCCCGAACAACGATCCCGTCGTCCAGGCGAAGCTTCGAAAGCTGCTCGAAGCGAAGGACATCGAGATCCACACTGGGGAGTTCATCGGCGAAGTCGACGACGAGACCGTCTACGTCGGCGAAGAGAAGGAACTCGACTACGACGTACTGCTGTGGACTGGTGGCATCACGGGCCAAGATGCGGCCGAAACCGTCGCCGTCGAGAAAGACGACCGGAGCAACCGAATCGAAGCCGCCTCGAACTTCCAGACCTCCGACGAGCGCGTTTTCTCGATCGGCGACGCCGCGCTCATCGAGCAGCCCGGCCAGGACCAGCCCGCCCCGCCGACAGCGCAGGCTGCCTGGCAGGCCGCCGAGGTCGTCGGTGAAAACATCGCCCGTAGCGTTCGAGGTCAGCCCTTGAAAGAATGGGAGTACGACGACAAGGGGACGTTGATCTCGGTCGGCGAGAAGGCCGTCGCACACGACGTCAAAGGCCTCCCGATCGACACGTTCGGGGGTCCGGCAGCCAAGGCGCTGAAAAAGACCGTCGCAGCGCGGTGGATCAACACGGTTACCGGCTTTGGGGACGCCGCGAAAGCGTTCCCCGATATGTGAGTTCGGGCATACCGCTCGCTTCACTCGGACGTTTCGGGGAGTGATAGGCCGGCGTGCCATCGATCGACACCGGCCGCCGCTTTGATCCGATCCATGCGGCCGAGTAACGCCGCCGCGAGTGAGGCCGTCTCTGCGGCCTTTCGCTGTCCCTCGGTTCGGAACTCCCCAGTCACGCGGTTCGCATACACCGTACAGACAGCACCTGCCCGAAGGCCATAGAGGCCCGCAAGCGTCAGGATCGAACTCGCTTCCATCTCGAAGTTGAGCACGCCGGCAGAACGCAGTTCGTCGAGTTGTTCCTGTGCAGCCGCGGCCCGAAACCCATCGAAACCCGATCGGGCCTGGCCCGCATAAAACGAGTCAGTCGAGCAGGTGACACCCAGATGGTATTCATAATCGAGCCGCTCTGCGGCCGTCACGAGTGCGGTGACGACCTCCTCGTGAGCAATCGCCGGATACTCCTTGCGGACGTATTCGTCGCTCGTTCCCTCCTGTCTGACTGCGCCGGTCGTAATGACGAGATCACCGACATCGATGTGTTCCCGTATCGCCCCGCAGGATCCGACGCGGAGAAACGACTCGGCGCCGATCCGGGCCAACTCTTCGACGGCGATCGCGGCCGACGGGGAGCCGATCCCGGTGGACGTGGCTGCGATCGATTCCCCGTCGTATTCGCCGGCGATCGTCCGGTACTCCCGATGATCGGCGAGTTCCTCGGCGTGTTCCCAACACTCCGCGATGACGTCGACACGTTCCGGATCGCCGGGCAATAGGACGGGCCCCTCGAGGTCTCCCTCGGAAAGCTCGATGTGGTACTGCTCGTCTTCGGCCGGGGGCCCGTCTTCACCGGTCATTCGAGTTGGTCACCCGTAATTGTGTTCGGAAGGAGCTCCCCGAGTGTGTACACCGTCTTTTCGTTGCCTTCGTCACAGACGATCCGGAGCTCCGCCGTACAGAACTCCGAGAGCGACTGTCGACACATTCCACACGGCGTGACACCGTCGTGCCGATCCGAACTGACCGCGATCCGCTCGAACGACCGGTGACCTGCCGCGACGGCCCTCGATATCGCCAGTTCTTCGGCGTGAACACTGTTGGAGTAGTTCGCGTTTTCGATGTTACAGCCGGTAAGGACCGTCCCGTCGGTCGTTTCGAGCGCGGCACCGACGCGGTACTCCGAGTACGGCGCGTAGGACCGTTCGACTGCCTCCCGAGCGGTCGCGAGCAGGTCCATGTCTTCCATACTGGACTCTCGATATCGGCCATTAAATAACTGATCCCGTCCGCCCTACAGGGGGTCTTCGATGGCGTCTTCGACGACATCGACGACGCGTTCGGCCAGGTCGTCGACTGCCTCGCTCTCGGCGTAAATTCGGATATACGGCTCCGTACCGCTCGGGCGAACGAGTGTCCACGCGCCGTCCGGAAACGTCAGCCGAACCCCGTACTCGGTTTCGGTATCGGTTTCCGGAAACGCCTCGGGGAGCCGTGTTTCAAGCGTCGACATGGCCGAGGACTTCTTTTCGTCCGGGCAATCGACGCTCAGTTTCCGGTAGGGGCGCTCACGAACGGGGGCTCGGAGATCCGCCAGCCCGCGATCGGCTGTCAGAGCGCTTATCACTCCCGCGCTGACCGTCGCGTCGATCCAGGGGCCGAACCGGGGATGAACGTGTTTCCACGGTTCCGCGGCAAAAACGACCGCTGGAACGTCGTCGTCCGCTCTTTCGATGGCGCTCATCCCTTCGTTGAGGCCACCCAGACGGACACGTTCCACTCGGCCGCCGGCCGACTCGACTTGTTCGTCGATGCGCCCGGAGGCGTTCGGGGTGGTTAGTACGACCGGATCAGCGGCGTCGCTGGCTTCGGTGTACTGTCTCGCGACGATCGCGAGGACAGTGTCCTCGTGGACAACATCGCCGTTGGCGTCAATCACAACGATCCGATCACCGTCCCCGTCGTGACCGAGTCCGAGGTCGAACGGGCCATCGGCGACAAACGCCCGAAGGTCGCTGAGTGTTTCGGCGGTCGGCTTTGACCCTCGGCCCGGAAAATGCCCGTCGATGCTTGCGTTGAGTGTCGTGACCGTTGCGCCGAGTTCGCGGAGTACCTGTGGCGTAACGAGGCTGGCTGTTCCGTTGCCGCAGTCGACAGCGACACAAAGCCCGTCACAATCCCCGATCTCGTCACGAACGTACCTGACGACGGCATCACGGTACGCGTCCAGCACGTCGGATCGCATCGTCGTCCCCCACCGATCCCATTCGATCGGCGATCCTCCCGACTGGACGCGCGTTTCGATGTCGGCTTCGGCGCTTTGATCGTATTCGGTTCCGTCGACGAAGAACTTGAGTCCGTTGTCCGCTGGCGGGTTGTGACTTGCTGTCACCATGACCCCCCGTCGATCGCGACTCGCGTATGCGAGCGCTGGTGTCGGGACCGCCCCGAGACGGACCACGTCGGCCCCACCGCTCAGTAGCCCGGCTTCCAGGGCGGACACGATAGCCGGGCCGGTTTCGCGACCGTCCCGACCGACGACGAACTCGGATCCGTCCACCGCGGCCGCCCGGCCGAGCGTCAAAGCGAGCGATGGCGTTACCTCCGTCCGTGCGGGGCCCCGGATGCCAGCGGTTCCAAATAGTTCCATACCGCCCCATTCGGGAACCGATTACTTCAAACAGACCGTATACGAACAGACAGCGCCCCTCGGACGAGCGGTACGAACGACAGCCCACACGCTGTACTCCGGCCTCGATGGGCTGTCGGCGGGTGTCTACTTCACGGGGTGTCTGCTTCCGTGATCGTATATAAATACTCGTCCTGCCGTCCGTGCGTTCCTAACGGGACGATCCCCCGGGACTCGGATGTCCCACAACGGTCCCGATCATGTCAGGCGATATCTCGGCTGGTGTCGATGTCGATGGCCTCGGTGAGATCGAGTTTGATGACGTCCGAAAGCGCCCTGCCGCCTCGGAACTTCGGAACGGCCAGACGGTTCTCGATCCGATCGCCTTTGACGGTCGTTTCGAGTTCGAAGACGACGTCGGCCATGTGCTCGGTGGTATCTCGGAGGTCCGGAACGCTCCGCCCGTCGAGACAGTGCAGCACAGCGAGTCCGCCGGTGTTGTAGATGTGGTTTTGCAGTTCGTTCAGGAAGTTTCGATACCGGGCGGGCTCGCTCCGTTCGAGGACGTCGACGGGATCGACGATGAGATTCGACGCTTCCGGAAGCGCAGCGATGAGCTTCGAGGCGTTATCGAGCGGCGCGTCACCCGTCACGTCACGAACTGTCGGGTCGCCGGTAGCCGTGGGGGCGTTCTCGATGCTGGTGGCCACTGCATCGCTGGTTCGATCCACGGAGAGATACAGTGTTCCCCGCGCCGCGGTCAGTTCGTACAGAAACAGTTCCGCCTGGCTGGCCGGTTCGGCGGCGAGCGCGACGATACTGCCCGCCGGAATCCCGCCCTGAAGCTCCCTATCGAGGGCGGAAATTCCGGTGTCGAGACGCTCGCTCATTGTGTGATTAATTGACGGCCTTAGCGATTAAACCTTCGGGCGGTTTCCGGTTCGTTTGCATTGACATGTTCGATAATCGATATCTCTCTCGGTCGGGAGATTCATTAGCTCTCGCTTCGCCGCTTGCCTCAATGCGTCACGACCACCTCATCAGTGCGAAACAGCTCTCGCGTGGCGACATCGAATCCGTGCTGGATCGGGCCGCCGAGATCGCGGCCGATCCCGATACGGTCGCCGGCGCGCACGCGGGAACGGTCCTCGGGTTACTCTTCTTCGAGCCGAGCACTCGGACCAGGATGTCGTTCGACGCCGCGATGAAACGGCTCGGCGGGGAGACGATCGACATGGGCAGCGTCGACTCTTCGTCGGTGAAAAAGGGCGAAAGCCTTGCCGATACGGTCCGGGTCATCGAGGGGTATGCCGACGCGCTCGTACTCAGACACCCCTCCGAAGGATCAGCGAAACTCGCAAGCGAGTTCGTCGACGTCCCGGTCGTCAACGCCGGGGACGGCGCCGGTCAGCACCCAACCCAGACGCTACTTGATCTGTACACGATTCGGGAGAACGCAGGACTCGACGATCTCTCGATCGGCATCGTCGGCGATCTGAAATACGGCCGGACGGTCCACTCGCTTGCACACGCCCTGACGAACTTCGACGCCGAACAGCACTTCATTAGCCCCGAAAGCCTCCGACTACCGAGGGGGGTCAGATACGATCTCCGATCGGCCGGCACGACCGTGCGTGAACACACGGATATCGAAGACGCGCTCGGGAACCTCGACGTGTTGTACGTGACTCGAATCCAACGCGAGCGGTTCCCCGACGAAAACGAGTATCGACAGGTCGCCGGGGAGTATCAGGTCGATTCGACGCTTCTGGAGTCCGCCGGATGCGACCTGACGGTCATGCATCCGCTGCCCCGCGTCGACGAGATCGCTCCGGACGTCGACGAAACCGACCACGCGACGTACTTCGAACAGGCACACAACGGGATTCCGGTTCGAATGGCGCTTCTCGACCAGATACTATGACAGACACCGAACTCCGCGTTTCCAAGATCGAAAACGGCACGGTCATCGACCACGTTCCAGGCGGACAGGCCCTCAACGTTCTCGCAATCCTCGGAATCGACGGCGCTGCTGGCGAGGTGGTAAGCGTCGGGATGAACGTCCCCTCCGATCGACTCGGCCAGAAGGACATCGTGAAAATCGAGGGGCGCGAGCTGAGCCAAGCCGAGGTCGACGTGCTCTCGCTCATCGCGCCCGAGGCGACGATCAACATCGTCCGGGCCTTCGACGTGATCGAAAAACATCACGTCACGCGACCGGAGACGGTCCACGGCGTCCTTACGTGCCCCAACGCAAACTGCATCACGACGGAAAACGAGCCGGTCGAATCACGATTCGACGTCCTTGAGGACGGCGTCCGCTGTGCGTACTGCGGAACCATCCTCGGTGAGTCCATCGCAACGCATATCCGTTCGACGTAACCCACCGGCCAGCGGAAGGATTATGACATCGGGTGCCGTTGATAACGCTGTATGTCTAAGAAAGCACTTGCGGTCGTTCTCGTCGCAGCGGTCGTCCTGCTGTACGTGAAGAAACGGTAGCCCTCCGACGCTACTCGAATCGCCCCCCGACCACCTTTTCCGAACGACTTACGCATCAAGAGCACCCAGTAGCCGTATGTACGGCGTCGTGACGCGGAACGAAGAGGAGGCTCAGTGGCCCGACTTCGATCGCGGCTTCTACGAGGTCAAGGACGTCTCGGGGCGATCCGCTGAGCCGATCGAGGGGACGGTGAGCATGATCTCCTGTTTCGGTGACAACGCGGCGGCCGAGGAGGATCCCGACCTTGTCCCCGTCACACCGGACGGACAGCGGGCGACCCGAGAGCGAACCTACTTCGATTGGGCGTACGTCTGTCCGACCCACGACGGCTATCGGGAGGGTCTCCTCGAGATCATCGAGGACTGCGCCGCGGTGACTCCGGACGTCCGACTCGACGATATCGGCTTCCCTCGCCCGGAGTACTGTTACTGTGACCGCTGTAACCAACAGTTCGAGTCGTGGGTCCGCACCCGTCACGAAGACGGCGAAGGGCCGCCGCCGGCTGAAACGACGGTCGAAGACCGCTACGCCTGGCGAGCCGACGTCATCACTGACTTCGTTCAGAACGCGGCCGACCGGATCCCTGGCCGGACCTACATGACGCTGTATCCGGACCCATACGAGGGCCATCTCTACGAACGCGCCGGGATCGATATCGAGGCGATCGAACCGTATATCGACGAGTTCGTTGTCCCGCTGTACGACACGTACTACGGCACGACCTACTGGCTGGAAACGATCGCGAAGGGGTTCGAGGACCGCCTCGAAACGCCGTTCAGTATCGAGTTGTACGCTGTCGATGTCGAGATCGACAACCTGATCCACGCGCTGGAGGTCGCCGACGGCTACGGCGAGTCGGTGCTTTTCGGGTACGACGCCTCGAACGCGCGAGCGACGCTTCGCCGGATGGACGCCGACGAGCGCGATGGCGTCGAGTGGTAGCCTCCCGTCGGACTCCGAACGGGCACGCTGCCTTTCATGTGACGGCGCGTGCGGCGCGGATGAGGTCGTCCCGGTCGCGGGTGTCTTCCGGTAATCGATTCGGCTCGAACCACCGTGCGGCGCTTATTTCGCCGTCCGGATCGGAAATTTTCGGTTCGGTCGTCTCCGCGACCGCATGAAAGACGGGGAGCACTCCCCAGGTCTCACAGCCGCGACAGCCGATCTCGACGCGGTTCAACATCGCCAGTCCCCGGTAGGTCGCCTCGACGCCGGCTTCCTCGTCGAGTTCGCGCTCTGCGGTCTCCCGAAACGACTCCGCGCCGTCGACACCCCCGCCCGGGAGGACCCAGAGATCGACGCCCTCGTGTCTGACCAAGAGGAGTTCGCCGCTGTCCCGGCGAACGAGCGTGTGAACTCCGTAGGGCGTGCCGTTTCGCTGGATCCGGCTCGCGAGCGTGCGGAACCGATCCCGGTGGACGTTCTTCCGGTGCGTCCGCTGAATACACTCCTGGCCGTACCGTTCGGTGACCCGATGATAGGCCCGTTCGGCGCTCTGCTCGGCCTGGTCGGCGAGATACCACAGCCCATTGACGGCCGTCACGGCAGACACCTCCGCCCGAAAGCCGATCCGTCCTGGACCGACAGGAGAACACGCAGATCTGCGGGACTTGATAACATACGATGAGTTACGCATCGGGCTCTCAAAAACCGTTCGAACGGGGCATGGAGATCGGCTAACGGCGTCCTAACAGGTCGTTCGACGCCGAAGCGACGGGCTTTTTCCGTACCGGCGAAAAGCGGATGTATGGCATTCGAAAAGGGCGACCGCGTGGTGTTCCACGACAAGCACAGCGAGTACGATGGCGAGGCAGGCGAGGTCACGCAGGTCTCCGAGACGATGTTCGGCGACGACACGTACATCGTCGAGTTCGAGGAGGGACAGGAGGCTGGCATCGCCGAGGAGTCGCTGGAACCGGCCGAGGACGACGAGTGAGACGATGAGCGCCGTCCCGTTCCATTACGTCGACCTCCGGACGTTCTGCTATGCGACGGAGGACGAAAAACGGGTGGAGACGGCGCTTCGGACGTTTCTCCCCGAAGACACGGAGATCGACCGCGACGCGACTGAGGGACACTACGGTGATCGGATCCTCGTCTTTTCAGTCCGGCTCGAACGGGCCGACGACGTTCGGCACGTGCTCTCGAAACTGACCGAACTCGGTTCGTTCGATCGACTCCTCTCGGAACTCGAAGACCGGATCGACGAGAACTGTGCCTTCTTTATCCAGCTCGACAAACAGGCCGCCTACAGGGGCGACGTCGAACTCGGTGACGGGCTCATGCTCCGTGGGAAGGTCGAAGCCTACCCGGCAAAAAAGGACCGAGCCATCGGGACGGCCAGAGCGGCACTCGAAGAACTCGAAGCGAAATCGGGAGAGTAGCCGCCGCAGTTCGTCGATCGCCGGTTGATGAGTTCGTCGGTCTGTTCCGTTCACTCCCGGCGAATACTATTATATGTACTTGCTCTCATCATGGTAACGCATGACGGACGAGACGATCCACGAGGAAAAACGGACACGGAGCCGCAAAGGAATCGCGTCGTACCTGCGTCGGATAGCGCGGGCACTCGGTCGCGGCGAGCGCGTCCCGGCCGACGAAGCCCAGACCGTAACCGTCGATCCACCGGCCGAATCGGAGCTCGAAGTCGAGGTCGAACAGGAGGGCGACACGCTCAGCCTCGAGATCGGGATGGAGTGGGAAGCCGACGAGGACGACGTCGAAACCGAAACGAACGCCAGCAAGGCGACGTTCCAGCGCTACGCCGACAAGGAAGACAAACACCGCTGGCGGTTGGTCCACGACAACGGTAACATCATCGCCGACGGGAGCGAGGGCTACGCCTCGAAACAGAAGGCCACCCAGGGGTTAGAGAGCGTCAAATCGAACGCCCCCGGTGCCGCCGTGGTCGACCTCTCGAAGGAGGAGTCGACCGAAAGCCCCGAGGACGGTAGCGACGCCGTCTTCGAGCTGTTCCAGGACAAGGGTGGCAAGTACCGCTGGCGGTTGGTCCACGACAACGGCAACATCATCGCCGACAGCGGCCAGGGCTATTCGTCGAAACAGAAGGCCAAACAGGGGCTTCGAAGCGTCAAGCAGAACGTGCCCGGGGCGGCCGTCGAGGACGTCGACGAGTAGCCGCACGGCGGATCGCCGGCCTTACGCTTCCCGGAGGTCGTCCATGTGGTCGATCCGCTGTTCGATCAGCGCCGCCGTCCCGATGTCGTGGCGGACCCGCAGCCCGTCGGTGCCGGTCCGCTCGAAGGCGTCCTCGACGATCGCTTCGGCGTCGGCGATGGTGGCGGCGATCCCGACGACGGCGAACGAACGGGACGTCGTCGTGTAGATGCCGTCTTCACGGGCGTCGACGCTTGCGTAGAACAGCTCCGCTTCGCCCGCGCTCTCGGCGTCGATAGCGACTGCTGCACCGTCGATGGGATCGGTCGGGTACCCCTCCGGGACGGCGTATTTACACACTGTCGCGCGCTCGGCAAAGGACAACTCGGGGAGTGGATCGCCGTCGCGGGCGGCCGCGAGGAACTCGACGAAGTCGGTCTCCAGAACCGGGAGCGTGTTCATCGCTTCGGGATCCCCGAAGCGGGCGTTGAACTCGACCACTTTTGGGCCCTCGGCGGTCAACATGAACTGCCCGTAGAGAGTTCCCTTGTACTCCGGCATCGCTTCGACGACGCTGTCGATGATCGCCACGGCGTCGTCGTAGTCGGCCTCGGACATGAACGGCAACTCGAAGGCGCTGTCGCTGTAGGAGCCCATCCCACCGGTGTTCGGTCCCTCGTCGCCCTCGTAGGCGCGTTTGTGGTCCTGAACGGCGGGCGAGACCCGGTACTCGCCGTCCGCAACGAACGCCTGAATCGTGAACTCCTCGCCGACCAGTCGCTCCTCCAGGACGAACAAGTCGTAATCGCTCTCGAGGACGTAGTCGACGCCCTCCGCTTTGGTTATCTGGTCGCCGATGACGCGGACGCCCTTCCCGCCGGTCAGCCCCTGTGGTTTGATCGCGAGATCCCCGTCGTACGCCTCGATGTACTCGGCGGCGGCTCCGGGATTGTCGAACGTCTCGAAGTCCGGACAACCAGGGATCCCCTCGCGGTCCATGAACTCTCGCTGGAAGGCCTTGTCCGTCTCGATGCGGGCCTCGGCCTCCTGTGGTCCGAAAGCGTAGACACCCGCCTCGTCCAGCGCGTCCGCGACACCGGCGTCGAGTGCCGACTCGGGGCCGATCGCGGCGAGCGTCGCGCCCACTGACTCGGCGTACTCGACGATCGCTTCGCCGTCGGTCTCGTCGACGGTCTCGTAGCCCGCCGCGAGCGACGCGATACCGGGGTTGCGGTTCGAAGCACAGGCGTACAGTTCCCCTCGTTCGGAGTCGGCGACCGCGCGGGCGATCGCGTGTTCACGTCCACCGCCGCCGATCAGTAAGACCGTCTCACTCATACGTGAACCCGGGACGCAAAGACGCCTAAACGTTACCTTTGTCGATGGTTCGAACGTCCGTGGTCGGGCCGGCTATCGAACGATCGTCACCGGAACGGAAACGGCACGCGTGACGCTCTCTGCGACACTACCGACCAGGATTCGCTGTAGACCGCTGCGTCCGTGACTGCCGATCACGACGTGATCAATGTCGTGGTCCGTCACTGCCGACTGGATCGTTTCTGCCGGGGCACCGATCTCGACGACGGTCGCGACGGCCCGGTCGTCGTCGTTGAGGACGGTCTCCTGCTCGGCCAGTAGCGATTCGGCTTTTCGCGTGGCCTGTCTCTCCCAGTTCCCCTCGCCGCCCTCGTAGCCGGCGAAGCCGTCGACGGGATCGATGGCGGTCAGAAGTGTCACATCGGCAGCCGGGAACACGCTGTCGACGTACTCGACGGCCCGCTCCGATTGTGTCGATCCGTCGAACGGGACGAGGACGCGATCGATCTCAGTCATCGGCCCGTACCCCTTTGGTGTCGCTGTTACGATAGTGCATAACTTTCGTGTCGATCGCGTCGCTCAGCCGACCTAGGATGATAAGCGTCGGCGGGAGCGTCAGGATCGCGGCCACGAGTGTCAGGGCGATCACGCCGACGGTCAGAAACCCGAAGTCCGCGAGTATCGGGAACGGTGACAGCGTCAGCGCGGAGAACCCGAAGACGGTCGTCATCCCCGAGACCGAGATCGCCTTACCGACCCGTGATCCGGCGATCTCGACGGCATCGAGCCGGGAGACGTCCGGTTCACCGACCTCCTCGAAGTACCGCTCCATGACGATGATGGTGTACTCCGCGCCGATCCCGACGCTCATCGCCCCGAGGGAGGCCCCAAGCGGGGACACCGGGATCGAAAGCGCCGCCATATAGAGGTTCTGCCACCCGATGACGAATATCATCGGCACCAGCGGCGCGACGGCACGGAGCAGGCTCCGGTAGTACAACAACAGCGCGACAAAGACGAAGAGGACGCCGAGACCAGTAGTCGTGTTGCGGTTTTCGATCTGGGAGACGATCGACGGCGTCGCCACCGCTGGCTGGCCCGTCATCTCGGCGTCGAGTCCGGCCGGTGGCCGACTCAGTTCTGCCGACGACTCGGCGACGGCGATGAAATCCAGTAGCTGTTCGGTGTTCATGTTCTGTTGGCCGATGACGGTGATGTGGGCGTACCCGTTGCTGTAGTAGTTCGCTCGTTCGGACTCTGGGACGCGCTCGAGGACGCGCTCGACACCGCTCCGGGTCGCCGGGATCTCGCCGCCGTTGTACTCCTTGACGAGCGTTGCCGGGGTTTCCATCCCCTCGACGAGTGGCTTGTCGGTGGCCACTTGTCGGTACTGCTCCATCCAGCGCAACGTCTCCGGATCGCGGAGGTCAGGGCCAGTGAGGAGCATGTCGTACCGGACGTCGGTTCCCCCACCGGTAACTGTCCTGAACTGCTGGAGATCGACGTATGCGGGCAGGTCTTGGGGTATGAACTCCTCCGAGTCAGCGAGTGTGCCCAGATCGTCACTGGCGGCGAGGCCGCCCGAGAAAAGCACCAACGCGACCAACAGGACACTCACAGGATGAGACGCGACGAACCGCGTCAGCCGTCCGAGTAGCCGCCCGAAGCGACCAATCTCAGCCTCCTCGGCAGTTGACATCTGCTTTCCGCCGTCGGATATCGGCCGCTCTTGGCCCTCAGTTTCGCTCGCAACGACCGAGGCCGTCTCGCCGTCGCCCCGCCAGCGCGCGTACAGCGTCAAAATCGGGAGCAACACGAGAATCGCCGATAGAAACGTCAACGCGATGCCGAACATCGACGTCTGGGCGAACCAGACGAACGCGGGCGTTCCGTTCGCGGAGATCCATGTCGCGCCGAACCCGAGCGTCGCCGAAACGGCGGCGATCGAGACCGGCGGACCGATACCGCCGAGCGCCAGCGGCAACGCCTGCTTGGGCGGATGGGTCTCCAGTTCCTCCTCGTAGCGTTCGTGAAACTGAACCGAATAGTCGATTCCGAGGCCGATCAGAATCGGAAACACCGCACTCGTCAGCGTCGAATTCGGGACGCCTGCAAAGCCAATCGCGCCGAACGTGTATATGACGCCGACAAAGACCGCCACGATCGGGAGCAAGCGGAGCCGGACGCCCCTGAAGAGAAAAAACAGCGCGACCGTCATGAGCCCGACTGCAAGCCCCAGCAACTGCTGTGTGCTCTGTTGGATCAGCGTGGATAGCTG
>Ga0102939_1000014_pt1 | contig 57420 bp, 58 predicted proteins | sample SalPon2_B_H2O_MG_FD_78214 | JGI IMG/M metagenome (GOLD analysis project Ga0102939, IMG submission 78214) | Salt pond water microbial communities from South San Francisco under conditions of wetland restoration - Salt Pond MetaG R2_B_H2O_MG | ecosystem: Environmental > Aquatic > Non-marine Saline... | reverse complement strand
TCGCCGACCTCGACGTGCTCGCCGAGGCCGAACATGTCGTAGAGTTCCTTCGTCTCGGGCGTGGCGACGTGTGGTTCGCCCGTCCGGGGGTTGGTGAACGTGAACTCCTCGCCGGCTTTCACCGCCTCCATGAAGTCGTCGGTGACGCCGACCGAGATGTTGAAATTCGAGAGATGGCCCTCGACCGCGTTCCGGAGGTGCTCGGGGACGCGCCCCTCGTCGTCGATGAGTTCGCGTGCTTCGTCCAGCGCCTCCTGGAAGGAGTTATGCGTGAAGTCGTCGGGGTCGTTCAGCCGGAGCGTCTCGGCCAAGGAGACGTCCTTGTTCTTGGCGTGGATGAACTGGATGACGTCCGGATGCGAGACGCGCATGACGCCCATCTGTGCGCCCCGTCGCGCGCCGCCCTGGGCGATCGTCTCACACATCTGATCGTATGTCCGCATGAAAGTGATCGGTCCGGAGGCGATCCCACCTGTCGACCCCACGGCGTCACCGTAGGGGCGCAACCGCCAGAAGGCATACCCCATGCCGCCGCCTGACTGGAATACCTCCGCGGCTTCCTTCGCCGTCTGGTGGATGTCGTCGATGTCGTCTTCGGGGCTATCGACGAAACAGGCCGAGAGCTGCTGGAGTTCGTCGCCGGCGTTCATCAGCGTTGGCGAGTTCGGCATGAACGAGAGCTGTTCCATCTGCGCTTGGAATTCGGCGGCGGTCTCCTCGACGTGTGTACGGACCTCCGCCGGGAGTTCCGGAACCAGCGTCTCGTAGGCGAATTTGTTGACGTTGTAGACCGACAGCGCCGTTTCTGCGTCGCTGTCGGCGGTGACGCCCGCCCCGAACACTTCGGCGGCGAGTTCGTCCCGTCGGGGATGATCCGGCTTGAGCTGTTCGGGCGTGACCATGATGTCGACGCCCTGGTTTTCGGCCTCGAAGACGGCTTCGGCCAGTGCGACGTTTCGAGCGACGCGTTCGAAGAGATCCTCCTGTGATTCGATCGGTTCACCGTCAGAATCCTTCCGGAGGTATCGGGCTGGAAGGATATTGTGATACGCGTTACCGGTGAGACGCGCCTCGAGCGTGTCGCCGTCCGTGCGTTTGATCGGGAGCGTGAGTTCGTCCGCGGACGGATCGGATGTCGCCATTACTCTTCCCTCCGGGTCGGTGCTGTGCGTTTCTGTTCGGTTCTCCCCCAAACGGGACGCTCTGTGTGGGTCATGTGTGACGAGGTCTGCGTACTGCTGGCTGCCAAATAACCCTTGGCATCGGGGAATATGTTGGCGATCCTATACGATCCCGGGGGGCACGAGATGCTATGCGAGGTTCCGACATGTGTGTGCCCCACGTGTACGACGAGAACGAACTAACGGCAAACATATAAGCATACCCAGTCCGTGGTGAAAGTGAAACATTGGCACTACAAACCGACAGCAGGAAGCAGCATTTCCATTGGAAATAATCGGGTGTTGGATCCGAAGATTCGGTCTCTCAACCGACACAGAGACGGTCAACGTCCGCGTTGAGTGCTATCGAAATTTCGTCTCAAAGAACCGTGACTGCTGACTCACTGTTGACCAATTAAAATGTATCTGATATAACGGTGAGGGCGGTATCTTCAAGATTATCTCGCCGTTTTTAACGCCGTTCCACGACCGATTGCGGGCAATCCTGTTGCGCTCAGATAGCGTCCAGAAAGTTTCCGATGACTTCGTGTCCGACGCCTGTCAGCACGGATTCGGGGTGAAACTGGACGCACTCGATGGGGTATTCTCGGTGTCGGATTCCCATCACCAGTTCCTCATCCTCGTGGTCGGTCGTCGCAGTAACGTCGAAACACGACGGGATTTCGAGGGCAACCAGTGAGTGATACCGGCCGCCCTGGAACCCCTGCTCGAGCCCGCGATAGACGCCTCTGCCGTCGTGGTTGACGGGAAACGATTTGCCGTGTATCGGTTCCGGCGCGCGATCGACGGTGCCGCCGTACTCGTGGGCGGCCGCCTCGAGGCCGAGACAGACGCCGAGGGTCGGCACTTCGGGACTGATCTCCCGGAGTACATCCATCGTCACGCCGACATCGCGATCGTTCTTCGGATGGCCGGGACCGGGCGAGATGACGATCGCGTCGGGATCGGCGTCGCGAACCGCGGCCAGTGTGGCGGTGTTTCGGAGAACGGTCACGTCCGTCCCGTCGTGTTGGCTGACGTACTCGACGAGGTTGTACGTGAACGAATCGAAGTTATCGATGAACAACACGTCCCTCATCGTCCCGCCCCTCCCGGTCCCGTCCCCGGTTCGATTCCCTCCTGGGGATCGATCCCGGATTCGGTTTCGGCTTCGATCGTCTCGAGTGCGGCGAGCACGCCGTCCATCTTCTTTTCGGTCTCCTCGTACTCGCTTTCCGGGTCCGAATCGGCGACGATCCCCGCACCGGCCTGAACCGTTACTCGATCCGTTCCGTCGACACCCGCGCCGCGTTCGACTGTCGCGGTCCGGATGACGATGGCGAAATCGGCGTCCCCTGTCCAGGAGTAATAGCCGACACCGCCGCCGTAGACGCCGCGCGGCCGCCGTTCGAGCTCGTCGATGATCTCCATCGCTCGGATCTTCGGCGCGCCCGATAGCGTCCCTGCGGGGAACGACGCGCGCGTCGCGTCGAAAGCGTCCTGACCGTCGGCCAGCCGACCGGTCACCGTCGACTCGATGTGCTGGACGTGGCTATATTTGAGGACGTTCATGAACTCCTCGACGCGGACGCTGCCGGCCTCGCTGACTCGGCGAACGTCGTTACGAGCTAGATCGACCAACATCGTGTGTTCGGCTCGTTCTTTGCCGTCCGCGAGCATCTCTCCCGCCAGCCGTCGGTCTTCGACCGGACTGTTCCCGCGATCGCAGGTGCCGGCGATCGGATTGCTCATCACCTCCCGGCCCCGGACGGAGACGAGCGTCTCCGGCGACGCACCGACCACCACGAGGTCGTCGTAATCGAGGACGTACATATACGGCGAGGGGTTGATCCGACGCAGCGCCGCATAGAGCCCGAGCGGATCGACGTCGCCGTCGAGTTCACGCGTCCGCGAAATGACGCCCTGGTAGATGTCACCGTCGAGAACGTGCTCTTTGGCCCGGCGGACGGCCGCCTCGTACTCGTCCTGCGGGCCCGCGCCTTCGGCGTGCCGATCGAAGCCGCCGGTTCGAACCGATCCGGCGTCGACAAGAAGCGACTCGACTCGCTCGGTTTCGGCCTCGATGCCGTCGTATATGACGCCGGGATCGTCACCGGGACGGACGAGTGGAGTAAACACGAGCGAGACGGTTCCGGCGGCATCGTCGAAGACGAGCGTTTTGGTCGTCAGCACGAACTGCGCGTTTGGGAACCGAGAGTCAGGTCGCTCTAGCCCGACCTCGTCGAGCCAGAGATCGTACACTGCGTCGTACGCCAGAAAGCCGACCAGACCGCCCTGCAACTGCTGGCGATCGGTTTCGGGGAAGTTCCGGAGCGGGACGTCGGGCAGCGTCTCACGGAGTGTGGCAACCGTATCCCCGCCGTTTGGGTCAAAAAAGCCCTCGTATCGGTCGTCGACAATATCGATCGACGCCGTCGCGTCCCCGTCGACGGTGACGACGGCGGCCGGGTCGTATCCGACAAACGAGTACCGGGCGTGCCGATCCGCGTCGCTGCCGGCCCTGAACGCGCCGTCCGGATCGCTCGAGGCGACCTTGCCGGCACTCTCGAGGAGGAACGTGTGATCGGCTGCCTCGTCGTCGGTCGTCCGGCCGGTCAGGGCCGCATACGCTTCGAGCGGCTCCGTGTCGACGTCGAGTTCGGAAACGACGCGGACTACCGACGGGCGCTCGTCGGCGAACTCGACGAACGACGAACGAGAGATCACGGCGACTCCCCCGCGCGTCGGACGAACGACGCGACTGCGTCCGCATCCTTCCGTCCCGCTTTGGCCTCGACCCCGCTCGCAACGTCGACCGCGAACGGGCGGACTGTCTCGACTGCCTCCGCGACGTTCTCCGGCGTCAGCCCACCGGCCAACACGACAGGAGCCGATAGCTTCTCGACTAACTCACGCGTCCGATCCCAGTCGTGAGTCTTTCCGGTTCCACCTGCGCCCGTTTCGTCGAGCGAATCGACCAACAGCGCATCCGCGACGGTCTCGTAGGTCTCGGCTTCCCCGGGGGAGACGGCTTTGATCACGTCCCCGTCGAGGTTCGCCGAGAGGTAGGCGAGATCGCCGGGCGTCGATGCGCCGTGGATCTGGACGACGTCGGGCTGAATCCGCGAAGCCAACTCGACCGTTGTCTCGGGCGTGTCCGGCATCGTCACGAGGACCGTCGTTACGAGCGGCGGCGTTGCCCTGGCGAGCTCGACCGCGAGATCGGGATCGATCTCTCGGGACGTCTCGACGTCGACGTCAACGATGAGGCCGATCGCGTCGGCCCCCGCTCGCACGGCGAGTTCGAGATCGTTCCGCGAGGTGATCCCACAGATCTTCACGCGCGTCATGGCTCGAACTCGCGGAGTGACGCCAACTGCGCCGTCGCCGCCCCCGAATCGATCGATTCGCGTGCGGCATCGACGCCCGCCTCGAGTGTGGCGGCTTCCCCGGCGGCGTAGATCGCGGCGCCGGCGTTGGCCAGAATTATCGCTCGTTTTGCCCCGTCGATCTCACCGTCGAGGATCCCGCGCATATCCGCCGCGTTTTCTGCCGGCGTGCCGCCGCCGACGTCGGCGAGGTCGTATCGCTCGAGGCCGATCTCCTCGGGCGTGAGCGTGTACGTCTCGACTGTCTCGCCGTCGACCTCCGCGACCGTGGATTCACCGTGGACACTGATCTCGTCGAGTCCATCGCCGTGGACGACGAGCGCGCGTTCGACGGCCATCTGGGCGAGCGCGTTCGCCAGAACGGGTACCAGTTCGGGATCGTAGACCCCAACGACTTGGGCGTCCGCCCCGGCGGGGTTCGTCAGCGGCCCGAGAACGTTGAAGATCGTCCGCATGCCGAGTTCTTTCCGGGGACCGATGACCGCTTTCATCGCCGGATGGAACACGGGTGCGAGCATGAACCCCATCCCGGTCGTCTCGATACAGTGCTCGACGGCCGGCGGTTCGGCATCGATCGTCACCCCGAGTTCTTCGAGAACGTCCGCGCTGCCGGACGACGACGACACCGAGTAGTTACCGTGTTTCGCCACCGGTACGTCAGCCCCGGCGACGACGAACGCACTCGTCGTCGAAACGTTGATCGTATCATGTCCGTCACCGCCGGTCCCACAGGTATCGACCAGTGGATCTTGGTCGGGGTCGATCCGTCGGGCCGCGTCGCGCATCCCCTGTGCGAACCCGGCGATCTCGGCTTCGGTCTCCCCCTTTGCACGGAGCGCGGTCAGCAGCGCCCCGATCTGTGCCTCCGTCGCCTCTTCGAAGACGAGCGAGGCCGCCTCGCGTGCCGCGTCCTGCGAGAGATCCTCGCCGTCAGCCACCTGCTGGATGTAGTCCTTCATAACGAACACCAATGTATATGTTTGCGTTGTAATGTACAAATAAGCACATCGATATAAGGCTGTCGTTGCGGCCTGCGATCTGTCCCCACATGACGGCTGTCCCCTGTTTCGGTCTCCCGATGGGGAGTGATTCCGAAAGGTTCAATTACGTCACCGGGTTACCGGTGAATGCAGGGAAACGCCAGCGTGGGTTCGTGGTCTAGGCTGGTTATGACACCTCCTTGACATGGAGGAGGCCGGCAGTTCAAATCTGCCCGAACCCATACGAATTTTACCATCCGTTTTGCGTGTCTGCGCTTTACTGATACTCGTCCGACTCGATGAAATCTGGTCGGATCCTCGAGTAGAATCGGGGGTAAACCAAGCGCCTCGGGAGCCATCGACGCTGATTCTACTTGATAGACATCTAAGACGTTCCTGTTGAACACCTCCGTTTCAATTCGAACTCACTCCCCGAGTTGGACCGAGTTATAAAATGGGTCCGTCTCGGAGTTTCGAGACGAGACGGTCCTCGAAACAGCCATGATACGGGTTTCCGACGAGCTTCGTGACGTTTGTGTTGGTGCGACAGTGAATCTGTTCGTCTCCGTCGGGAAGACGTCCAGACGGCTCAAAGGAGAAGTTTACGACACCAGAGAGCGCGGCGAAAACGGCGATGTCGTCGAGGTTCGCATCACCGAGGAGACACCCGGTGACTCCGATATCGTCTTCTGGCTCGGAATGGCCGAGGAGGCCACCTACATGTTGCCGCTCGACGCCTACGACGATCGGCTCGTCTACGTCGAGTACCGCCACAACGGGGCCCGAACCGGGCTCAACGTCCGGACCGTCCGGGAAGTCGGTGTTCGGTGACTCGGTGATCGGCCCCGCTCTCCGGATGCCGCCGGACCGTTTTTATCCGCTCTCCGCGTAGTTGCGCTATGCTCCGGATTCGCGGCTCTGCCGGCGGAACAGCCCTGACCGGGACGCTGTACGAACCCGGTGAGGATTCACCGACGTTCCGCGGCGCGCCCGACGACGAGGCACCGTACGTCTGGGTCTGTGACGCTTTTTACGAGGTCGAAAGCGGCGGACAGACACAGGCCATCGACGGCCGCGAGATACAGGTCGGCTTCGAGTCGCCGATGCCACGTGGGTTCGAAGAGCGTGCGCGTGCGATCGAAGCCGCGACGGCGCACATCCGGACGCAGTTCGCCCGCCTCGGCGTCGACGAGTCGGACGTCACCGTCGACGTGCTCGACACCGTCGACGATCCGGCCGCATAGCTCACGCTCCGGGATCCCGTCCGGACGTCACGACACCAGGCCCCATCGTTCGTCGTCGTAGGATCGGTCCCGATCGGCGTCGAACCGTTGTTCGATCGCCCGCGTGAGCGCGGCCTTCTCTTCGCGGCTGATCCGGGCCAACTCATCGGCCTTCGACACCGCAAGCGGCGGCCCGCCCTCGTGGGCGATGTCGCGGAGCAATTGCATCGTCAGCGCTTCCCGCGTCTCCGGGTCGCGGGTGAACACGGCGGGTGCTTCGACCCGAAACAGGAGTTCGTCGCGGGGGTCGTACACACAGAAGAACGTCACCTCGTAATCGGCGGGATCGCGTTCACGATCCAGTCCGAGCGCGTCCCCGTCCGCCGATAGTGGCTCGTCGACGCCACATCGAGAAACGAACCAGTCAGTGAACGTGAGCTTATCAGTCAGCGTCTCGCCGTCCGCATCAGTCCGGCGCAAGACCCGCTTGAAGAGGCCGGCGTCGTCCGCCCATGGGGCGCGTTCGATCCGCCTGAGCGTCCGGGTGATCGCCTTCGAACTCCCGTTTTTGATAAAGCCGACAAGGGGGACGCCCCGGTCGGCGAATCGCTCGACAAGATCGATGTAGCTCGCGACCACATCCCGGGGGCGCTTGTCCTCGACGAGGAGATCAGCGAGTTCTGGGTGTCTGTCCGTCCATGCGAGCAGCCCTTTCGGATAGATCGGGCCGTCGAGAACGAGGAGGTCGTCGACGAGATCAGCCTGTGTCTCGGCGTGATTTACCTCCGCGAGATACAGCGACAGCGCGTGGACGACCGCCTCCTCGTAGCGGCTGACGCGCGGTGCCTGAAGCACCCGTCCTTTCGAGTAGCCGCCGTCGAACACCGTCCAGTCGTCCTCTTCACAGTCGACGGTCGCGTCGTTCGAGTGGACCGTCGCAACCACCGTTCGCGAGCGATGCAGTTCCAGTTCCGAGGGGACGGACGCCATCGCCGCCTGCGCCACGTCGAGGACGAGCCCGTTCGTGAACGTGGTGGGGTTGATCGTTCCCGAATCGAGCCCGTGTTGGGTCGGGAACGGCGCCTCCTGGAGGGCTGCGTCCTCGATGTCGATCCGCCGTCGACGCAGTTGTTCGAGCGGCTCGATGACGCGTCGTTCGCCGTCCCACAGCGGGTCGAGATACTCCGTGAAGACCGTCTCGGCGAAGTCGTCGTGGTCGCTCGCATCGACGCGCTGGCTGATCCGGCCCGCAAGCTGGGCGATACCGTCGAAGTGGACCGGGTCGAGGGTCATACGCCGTCTGGGGCGCTCTGGTTGATAAAACGTCGGTCGATCACTCCAAGCCGCCGGCGACGGCCGTCAACAGTGAGTCGCTGTTGTAGGCGCTTCCGGTCTCGTCATTCGGTGTCAGGACGATGATTCCGGCGCTTCCTGCCGCGAGTTCATCGAACTCACCGATCGCGGCGTCTGCGGCAGACTGTGCGTCGTGGCCGTCCTCGAGCAACTGGACGGCTCGTCTGGCGAGCGTGTACCGGGCGATATCTTCGCCCGCACCCGTCGCGGAGGCACCGCCGGCCTCGGCGCAATAAAACCCCGAGCCGACCTGCGGAACATCGCCGATACGGCCCGCGAGGGCGAACCACCGGCCACCCGTCGAGGTCGCGGCTGCGGTTCGCTTGCCATCAGTCGCGACCGCACCGACCGTATCGTGATCGCGCTCCGTGGGTTCGCCGAAGCGCTCTCTGACCCACGCGGTCTGGGCCTTGACTCCCTCCGGTGGCCGGTCGTCGGTGTCTGCCCAGCGCGCCTGCGTACGCTCGGTCCAGAGATCGGCTTCGGTCTCGATACCGTACGCGTCGGCCAGATCGACGGCGTGAACGCCCGAAACAAGGACATGCGGCGTCTCCGATCTGACAACCTCCGCGACGTCGATCGCATGCTCGACGCCAGGCATTCCGCAGGCTGCTCCGGCGCTGCGATCGTCGCGCATTATTCCGGCGTCGGTTCGGATGTACCCGTCCGACTGGACGGCGCTTCCCGTCCCGGCGTTGAAACGCGGGTCTGATTCGAGTTCACGCAGAGCTGCCGTGACCGCGTTCACGACGGTTCCGGCATTGCTCCCGGCCGTTGCGGCCGTATCGAGCGATCGCTGCCGCGCTTCGGGGTCGGTTGGCGTTCCTCCGGCCCCACCGTGGACGATGACACGCATACTCGGCTGTCGCTGCCCTCCGTCTTATCTCCCCGGTTGGCCGTGATAATTCATTATAATTTCGCGGAGATAACGGTACGCCTTTCATGGGTCCCTGTAAAACGATCCGGTATGAGCTACGACAAAATCGAGGTGCCGACAGAAGGCTCGAGGATCGAGGCGGCTGGCGGCGACGAGCTCGTCGTTCCGGACGACCCGATCATCCCGATCATCTACGGTGACGGCGTCGGTAGCGACGTCGGACCCGCCGCACAGAAAGTTCTCGAGGCCGCTGCGGAGGCGACCGGCCGCGAGATCAACTGGATGCGACTGTACGCCGGCGAATCCGCCCGCGACAAGTACGGCGAGAACCTGCCGGACGACACCGTCGAGGCGATCAAGGACCACCGGGTCGCGATCAAGGGGCCGTTGACGACGCCGGTCGGCGCGGGCTTCCGATCGCTGAACGTCGCGCTGCGCAAGAAACTCGACCTCTATGCGAACGTCCGTCCGACCTACCATCTCGACGGTGTCCCCTCGCCCGTCTCCGAGCCAGGGCAGATGGACATGGTCACGTTCCGTGAGAACACCGAGGACGTCTACGCCGGCATCGAGTGGGAAGCCGGCACCGACGAGGTCCAGGAGGTCAAGGAGTTCGTCGAAGACGAGATGGGTAACGACGACGTCATCCACGACGGCCCGGTCGGGATCGGCGTCAAACCGATCACGGAGTTCGGCTCCAAGCGGCTGATCCGCCGCGCGATCGACTACGCTCTCGAACACGACCGCGATTCCGTCACGCTGGTCCACAAGGGCAACATCATGAAGTTCACCGAGGGCCAGTTCCGTGACTGGGGCTACGAGGTCGCCGAAGAGGAGTACGGCGAGGAGGTCATCACCGAGGATACCCTCTGGGAGGAGCGGGACGGCGAAGCCCCCGAGGACGCCGTCGTTGTCAACGACCGCATCGCGGACAACATGCTCCAGCAGGTGCTGACCCGGACTGACGAGTACGACGTGCTTGCGACGATGAACCTCAACGGGGACTACATCTCCGACGCCTGTGGCGCACAGATTGGCGGCCTCGGCATCGCGCCAGGCGCCAACTTCGGCGACGGCCGCATGCTCGCCGAACCGGTTCACGGCTCGGCCCCGAAATACGAGGGCCAGGACAAGGTGAACCCGACCGCGATCATTCTCTCAGGTCGCATGATGCTTGAGTACCTGGGCTGGTCCGACGCCGCGGATCTCGTCCGTGACGCCGTCGAAGAGACCATCTCCTCCGGGAAGGTCACCTACGACCTCGAACGACAGCTCGAGGACGCCGAGAAACTCGCCACGAGCGAGTTCGCCGAGGTAGTCGTCGAGAACATCGAGGAACTCGCGTAACCGCCTCCAAATCCGCGTTTTTATTTCAGCAGGCGTCGCTCGGGAGCCGTGCGGATCGACTTCGGATGCGCTGAACGACGCCCGCTACTCCGCCCAGTCCGGATCAGTCCGCGGCGGTGAGAAGATATCGATGCCGCGGGCTGGCACGTCCCCGTTGTTCTCGACGGCGTGCGGTTCCTCACCCGGGATCGAATACGAATCGCCCGGGCCGACGGTGATCGTATCGTCCTCCGAGTGAAACGTCAACTCACCCTCGTAAATAAATCCGAGCTGCTCGTGTGGATGGTCGTGTTCGGGGACGGCCGCGCCGGGCTCGATCTCGAACTCTTGGAGGCTCATCTCTTCGCCCGCCGCAAGCGCCGTCAAATGTACGTCCTCGACTGGCTCGGCCGAATCTCGATCGGAGAGTCCGATTCGCTCCATACCCGATCATCGGTGCCGGTCGAAATAAAAACGCGGGGTCGAACCGGCGACCGGTGCCGCTCAGTACGACCTCGCGAAGTAGGCGGTTTCGATTGCGTCCGACTCACAGACGCCGCAGGTGTCGTGGACCGGCTCTTCGTCTTCTTCGAGCGGAAGCATCACGATCTCGGCGGCGATTTCGTCTTTGATAACAGCCTCGCAGTCCTCGTCGCCACACCAGCCGGTCTTCACATAGCCGCCGTGCCGGCCGATCGTCCCGAGGATCTCCCCGCGGCCGTGGGCCTCTCGAACGTTCGTCTCCAGGTTCTCCTCGGCGGCCGCGTAGAGCTTGGCGTAGACGGTATCGAGCGCCTCTTCGACCGCGCTGACGATTCCCTCCCGGTCAGCGCCTTCGTTTTCGCCGTCCGGCCGATGGACGAGCGTCGCCGCCTCCTCTTCGACCTCGTTGGGGCCGATCTCGATCCGAAGCGGGACCCCGTTGAGTTCGTGCTCGTTGAATTTGAACCCGGGGTTACGTTCGTCGCGGTCGTCGAGTTCGACGCGGAACTCCTCGTCGAGTTCGGCCGCGAGGTCGGCGGCATACTCCCGGACTTCCTCCTCGGTGTCAGCCTGCCAGATCGGGACGACGACGACCTGTGTCGGCGCCAGCGCCGGCGGCAACGCGAGCCCCTGATCGTCCGAGTGGGTCATGATGAGTGCGCCGAGCGCCCGCCAGGATAGCCCCCACGAGGTCGTGTGGGCGATCCGCTCGTTTTCTTCTTCGTCGGTGTACGTGATATCGAACGCCTCGGCGAAGGAAGTCCCGAGGTGGTGACTCGTTCCTGCCTGAACGGATTTGCCATCGGGCATCAGCGCCTCGATGGTCGTCGTCGTATCGGCGCCGGGGAACTTGTCGTGTTCGGGCTTGCGGCCCAACATGCCGGGGATCGCCATCACGTCCTCATAGAGCCGTTCGTACTGGTGCAACCGGGTCATCGTCTCCTCCCAGGCGTCCTCGTGGGTCGCGTGGGCGGTGTGGCCCTCCTGCCAGAGGAACTCCTTCGTCCGGAAGAACGGCTTCGTCTCCGTGGCTTCCCACCGGACGACCGAACACCACTGGTTGACGCGCATCGGGAGATCCCGGTAGCTCCGGACCCATTCGGCGATAAACGGCGTGATGATCGACTCGGAAGTCGGCCGGACGGCGAGCCGTTCTTCGAGTTCGTCGTGACCGCCGTGGGTGACCCACGCGACCTCCGGGTCGAACCCCTCGACGATGTCTTTCTCCCGTTCGAGGTACGATTCGGGGATGAACATCGGGAAGTAGGCGTTCTGGACGCCGGTCTCTTTGAACCAGCCGTCGAGGTGGTGCTTGAGTCGCTCCCAGATGGCGTAGCCGCGGGGACGAGTGACGATGAATCCACCCATCGGGGCGTAGTCGGCCAGTCCCGCCTTCTGGACGACCTCGGCGTACCACTCGCCGGGGTTGTGCTCCTTGCGCTCCGTGATTCCGAGTTCTTGTTCGGTCATGGTGATCTGGCGTTCGCGTTCGGTCGTTTTCGACCGAACGAACGTGCGTTAATGTCCGTTCGGCGGCGTGTATTTATATACTGTCGGGATCCGTCCGCGCCGGATCGGCGGGGTCCGCCCGGACGGTGGAGCGACGCCGTATATTAACTCCGTCGTTCGGTCAACCGCCCGTAACGGATCGAAGCTTTATTTTCCGAACTGACAACAATCCGGTCATGGAGATCATCGACGGCGACAAAACGCAGTGCAGCCGGTGTGACGAGGTTATCCCGCTCGCGGAAGCGGTCGTCCTCGAGCGGCAGAACAACAAGGCGATGGAGAAGCCGCTCTGTGGGTCGTGTTTCGAAAAAGTCGGCGTCCCGAAGGGATACGAGGTCGAACGGGACGTGACCTACCTCGAACGATAACGAAGGCTTCGCGGCCGAGCGGAATCCGAAACATCCTTTAATTCTCTAATTAGATGTAATTACAGACATGAGCGAGTTCCCGGAATACGTCGACGTATCGTACGCTGAAGGCGAGGGCGAATCCGCGGCTGATTATCCCGCACTCGAAGACAAAATCGAGAAAGCCATCGAGGTCGTCGCGACGGGGCTCGAGGAGTACGAGAACCCCGCGATCATGTGGACTGGGGGCAAAGACTCGACGCTGACGCTGTACTTCGTCAAAGAAGTCGCCGAGCAGTACGGGCACGACCTCCCGTCGGCAGTCTTCATCGACCATTACCAGCACTTCGACGAACTGCTCGAGTTCGTTGACCGCTGGGCCGAGGAGTGGGACCTCGACGTGATCTTCGCGCGAAACGAGAACGTCGGCGAATACGTCGACCAGAACGGCCTCGAACCCGGCGACGACATCGAGATCAACGGCCTGAACGAAAACAACCGCCACCACATCCGGAACATTCTCGAATACGAGGACGATACGTTCCCCTTCCTGCTCGACACCTACGTCGGCAACCACCTTCTGAAAACGGTCGCGCTGAACAGCACGCTTGAGGAGCACGACATCGACGGCATCATCTCGGGGATCCGGTGGGACGAACAGGAGGCCCGCGCCGACGAGACGTTCTTCTCGCCGCGGCACGACCCCGACATCTACCCGCCACACGACCGCATCCAGCCGATCCTACAGTTCGACGAGGGCGACGTCTGGGACGCCTTCTGGTACTACGTCGTTCCCGAGACCGTCGAAGCGTTCCCCGACGACGGCTACGTCCCGCAGGATTACGACGACCTCCCGAACGACCTCACCCACGAGGACATCCCCGTCTCGCCGAAGTACTTCGCCGGCTTCCGATCGCTCGGCAGCGAAATCTCGACCGAAAAGAGCGACGAGGAACCGGCCTGGCTGCAGGATCTCGAGAACACGACCGAGCGTGCCGGCCGCGCCCAGGACAAAGAGGACCTGATGGAGCGGCTCCGCGATCTCGGCTACATGTAATCCCACGATCCCGGCCCCGAGCCGGTCGCCCGTGCGCAAGCGTTGGTAAAGAGTTTTGTCCGGGTTCCTCCAAACGGGGGACATGACCGACTACACCGTCGAGTTCGTCGGGACCGGCGAAACGATCACGGTCTCCGATAAGGACACTATCCTCCAGCGATGCATCGAGGAGGGGATCGCACAGGAGTACTCCTGTCGGGTCGGAATGTGTCTGGCCTGTTCGGCCGAGATCGTCGAAGGAGACGTTACCCAGCCGGCGGCCCGGGGGCTCACCGAGGCCGAACGGGAGTGTTACGCGCTGACGTGTATGGCGCGACCGCAATCGGATCTAAAACTCGACCGTGGAAAATACCCACCCAGTATCGAGGCGGAGGCACCCTGTGACGCTGGCAGTTCCGACGCTGCCGCAGCCGACGACTGATCGGACCGCTTTCGGCGCGTGTTAGTCCCCGCGACCCCGACGACGAAGCCGAAGTCCGAACCCCTATGAAACCCCCGCGGGTACACAACCGATATGGCCCCCGAGATCGGCCGGCGGCTCGTCCATGCGTCGGGTGCGGTCGTCCCCGCCGCGTATCTCCTCGATACCCATGTTCTACGGACAGGCACCCTCGTGTGGTCGACGATTCAGGCGATCCTCGTCGTCGGACTGGTCGTGACTGCGACTCTCGAGACGGCCAGACTCTACGGCGGACTCGAACACGTGATCTACGACCGCCTCACCCGCGAATACGAACAGGAGACGATCGCGGGGTATGCCCTGTACGTCCTCGGTGGAACGATTACCGTCTTTCTCTTCGCGCCGCAGGTAGCAGTGCCGGCGCTCTTTATGCTCACTCTCGGTGATCCGGTAAGCGGTCTCCTGTCTGGCGGTGAACTCCGCATTATCGCCCGGCCTCGTGTCTTCCTCGCGATGTTCACCGTCAGTTTCGCTCTCGCGTTCCCGTTCGTCCCGCCCGTGGTCGCCGTCGCCGGAGCACTCGGTGCGACCATCGCCGACGGCGTCAAGCCGATCGTCGCTGGGTACGTCGTCGACGACAATCTCACGATCCCGCTTTTCGGCGCTACGGCGATGTACCTCGCTTTGTCCGTCGTCGGCTGAACGCCCGGCCTACAGGGGCATCGCCAGCGGAACACCGAACGTGACGGCGAGTCCGACGAGCGCGATGACCGCCCCAGTGAGGACCCGTTTGGCCGAGTACTCGCTCTGTGGGGCCGTCGAACGCGCTTCGATCGCTTCGGACGGCTCGCCGTCATCGTCGTGGTTCTCGTCGCCCATACGGGACCGTGCGTCGGGGCACCACTTCGACCTACCGTTTTGATCGATACCGGTGTCGACAGTTAGCGCCCGCCGTCGAGGTCACGAAGCGTGTACAGAAACGAATCCTCGTCCAGTTCGACGTCCTCAACCGACAGCACCTCGTCTTTCTCGACCGGCCGCCGAAGTTCGGCGCCGTCGAGCAGTTCGAGCGGTACGTGGCCGTCGGCTTCGGCCGCGTCGGCGCGCTCGACGAGTCCGTAGACGGTTTCGCCGCCACCGCCGTCGATCGTTTCGCCGCAAACGAGGTCCCGCTTGGCCGCGGCGACCACCTCCGCAATACGCTCTCGGGCGGTTCCGGTCGGTTGGTCGTCGAGTGCCGCGTTCGCGACGCTGACTGCCGTCTCGGCCCCGGGGAGGTGATACGGCCGATAAAACAGCGCGTACTCGCCGTCCGAACTGGTGACGACGCCGTCGCCGCCGCCGATACCGAGGTGGAGATGCCGTCTAACGCGCTCGGTCGGCGCTCTGACGACGACGAAGATACCGAACGGAAAGCCCGTCTCAGTCGTCGACCCGTCCGGGTAGGCGGTGCTGACGACGTCGACGACGCCGGTGTTCTCGAGGATTCCACCCGCGTCGTTCGGACGGAACAGATCCGGAACGTCCTTGATCTCGGCCGTCGGGGCATGCATCCCGGTCGTGTCCGGCGGGAGGCCGACGGCGTTAGCGACGGCACACGACTCGACAGCGAGTTTCGTCCCGTCCATGAAGGAGTTGTACAACTTCGGGTTCGGATCGCTATCGGCGAGGTATTCCTCGGTGAATCCGAACCGTTCGAGGGCGTCGTCCGGTGTCCCGTAGCGATCCTGCTTTCGGAACTCCCGTCCTTGACCGGCCGCGATCATCTCGAAGCCGGCGGCTCTGGCCCACTCGACCATCTCGATCGTCAACGCCGGCTGATCGCCGTAGGCGTGGCTGTAAACGACGTCGGCGGCTTTGGCGAATCGGGCGAGCGTTGGCCCGACGACGGTGTCGGCCTCCACGCTTGCCATCACCACGTCCACGCCCGCCAGAATCGCCTCGTAGGCGTGTCGTGCCCCGGCTTCCGGAATTCCAGTCGCTTCGAGAAGCACGTCGATATCCCCCTCGATCAGTGCCGTCGCGTCGTCCGTAATGACCGGCCGACCGGCGTCGATGGCCGCCGCGACGGCGCTGGAACTGTCGGCGCGTTCGATCCGGCCGCGGTCCCCGATCGAGAGAGCATCTCTCGCCCGTCCGAGGTCGAGGTCTGCGATGCCGGCCACGCGCATCCCGTCGATTCCGACTGCCTGTCCGACGAACTGCTGACCGAACGTGCCCGCGCCGACGACGCCGACGCGAACCGGCTCCGAGCGCGCTGCGAGCCGATCAGGTATTCCGAACATGGGCCTTCTTCGCAGGGCCCATTCAATAACTATCGGTGGTTGCTGTCAGTTCGCCCCGCGCAGCCGTTCGTCCAGATCGGCCGCCACGTCCTCCGTCGTCGCGTTCCCGCCGAGATCCGGCGTCCGCGGGGCCGAGTCGGCTCCGAGCTGTGTTTCGACTGCCGACCGGAGCACATCAGCAGCGTCGGACTCGCCGAGATCCTCGAAGAGCAGCGCCGCGCTGAGCACCGTCGCCAGCGGATTGGCGATCCCCTCGCCCGCGATATCCGGAGCGGTTCCGTGGACGGGCTCGAACATGCCGGGGACGTCCGCGTCGGGGTTGAGGTTCGCCGACGGCGCGAGACCGAGGCCGCCGACGACGCCCGCGGCCGCGTCGGTGAGGATATCGGAAAAGAGGTTCGGCGCGACGACGACGTCGTACCGCTCCGGCTGGGAGACGATCGAGAGGTTCGCCGCATCCACGTAGAGCTTTTCGAGCCTGACGTCCGGGTACTCGGCGGCAACCTCCTCGACGACCTCGTCCCAGAAGGTCGCGCCGTACGAGAGGACGTTCGATTTCGTGACGTTGTGAACAAGCCTCCCCCGTTCGGTGGCGGCCTCGAAGGCTGCTCGGGCGATCCGTTCGATCCCGGTTCGGGTGTACACCGAACACTGCATCGCCAGCTCGGTTCGACCACCCCGATCCAGTCGGCCGCCGGCGTCGATGTACTCCCCCTCGCTGTTCTCGCGGAACCACAGGATGTCGATGTCGCCCTTCCCGTACCCCTTCAGCGGGCAGATCGACTCGTCGAAGAGATACGCCGGACGGAGGTTGTTCCAGAGATCGAGTTCCCGACGGATTCGGTGGTGGCCTTCGGCCGCGACGAAGGCGTTGTCGACCTCGGGGAGTCCGACACCACCGAGGAGGATCGCGTCGTGTTCTCTGATCGCAGCGAGCGTGTCGTCGCCCATCACCTCGCCGGTTTCGAGGTAGTGTGCGGCGCCGATCTCGTAGGTTTGTGTCTCGATTTCGAACCCACAGATATCGGCGACAGTCTGCAAAAGCGGCCCCGTCGCGGAAACGACTTCTGGGCCGATCCCATCGCCCGGCGTCAGTGCGATCGTGTAACTCATACCATGCCCGTCGCCGGATGTGCTCAATAGCGTTTTGATCGACCGATCCGCCGGACGACCGGAACGAGAACACTGAACATTGATACGCTTCGAATAGAGAGGCCAGGTATGGGACGGACGCTCACGGAGAAGGTCCTCGGGGACCATCTCGTAGACGGGACGCTCGAACCGGGCGAGGAGATCGGCATCGAGATCGATCACACGCTCGCACACGATCTCACGGGGCCGCTCGTATGGCTGCAGTTCGAGGCGCTCGAGCTCGACGAGGTACAGACCGAGATCTCGGTCCAGCACTGTGATCACCAGACCTACCAGCCCGACTTCAAAGTCTCGGACGACCACCGGTTCCTGCGAAGCGCGACCGGCACCTACGGCGCGTACTTCTCGCGTCCGGGGACTGGAATCTGTCATCAGGTCCACAAAGAGAACTTCGTCGTGCCCGGGAAGACGATCCTCGGTGCGGACTCACATACGCCAACGGCGGGCGGGCTCGGGCAGTTCGGTATCGGCTCCGGTGGCCTCGATATCACCGTCGCGATGGGTGGCGAGGCCTACTACTTCGAGATGCCCGAAGTCGTCAACGTCCGCCTCGAAGGCGAACTCGGCGAGTGGACTACCGCGAAAGACGTCATCCTCGAGTTGCTCCGCCGGACGTCGGTCAAATACGGCGTCGGCAAGGTCTTCGAATACACGGGTCCAGGTGTGGCGTCGCTTTCGGCCCACGAGCGGACGGTGATCGCGAACATGGGGACCGAACTCGGCGCGACGAGTTCGATGTTCCCGACCGACGAACGGACCCGGGAGTTCTTCGAACGCCTCGGCCGCGAGGGGGACTACGTCGAGGTTCGCCCCGACGAGGACGCCGAGTACGACGACGAGATGGTCGTCGACCTCTCCGAAATCGAACCGCTGATCGCGGCGCCGTCGATGCCCGACAACGTCGTCCCGGTCCGTGAAGCCGCCGGCGTCGCCGTCGATCAGGTGCTCTTCGGCTCGTGTACGAACGGGGCCTACGAGGACCTGCTGCCGGCCGCGAAGATGCTGGCGGATCGGACCGTCGATTCCCGGACGGAAGTGACGGTCGCGCCCGGCTCCAAACGGGCCGCCGAACAACTGACCCGCGAGGGCTGGACGGTCGAACTGATGGCGGCCGGCGTCAACATCTCCGAGGCGACCTGCGGCGCCTGTATCGGCGCCGGCCACGTGCCGGCTTCCGACTCTGTCTCGGTACGGACGTTCAACCGCAACTTCGAGGGACGCTCCGGGATGGAAGAGGACGCCGTCTACCTCTGTTCGCCCGAGACCGCGGCCGCGACGGCGATCAAAGGCGAGATCGTCGACCCCCGCGATCTGGCCGCCGAAACCGGGGATCTCGAACCACCGGGCCGAGAGATGCCCGAGAGCTACGTCGACGTCAGCGAGTCGGATCTCATCGCGCCCAATGAGGCCGTCGACGACGACCTCGTCAAGGGACCGAACATCAAGGAGGTACCGCTGAAGGATCCGCTGTCGGCGAACGTCGCCGGGAAAGCGCTCCTGAAGATGGGCGACAACATCACGACCGACCACATCATCCCCGCGACGAAGGAGGTCTCGATGTATCGCTCGAACATGCCGAAGCTCTCGGAATACACCCTCAGCCGGGTCGATGAAACCTTCGCCGAGCGAGCGAAAGCCGCCGACGGCGGATTTCTCGTCGCCGGCGAGAACTACGGGCAGGGGTCCTCGCGAGAGCACGCCGCGCTGTGTCCGATGTTCCTCGGCGTCGAGGGCGTTCTCGCCCGGAGCTTTGCTCGAATCCACAAGACGAATCTCTTCAATTTCGGAATCGTCCCGCTGGCGATCACCGGACAGGCGTACGACCGGATCAAGCAAGGCGACGATATCGAGATCGTCGACGACGTGGCCGAGGCCGTCGGCTCCGGCCAAGAGGAGTTCACCGTCCGAATCAATGACGAGTGGGGGGCGACAGCCACGCTCGACGCTTCGCCGCGGGAACGAGACCTGCTCGTCGACGGCGGCAAACTGCCACACACCAAACGGAAACAGCGGTGACCACGGGCAGCCACACCTATATGATCGTGCGGTGTCTGTTCGCCGTATGGTAGATGTTGGTAGCAAGGCCCCTGATTTTACGGTGCCGATGGCCGGTGGTACCGCGTACAACGACGTCGAACCGTTCACGCTCTCGGATGCGCTCGGCGACGGCCCGATCGTCCTCGCTTTCTATCCGGCCGCCTTCACGGGCGGCTGTACCGAGGAGATGTGTGCGTTCCGGGATTCGATGGCCGCATTCAACGAACTCGACGCGAGCGTCTACGGGATCAGCGTCGATCTCCCCTTCGCACAGAACATCTGGATCGAAGAGGAGAACCTGAACTTCCCGATGCTTTCCGACTGGGACCACGAACTCGTCCGGACATACGACGTGATACTCGAGGACATGTACGGGATGGTCGACGTAGCCGAGCGCAGCATCTTCGTCGTCGATTCCGACGGCTTCGTGACCTACAAATGGGTGCGTGAGGGCGACAACCCCGATTTCGAGGAACTCGTCTCCGAGATCCGCGATGCGGCCGCGGACGCCGCCGACTGACGTTCCGGCGTACCGCCGTGAATATCGGCTCCTGACGCCGGCGTTACTCGCTCGCTCTGTCCGCGGACGCGTCGGACTCCGTGGACGCCGACTCAGGATCCGGCCCGGTCGTGGCTTCGACCTCCGTCGTTGCCGTTTCGCTTCCGTCCCAGTCCTCCGATTTCGGAATCAGCACTTCGAGCGTCCCGGCCTCGGTCAGTGTCGCATCCGCCTGGTTGGCGTCGACTGACGCACCCTCCGGCAGTTCGACCTCGCCGTCGAGGGCGAGTCCGCGGCCGGGAAGAAGCAGCTCGTAGCCGTCGTGGAACTCCCGGAACCGGTCGATTCGCACCGAGACGGCGTTACCCTTGAACCGGACGTTGATATCGGGAGCCGTCGCACCTGGGGCATCGAAGACGGCCAGATACGCGTCGTCGCTCTCCAGAAGATCGGCCGCGAGCGACCGGCGCTCCTGGAGACGGCTGGCCGCTCGCCCGACTCCGTCGAGGACGGCCCGCCCGATCGAAGCCCCAACTTCGCGGATCATCGGTCGATCACCCCACGGATCATACGTTGAGTTCCTCGAGTGCGTCGGCCCCACAGTACGGACAACTGAACGCTTCGGCGCCGGTCCCGTCGGGCATAGAGTACCGGTAGTGTAACTCCATCATGTCCAGATCGCAGTCGTCACGCGTACAGACAACTTCGAGCGTTTTCGGCATACGAACCTCTACGGGCGTGACGGTAATCAATTCCCCGGCGTTTCGTTCCGCCGTGGTCCGTCTGAAACCCCTCCACTTCGAGCCCACCTCCCGGCTGTCCCGCAAGACGAAATCTATATTACCCGAACGCCGAAACCATGAGATATGGTCGACGTATTCGACATCGGTGCGTACCTGGGAATGGGGCTGTTCATCGGCGCGTTCTTCGGCTTCGTGCTCTCGAAGGGCGAGGCCATGTTCGCCGGCGTTGGCGCAGCCGTACTGGGCGTCGTCATGCTCGTGTACCTGTTCACGCTCGGCAGGACTGGCCGTCCAGTCGCGGCCTGAGTGCCCATTCTTCTCCGTCGGGAACCAACCGCTGAGTCAGGTCACTTCGTCCTTTCTCATCCGCATCCGTTTTACCGCTCGACGGCCTTCCCGTCTGTATGAAGGATCCGGCGGACCTCGATCTCACCATCGTCGACGGCTACGTCGACGAGCCGGCGCACTTCGGCGTGCCGCCGTACATCTCGACGTACCCGCGGTTCGCCGCCGGAGCCGCCGTCGACGCCGGTGTCGACCCGGACGCGATCACGTATCACACGATCGACGAACTCCGTGACGAGAAATCGAAGTACCGCGACGTGATCGAGGCCGACCTCTTCGTCTACGTCGGTGGTATGACCGTCCCGGGTAACTACGTCGGCGGTACACCGGCCGAACCGGACGAAGTCAAGGAACTGGCCTGGGCCGCCGACGGGACGAGCGTCATGGGCGGGCCGGTCCGGTTCGGCGTCGGCGAGGCCAACGAGGGGGGGACCGAGACGAAACGGCAAAACCTCGACTACGACTTCCTCGCGATGGCCGACATTGAGGCCGCGGTTTACGACCTCGTCCACGGCGGTCTGGAGGGGTTCGAGGATCGCTATCGCGACAACGACGAACTCGACCGCTGGGCACGGAAAGGCGCGTTCGTCATCGAGCAGCATCCCGATCACCCCGACTATCTCATCTGCGAACTGGAGACCTCCCGCGGCTGTCCGTATCGGTGCTCGTTCTGTACCGAGCCGATGTACGGTGACCCGAGCTTTCGATCGCCAGCGTCGGTTGTCGGCGAGGTCGACGGACTCGCCGACCACGGCGCCCGGCATTTTCGGCTCGGTCGACAGGCCGACATCCTCGCGTACGGCGGCGACGGCGAGGCACCCAATCCCGAGGCGCTGGAAGCGCTCTACGCTGGCGTCCACGACGCGGTCCCGAACCTCGGGACGCTCCATCTGGACAACATGAACCCGGTGACGATCACGGAGTATCCCGAACGCTCCCGGGAGGGGATCCGGATCATCGCCGAGTACAACACGCCCGGCGACACGGCCGCATTCGGGCTCGAATCGGCCGATCCGGTCGTCCAAGAGGAGAACAACCTACTCGTCACTGCCGAGGAGTGTCTGGAGGCGGTCCGGATCGTCAACGAGGAGGGCGGCTGGCGACCCGGCGAGGAGCCGGGCTCCGGTCCGTCCGTCGATCCGAACGCCGACCGGCTGCCGAAACTGCTACCGGGAATCAACCTCGTTCACGGACTGGCGGGTGAACGCGCCGAGACGTTCGAGCACAACAAGCAGTTCCTGCGGGACGTCTACGAGTCGGGACTGATGGTCCGCCGGATCAACATTCGACAGGTGATGGCCTTCGAGGGAACCGAGATGGCCGACACCGGCGCATCGATCGCGGAAGACCACAAAAAACGGTTCAAGAAGTACAAACGCGAGGTCCGCGAAGAGATCGACAACCCGATGCTGAAACGGGTCGCTCCGCCAGGGACGATCCTTCCGAACGTCTATCTCGAATACCACAAGGACGGCAAAACATTCGGGCGACAACTCGGCACCTACGCCCTGCTCGTCGGACTGCCCGGCGAGCGCGAACTCGGTCGGACCGTCGATGTGGTCGTCACGGATCACGGCTTCCGGTCGGTGTCGGGGGTACCCTATCCGCTGGATATCAACAGCGCCTCGATGAACGAACTCCGAGCGCTTCCGGGAATCGGGAAACAGCGCGCCGGCAACATCGTCGTCGACAGGCCCTACGACAGTCCTGCGGACACGGGCGACGATCTCGACCTCTCGCGGTTCTGTACGGCGCTCGCGCCCGAACGACCGCAGTGACGACGGCCGCGATGGAGCGATCGCGCAGACTGTCCCGCGTGATTCAAGTCGCCCGCCCCAGTACGACCGGGTAGTGGCAGTTTCGTTCGATCTCTTCGGAACGCTCGTCGACGCCGAGATGCCCGAATCCCCTGCGGCAGCCGTCGCCGAGGAGCTTCGGGCCCGCGACGTCGCCGTTCCGAGCGACTTCGACGCCGCCTATCGGGAGATCCACATCGACGCCCCCGACGGGGCTGAAGTCCCGCTGCCGGCCCACGTCGCCGCCGCGCTCACTTCTCGCGGCGTCGACGCGCCGAACAACGCCGCCCGACGGGCGGTCGTCGCTGCGTTCGATCCGACTGTTACCCACCGGGACGGCGCGCTCGACGCGATCGCAACGGCGGCCGAACGCGGCCCGGTCGGCCTCTGCTCGAACTGCAGCGTCCCCGAACTCGTCGGCCGAACGCTTGTCCGTGCCGACCTCCGCGGTCGCTTCGACACCGTCGTCACGAGCGTCGGCTGTGGCTGGCGAAAGCCCGACCGCCGGGCGTTCGAGGCGGTCGCCGCGGGACTCGGCGTCGAAGCGGACGCGCTCGTTCACGTCGGTGACGACCCGGAAACTGACGGCGGAATCGAAGCGGCCGGCGGACGGTTCGTCGACGTTGCGGACGCGCCGCTGTCGAATCTCGACGGGCGACTGGAGTCAGAGCTGTGATCGATCCGGGCCTTGCGCTCCTGGCTGCGGTCTCGCTGTCGGGGACGCTGGAGGCAGCGATCGGCGAGCCACCGGGACGGTATCACCCCGTCGTGTTTCTCGGGGCGGTCATCGAACGGCTCGAAGTGCGGTCGTTCGGGAGGCCGCGGTTGGCCGGCGCGCTCTATGCCGTTTCGGTTCCGATCGCCAGCGCGGCCGCAATCTATGGGCTGGTCGGAATCGCGGGGACGGTCCACCCGATCGCAGCCGCGGCGCTTGCAGGCGTCGTCCTGTGGCTCGCGTCGAGTCTCCGGCTATTGCTCGAGAGCGCCCGCCGGGTGATCGAGGCGAGCGAGACCGACACCGACGCCGCCCGGGACGCGTTGCTCGCGCTCGTTGGCCGCGAGACCGGGGCGCTGTCGCCGACACTCGTCCGAAGCGCGGCGATGGAGAGCCTCGCGGAAAACCTCTCGGACGGACTCATCGCGCCGCTTTCGGCGTTTTTCGTCCTTTCGTTTGTTTCCCTACCGGCTGCGGCCGCGGGAGCAGCGTTCGTCAAGGCCGTCAACACGATGGATTCGATGCTCGGTTACCCCGGCCCATTGGGCTGGGGAAGCGCCCGCCTCGACGATCTCGTGATGTTCGTCCCGGCCCGAGTGTCGGCTGTTCTCCTTGCAGTGACGACTGGCGGTCCCGACGTCCCGCTCCGGGCCCGCCGATACGCCTACAAGCCCGCGTCACCGAACGCCGGATGGCCGATGGGAGCGCTCGCCGCCGCGTTGAACGTCAGACTGGAAAAGCCGGACGCCTACGTCCTCAACGACGTCGCCGCAGAGCCGACTGAACGAGACGGCGTCGCGGCGATCAGCGTGACGAAGCGGACCGGCGCGCTCGCCTACGCGCTCGTCGCACTCGCGGGGGTGCTCCGGTGGCTCTAAACGACGTCGTCGGTGGAGTCCGCGGCGCTTTGGCGTTTCTCACTCGGATCCCCATCCCGACCGACGAAGACGACTGGGATCAGTTTCGGGCGTTTCCGGTCGCCTTTCCGCTCGTCGCGTATTTCATTGGCGCTATCACCGCCCTGCCATTCTTCGTTGGCGTCCCCTCGGCGACCGTCGCGTTCGGCTATCTCGTCGTTCTCGTGGGTCTCGTCGGGATCCCGCATCTCGACGGCATCGCGGATCTCGGTGACGCTGCGGCGGCCCATGGGACGGACGCCCGACGCCGGGCGCTGAAGGATACGGAGACTGGCGTCGGCGCAATCGTCGCCGTCGCCGTCGTTTTCGCCGGACTCGCGCTCGCAGCGTTCGAACTTGCCAGCATGCCGACGATCGCTGCCGTCGGCCTTGTCGTCGCGAGCGAGGTCGGCGCGAAACTCGGAATGGCGACCGTTGGCTGTCTCGGAACCGCAAGCCACGACGGACTCGGCTCAGCTTTCACTCGCAGCGCGGGACCGACGCTTCTGGTCGGTCCGCTCCTCGTATCGTTGCCGGCGGCGCTTTTCGTCTCCTCGCCTCCGGCTTCGATCGCAGCCGTCGCCGCCGGGCCGCTCGTCGCCCTCGGACTCGTCCGGTGGGCTGACCGAACGCTCGGCGGCGTCAACGGGGACGTTTTCGGGGCGGCGAACGAACTCGGTCGAGTGGTCGGCCTTCATGCGGGGGTGATCGCATGGACGCTCTCGTGATGTGCGGCGGGGCCGGAACACGACTCGACCGCGGCGAGAAGCCGCTCTTCGAGATCGGCGGCAAGCCGATGCTCGCTCGTGTTCTCGATGCGCTGGAAGCGAGCCGGATCGGGACCTCCCATGCCGCGACGTCGCCACACACACCGGCGACGACACAGCGACTCGAACGCCGCCATGGCGTCGACGTGATCGAGACCGACGGCGACGGCTACGTTCCCGATCTGACGAGCGCGCTCGAACGCGTCGATCGACCGGTCCTGACGGTCGCGGCCGATCTCCCCTTGCTCGACGGCGAAATTGTCGATCGGACGGTCGGGGCGTACCGTTCCGGCGCGCTGACCGTCTGCGCGCCGGCGGCGCTCAAACGCCAACTCGGTGTCAGCGTCGACACGACGCGGACCCACGACGGTCGGAAACTCGCCTCGACCGGGCTGAACATCGTCGGCACGGACGACGCCGAGACGGTGCGCGTGAGCTACGACGCGCGACTCGCCGTCAACGTCAACCGCCCGGCGGACGCCGCGATCGCTGAAGCGCTCATTTGTACGGAGGAATCTACCGATGGATCCTGACAGCGTCGACGACGTGAGCCGCGTCCCACACGGATCGAGCGACGAATCGGACGTCCTCGATCTGAGTGCGAACATCAACCCCCGCACGCCGGACGGGAGTCGGGGCGTCTACGAGGCGGCGTTCGAGGACGCTCGGTCGTATCCGAACGACGGCTACCCCGAGTTCCGGAGCGCTGCGGCCGGATACGTCGGCTCTGATCCCGAATCGATCGTTCCGACCGCCGGCGGGCTCTCGGCAATCCGGCTCACGATCGGCGTGACTATCGAGCCGGGCGATCGGGTGCTCGTCCCGTATCCGTCGTTCGGCGAGTACGCACGCGAGGTGAAATTAGCCGGCGGCGAGGCGGTCACCGTGCCCCACGACGAACTGCTTGGACACGATCCCGGTGGATACGCGATGGCGATCGTCTGTACGCCAAACAATCCGACGGGCGACTGTCCGCCGGCAAACGAACTCCGATCGTTCGCCGACCGGTGTGCGTCGGCCGGGGCCCGTCTACTCGCCGACGAGGCGTTCCTCGGATTTACCGAACGGGAATCCCTGGCCGGGCGGGAACACGTCGTCGTCGCTCGATCGCTGACGAAACTTTTCGGACTGCCCGGTCTTCGGGCCGGGTTCGCGGTCGCCGAAGGAGACCTGCTTGATCGGCTCCGAACCGCCCGCCCGGCGTGGTCTCTCGGCGGTCCGGCCGCGGCCGTCGGGACCCACGCCATGCGAGACGAGGAGTTCATCGCGGACACCCGTCGCCGCATCGCCCGCGAGCGGGCGTTTCTCCGGGACGGTCTCGAAGCCCGCGGGTTCGAAGTCGCCCCCTCGGAAGCGCCCTTCGTTCTCTGTGATGTCGGTGAGGCCCCGTCTGAACTCCTCGCGACCTGCCACGACCGCGGCATCGTCCTCCGTGATGCGACGACGTTCCGCGGGCTCGATCGGCACGTCAGGATCGCCGTCCGGAGTCGCGAGGCGACCGAGCGGCTGCTTTCGGTCCTCGACGAGGTGCGCTGATGTTCGAGTACGAGCGGACCGACGACCGACTGACGCTTACCCGTGTCGGCACCCGATGGCTCTCGAACGGTATCAACGGCGGCTTTGCAAGCGCCGCCTCGGCGCACAATCTCACCGTCCAGGAAGGGTTCGATCGGACGGATCTCGCGACGTACGCTGCCGATAGACTGGAGGCCGCGCCGTCGGGACCGACGCTTCTCACCGGTGTTCGCCAGTCCCACGCCAGGGGGGCGCGCGCTGGCCCCGTCGAAGCAATCGTGACTGCGGGCGTATCCAACCCCGCGGTACTGCCACCGTCCGGAGATCCGACGGCCCATCCCCCGGAAGGATCGGAAAGTCGGATCGAACCGGGGACGGTAAACGTCTTCGTCGGGACGACCCAGGCGCTCTCGGATAGCGGGTTGACGGAACTGCTGGCGACGACCGTCGAGGCCAAGACGGCAACGCTTCTCGATGTGGTCGGCTGTACCGGGACGACTAGCGATGCGGTCGCGGTCGGCTGTGCTCCCGACGGTGACTCGGCGGCCTTCGCCGGCAGTGCGACACCGGTCGGGAACGCGACCAGGATCTGCGTCCGAGAAGCGCTCTCGGCGGCCCTCGAATCACGGTACGAGGGGTCGCCGCCGGATCCGGCGACGACGACTGACGGGATCGAGACGACCGGCTCGGCGACGGTCTTCCGACCCTGACCCAGATCAGTCCGGCTCCTCCAGGTCGGATATGGAGATGCCTGCGAACGCGGCAACGAGCGCCGCGGCCGCGCTCAAAACGAGTCCGGGGGCGAACGACCCCGTCAGATCCCGGAGCGTCCCGATAATCGCGGGGCCGAGAAAGCCGCCGGTTTCGCCGATGGCGAAAATGAGCCCGACGGCGGTGCCGGTCAGCGACGGCCCGATCCCGTCCAGTTCGACCGGGATCGATCGGACGAGCGGCGAAAGTCCGCCCATTCCGAGTCCGACGAGGACGACCGGTACCGCAAGCAAGAGCACGAACGCCGGCGTCGTGAGGAGCCCGACTGCACCGAGCGCGCTCGCCGTGCCACACGCGGCGATCGAGAGCCGGACGCGACCGAACCGTTCGGCGAGCAGCGGAACGCCGATGACGCCGATCGCCTGCCCGACGACGAGTAACGCCGTGACGCTACCGGCGATTCCGGGCGCGACACCGCGTGTCTCCAGGATGGTAACGAGCCAGCCCTGAATCCCGTGGAGGACGAACAGATACATCGTCCCCAAGACGATCAAGAGCAGCATATCCCGGTGCCCCACGACGGCGCGAATGTCGGCCAACAGCGACCGGAGTTCGAACGTTCCGTCGCCGCCGTCGGCGTGTCGGCCCGGCGGCACGTACCACGCTGCGATGCTCCAGAGTCCCGCGAAGACGACCACTGCGGTTCCGCTTGCGGCAAACAGCTGCCGCCACCCGCCGAGAGCCGGGCCGACGATCGGTCGCCCGATCGAGAACGCCGTTGCGCTCCCGGCATAGGAGATCACGAGATAGACCGAGGCCGCCCGCCCGACCAGCTCCGAAGGATACAGTTCCGCGGCGAGTTTCGGAAGCCCGAACGTGAGTCCCGTCGCGCCGACGCCCATGAGAAGCGTCATCGCGAGCATCGTCGGGAAATCCGGCGCAAAGGATCGACCGAGCTGTCCGAGTCCCGCGAGCGCGACGCCGATACCGATCCCGAGTCTGGCTCCGATTCGGTCGATGAGAAGACCGCTTACAAGGCCCAGGGGGATGTAGGTCAAGGGGATCGCTCCAGTCAACACGCCGGCCTGCGTCCCGCTGAGTCCGAGCGAATCGATAACCGGCGAGAGATACGCCGGCAACGAAAACCAAACGAACATCAGCGCGCCGTAACCGACGCCTCCGAGTGCGAGCAACATCGCCTTCTGAACCGTTCCCGGCCTCCCCGTCATCGATCGCCGGTTCGCCCGCCCCCGGTATAGGCTCTGTCGTCTCCCTCCGATACCGTTGTGTATGCCTGAGCCCAACCCTCGACCATGCCCGCCTCTTACACCTGCGACGGCTGTGGCGCGGCGCTTGCGGCGGTCGAGGACCTCCATCGGGAGCCCACGCCGACTGGCCGGTCTTGGTACTGCGGTTACTGTCGGACGCCGGTTCCGAACTCCGTCGGTGAACGGCTCTCACACCGTAGCGACGGGTCGCCGACCGACCGGCGATAGTGCGTTCAATCCCGGAGTCGGACGGACACGTCAGCGAACCCACAGGCCTCACACGACAGCCGCGTCCGATCCCCAAGAGTGTACGACGAGAGCGGTGTCCCGCACCGCGGGCAGTCGTCACCGGGCGCGACGCGGGCGCTCTCTACGCCGGCGAAGACGAGCCGAACCGCGAGTTCCTCGTCGACTGCCGAGTCTACTGCGCCGCCCCAGATGACGTGGGCGTCGGGACCGACGCGGCCGCGGACCGCCGAAACGGCCCCGTCGACGTCCGCGATGCTCATCCGGGGCGGGCCGATCAGATCGACGAGGACACCGCTTGTGGCGTCGGTTTCGACGCCCCGTGGCAGGGAGGCAAAGGTGTCCCGGACCGCGGCGGTCGGTTCCTCGATCGAGCCTTCGCCGGCGCCGAGCGCGGCGCGTTCGACGGGCCGAAACACTGTCTCTACGTCGGCCAGATCAACGTTGACCATCCCGGAGTCCTGAACGATCGAGACGAGCGTGCCGACGGCGGCCGTCAGGGCGGCCTCGCCCTCGCCGGATGCGAGAACGACTGCATCGACCTGCGTTTCGAGACGCTCGAGCAGGGCTCGCTCGCTGGGTGTCGGCCGCTCCGGGACCGTCACGACGGCCAGACGAATGGCTGTCTCGGGGATCGAAGGAAGCGCAGGCGTGTCGGCGTCGGCTGACCGCGCCGCGTCGACGGCGAGGACGACCGCGTCCGGCGCCGCAGCCCGGTCGGTCGCCCCGGTGTCACCGTTAGCGATTCGGGCCGCGACTGACCGACCGATGCCGTCCCCGCCGACGATGAGGACGGATTCCTTCAGCGCGTCGGGCGCGATCTGATCGGTCTCGTCGACCGTCATCGTTCGGTTATTCCTCCCATCCGGCATGACGGTTCGGGATATTTGTTCGGTCGATAGCGATCACTCCTCGGCCACCTCGGGACGAAACGCTCGACTGGCCCGCTTCCGGCCCCCCGTTCGGATCCGGTCGTAGCTGCTGGCTGTCGGGACAGTGGTTCCGGTAGGGACGGCGGCGTCAGCCCGCAGATCCCGAGCGACGTTGTCAGCACTATACAGACGAACGGCATCAACGCTCCGAAGCCCCTGAGACTGGCCCAAACAAGCCCGACGGTGCGGATTCCGGGTCGGCCTGGGTTCGGCTGACGTGACACAGCAGTACGATATTCGACCGGCGAGACGGTGAAATCTCTTCGGATCTAGGATGGACACCGATCGGGCGGCAACAACCGTCACTCGAAAAAGGCTTCGAGCGAACCGACGTCGCCGTTTCGCCGCCGGTAGGCAGCCGTCAGCCGGTAGGCGACGGCGTAGGCAATAACAGTAAACACCACCGCAAGTATGAGATTGCCGACGAGCAGTCGGGTGACGATGTCGGGGCCAGCCGACAGCGACAGTTCGCTTCGCGATACGCCCTCGATGGGCCCCAAGAGATGCGACCCGAGCCCGAAACTCGTCCCGTAGACCCCCCACTTCACCACCGGATTCAATACCAGCATGGACGCGAACAGCGCGAGCTTCGAGATCCCCTCGAACAGCCAGATGAGGACGAAAAAGCACAGCACCCCGATGCCGAACGTCGGAAGCGCCGTAATAAACACTCCCAGCGCGAAGCTCCCGGCGACCTGTCTCGGCGTGTGCCGCTCGGCGAGCGCGGCCTCGAACTCCGCGTCGAGATCCGCGCGGAGCGATCGGAGCCGCGCTCGGAGCCGGGACATTGACTGTCTCTACCACACCGACAGACATGAATCTATCGAGCCTCGGTTGTCCTTCCGGTCTCCGATGGCCTACGAAACTAAAAGCAGTCAGCTTACCGCAAAAGCCCGGCGAGTCGACCCAATAGCCCCGTCGACGCCGTCTCGCCAGCCAGATGCGCGAGCACGGACTCGGTACTGTTCTCGACCGGTTCGGGGGCGCTCCCAGCCTCGGCGGCTGCGTCAGGGTCCTTCAGCAGGTGCCCAGTCGTCAGACAGACCACGTCCTCGCCGCTGCCGATTTCGCCCGATTCTCTGAGCTTTCGGAGCCCGGCGACCGAAGCCGCCGAGGCCGGCTCGACGCCGACGCCCTCGCCGGCGATCGCGCGCTGTGCGTCGGTGATCTCCTCGTCCGAAACGGCGACTGCGGTGCCGCCGGTCTCGCGAACCCCCGGCAGCGCCTTCGGCGCGTTGACCGGGTTGCCGATCCGGATCGCCGTCGCGATCGTCTCGACGTCCTCCCAGCGACGGGTGTCTTCGAGACCCTCTTCGATCGCCTCGACCATCGGGGCCGCGCCTTCGGCCTGGACGCCCGTGAGCTTCGGGACGTCACCTGGGGCCAGATCGCCGCTCGCGACCATCTCGCGGAAACACTTGTAGAGTGCGGCGGTGTTGCCGGCGTTGCCAACGGGTAGAACGATCCGATCGGGGAACCGTCCGTGGTCGTCGTAGAACGCCTCCAGGATCTCGAGGCCGATCGTCTTCTGGCCTTCGAGCCGGAACGGGTTCAGCGAATTCAGCAGGTACGCCTCGCCGCGGTCGGCCAGATCCTGCACGATGTCGAGACAGGCATCGAAGTTCCCGTCGACCTCTAGGATGCGCGCGCCGTGGAGACTCGCCTGGGCGATCTTCCCGGCGGCGACCTTGCCTGCGGGCAACAACACGAGCGTCTGAAGCCCGGCACGCGCACCGTAGGCCGACAGCGCAGCCGAGGTGTTCCCCGTCGAAGCGCACGCCAGTCGGTCGACGTCGAGTTCCTCGGCGACCCGAACCCCGACGGTCATCCCCCGGTCTTTGAACGACCCGGTCGGGTTCATCCCCTCGTGTTTGATCCGGAGGTTCCGGACACCGATCTCGGATTCGAGTCGGGGCATTCGGTGCAGCGGCGTGTCCCCCTCCGGGAGCGTGACGCCTTCCTCAAAGGGCAACGCGGCGTTGTAACGCCAGACACCGTTTCCGTCGAACTCGTCGAAGCCGGGGTATCGGTCGTAGCGGGCCTCCAGCAGGCCGCCGCACGATTCGCAAGTGTAGATGATTCCATCGAAGGGCGGGTGTTCGTGGCCGCATTCGATACAGTGGAGCCAGACGCCGTTGGCCGCGACGTCCGGGGCCTCGGGGTTGTCGGGGAGTGCGAGGTCTGCCATTGTCGGTTCTGCGGTACGGAGTCGCAAAAAGGGGCCGCTTTCGGACGGGAGGATTCGAACGGTATCGCTTCGAGAAACCGCCGAGCAATCCGGGGAGACGCGACGGCTAATACGGCCGGTTAGTCCTCACGTCGAGCGAATCCGAGATCTTCGATGCATCTCCGCATCTCCGTCTCGTCGGTGTGTTTGTGCAGTATCGTGGGCGAATCACAGTAGTAGATGTCACCGTCGAACCGTAACGTCAGTTCCTCGAGCGAACCCAGCACTTCTGTCTGGACCGTGAACCGCTCACCGTTCCGTAGCCGTGAGAGGATCTCCTCGGCCGTGTACTCGCCAGGTTCGATGACCGTCGATTCGTTCATACGAACGGTATTGTCCCGGACGTACAAATAAACTGGCAGACCGGCGGCGGGAGGCGTCCGAATTGGATTGTAGCCCGGGGAAAGAACTTTCGTTGCTTCGGATATAACAGAATACTATGCGTTGTGAACACGACCACGAATCCGAACACTGCCCACTCTGTACGGACGACCCGGAGGAAGCCGCACGCCGGACGGCAACGGCGACCGGGTTTGCCGGCTCGGTGCTCGGTGCCGTCGGCGGGCCGGTCGGAGCCGGCGTCAGCGGACTCGTCTGGGGAACCGCCGGCTACGTTGCCGGCTACACCGCTGCGAGCGCGCGTGAACGGATGGGATCGGCGCACGACGACGGTTCGGCGGGAGGCGACGCCATGACGATCCCGACAGAACACGAATCGAACCCTGACGAGGACGTCGGTGACGGTGACGAACAGCAGCGGTCAGACGGCGACGACGCCTGATACACCGGACGGCAAAGGGGGCGACGACCGACCGATCTCTGATCGAAACAGGTGTCGGGATTGCCTTCGTCCGACAGGGACGAAGCGGCCTCGAACGAGAGCCGTCGAGCCCACACTGTTGGTCATACACGCGTGAACGATCCGGAACGAAAGCCGGCCTGTAGCGGCCAAAATTGACTGGACTGTGCCACAGGATTTTGGAGTCCTATGACCGACAGTGTCAGTTGTCTCGAAGTGCGTCCTCTCGCTCCGTCGCTTCGAGCGTCTCTGCCTCGACGTCGGTCGCAACAACTGCGGGCTTGAACGCGCCGCCGTCGAAGAGTTCGTGCTCGCCAACGCTCGATTCGACGAACCGGCTAAACGCCCGGCGTTCCGGCGGGAGCTCGCCGTAGATGACTTCTTCTTCAACCAGATCGTAGACCGGGATCCGTGGCGTCAAAAGCGTGTTTTCGCCGACGATACTACCCTCGCCGACGACGAATCCCGAGGTGACCCGGCAGCCGGCCCCGAGCGAAACGTCGTCTTCGACGATCACGGGCGCGGCTTCGACGGGTTCGAGCACGCCGCCGATGAGCGTGTTCGCCCCCAGTTTGACGTTGTCGCCGATCTGGGCCGCCGAGCCGACCGTGTCACACGAATCGACGAGCGTGCCGTCGCCGACGTACGCGCCGATGTTGACGAACGCCGGGCTCATGAGGATGGCGTCGCTGCCGACGTAGGCTCCCCGGCGGATGACGGTTCCGTCCGGAGTGTTTCTGGTCCCACGCTCCGGGAGATCGTCGGTTTCACGCAGCGGCAAGACGTCGTGGTACTCGACGTCGCCGTGAGTGTGCGTTCGGATGTTTCGCAGCCCGAAGTTCAGAAGGATCCCCTGTTTCACCCAGCCGTTGGCCTCCCACTCGCCGCCGCGTTTCTCGGCGGCGCGGATTTCGCCGGCTTCGAGAGCCGTGAGGAAGTCGTTGAGGACGGCGCGTTCGGATTCGCCGACCTCGTCGGCGGTGAGCCCCTCGTCGTAGCGGTGCTGGAGGTCCTCGATGTCGTCACGGAGTGTGCTCATTGTATCGCGAAACGGAAACGAGCGACTTGGCTCTGTTGGAATCGGTCCCGTCCGCTCCGACGTCGACTGACATATTTTTAATCACTCGACTCGGAGGGACGGATATGGAGTGGCAAACTGACTGGGGGCTTCGCGCTCGCATGGGGTTTACGATGTTCCTGTTGTTCGCGCTCTATCTCGTCTTCGTCGGGATACTGACACTGTATTTCGACAACCTGCTCTTTGCGGCCATCATGCTTGGCGCGTTCTCGATCGTCCAGTTCTTCTTCAGTGACAAACTCGCGCTCCGTTCGATGGGTGCCAAGACGGTCTCCGAGGACGAGTACCCGAGACTGCACGCCCAGGTCGGCCGACTCGCCCAGCAGGCCGATCTGCCGAAACCGACCGTCGCCGTCGCGGACAACCAGACGCCGAACGCCTTTGCGACCGGTCGGTCGCCCTCGAACGCGGCTGTCTGTGTGACCACTGGGCTCCTCCGGACCCTCAACGACGAGGAACTGGAGGGCGTGTTGGCCCACGAACTCGCCCACGTCAAGAACCGCGACGTGGCCGTGATGACGATCGCCTCTTTCCTTTCGACGATCGCGTTCTTCATCGTCCGTTGGGGGTGGCTCTTCGGGAACCGGGGGCGGAACCAGGCCCCGGTCTTCGTCGCGATCATCGTCTCGCTTCTCGTGTGGGTACTCTCGTTTCTCCTCATCCGGGCGCTCAGCCGCTACCGCGAGTTCGCCGCCGACCGTGGCGCGGCGACGATAACCGGTAACCCCTCGGCGCTGGCGACCGCGCTGATGAAGATCTCCGGGCGGATGGACAAGGTCCCCGACGAGGACCTCCGCGAACAGGCCGAAATGAACGCCTTCTTCATCATTCCGATCTCCCGTGGGTTCATCGGCAAACTCGCGTCGACGCATCCGCCGACTGAAAAGCGGATCGAGAAGCTTCGCGAACTCGAACGCGAGATGGAGCGCTAGGCAGGGATACCCTCCCCTTCCTCGCCGAGGAGATTGACGATCTCGATCAGCAGCGCGACTACGAGCGGCCCGGCGATGACGCCGATGACGCCGACCGTGAGGACGCCGCCGACGAAGCCGACGAAATAGAGGCTCGCCGGGAGTTTCGCTCGACTTGACGCCAACTGCGGCCGGACGAGGATATCGGGCAAGAGGCCGATGAGAAGCGGCCCGAGAACGACGATTCCGAGGGCTCGTTGCGGCATGCCGATCAGCACGTCGTACCCCGCGAGTCCGACGGCGAGGATGCCGGGTCCGAGGATCGGGATGAACTGCAGGATCGCCGAAATGACCGCGAGCACGAAGACGTCGGGGTAGCCGAGCATCCCGAAGACAACGAACGCGATCGGGAACGTGAGCACGGCCGTCGCGGCCTGGATCACGTAGATGGCATAGAGCGTCCCGGCGGTCCGGCGGTGCAGGGCGGTGATCGTCCCGTGGTATTCCGAGGGGACGATTTCGAGGGACACCTGTCCGACCGCACGGGGGCGCAACAACAGGCCATAGAGGAGGAGGACGAACACCCCGAACTGAAGCACGATGAAGACGGAATCGGCGGCCAGGGAGATCGCGACCGATCGAAGCGTCGCGGCAGTGGTGTCGACGAGCGATCCGATATCGATCACGAAGGCGAACCCGAACAGTTCGACCGGGAGCATCTCCGGAAGATCGTTGAGTAGCGCTACGATCGCGCCACGCCGGCGAAACAGCGTCACCGCGATCGGCGCCAGCAAAACGACCACGACGAGAAACGTCGCCGCAGTTACGAGTCCGCTCGCGACCCGACGCGGGATTCCGTACTCGACGAGACGCCGCCGGGCCGGGTACAGCACGTACGCCACCGTAATTGCGAAAAAAACGGTTTCGGCGACGTTCCAGAGGATGGCGAGGGTGAGAACCCCTAAGACGACCAGTATCCCGGCGAGAACGTATTGCCGGCGGCGTGTCGGTGACATGGCGCGGATTGAACCGGTGGGGTCAAAATCGTTTGCGTGGTAGCGCACACCCACTGGCGCATTGGTGACGCGAATTGGCCACTCAACCGCGTCGCCTGGCGTGACTTACTCGCCCCAGAACTGCTCTAGGGCGTATCCGAACATGTCTGTCCCGACGGGGCGGAACTCTCCTCGTTCGGCCTCCCCGAGCAGTTCTCGGACGCTGTCCCACGACTCCTTTGCGTAGCGTTCGTCACACAGCACGCGGACGCCGACCTCGTCGGGGCCGCGGATGACGCGGCCGATCGCCTGTCTGGCCTTCCGGACTGCCGGCACGGCCAGCGCGTATCTGAACCCCGCATCGGACGCCGACGCGCCGGACGAGCCATCCGGGTGTCGCCCGCCGGTGTCGCCGAATGCCCGGTCGTAGGCCGTCCTGACCGCTCGAGTCTTCGGGCTGGCGGTGTTGATGATCGGAACGCCGCAGACGATCGCGGCCGCGAGTCTATCGCCGCGGTAGTCGACGCCCTCGGTGAGTGTCCCCCGAAGGCTCGTCACGAGTACCTTCGGCTCGCCCGCGAAGAATTCCTGTTTCAGCCGCTCAGTCGCCACGTCATCGGTCGATCCGTCGAGAAGCACCTCTTTGTCCGTCGACTCCAGCACCGATGCGGCCCACTCGGCCTCCCGGTAGGAAGGGACGCCGACCAGCACGTTGCCCGGTGCGTCCGCCACCTGCCGGATCGCGCGGGCGTACGCCTGACGAGTCGGGGTCGTCTCCGAGGGGTCGCCGCGGTTGTCGTAGGTGAACTTGGGCGCGGCAACGGCGAAGGACGCCCGGTTTTCCTCGGGGAACTCCAGCCCATAGGTCCGCTCGACGATCGGACGGTCGGCCTCCGCTTCGAGATGCTTGAGTCCGGTGACCGCCGCGAAGACGTCGAGCGGTTCAAGCGTCGCACTCATCAGAACGCCGCCGCCGAAGGCGTCGAGCCGGTCGCCGATCGCACCTGCTGGCAGGCAGTTGTGCAGGCTGTAACTGGCTGTGTAGGCGCGCTGCCAGGCTTCGTTGGGGCGGGTGTCGTCCCACGTCCGTTCGAGTTCGATTTCTCGGAAGAAGTCGGTATGATCTGCCCGGTGCCACAGCGCGAGCGTCCGGCCGACGGGGGGCGCGGCACGGCGCTTTTCCGTCTCTTCGAGCGTGTCGAGGACGCGCGCAACGACTGCACAGACGCTCTCGGCTCGGGTCCAGATCCGGCCGTCGAAGCCGTGTTGTTCCGCCCAGCGCGAGAGATCGTCCGTCGCGGGCGTCTCGGGGTCACGCAACGGGATCTCGTCGTCGTCGAGATCGGCGAGGTTCCGTCGCCAGTTCGGGGTCGCCTCGTCGAGGTGTTCGGTCACCCGCTCGTCGAGTCTGTCCCCGAGCGCGGACAGAAACCGCCGCGTGTCCCGCAGTTCGCCGAGCGTGACGTCGGTCTGATTCAGTTCTTCCTGTACCGCCGCCGCATCCGCCTTCGCGCTCGACCCGTGGCGAGCATCAGCGCCGGCCTGCTCGACGGCGGCGAGCGGTTCGATGACGCGGGAGAGTTCGCGCTCGGCGTCCTCGATCGCGCGATCGGAGACGCTGTCGCCGACGAGATCCCGGACGCGGGGTTCGAGCATGTGCGCTTCGTCACAGACGACGAACGTCTCCTCGTCGATGAGCCCGCCGGTGAACGATTCGACGGTGGTCGGATCGAACGCGTGGTAGTAGTTCCCCACGAGAACCTCGACGTGCGGCAACAGCGACCCCATCACGGAGTGCGGACAGCTCCCGTGCCCCGCCGCCAGCCGAACGAGGTCTTCGGGTTCGATCAACCCGAAATCGGTCGGGTCGAAGGGGACGGCCTCGACCGGATCGCCGTCCTCGGGCAGGTCGTCGAGATAGCCCGCATAGAACGGACAGTATTCGACGTTCCCTTCGTCGGCTTCGGGCATCCCTCGGGGGAACGGCGTCGGCTCGCCGGCAGCCTCGAGGTACGACGCTCCGCTTTCGGAGTCGGCGAGCCCTACCTGCTGGCTTTTCGCCCGCGAAACGAGCGAGCCGGCGGTCGTCCCCTCGTCGGTGAGCCCCCGCGTCCGTTCGCGGAGCCGTTCGCACCGCTCGTAGACGTTCGAGTCGTCGATTCCGCCCGCGTTCTCGAGGTTGTACGGACAGACGTCCGCCTTTCCGACGAGCGTCATCGCCGAAATCGGGTGATAGGCCTCGGGAAGGTTCTCGTTGATCGTCCGGAGGTCGGCCTCGAACTGCCGGAGCTGCTGTTTGACGCTCGTGAGTACGAAGACGCGTTCGAACGACGAGTCGGGGTCGCGGACCAACTCGATCCCGGCGGTGAGCGCGAGCATCGTTTTGCCGGTTCCGCAGGCGCCCTCTAAGGCGAGAAAGCCGGACTCTCTGGCCGTCTCGATCGCGGTCTCGATCCCGTCGACCTGGTCGTCGTAGGGCTCGTCGTGGCCGAAGATGTCGGCCCACTCGGGCGCGGTGGACACGACCGGAACTGACTCGTCATCGCTTAAAGACGTATCGACGGCCGACGCCCGATGATCGGGGCTTCGAAACCACTAAACGCGGGAGCGACGCACCCGGAAACCACAGTCGTCAGAGCCGACACCGTTCCCTCACACAGATGGTTCAGGACTTCCTTGCGCGATACCGGAACGTGCTTCTCGTCGTCGGAGCCGTCGGTCTGGGGGTGTTCGTCCCAGAGTTCGGCCCGACTCTGCGGCCGCTCGTCACGCCGCTCGTGATCTTTCTGGTGTTCAGTTCGCTCCGGGGATTGCGGCCAGGAGAGATCGACGTTTCGTCGTACGCCGCGCTTATTTTGCTCTCGCTCGGCATTTCGTACGTGGTGCTCCCGATCGGCGGGATCCGGATCGCCGATCTCGTTCTCGACGACGGCGCAGTTGTCGGGTTCGCGATCGCGCTGTCGGCCCCCACGACGGCTGGCAGCGCGATCATCTGGACGCGGTTCGCCAGGGGTGACGTACAGTTGGCGACGACAGCTTCGATCGTTTCGTTACTCGTCGCCCCCGTGGTAACGCCGATCGTGCTCACCCGACTCGTCGGCACCCAGGCTGCTGTTCCCGTCGGCTCGATCCTTACGGACCTGGCGATCATCGTGGGTGGCGGTGCGCTCATCGCCGCGATCGTTCCGTCCGATGCCCTCTCACCTCGAACGATCGACCGCGGTGCGACACTCGCCATTCTGCTTCTCATCTACACGAGTGTCGCTGGCGTCGAAGTGACTGACGTAACTGGCTGGCACGTCCTCACCGTCGTCGGACTTTCCGTCCTTCTCGTCGCGTTTGGGCTGGTGATATCCGCCCTTTGTGAGCGCGGCCTCGGGCTGTCCCGGTCCCGAACGATCCCGTTGTTTCTTACCAGCACCCTCAAGAATCTCGGTATCGCGCTGCTCATCGCGCTCGCGTACACTGATCCCCTCGTCGTCTTCTCGATTATCACCTATTACATCGTCCAGCAGCTCTCCGGGGCCGTCCTCGCCGACACGATCGCCTGACCGAACAGGAACCCACTCAGTTCGCCGTCGAGACGATCTTGATGACGTCGCCCTCGGCGAGTTCGTGATCTTCGCTTATCCGACGCTTCGCCCGGGCGTCGACGGCGTGGAGGTACCCCGCCGCGATGTCCGAGTGAACGGCCGAGGCGAGATCCTTCGGCGTTGATTCCGAGGTGAGAAGGAAAGCGTCCGGGAGCACGTTTCCCTGCCCGTCGATCCAGTGGGTCTCATTCTGGACGGGATAGACTGTGATCCGATCGAGCAGGTCGTAAACCGCTTCGTCGAGGGCAGCCTGGACACCCGTTCCCCCGTGCTCTTCGAGGACCGACCGGATCCGCTCGAGCCCCGACCGCTGCGCCTCGGAGACGTCGCCCGTGATGGTAAACGCCTCGTCGCCGGGATCGTAGTCGACGACCCCGCCTTCGGCCGCGTTTCGAAGCGCGAGTTCGCTTTCAGCGCTACACGGGACGACCCGTTCGGCCGCCTCCTGCAGTCGCTCGATATTGTCCTCGGGAGCGATGTCCGCCTTGTTCGCGACGACGACGATCGGCTTCGTTCGCTCCCGCACCATGCGTGCCAGTTCCTCGCGATCCGCGTCGGTCCAGGCCAGCGGATCATCGCTGTACTCGAGATCGCGGAGGATCGCCATCACGTCGTGTTCGCTCGCGCCGACGCCGGTGAGCGTCTCCGTCAGCGCGTCCTCGATGTCGAACTCCGGCGAGCGCGATTGGCGTTCGACGGTCTCCCAGTTCCGGTCGATGATCCCCGCGAGCCACAGATCCATCTCCCGCTCGATGAACTCGACGTCCTCGACGGGGTCGTACTCGCCGACCTCGACCGGCTCACCGGCCTCGTTTGTGCCACCGGAGGCGTCGACCACGTTGAGAATGACGTCGGCGTTGGTCAACTCGTCGAGGAACCGATTGCCGAGCCCCTTGCCCTCGTGGGCACCGGGAACCAGACCGGCGACGTCGAGGAGTTCGATCGGGACGTAGCGCTTGCCGTCGTGACAGGTGTCGTTCCCACAGCGTTCTTCGAGGTCGAGGCAGGGACACCGCGTCCGGACGTGGCTCACTCCCCGGTTCGGATCGATCGTGGTAAACGGGTAGTTGCCGACGTCGACGTCCGCCATCGTGGCAGCTTTATAAAACGTCGATTTGCCGGCGTTGGGCTTGCCGGCGAGCGCGACCGAAAGCATACGTCGGGTACCGGAGGCTCCCGTATATGACTCCCGATGCCGAGTTAGATTACCGATCCTCGGCGTCGGCGATGATCGTAGCGACATCCTCGTCGTTCCCGTTTCGATTTGCTCGGGCCGTTTTCGTGCCTTTCCACTCGAATTCGCTTTCTTCGATCGGAACGAACGCCGACGAAGACTCGGTCTCGTCGGTCTCCAGTGGGACGAACGCCCGGGAAGTTTCGTCGGTCTCAGCTTGCTCGGTGTCGGACGCCGAAAGCGTCCCGTCGTCGATCGGAACGACTGCTGGCGTCACCTCCGGATCGGCTTCTGTCGTTCCTTTCTCGGCCGATCTTTCACCTGCCGGTTTCTGTGCCGTCCGTTCGGTGTCGCTATCGGCGTTCCTCTTCGGCGGCTTATCAGTACTGCTCTCGACACCTTCGGCGACGGAGTTGTCCTCCAGCGTAATGCCCCCACGGGCTCGGATTGTGCCTTCGACTTCGGCGGCTTCGGAGAGTTCACACCGTTCGCACGAAATGCCGCCGCGGACGTTGGCACCTGACGCGACGATCACGTCTCCACCACGGGTCGTTACGTCGCCGTGAATGACCGTTCCGCTTCCAACCCGGATCGGACCCTTCGCCCGGAGGCTGCCGAACACCTCGGTTTCGGATCCCACCTTGATCTCCGTCGCCCGGATGTTCCCGTGGAGTCGGCACGCGTCGCCGATCGATGCTGGCGTCGAAACGCGCCAGGTGTCGTCTGAGACGCGCGCACCGCGCGGAATCACGACCGGTTCGGCGCTCCGGTCCTCCGAGAGGAACTCGTCGGCCACCTCGGCCGCAGCCTCCTTCTCGCCGACCCGGAGGAGATGGGAGAGGTAGACGAACAGAAAGACGATCGTCGGCATCGGGTTCCGGATAACGATCCAGCCGTTGGCCTCGAAGCCCCGCTCGATCTCGACGTCGTCGCCGATGTCGAGGTCGCCGGAGACGATGAGTTGGCCGGTAATATGGACCCGCTCGCCGAGGTAGGCGTCGTCGCCCACGAGGACGTTGCCGTCGATGTCACACCACATGTCAAGCCGACAGTCGCCGTCGGCTTCGACGTCGCCCTCGACGGTGACGCGCTCGCCGGCGACGACGGTCCCGCCCCGGATGCCTAACTCGACAGTGCTCTGGCCGCCGACGAGCACGTCGCCGTCGGCGACGAGGTCGTGCTCTTTGACCTGCGTGCCGTCGGGGATCGAGAGTTCTTCGAGCGGATCGGTGCCGAACACGGTGTTCCCCTCGTCGTCGTCGTTATTAAATCCCGCTTACGCCGTCTGACGGAGGGCTGACGGAGTGCTCTCGTGGGCCTTATATCGGCTGATCGCCAACATCGTGTATGACTGTTCTCTCGTTTGATCAGGAAGGGGTCGACGTCGTCTACGAGGGTACCGAGTTCCGCATGGAAAAAGAACTCATCGAGGAGGCAACGCAGAAAGAATACCCAGACGTGACCGACCACGAGGTCCTCCAACTGATCGAGGAGGACCCGTCGTTGTCGGGGGAACCGCGACGAATCGTAGAGATCATCGGATAGAACGCCTCCCCCGGTCATCCGAACCGTGGCGGTAGGTATAAACGATAGCCTCCGAATACCCGAATATGGATGCGGCCGATCTCAAAGCCGACTCGTTCGTCGCCGCCGGCGGAACGCTGGCAGCCTACGCGCTTGTCATTATCGGGATGACGATCCTCCTGTTCGGCGTTCCGTATCTGCTGTTTACGTTCTTTTGAGCGCCGCGGATCGTTAGCGATCGCCTGCAAACCCCGACGGCCCAGCTATCCGGTCTGACGCCCGGCCCCTGAAGTGCAGCGCAAGCGTTTATTATCGCGGACGCTCTCTATGTGCGTATGTCAACGACCGACATGCAAACCCACCTCTACTGGGCGACGGGCTGTACGAGCTGTCTCCGCGCCAAGGAGTTCCTCGAACGGAACGATGTCGAGTTCGAATCACACAACATCGCCGAGGACATGTCACTTCTCGACGAGATGGAAACCCAGGGACTGCCACGACAGGTCCCCGTTATAAAGCGTGGTGAGGAGTGGGCCGACGCACAGGACCTCGACGCGGTGGCACGGATCGCCGAAATCGAATACGAAGCCGAGCCGTTGCCGATTGACGAACTCCACCGCCGTCTCGAGATCGTCCTGGAGACGATCGAGGCCTATATCGAACAGCTCCCAGTCGAGAAACTCGATGGGCCGATCGCGAACCGACCGCGGACCGTCGGTCAACTCGTCTTCCACGCGTTCAGCATTCCCGAATCGTTCCTCGAACACGAGGCCGGCACGCCGCTGAAAAAATACAAGCCCGAGCCCGAGTGGGCGAACCGGTCGCCCGAGGCACTCCGGACGTACGGCCAGCACATCCGGGCACGAATCGATGACTGGTACGAACACGAGGCTGACGACGCCGACTGGTCGGGGACGGCAGACGTCTATTATGGATCCCCATCGCTCCACGAGTACTTCGAACGGACGGTCTGGCACACCGGTCAGCACGCCCGACAGCTCGCGTGGATCATCGAGGAGCGATGCGATGCCGAGCCCGACCCGTCGCTCGATCCCGAGCTTTGGGAGGGGCTGCCGATGCCCGAAAAAGTCTGGAACGAGGACGGCGGCGACGGCCGAGCCAGCGACGACCGAATAAACATTCTCGAAGCGACGGGCTCGGACTGACACCCAATCAAAAGAGTCGTACTCCGTCGCTACGCGAACGTCTTTGAGACTTCGGCCTCGCTGTCGTCGGCTTGTTTGATTTTCCGCCAGGCCTGCTCGAAGTCACTCGTCTGGACTTCGAGACGGTCGTCCCGGATCGCGTACATTCCCGCTTCCGTACAGACGGCCTTGATGTCGGCCCCGGAGGCGCCGTCGGCGAGTTCGGCGAGTTCGACGAAGTCGACGTCGTCGTCGATGTTCATGTCCCGCGTGTGAATCTTGAAGATCATCTCGCGGCCCTCGAAGTCCGGCTTGGGGACCTCGATAAGCCGGTCGAAGCGGCCGGGCCGGAGGATGGCTCGATCGAGCATGTCGAAGCGGTTCGTCGCCGCGATGATCGAGATCTGGCCGCGTTCCTCGAAGCCGTCCATCTCGGCGAGCAACTGCATCATCGTCCGCTGGACCTCGGCGTCGCCGGAGGTCTTCGATTCGGTGCGTTTGGCCGCGATCGCGTCGATCTCGTCGATGAAGACGACGGCGGGCTCTTGTTGGCGGGCGAGTTCGAAGAGATCTCGAACCAGTTTCGCGCCCTCACCGATGAACTTGTGGACGAGTTCGGAGCCGGCCATCTTGATGAACGTCGCGTCCGTCTGGTTGGCGACGGCTTTTGCGAGCATCGTCTTGCCCGTCCCCGGCGGGCCGTGAAGCAAAACCCCGGATGGCGGATCGATGCCGACTTCGTCGAACATTTCGGGGCTCTTGATCGGCATCTCGACGGTCTCTCTGACTTCCTCCATCTGCTCGTCGATGCCGCCGATATCCGAGTACGAGACCTCGGGCGATTGATCGACCTGCATCACCCGAGCGCGGACGTCCGTCTCGCTATCGAGCTGTTTGACGATCGATAGCGAGTTGTTGACCGCCACGCGGGAATCGGGCGTAAGGGCTTCGCGCATTTCGTCGGTGACCTCGGTGAGCGCCTCTTGATTGTTCCCGTGCTGTTTGATGATGACGCCCTCGTCCGTGAGCTCTTGGACGGTAGCGACGAAAAGCGGCGACTGTTTGAGCTTCTTGTTCTCGTGGGTCAACCGCTCGAGCTTCTGCTGGTACTTGTTGTTCTCGGCGTTGGCGTCGAGGAGTTTGTCTCGCATTTCCTCGTTTTGCTGTTCGAGGATCTCGAGACGCTCCTCGAGCGCCTCTACCTTCTCCTGCTGTGACGCGTCGTCCTCGTAGGGGAAGTCGACGTCGTCAACAGTATCAGTCATCACACCCCCGTAACGCCCGTATTCATAAGAGGTTTCGGGTCGCTGCACCGTCGTTACGGTCCGAGACCGTCGGCGTTGTTGTCCGCGATCGCCACCCTCAGAGAAATTACTATTGGGTATAATTTAGAACAGTAAGTATTATTGTGTATCATCAAAAAGGAACGGGCACGATGAGCGCAACCGAACTCGAAACCGACCCCGGGACAGTCGGCTGGGACGCCGTCGCCGACCTACCACCGAGCGCGAAACTGGTCGCAAAGGTGCTCGAATACAACGAACGGCTCACTCAGAGCCAACTCGCCGAGGAGACGATGCTGCCGGCACGAACGGTGCGGTACGCACTCACCCGGCTCGAGGACGCCGGAGCCGTCGAGTCACGGTTTTCGTTTACCGACGCCCGAAAGCGGGTCTATACGCTCACGATCGAAGCGGATGCGTAGTTACCCGGCCGAGCAGCTCTTACATCCGCCCCTGCCGGACGCGGAAGGCTGCCGATGACGTTCCTCACGCGTAGGTCTGTTCGAGATGTCGGACGATGTCGTCGCTATCGGCGATGAACTCCTGGCTGGCCTCCGGATCGAACAAGCACGGGACGCCACGCTGGCCCGTCCGGTCGTATAGCTCCTCTCGATCCGTGTGTCTGTCGGGAACGACCGTTTCGTCGTAACCGATCCCGAGCTCTTCGAGTTTGTCCCGCACTTTCTGTGAATACGGGCAGTCCTGTCGATCGTACAGTTCGATAGTCGACATCGTGTTTCGAACGAAGAACGAACGTGATCATCAACGTTCGCCGGTCATGCAGCGCAATTGAATGACTGCCGGAGCTATAATGACCCGGTCCGGAAAGTGCACGACGAACCCAGTATGTCCGACGAAGACAGCCCGACAATCGACTCTCCGTCCCGACACAACACCGTATCGAGATCGAGGAGGAAGGCACCGATCCCGCTGGATCCGGCCGAGTTCAAATCGGCGATTCACGACACAGTGTCCGAGGACGCACAGTTGGCGGAGTCCACTACTGAATCGGCGGCTGTTACGGTCGGACTGCGATACGTCGAGGAGATATTCTCGAATCCGACACCGGATATCGAAACGTTCGTTTCGGACTGCCGGGCGTCCGGCATCGATCAGAACGAACTGACCGATATTCTCGCAGCCGTACAGGGGCTGATAGCCCGATCGACGGATCAGGCCGCCGACCCGGCTATCGATGCGGCTACGGCCCGGCGGCGCGTGGCTAGAGACATCGGCTGGATCGCGTCGGTGTACTCGAAACAGGCTGTACAGACGGGAGCTGTCGGAGACGATGGTCGGTCGGACGAGGCCGACGGTACCGGCGAGGGCGCTCCCCGTCTCGACAGTGTCGTCGAAAGGGTCGGCGAGATCGACAGCAGCATGGAGGAGATCGAGCTGCTCGCGGATCAGCAGGCTGACAACATGAACGACATCAGCCGCGAGATCGGCGATATCAGCTCGGCGGTCGAAGAGGTCGCCGCTTCCGCCGAAAATATCAACGACCGGAGCGACCGGACGGCGTCGCTGACGACGGAGGGCGAACGGATGGCCCACTCGCTCAGCGAGCAGATCGAGACGACGCGTTCGAACGCCGAGCGCGTCGCCGAGGCCATCGACGAACTCAGCACCGAGATCGACGACATCGACGAATTCGCCCGCTCGATCGACGAGATCGCCGACCAGACCAACATGCTGGCGCTGAACGCGTCGATCGAGGCCGCCCGCGTCGACGACGGTGGGGAGGGGTTCGCCGTCGTCGCCAACGAGGTGAAGACGCTCGCCGAGGACTCGAAGGAGAAAGCCGGCGAAATCAACGCCCTCGTCGACTCGATCAAGGAGGCAGTACAGGACGTGACCAGGGACATGGAAGACGTCTGTGGTCAGACCGAAGAGAGCGCCGAGGACGCACAGATGGCGCTGGAGACGTTCGAAGAGATCAACACGCTGACCGGCGAGTTGTCCAGCAGTATCGACGAGATCGCCCTGGGGACCTCCCAACAGTCCGAGAGCACGGAGGCGGTCGCGATGATGATCGACGAGGCGTCGAACAAGGCCGGGATGATCTCCGAGGAGATCTCGGCGATCGCGGCCGCGAACGAGGAGGTCCTCGAGACGATCGAAGCGGTCAGCAAGACGGCCGCGGACGATTCCCGGTAGAGATTTTATATACGGGGCCGAACAGAACGCCCCTGTGACGGGCGACGACGAGCAAACCGACGTAGACGGCGTGAAATCATCGCTGCGCCGACTCGCCGGACCGGACGATCGACAGATCATCGAACGGGCGACTGAAGCCGTCGAGGATCTCGAAGCCGCCGCCGTCTTCATCGACCGGATCGGCCTTGCTGACCTCGAATCAGCCGTCGAGCGGGTGGATGATCCCGAACTCCGAGCGCGCGGCCGACGGGCTCTTGACGCGTTTCGACGGTTCCGGCGAGCCGCCGTCGGTTCGGGCTCCGATGACCACTTTCACTCCGGCCGCGGAACCCCTTTAAGAACCGATCCCGAAGGCTCGAATCAATGACACGGGTGCTTCACACCGCCGATACCCACCTCGGCTACCGGCAGTATCACACGCCGGAGCGACGAGGCGATTTTCTGGCCGCCTTCCGAGGGGTGATCGACGACGCGATCGAGGACGACGTCGACGCCGTGGTCCACGCTGGCGACCTCTTTCACGACCGCCGGCCAGGGCTCGTCGATATCCTGGGCACGCTCGAAGTGCTCGAGGCACTCGCCGAAGCGGGAATCCCGTTTCTCGCGGTCGTGGGCAACCACGAAACCAAGCGCGACGCCCAGTGGCTCGATCTCTTCGAGCGACTGGACGTCGCTGTTCGGCTGGGTAGCGACCCCACTGTCGTCGGGGACACTGCCTTCTATGGCCTCGATTTCGTACCACGGGGGCAACGCGATCGGCTCGAATACGACTTCACGCCCCACGACGCTGACCACGCGGCGCTCGTTTCACACGGCCTTTTCGAACCGCTCGTTCCGGACTACGGCAACGTCGAGTGGGACGCCGAGACGGTACTCGATGAGGCGACAGTCGAATTCGACGCCATGCTGCTCGGTGACGAACACAAACCGACGACACAGCAGGTCGGAGAGACGTGGGTCACTTACTGTGGATCGACCGAGCGGACAAGTGCGAGCGAACGCGAAGAACGGGGCTACAACCTCGTCACGCTCGACGACGATGTCCGGATCGCTCGCCGTGGGCTCGACACTCGACCGTTCGTCTTCGTCGATCTCGAACTGGGCGGTTCCGAGGGAATCGACCGCGTCCGCGACCGACTCAAAGAGCACAATCTCGACGGGGCGGTCGTCCACGTCACGCTCGAGGGCGACGGGGAGTCGGTTTCGCCGGCGCGCATCGAGACGTTCGCGACGGAGGAAGGCGCACTCGTCGCCCGTGTCACCGACCGCCGCGATATCGCCGTCGACGAGTCGACGCCGGAGGTCTCCTTTGCCGACCCCGACGAGGCCGTCAGAGAACGTCTCCGCGAACTCGGATTGAGCGAAGCGGCTCGCGATCTCGACGAGACGATCCGGTCGGGCACCGTCGCTGATTCGAACGTCGCCGACGAGATAGAACGGCGCGTGGAGGACCTGATCGACGATCCCAAGACGTTTGAGGCCGATCCCGACGATAGCTCCGACGACGACTCCCCCACCGCGACCGTGGAGGGGAGCCACGACGGCCAATCCTCGATGGAGGAGTACCTGTGAAGTTCGAACACCTTCGCATTCGGAACTTCAAGTGCTACGCCGACACCGAACTCTCGCTCCGCCCCGGCGTCACCGTCATCCACGGGGTCAACGGCAGCGGAAAGTCCTCGCTGCTGGAAGCGTGTTTCTTCGCGCTGTATGGGGCCGCTGCCATCGACGGTACGCTCGACGAGGTAATCGCGAACGACACGGACGGGATGGCGATCGAACTCGAGTTCACCCACGACGGCGGCGACTACCGCGTCGAGCGGGAAGTGAAACTCCGCGGTGACACGGCCCAGACGACGACCTGCCTGCTCGAAACCCCCGACGGTCAACTCGAAGGTGTCACCGACGTTGAGGCCCACATCGAGGGCATGCTTCGGATGGACGCCGACGCGTTCGTCAACTGCGCGTACGTCCGGCAAGGCGAGGTGAACAAGCTCATCAACGCCTCACCGGGCGAGCGACAGGACATGATCGATGATCTCCTCCAGCTCGGCAAACTCGAGACTTACCGGGACCGAGCGAGCGACGCGCGCGTCGGCGTCAAACGCGTCCGTGATCGCAAACGCGAACTGCTCTCGGATCGGGAAGCGGCGATCGAAGCGAAAGAGGACAAGGATCTCCACGGGACGCTCAACTCACTCGAATCGGAGCTGGCGGAGCTCACGGGCGACATCGAAACGAAAGAGCGCGAGCGGGACGCCGCCAGAGAGACGCTGGATTCGGCCGAAAGCGTCCTCGAAGCTGCCGAAGAGCGTCGCGAGGAGATCGCGACACTCGAGACCGAAATCGAGGAGCTGACCGAAACCATCGCCGACACCGAGCGCGAACGCGAATCGATCGACGAACGGATCGGATCGCTCCGCGAGGAACTCGATGCCCTCGAAGCCGACCTAGAGGACGTGATCGCCGAGACCGAACTCGATCCGGACGCCGACGCCGAAGCCGTATCCGATCGGCTCGCGGAACTCGAAGCCGAAGCCGACGAGATCCGTGAGACGATCGAAGCGAAACGGCGAGAGGCACAGCAACACACGAACGAAGCCGACGCCGAGCGGGAGCGGGCAGAGAGACACCGCGAACAAGCAGACGAAGCGAAAAAAGAGGCCGAAGAGCTCATCGACGAGGCAGATGAGGCGGCCGAGACTCTCGACCCGAAGCACGGACGGCTCGAAGAGATGGACGGACGAATCGAAACCATCCGGGAGACGCTCGAAGCGGCCCCAGTCGAGCCGGAACGTCTTGCGGATCACCGCGAATCGGTTCGCACGGAACTGGCTGACGCCAACGAGCGGCTCGCGGAACTACGGACCGAACTGAAAAACGCCCGCGAATCGGTCACGGAGGCCGAACGACTGCTTGCGGCTGGCAAGTGTCCGGAGTGCGGACAGTCGATCGAGGGATCGCCACACGTCGAAACGATCGACGAGGACCGTGAGCGAATCGAGGAACTCGAGGCAGAGATCGAAGCCCAGCAAGCGACGATCGAGACGCTCGAAACCGATCATGAGCAGGCCGTCGAACTCGTCGAAGCCGCCGCCGAACTGTCACGGCTGACGGAAAACCGCGAGGACGTTCGATCCCTGATCGAACAGCGCGAAGCCGCGATCGAGAACAAACGCGAGCGGGCAGAAACACTTCGTGAGGAAGCAGCGGAACACGAAGACAAAGCGGAGGCGGCTAGAAACGAGGCCGAAGCCGAAGCCGAGGCCGCTGAGGCGGCCAGAGAGGAGATCGGCGAACTGAACCGAAAAAAAGGCCGACTCGACGAGAAGCGCGAACTGGTCGAGCGGGTGAAAGAACACCGCTCGTCGACCGACGAGACCGAACGTGAGATCGAACGGCTCCGTGAACGGCGGGAGAACAAAGCGGAACTGAACGACCAGCGGCGCGAACGGCTCACCGAAAAGCGCGATCGCAAAGCCGAACTCGAAGCCGAATTCGACGAGGCGGCGATCGAAGAGGCCGAAGAGAACAAAGCCCGGGCCGAAAACTACCTCGAGGAGGTCGAACCGTATCTGGAGGCTCGCCGGGAGGAACGCGACGAACTCCAGAGCCGGATCGGTGCGGTCCGGAACGAACTCGACGAACTCGAGGAGCTCAGAACACAGCGGGACGAACTGGAAGCTACCGTCGATCGGTTGCAGTCCCTCTATGACGAGGCCGCCGAACTCCAGTCGACCTATGCCGATCTCCGGGCGGAGCTACGCCAGCGGAACGTCGATCGGCTGGAGGCAATGCTCAACGAGACGTTCGATCTCGTCTACCAGAACGATTCCTACGCCCGGATCGAACTCGACGGCGATTACGAACTGACGGTCTATCAGAAGGACGGGACCGAACTGGCCCCCGATCAGCTCTCCGGCGGCGAACGAGCCCTGTTCAATCTCTCCCTGCGGTGTGCGATCTATCGGCTGCTGTCGGAGGGAATCGAAGGGAGCGCACCCACGCCCCCGCTCATTCTCGACGAGCCGACGGTGTTTCTGGACTCCGGACACGTCTCGAAGCTGGTCGAGTTGATCGAATCGATGACCGATCACGGCGTCGCCCAGATCATCGTCGTCAGTCACGACGAGGAACTCGTCGGCGCGGCCGACGATCTGATCGCTGTTCGAAAGGATCCGACCACGAATCGCTCGTCGGTCGAGCGTTCGGCGACTGCGGGGGCGTTAACGTAGCGCCTCGAGCGCGGTCGTCGCGACGTCGGTCGCCGCGTAGCCGCGCTCGCCGCCGACGTCGGCCGCCTCGACGAGTCCCGCCGCCCGGAGTTCCGTGATCCGCCCGTGGAGATCGGACTCACAGAGGTCGTACCGGTCGAGGATATCACGAACTGAGAGCGGACCGTGATCGTCGAGTTCGACGAGGAGACCGAGAACAGACTCGGAGTGCACGGCGGTGAGCAGGCGACGCTGGGCCTCCGGGACTGCATCCGCCGCGACGACGAGCGGCGATTCGCCCGTCAGCGTCAGTTCTTCGTTCGGGACGTAACGCTCCGTGCCGGTCTCCGGATCCCGAACGAGGCTCGAATCGCTCGACGACTTCACGAGGAGGTACCGATCGCCGTCGTGTTCGGCCGTCCTCATAGCTCATCCGCCTCGGCTGTCCCGGTCTCTCCGTCGCTGTTGGCGTACCTGCCGGTCTTCACACGCCAGTAATACCGACCGGCACTGAGGGCGGCAACGCTTCCGACGAGGAGCGCCGGTATGCCGTTCCCGTAGTCGCCCTGAAAGTGGATGAGCATGAGGCCGACCGCGAGCGCAGCGATCGCAACGTTGAGAAACAGCGCCGATGCCCAAAACGCCCGGAAGAGTTCGTCAGAAATTTCAGCGCTCTTCGCCAGCGTCTCCTCTTGATCCAGCGTCGGATCCGGCGGATCTGGGCCGAGGCTATCGGGGTCGAACTCGTCCGGTTCGTCCGGCCACCGTTCTTCATCCTCTTCGAGCGGGCTCACAGGCGACCGAACGGGGCGTAGGAGGAAAAATTACGCGGCATCCTCGAGGTCGAGTGTCTGATCCGACTGGATCCATGCAAGCGGATTCTCGGCGTCATAAAATACGACGCCGTCTTGGACTTCGTAGGCCTCCGTCGCTCGGACGGCTTCGGACACGGCCGGCTCGGCTCCCTCTCCGGCACCGCCTTCTCCGCCCGTCGTGTCGGATTCGGGCATACAATCGGCTACGAACTGTACTAATAAAGCCGTCAGGACTGTATCGAGCGGTGATAGCGTGCGATCCTGACGACGGTTTGGTTACCGTCGAACACCGGGGTTTTTACCCACGAGCGCCAAGCAGTGAAAACCATGGAGCAGGGAACGCTCGGGGAGTTCGCCGATCCGGGCGACGCCGTCGACGAACGGCCGACCGAGGAGGCCGCCGCCGTCGCCGGCGTCGAGCACACCGACGCCGATATCGTTGACATCTCGGACCGCCGATTTCCCGACGCGACCGGCGATGTCGAGTGCGCAGTTACACAGGTCGATTACACCGTCGAGGGAAGCGGTGACGACGAACATCCGGTCCTGCACGTCTTTGGTCGGACGCCGAACAGCGATGAGAAGGCCGATCCGGTCCACCTTCGGGTCCACGGCTTCCGGCCGTATTTTTATACCCCGATCGCCGATCTGGATCTCGCGACCGACGCCGACGAGCCGCTCGTCGAAAGCGACGTCGTCGATTCACGGCTCGAACACGACCGCCTGACCGGCATCGAGACCTACGGCGATCGCGCCGCAGGCGGGAAACCGACTGCCGATCGCGCTGACGATGAACTCGTCGTCTACGAGTCGATCCGAGGCGAGTCGCTCGTCAAGGTCTTCGGGCAGACGCCCCGCGACGTCGGCCAACTCAGGGATCGCTTCGAGCACTATGAGGCCGATATCCTCTTTCCGAACCGGCTGCTCATCGACAAGGACATCACGAGCGGTGTACGAGTGCCGGAACGACGCCTCGAGGACGGGAGCCTGAAGATCCATCACGCCGAAATCGCACCGGTCGAAGTCGAGGCCGAAAGCCGCGTTCACACCCTCGATATCGAGGTCGACGACCGCCACGGGTTCCCCGAGGACGGCGAGCAGACGATCGTCTGTCTGACCAGCCACGACTCCTACCACGACGAGTACGTCGTTTGGCTGTATGAATCACCCGAAGGGATCCCCGGTCCCGAAGTCATCGAGGGGTACGACCCGATCGGAGACGACGGTGTCGACATCGAAGTGCGGGCCTTCGACGACGAGGCCGAGATGCTCGACGACTACGTGACGTACATCGAGGAGACCGATCCGGATTACCTGACTGGCTGGAACTTCGACGATTTCGACGCGCCGTATCTCATCGACCGCATCGACCGCCTGGCGAGCCGCCACGACGAACTCGACTCGGGTCGACTCTCACGCGTAAACGAGGTGTGGGATTCCGGCTGGGGTGGTCCCAACATCAAGGGTCGGGTCGTGTTCGATCTCCTCTACGCCTACCAGCGGACGCAGTTCTCCGAACTCGACTCCTACCGACTGGACGCCGTCGGCGAGGAGGAACTCGGCGTCGGCAAGGAGCGGTATCCGGGTGACATCGGCGATCTCTGGGAGGACGACCCCGAGCGGCTCATTGAGTACAACCTCCGGGACGTCGAGTTGTGTGTCGAGTTGGATCGCAAACAGGAGATCATCCCGTTTTGGGAGGAGGTCGCCTCCTTCGTCGGCTGTAAGTTGGAGGACGCGACGACACCCGGCGACGCGGTCGATATGTACGTTCTCCACGAGATCCACGGCGAGTTCGCCCTCCCCTCGAAGGGCCAACAGGAAAGCGAGGAGTACGAGGGTGGGGCCGTCTTCGAGCCGATCTCGGGGGTCAAGGAGATGGTAAGTGTACTCGATCTGAAAAGTCTCTACCCCATGTGCATGGTAACTATTAACGCATCACCCGAAACGAAGGTCGACCCCGACGCCTACGACGACGAGACTTACGTCGCGCCCAACGGGACGCACTTCCGGAAAGAACCGGACGGGATGATCCGGGAGATGGTCGACGAACTGCTCGAAGAGCGCGAAGAGAAGAAATCGCTGCGAAACGAGAACGATCCGGGATCGGACGCCTACGAGACCTACGACAGACAGCAGGCGGCCGTCAAGGTTATCATGAACTGTTTCACCCCGGACACGGACGTCCTCACGCCGTCCGGGATCCGAAACATCCGCGACCTCGACATCGGTGACGAGGTCTACTCGCTGGATCCGGAGACGATGAAGATGGAAACCAAACCCGTCGTTGAGACGCACGAATACCCGGACTACCGCGGCGAGCTAGTCGACATCGAGACGAGCAAGATCGACTTCAGCGTGACGCCGAATCACCGGATGCTCGTCCAGAAAAACGACAAAAACGGGATTACTGAGGAAGGATGGGACTTTGTGGAGGCCGGCGAACTAGACGACTACTGCAATTATGAACTGCCGCATGGGTGGTCATTTGATCACGAAGATAGCCTTCCAGAATTCGTCGATACCACCGAAATGCTTGAAGAATACACTGACGTCCAGTATACTGTTGCGGACGGGAGCGGGAAGGTCGCCGCTAAGTACGGAGAGCCAAACATTCGACGTCAGATCCCGGTGAACGATTTTCTCGAACTGTTGGCTTGGTATATATCCGAAGGTACCGTCTATGAAGCAAAGACCGGAAACTACCGAGTGAAAATAGCACAGGAGTCTCCTGAACAACAGTCGGATATAGAGAAACTGATCGACTCGATAGCCGACTACTGGTATGTTAATGAACGGAGTGTGAGCTTTTCGAGTCGTCCAATCGGATCACTATTCGAGGGGTTGTGTGGGCGTGGTAGCGAAAACAAACGAATACCGGAATTCGTATTTAGGGGGTCAAAAAAGCAAAAAGAGCTGTTCCTTGAGGCACTTATCGCAGGGGACGGAGACAGACAGACGAACTCCTGGAGATACAGTACAAAAAGTGAGCACCTCAGAGATGATGTGTTACGGCTATGTACACATCTCGGGCTGACAGCCACATATAACTCCGATAGCACCGACAGCGATATCTGGCGAATTTACTGTACTGAGGATGGCAAGAATTCGTTCAGGATGCACCGTGACGGTTCACACCGTACCGCAGAAAACGGTGTATATTGTGTCACTGTCGAAGACAACAATACTCTCATCGCTGGCCGAAATGGCAAGATGCATAATGTGTCAAATTCTTTATACGGCGTTTTGGGATGGGATCGATTCCGACTGTACGACAAAGAAATGGGCGCTGCAGTGACTGCAACCGGAAGAGAGGTAATCGAGTTCACGGAGCAGGCTGCCGCCGAACTTAATAAAGAAGTTACATACGGAGATACCGACTCGATCATGCTGGAACTCGGCGGCGAGATCTCCAAGGAGGAAGCCATCGGGCAGTCCTTCGAGATCGAGGACCACATCAACGACGCCTACGACGAGTTCGCCGAACAGTTGAACGCCCACACCCACCGCTTCGAGATCGAGTTCGAGAAGCTCTACCGGCGGTTCTTCCAGGCGGGCAAGAAAAAACGGTACGCCGGGAACATCATCTGGAAAGAGGGCAAGGAGGTCGACGACATCGACATCACTGGCTTCGAGTACAAGCGCTCCGATATCGCGCCGATCACGAAGGAGGTCCAAAAGCAGGTTTTGGAAATGATCGTCACCGGCGCGGACAGAGAGGACATCAAAGACTACGTCCACGAGGTCATAGAACGCGTCCAGCGCGGTGACGTGAGCCCCTCGGAGATCGGGATTCCCGGCGGGATCGGCAAGAAACTCGACAACTACGACACGGAGACCGCACAGGTCCGGGGCGCGAAGTACGCGAACCTGCTTCTCGGAACGAACTTCGCAAGCGGCTCGAAGCCCAAGCGCCTCTATCTGAAGAAGGTTCATCCCGAGTTCTTCCGACGTATCGAGGCCGAGCGTGACCTCGATCCGTCCCGGGACCCGCTTTACGGCGAGTTCAAACGCGATCCGGACGTCATCTGCTTCGAGTTCGACGACCAGCTTCCGGACGCCTTCGAAATCGATTACGAGAAGATGCTCGAAAAGACGCTGAAGGGCCCGATCGCCCGGATCCTCGAGGCTCTCGACATCTCTTGGGACGAAGTCAAGAGCGGCCAAGAACAGACCGGCCTCGGAAACTTCGTTTGATCGAGCGGGCGTGTGGAACGGTGTCTTTACCCAAGCGAAAATAATTTTTTGTTTTCTAAAGGCAAACAACGTCGAACCCGAAACCATTATGGGTATCACAGTACGATACTAGGACAGACGAGTTATGGCTACGTTAGAAATCAGCAATCTGCACGCGTCAGTCGCCGAAGACGGCGGCGAAACGATTCTTCGTGGTGTCGATCTCGAAGTCAAATCCGGCGAGATCCACGCCCTGATGGGTCCGAACGGCTCCGGCAAATCGACGACAGCGAAGATCATCGCCGGCCATCCCGCTTACGAGGTGACTGAGGGTGACGTACTCCTCCACATCGAAGAAGACGAGTTCGAGGGCGTCGATGTCGACGACGATCAACTCACCTGGGACCTCCTGGATCTCGAACCCAACGAGCGCGCCGCGCTCGGCATCTTCCTCGGATTCCAGTACCCCGCCGAGATCGAGGGCGTCACGATGGTCAACTTCCTTCGAACGGCGCTCAACGCCAAACTCGAGGAACGTGAAGAGCTCTTCGAGGGCGAGGAGGAAGCCGAAGACGAGGCGGAAGACGACGCGGGCTACGACACTTCCCCGATGGAGGGTAACGTTGAGGAAGGCGACGTCGGCGTCGCCGAGTTCCAGGAAATCCTCCAGGAAAAGATGGAGCTACTCGACATGGACGAGTCGTTCGCCCAGCGGTATCTCAATGCCGGCTTCTCCGGCGGCGAAAAGAAACAAAACGAGGTCCTGCAGGCGGCTATTCTCGAGCCCTCGATCGCCGTGCTCGACGAGATCGACTCCGGGCTCGACATCGACCGGCTACAGGACGTCTCGGACGGAATCAACGCCCTGCGCGACGAGCAAGGCACTGGCATCCTCCAGATTACTCACTACCAGCGCATTCTCGACTACGTCGAACCCGATCACGTCCACGTAATGATCGACGGCGAAATCGCCAAAAGCGGCGGCGCAGAGCTCGCCAAGAAGCTCGAAGACAAGGGCTACGACTGGGTTCGCGAGGAAGTCTACGAGGCGGCGTAACTATTAACGGTTACGCACAACCCTATAACAATCCAAACGTAATTACAAAACATGAGTTCCGAAGAACATCTACAAGAGACCGACACCGAAGCCCGGTTCGAATTCAAAAAAGAGGAATCCTCCGCCTTCGAGGCCGAAAAAGGACTAACCGAGGAAACAATCCGCGTCATCTCCGAAGACAAAAACGAGCCCGAATGGATGCTCGAACGGCGCCTCCGCGCCCTCGAACAGTTCCAGGAAATGCCTATGCCGACCGACTGG
>Ga0102939_1000013_pt1 | contig 60187 bp, 59 predicted proteins | sample SalPon2_B_H2O_MG_FD_78214 | JGI IMG/M metagenome (GOLD analysis project Ga0102939, IMG submission 78214) | Salt pond water microbial communities from South San Francisco under conditions of wetland restoration - Salt Pond MetaG R2_B_H2O_MG | ecosystem: Environmental > Aquatic > Non-marine Saline... | reverse complement strand
TCCACCGCTGGCAGGGCCCCGATCAGCGCCTGCAGGCGATCCACCAGCCCGTAGCCCGCCTCGAGGCGGACGCCGAGGAAGTGATGCAGCTGACTGACCGCAATCACCACGGCCGCCCCGGCGGTAAAGCCCACCACCACGGTGTGCGGGATGAAGTTGACGAGGGTGCCCACCCGCGCCGCGCCCAGCAGCAGCTGGATGACACCCACCATGAAGGTCAGCGTCAGCACGTAGGACACAAACGCGGGATGCTCCGGCGGAACAATACCGCTGACAACGCTGAAAACCACAATGGAGATCGCCGCCGTGGGCCCCGAGACCAGATGCCGGGACGAGCCGAACAGCCCGGCGATCACCGGCGGAATGATTGCCGTATAGAGCCCGTACTGAGCGGGCAGACCGGCGATCAGCGCATAGGCGACCCCCTGGGGCAGCACGATGATTGCGCCGGTCAGCCCGGCCCGCAGGTCGGCGAGCATCTGTTGCCGGCCCAGCGCCGGTCTTAAACTGAGAAAAGGCAGCAGACGCTTCAAACGCTCAGACACAGCGTCTCCCAATGACGGATCATCGATGCGTCGGGGCGCACCCCGAGACCCGGCCCCGGCGGCAGGGTCAGCGCCCCGTCGGCAATGGCCGGGGCGGGTGTCAGCAATTCCTCGCGCAGGGGATTGGGATTGCAGTCCACCTCCAGTCGCCCGTCCCCGCCGACGGCCGCGAGCGCCTGCGCGGAGGCGATCAATCCGATCCCGCCGCCCAGATAGTGCGGACAGTAACGCCGCCCCGCCCGCAGCACTCGCCGGGCGATGGGCAGACACCCGGTGAACCCACCCCACTTCGCCAGGTCCGGCTGGACAACCGCCAGCCAGCCGGCATCGATCGCGGTGTCGAATGCCGCCGTCGAGGCCAGGTTCTCGCCGCCCGCCAGCGGGATCGTTGAGGCCGCGGCCAGCGTTTGCCACTGCGATGTGGGTGTGTCCGCCGGCATCGGCTCCTCCAGCCATTCCAGTCCACTGTCGTGCAGGTCGGTAACCATGGACCGAGCCTGGTCAATCGACCAGGCCTGATTGGCATCGGCCATCAGACGTTCGTGCCCGGCACGCTCGGCAACCAGCGCCGCAATCGTGCGGCGATCGGCGACAGGATCGAACCCGATTTTGACCTTGAACGCATCAAACCCCGATGCCCTCGCCCGCCGCACGGTGTCCACCGCGCCACGGGGATTGATACCGCTGGCGTAGACCGGCACTCGGGGGGGAACCGGCCCATCGGCCAGGAGATTGGCAAGCGGGCGATCCTGGCGCCGGGCCATCAGATCCCAGAGTGCGATGTCAAAGCCTGCCCGGATCTGATCAAGCGCTCCAACTCACGGGTTTGCAGGGCCAGCACCCGGAGGGTGCGGGCCAGAGACCGCTGGGCGGCGGAGGGATCCGCGAACGACTGGCCCACCAGAGGCGGGGCCACCGCTTCGGCGGCCAGCCGGGCCCGGTGCTCGGCGCCGCACACCGGGTAGTTGCACCAGATCTCGCCCCAGCCCCAAGTGCCCTCGGCATCCCCGATCGCCACCAGCACGCAGGGCCGATCGACCATGACCCCGAACGAGGTGCGAACCGGCTCGGCGATGGGAGCCCGCAGGACATGCAGCGAGACCCGCTCGATACGCCCGGTGCTTGGCGCGGAATCATTCATCCGCTGTGGCCCAGGGACTGCAGATAGGCCGAATGCTCGGTGGTGTAGAAATTGACCGCCGATGGGCCCACCGAATAGGCGCCGACGCCGGAGTGCCGGATCCCGCCAAACGGCATGTGGTCGTCGGGAATCGTGCCGTGATTGACGTGCAGCATGCCGTTCTGGCTTTCGTCGAGAAAGCGCTGGATCAGCGCCGAGTCGTTGGAGAAAAGCGACGAGGTAAGGCCATAGTCGACATCATTGAGCAGCCGCATGGCGGTGTCAAAATTGGCGTAGCGCATCACGCTGAGCACCGGCCCGAAGACTTCCTCGCGGGCCACCTCCATTGAGGGGGCGACGTCGCGCAGAATCGTTGTCGGATAGAAAAACCCGTCAGGCGCCTCGCTGGCCGTCATCGGCGCGCCGCCGGTCACCAGCACCGCGCCGGCCGCCACCGCCCGATCAACAAAGCCGCTCACCCGCTCGAGCTGCGCGCGATTGATGAGCGGGCCCAGCGTGGTTGACGGCTCGATGCCGGCGCCCATGACCTGGGCCTGCGCGCGGGCCCGGAGCCCGTCGATCACCGCGTCGTGAAGCCCGTCGGCCACAATCACGCGACTGATGGCGGTGCATCGTTGTCCGGCGCACTGGCAGGCCGCGCCAAAGACCTGATCAAGACAGCGTTCAAGATCATTGGTGTCGTTGATGATCACGGCGTTCTTGCCACCCAGCTCCAGCGATAACTCGGCAAGATTTCGGGCCGCGGCCGAATAGATCCTCCGGCCGGTTGCCACCGAGCCGGTGAAGGTCACGCCGTCCACGGCGGGATCACCGACAAGCTCCCCGCCCACTTGCCCGCCGCCCTGGACAACCTGCAACACGCCGGCGGGCAAAAGCCCCTCGGCCGCCTGCGCGATCAGGCATGCCGGCGCCGGCGTCAACTCGGAGGGCTTCAGCACAATGGCATTGCCGTGGGCAAGCGCGGGCGCGATCTTTCGCATCGGTGTGAGGATGGGAAAGTTCCACGGGGTAATGGCCGCGATGATGCCCCGCGGGCGGCGCAGAATCAGGTTGCGGCAATCCGGCTTCTGCGCCGGCATCACGGCACTGTGCGCGCGCACCGCCTCGCCGGCCATGAACTGCGCCTCGCGCAACGCCTTACCGGTCTCGCCGCGGGATTCGGCAATGGGCTTGCCTTGCTCGAGGGTCACGGCGCGCGCAATTGCCTCGGTGCGTGCCTCAATGGCCTCAAGCAGCAAGTTCACGCGCCGACCCCGCTCGGCCGACGGCAACCCGGCCCACTCGGCCTGACCGCGTCCTGCACTGTCAAAGGCCTCGGCGAGCAGTTCGGGCGAGGTGGCCGAATAGCGCCCAATGGCCGTTTGCGGGGCACTGGGGTCGAAGGTCTCGAAGCCCTCGCCGTCACCCATCTGCCACTCGCCGTTGATGAATGATCCAAAGCTATACATCACGGGTCTCCTGTGATTTTCAAATAAGCGGTTGAAAGCGCTAACATCGCGCCCGAGAGAAAAAGACTGTCAGGGAAGCGCCGCGCCATGGATCAACACTCGCCCGTTCGCATGGAGGATGTCGCACAGGTGGCCGGCGTCTCCGCGATCACTGTCTCGCGGGTCATTCACCAGCCCGACAAGGTCGCCGATGCCACCCGCGAGCGCGTCCTCGAGGCAATCAGCACCACGGGCTACGTACCCAACCGGATTGCCGGAAGCCTCGCCTCGAGCCAGACCCGCATCATCGGTGCGCTCGTCCCCACCGTCACCAACTCGATCTTCGCCGACACCATCGACGGCCTGAGCGATGCGCTGAGCGCCCGCGGCTATCAATTGCTGCTGGGGGCGACGGGCTATTCGCTGGCCGAAGAAACCCGGCTGATCAACGCGATTCTGGCGCAGCGTCCCGCCGGCATCGTTGTCACCGGGCTGCAGCACGAGGCGGCGGCGGAGACGCTGCTGCGGGCCGCCGGTATCCCGGTGGTGGAAACCTGGAACGTGGACGGTCAGCCGATCGACATGACGGTGGGTTTTTCCAATTTCGATGCCTGCCACGCCATGGTGGAGCGACTCGCCGCCCGGGGCGCCCGCTGCATCGGCTATGTCGGTGCCCCGACGGTGGCCAATGATCGGGCCGCACAGCGGCTCGCCGGCTATCGCGCGGCGGTGGCGGCGCTGGGCTGCGAGTGCTCGGATACGCTGATCTACGAAGGCAAGTTCTCGTTCGCCGCCGGCGCGGAACGGCTTCGTGACCTGCTGGTGAATCGCCCGGATGTCGAGGCGATCTTCTTTGGCAACGACATCCTCGCCCTGGGTGCGCTTTTCGAGTGTCAGCGCCAGGGGATCCGTGTCCCGCACGATCTGGCGATCGCCGGTTTTGACGACGTTGAACTGGCCGCGAGTGTGGCCCCGGCACTGACCACCGTGCGGATCCACCGCTACGAAATCGGCCGACAGGCGGCGCACCGGATCATCGAGCGACTGAACGGCGATCCTCCGCCGCCGGCCCGGACCGATCTGGGCTTTGAGATCATTGAGCGCGACACCACACCCGCCGGCGGCATCGAGTGAGCTCCCCGGCCGGGCGGCATGCGGACCGGACGCGCCCGGCTCAATCATGGCCGATCGTCGTCCGGCGCAAGGCCTCATACAGCGCGGTCCAGTCCTCGGCGCCACGCCCGTGACGACGCGCCAGCCCGTAGGTCTGATACGCGGCGGCGCCCAGCCAGGCCGGTGCATCAAGCTCGCCGGCCATGGATAGGGCCAGGCCCATGTCCTTGTGCGCCAGATCGACCATGAACCCGGGCGTCAGATCACCCTTGAGGACCTTCGCCGGATAAGTCGTCGCCATGTGACCCTGCCCAGCGACGGTACCCAGCATCACCTCACGCGCCTGCTCCGGATCGAGTCCGGCCGTCTCGGCCATTACCAGCGCTTCGGCGGTCAGTGCGTTGAGGGCAATGGACATGTAATTGTTGACGAGCTTCATCTTCTGGCCGGCACCGATGGGGCCGCAGTGGACAATCGTGTCGCCCAGTGGCTCGAGAAAGGCCCGTGCCCGCTCGACATCGCCGGCCTCGCCGCCGGTCATGATCAGCAGTTTGCCGTCGACGGCATGCTGCGACGACCGCCCGACCGGGGCATCTACCACCGCCACGCCGGCGGCCTGAAGGCGTTGGGCGAACCGCAGTGAATGGCTTGGCAGAATCGTGCTCATGTCGATGTAGAGCCCGCCCTCCTTCACCGCGCCGGCGGCGCCCTGCTCACCGAACAGCGCGGTCTCCACATGCTCGCCCTGTGGCAGCATGGTGATGACGCAATCGGCGCCCGAGGCGGCTGCCGCCGGGCTCGCGGCGAGCGTTGCGCCCGCTTTTTCGAGCGCCTCCGCCGCCTGTGCATCCAGATCGAAAACGCGGACCGGGTAGCCGGCCCGCAACAGATTGCGGGCCATCGGACCACCCATGGTCCCGATACCAATAAAACCGACGCTCGCGGCCATTGCTGTCTCCTTGAACAAGCGCAGGATGGGGACCGCCACCCCTGCCAACGAGGGGTGGCGGCGCGCGATCAACTCACGATGTTGATGTAGTGCTGGGGATGGAAGTAATCGCTGGCTCGCCGGGGGTTGGTGATACCGCCCTGCTCGACGAAAAAGTCCGTCACCTGATCGAGCCATTCGTTGACCGTGCCGTTCTCATAGCGCGTCAGCCACTGATCGCGGGAGAACACCCGTTGCGCCTGATACTGGGCCTGGAGCTGATCGAGGCTGACATTGGGATAGTAGTTCGACTGCAGGATCCCCAGTGCCTCGTCGGGATTATTGACCAGCATTTCGTTGGCCGGCAGCCAGCCGCGGATGATCTTGTCGATCACCGCTGGATTCTGCTGGTAGAAATCGCCGCGGGCGGCCCAGCCTCCCACGATGGCGGCCTCGGGATAGTAGGCTGAGGCGTCGACGAGCATTGTTGCCGACGGCCGCTGCTGGGCCACCTGAACGTTGAAGGGCACCCACAGCGCGACCGCCGGCACCGCGCCGGAGATGAACGAAGTCACCGCATCGCTCATGCGCTGATTGACCAGCTCGACATCGCGATCAGGATCAAGCCCCGCCTCGACCAGTGCGCGGTGCAGGAACACATGCGCCGTCGTCCCGGTAGTGGTGGAGATCTGCTTGCCCTTGAGATCGGCGATTTCGTTGATCCCGGACTCGGGATCGGCCCAAAGCTGGGCCGTGCCCTCCTCGACGTTGTTGATCAGAAAGGCCTCGCCCTGACCGCGTGCCGGGAAGTTGGAAATCACGGCACCCGTGGCAAGCACATCCAGACTGCCGCCGACCAGTGCCTGGAAAAGCTCCAGTCCGGTGGTGAACTGGATGTACTCCATATTGAGTCCCTGATCCGCCCAGCTCCCCATGTGGTCGGCCAACCAGATATGGCCGTCGACGGCGAGGGTATGCAGGTAGCCGACCCGAACGGTCTGCTCGCTCTGGGCGAACAGGCTCGGGACGCCGCCCATGGCATACAGGCCGGCTCCCGCGCCGACGCCCTTCATGAAGTTTCTGCGACTGCTTGAATAGCTCATCTCTCTACTCCTCTTGCGGTAATGAGGCGTTTGCTACGCCTGTCCTGTTGTCTGCTGGTGACGCGCCTGACTCTCCTGCGCCGCGTATTCGCGCATCACATGTTCACGGACTTCGCTGCGCAGATCGGCGAAGGCGGCGGAGTCGCGCAGTTCGGCGGTTCGCGGAAACCCGAACGGCACCTCGATGACCCGACGGATGCGTGACGGACGGGCGCTGATCACCAGGATCCGCGAGGACAGATACAGCGCCTCTTCCACGGAATGGGTAATGAGCATGACGGTCTTGCGCACCTCGCCCATCACGCTCAGCAGCAGGTCCTGCATCGCCGTGCGGGTCTGGGCATCCAGCGCGCCAAAGGGCTCATCCATCAAAAGGAATTCGGGATTGACCGCGTAGGAGCGGGCCAGCGCCAATCTCTGGCGCATCCCGCCGGACAGTGTCTTGGGGTAGGCGCGGCGAAATTCGCTCAGCCCCATGAGTTCAATGAAATGATCGACAATGCGGCGGCGCTCCGCGTCGCTCACGCGGTTGGCCCGCAGCCGCAGCCCGAAGGCGATGTTGTCCTCCACGCTCAGCCACGGGAATACACCATAGTCCTGGAACATCATCCCGCGCTCCGAGCCCGGTCCATCGATCGGCGCGCCATCGAGCTCAACCGTGCCGGTGGTCGGCTGCGTAAAACCGGCCACCATGTTGAGCATCGTGGTTTTACCACAGCCCGACGGACCGACCAGCGAGACGAATTCGCCATCGGCAACGCCAAAGGAGACATCCTCGGCGACCTGAATGGAGCCGTCATCGGTATCGAAAACCTTGCTCACATTCTCGAAACGGATTCTTTCGTTGCGCTGAGTCATTGCCATTCCCTCAGTCATTGCGTTCCTGCCAGACGAGCGCGCGGCGGGTCAGACGTCGCAGCGCGACGTCCATCGCCAGCGCGATGAATCCGATGCAGATAATGCCCATGTAAATGGTGTCGAGCTGGAAGTAGGCGGAGGCGTCCTGGATGACGGCGCCAAGGCCCTGCTGAGCGGCCACCAGCTCGGCGGCGACCAGCGTTGCCCACGCAACGCCCAGGGCCACGCGCAGCGCCGTGAGTGCATGCGGGATTGCCAGGGGAATGATCACCTTGCGGAAGATTTCCGCGTCGCTCGCCCCCAACGTCTGGGCAACCCGGATGTAGAGCGGCGAAATCTGGCTGATGCCCTCGTACATGACAATGACGCTGGCGAAAAACGCCGCATAGAACAGGATGATCACCTTGGCGGATTCGCCGATCCCGAAGTACACGATCACCAGCGGAATCAGGGCGATGGGCGGGAGAGCACGAAAGAAGTTGATCAACGGGTCCATGAACGATCTCAGCCCCTTGTACCAACCGAGCAGAAAGCCCACCGGGACGGCGCATGCGGTCCCCAGGACGACGCCCAGAAAGACCCGCTGCGTGGACATGTACATATCCAGAGCCAATTGCCCGCCGATCAGCATCTCCCAGAGCCGCGAGGCGACCTGCACAGGGCTCGGGATCAGCGATGCCTCGAAAAAGCCCGAATAGCGCACGCCGTACCAGAGCGCCAGAATCAATGCCCAGGGCCCCAGAAAATGGGCGATGCGCCGGACGATCGCGCCAGATCGGCCAAGGGGCCAAGACGACGGGCGGGGCGTGGACGATTCAGCGCCCATGGGATCTCCTCCTGTTGTGTTCCGTGCTTTTCGCACTGGTTATTCATCGCGGTGTTAGCGCTAACAATCTAGAGCACCAACGATCCGGCTCAATCCTTTCAGCAGGAGGCCGGCATGCCGCATATCAGGTCCTGCGACCTGATGTTAGCGCAAACATGGCAGCCCTCACCGAGGCGTGTCAACACACCGACAACCGATCCGCGTTATGCTGATTGCCCCTTTCCGCGGAGATCCCATTGTGCGTTGGCCGCTCCGATCACTCGTCGGACGCCTCATCACCCTTGGGCTGATTGCCCTGAGCCCCGCTGCCGCGGGCGACCCGGCCCTCGGGGTGGCGAAGACGCCGACCTGCGGTTGCTGCGCGGCCTGGGTGGAGCATCTCGAGAACAACGCCTTCGAGGTCACGGCCCACAACGTCAGCCATCGCCCGTTGAACGCCATCAAAAATAATCTGGACATCACGCCCGATCAGGCCTCCTGTCACACCGCCGTGGTGGATGGCTACTTCATCGAAGGGCATGGCAATAGGCGCGCGCCAGGACGCTGACGCCACGCTGTTGATCAACAAGGAGGGGGATGCCCGCGTCTTCCGCAAGCACCCGGCGACGGATCCGTCACGCTGAGGGAACCAACCGCCATCGCTCAAGGCCTGACGGGGCGATCATTCCAGTCATCAGCAAGGGGCACGACATGACGCCAGCGAAAGCCTACGGCGCCCGTTCGGAACAATCCGGACTGGCACCCATTGATATTGAACGCCGTGATCTGCGACCGGACGATATCGCGATCCGGATCGACTACTGCGGCGTCTGCCACACGGACATCCATTTCGCCCAGAACGACTGGGGGATGACGCAGTACCCGCTGGTGCCGGGCCACGAAATCGTCGGACGGGTCACCGCGCTTGGTGATGAGGTGCGCGGTTTCAGCGTGGGTGATGTGGTGGGCGTCGGCTGCATGGTGGATGCCTGCCGCGAGTGCGATCCCTGCCAGCAGGGGCTCGAGCAGTATTGCCTGGAAGGCCCCACGCTGACCTATAACGGTCAGGATCGCCACGATGGCTCCGTGACGTTCGGCGGTTACTCGGAATCGGTGGTGGTCAGCGACCGCTTCGTGGTTCGTATCCCCGAGGAGCTCGATCCCGCGGCGGCGGCCCCGCTGCTCTGCGCGGGGATCACCACGTACTCTCCGCTCCGTCACTATGGTGTCCAGGCGGGGCATAAGGTCGGCGTCATCGGCATGGGCGGCCTCGGTCATATGGGGATCAAATTCGCACGCGCCATCGGCGCCGAGGTGACCGTTTTCACGCGCAGTGAATCAAAGGTGGCCGAAGCACAGGCCCAGGGCGCCCATCACGTGATCGTCTCGTCGGACGAGGCGCAGATGCAGGCTGCGGCGGGTTACTTCGACTTCATGCTCGATACCGTGCCAGTCCAGCATGACCTCAATCCCTATCTATCGCTACTACGTTATGACGGCACGCATATCCTGGTGGGCCTGGTTGAGCCGATCGAACCGACTCTGCATGCCGGCAACCTGGTCTTCGGCCGCCGCGTACTGGCGGGGTCCCTCATCGGCGGGATGCCCGAAACACAGGAAGTCCTTGATTTCTGTGCCGACAACGACATCACCTGCGATGTCGAGATGCTCGATATCCATGACATCAACGCCGCCTACGAGCGGGTCAAGCAGGGCGATGTGAAATACCGCTTCGTGATCGATATGGCCACCCTGCGGAACCCATCCGAATAGCCAGACCGGCGTCGGGGCACGCCCCCGATGCCGACCTGCCTGAGGCCAGTATGAGCGCTAGAACATGCCCTCAAGGTTGGCGCGGGCCTCGTCGCTGACCCAGCTCGACCACTCCGCCTGATTGTTCTGGAGGTAATGCACGGCTGCCTCATCGAGCGTCGCGTCATTCTCGGCATGCCAGGCGAGGAGCTGATTCATGGCCTCGTTACTGAAGGTCATGTTCTGCATGAGCTCATGGACGCCCGGTTCGCGCTCGGCGAGATCGGTTGTGACGACGTTGAACACCGGCGCCGCCGGGAAGGCGCTCTTGCCGACCTGGTTGCACTCGGGGTCGATGTTGCACTCGTAGACCGACTGATTCACCGGACCCATATCAACACTGACGAGGTCATACTGACCGAGCGGCGCGGTGGGCCCCCAGTAATAGCCGAAATAGGGCTCATCGTTCTCCATCGCCGAGACCAGCGCTGCCTTCAGCGTCTCCCCGGAGCCATGATTGAACACCTCGATGCCATGGCCCTCGAAGTCGAAGGCTTCAATGAGGGAGTCATTATTGATTCGGCAGCCCCAGCCGTCCGGGCAGTTGTGAAACCGGCCACCGACGAGCTCCGGATTGTTGAGCACCCCTTCAATCGTCGCCAGTTCCGGATGTTCCTCAACGAGATCGGCCGGCACGAGCCAGTGCTCGGTCCCGCCCTTGCTGAACGCGTCAGCGGCTTTCACAACCTTCCCCTGGTCGGCCAGGTCGTAATAGGCCGGTGCGCCGTTCGGCCAGAACTCGGGGACGACATCCGGTTCGTTATTCTCGGCCAGTGATGTGATGGCGGTCGTCGTGGCCGATGGGACAACGGTCACGTCGCATCCATAGCCCTGGGTCAACAGAAACTCCGTGATCCCCGTGATGATGCCACCCGAGGTCCAGTTCATCTCGCCAACCGATACCTCACCGCACTCCGCGCTTGCGGCCATCGGGGCCAGCGCGCCGGTCAGTGCCAGTGCATACAGTGAACCTTTGTTCATACTTTTGCTCCTTATTCCTTGCGTTCGACCGCACCGTTCCAGCGTTCAGTACTCGGGCTGGGCCTTCAGGGCAAGGGACGGTGTCATCGCGGTCCAACGGGAGGAAAGTTGCCAGTCAAGGCATCCAGCCCTGTTTAACTCTAGACCAATATTTTTGATCCGTACAACTCACCCCGGCCGATACCGCCCGATTCCCATCGCGTCGTCCGGCCGCTACAGTCCGGGGATGACGCTTGAAGCCATGCATTGCCCCCGTGACGTGATATCGGCCGACAAGGCCGATCCAGCGCACTCCTTGACACACCGCGTGTACCAATGGATCTACTGATCGTCATCGCCGCCGCCCTCGGTGGCGGCGTCATTAACGCCCTTGCGGGCGGCGGCAGCTTTCTCACCCTGCCGGCGCTGGTCTTTACCGGGATGCCACCCGTAATGGCAAACGCGACCGGCACGACGACGCTTCTGCCGGGCTACATCGCCAGTGTCTGGGGATGCCGCGACCTGATCCGCGCCCCGCGCGGCATGACACTGGTGGCGGTGATCCTGCTGGGGGTTCTGGGAGGCAGCGCGGGCGCGGGCCTGCTTTTGCTCACGTCCAACGAAGCGTTCCGCGCCATCGTCCCATGGCTGCTCTTACTGGCTACCGGCCTGTTTGCACTGGGGCCACGCGTGCATCGCGCACTGACCGGTCACCTTGCCCGCGGCGCGGGGTTGCCGGGTCGTCTGGGCGTGCTGGCCGTCAGCATTTACGGCGGCTATTTTGCCGGTGGCATGGGGATCGTGATGCTGGCCGCTTTCCGCCTGCTTGGAGTGGATGATCTGAATGTGGCCAATGCGCTCAAGAACCTGCTCTCGGCGGTTCTGACCACAATCGCCGTGAGCGTCTACGCGCTGGGTGGCGCCATTGGCTGGAGCCACGTCGCGCCAATGGCCATCGCCGCGGGCATCGGCGGAATCGCCGGCGCAAGGATCGGACGCCGGCTGCCGCCGGCCATCCTGCGCGCCGGGATTGTCATGATTGGCGCCATCACGACGGCGCTCTTTTTTATGGACTGATCACCGACCCGCGGCCATGGCTGTAACGGAGGCGGCCTCAGCCGGGACCTGGCGCTCCAGATAACGCGCGCAACACACCCGCAGCAGCGAAGCGAGGTTTCTCACCTCGCCCTGACGCTCGAGCACCTCGTCATGAATCTCGGTGATGAACTGCGGCACACTCAGGCCCTGTTCGGCGCTGAGCGTCTCGAGGATCGACCAGAACTCGTTTTCAAGCCGAAGGCTGGTGACAAAACCACTGAGCCGCACGGATCGGGTACTGGAGTCGTACCGCTCCCGCGGCGTCGACGCGTAAACCTCGCACATCGCTCTCTCCTCATGATTGATCCGGTTTTTTTGTTTTGTAGTACCACGCTACTACCCGTTGAGCAAACGCGCAGCACACAATTAAACCAGGCGCTCGACAAAAAGCGCCAATGCCCGTGCATACGGCTTATACCGGAGGAGAGCCCCATCATGTTGGAGCAGTCAATGAATCGCCGCCGCTTTCTCAAGGCGAGCGGCTCGACGCTGACGGGCACGCTGGCGATGACCAGCATGCCCATTGCCATTCTTGCCCCGTCCCGGGCCTGGGCGCTCGAGCTACAGCAGCTTGACGCCCATCAGGGCGAGGTTCTACTCACGCTGACCCGGCATATCTTCCCCCATCCGACGCTTGAGGACGCGGTCTACGCCCTTGTCGTCAAGGATCTTGACGCCGCGGCTTCGGATCCCGACGTCGCGGAGACGATGCGCTCGGGCATCGCCGCACTGGATAACCGTGCCGGCGGCGACTGGCTGGCGCTCGATGAGGAACAGCAGGCCATGCACGTCCGCGCTATTGCCGGATCCGACCTGTTCAAAAAGGTCCAATCCACCGCGGTTGTATCGCTCTATAACAACGAAATGGCGTTCCGCCACTTCGGCTACGGCGGCGAACGAGGTGATGCGGGCTATCTGTCGCGCGGCTTCAACGACCTGACATGGCTGCCCGACCTGCCGGCGAGCGCAAGTGGACCCGTCCCCGGGACGAACGGCTGAGGAGATTGAACGATGGATAACTACGATAACCAGACAACCTTTGCCCGCGATGATGACAGCGTTGTGGTGATCATCGGATCCGGTGCCGGCGGCGGCACACTGGCCAACGAACTGGCCCAGAAAGGCATTGATGCCGTCGTACTCGAGGCCGGCAAACTGCACACCCGTGGTGAATTCATCGCCGATGAGTGGGCCTCGTTCGGCCAACTGGCCTGGCTGGACAACCGCACCACCAGCGGGACGTGGCGGGTCGCAAGGGACTTCCCCAACCTCCCCTCCTGGATCGCCAAGGCGGTTGGCGGTAGCACCGTGCACTGGGCGGGCGCGAGCCTGCGCTTTCAGCCCCACGAATTCCGTGCCGCGAGCGAGTATGGGGACATCCCCGGCGCCAACCTGCTGGACTGGCCCATCGACTATGACGATCTCGCGCCCTACTACGACCGCGCCGAGGACAAAATGGGCGTCACCCGCACGAACGGCATTCCGGGCCTTCCCGGCAATAACAACTTCAAGGTGATGCACGCCGGGGCCACTGCCATCGGCTACAAGAATTGTCATACCGGCAATATGGCCATCAATAGCGTCCCGCGGGATGGCCGGGCCAGCTGCGTTCAGCGCGGTTTCTGTTTTCAGGGCTGCACCACCGGGGCGAAGTGGTCGACCCTGTATACCGAGATTCCGCGGGCGCTCGCCACGGGCCACGTCGAGCTGCGGCCCGAATCCCAAGTGGCCTCCATCGAGCACGACGAGCAGGGGCGCGTCCATGCCGTGGTGTACTTCGATGCCGACGGCCGCGAGCAGCGCCAGCGGGCCCGGGCGGTGGCCGTGGCGGGTAATTCCATCGAAACCCCGCGCATGCTGCTCAACTCGGCGACCAGCCGGTTCCCGGACGGACTCGCGAACTCCTCCGGACAGGTGGGCCGCAATTACATGCGCCACATGACCGGTTCGGTCTATGCAAGCTTTGACGAGCCGGTGCACATGTACCGCGGCACGACCATGGCCGGCATTGTCCAGGACGAGGCCCACCATGACCCGTCCCGCGGATTTGCCGGGGGCTACGAGATCGAGACGGTGTCACTCGGCCTGCCGTTCATGGCGGCGTTCTTCGACCCGGGCGCCTGGGGCCGCGATTTTACCGAAGCGATGGATCAGTACGCCCACATGGCGGGGATGTGGCTGGTTGGCGAGGATATGCCGCAGCAGCGTAACCGCGTCACGCTCAATACCGACGTCAAGGACGCCTACGGACTGCCAGTCCCCAACGTGCACTACGACGATCACCCCAACGATGTCGCCATGCGTCAGCACGCTTTCCAGCAGGGAACCGCGATCTACGAGGCGGCGGGCGCCAACAAGGCCTATCGCACCCCGCCCTACCCCTCCACTCACAACCTCGGCACCTGCCGCATGAGCACCCGTGCGCGCGATGGGGTGTGCAATGGCTATGGCCAGACCCACGACATCGATAACCTGTTCATCTCCGACGGCAGTCAATTCACAACCAGTGCCGCCGAAAACCCGACGCTGACCATCGTCAGTCTGGCGATCCGGCAGGCCGATTACATCGCGCGGCAAATGGCCGACGGTGCGATCTAGCAACAAGGAGTCATGATCATGAGCTTTACCACTGAGCAGTATCCCGGCGTGGTCGAGGCAAGGCCCGAATCGACCCGGGGGTTCGCGCTCAATCACAGCATGATGCGCATCAAAGACCCGGAACGTTCCCTGGCGTTCTACACGGGTGTCCTCGGGATGCGCGTGCTGAGGCGGCTGGACTTTGAGGCACTCAACTTCTCGCTGTACTTCCTAGACTGCCCCACCGAGGGGCAGTCGACACCGCCCGCTGACGTCGGTGAGCGGACCGTGTGGACCTTTTCGCAGCGCGGACTGCTCGAGCTGACTCACAACTGGGGGAGCGAGAACGATCCCGATGTCCAGTTCCATGATGGCAACTCGGAGCCCCAGGGCTTTGGTCATATCTGCATCACGGTGCCCGATCTCGACGCCGCCGAGCGGTGGTTCGATGACAACGGAGTCGAATTCATCAAGCGGCCCGATCAGGGCAAGCTCACGGATGTGGCCTTCATCCGTGACCCGGATGGCTACTGGATCGAAGTGGTAGAGCCCGCCCGGTTAAGCAACCTGGGGCGCTGACGCCATCAACGCCCCCGTCGCCCAGCGGCGGGGGCTTATTCGTCAGGACGGCACGGCGCCCCGCACGGAGCACAGGCACCACTGTCGAGCTGGGAGTAGCTGGTCGTCACACCCGGCTGACCACTGTTGCGCGCAAAAGTGGCGGAGTGGAAATGGTCCACGAGAATGAGGGCCAGCAGCGCGAACAGTACCGCGATCACCCGTGTGCGTGAGTAATCCCGTTGGATTGCCATACCGCCCGCTACCCGGCCAGTCCAAACCAGGGACGCGCCCGGACACCAACCAGCGAGCCGGCAAACGCGCACGCAAACCAGATCCAGCCGTGCAGACTGGCCGAGGCGATGCCACTGAACATGGCGCCGATGTTGCAGCCAAACCCGAGCCTCGCGCCATAACCCATGGAAAGCCCGCCAATGATGGCGGCGATCACCGACCGAGTCCCCAGTGTTCGCCGACTCGCCTGGTTAAAGCGCCCGGCCAGGCCGGCTGCAAGCATTGCGCCCAGCAGCAGGCCGAAGTTCATGACCGAGACCACATTGACCAGAAGACTGTCTTTCAGGGCGAGCGAGGGATAGTCCCACGTCCAGAACGACCACTGCGCCATGTCCACACCCATCGCCTGAAGGATCTTCGCGCCCCACAATCCGAACGCAAAGGTAATGCCCCACGGATGGCCCGAGACCAGCAGTGTAGCCAGATTGAGTAGCGCGAGCGCGATCGCCCCCCAGAGCAGCGGCCAGCGCCCCTGGATCAGCGTCGACCAGAGCCCGTTTTCAGGCCGAGCGTTCAGGGCTCGCGCCACATGACCATGCCGGCGTCGCTCCAGCGCCGCAAAGCCCGCGCTGAGCAGGCCGAGCGCTGCCAGCTGCAGCGCCAGCGTGACACCCACGCCGAGGGATTCGATGAGATTGACCGGATCAACCCCAGGCAACGCCAACCATGCCGGCAGATGCATCGTCCCGAGCACGGATCCGGTGATAAAAGTGACCAGCGTGATCATCATCCGCAGATTGCCGGCGCCAACGGTAAACAGGGTCCCCGACCCGCAACCACCGCCCAGCTGCATGCCGAATCCGAACAAAAACGACCCCACCACCAGCGAGATGCCCACCGGGGCCAGCGTCCCGCTAATGCCGGCAAGACCCAGGGAGTCGGCAAACCCGAGAACCGGAATGAACAGGACCGACGCAATCGCCAGCAACACCATCTGGGCGCGCAACCCACCGCTGCGCCGCTCGGTCACCAGGTTGCGCCATCCAGCCGTAAAGCCAAACGCCGCGTGGTACAGGGCAATACCCAGTCCCGTACCGATCAACAGCAGCCAGACGCGGTCGAGGGGTGCCTCAAGACTGATCAGGCCCGCCATTAGCGCGAGGCCAACGCCGGCCGTGATCACGATAAAGCGATCGGTGCGCGGCGCTTGGGCCGCGATGGTCGATGCCGCGGTTGCCATGATCAGCCGCCAAAGAACTCGAGGATGCGGGCCAATCCACGCTTGGCCACCTCGACCGGGCGTGATTCATCGGCAGTCCAGGCAACCATCGAGCCGTCATAGAGCCCGACATTATCGATGCCCCGGACTTCGGAGAGAGCGAACCAGGTGGTTGTCGCCCAGTGGCCGGTATTGCAGAACGAGACCGGCCGGCGATTCGACCCGAGTGATACGCCATCGATGGCTGTCTGCACGCGGGAGGAATCGAAGCGCCACACATCGCCGTCAGCGCCGAACGCCGAGTGCGGTAGGTTAATGGCCGTGGCAAGAGTCCCGGCGACGCGTGCCGCGGGATGCTTGCGCTCACCCTCGAAAAACGCCGAGGGCCGCGCATCGACCAGCTGAAGACCGCGCGCCTCGGCATTTTCGACGTCGCTCGTCGAGACGAGCATCCGGGACTGGAGATCGGCCTCGAACGAGGCCGGCTCGACGCGGGGCTGACCGGTGGCGATTGGCTGATCCGCGGCTACCCAGCCCCGGTAGCCGCCGTTGAGAATCGTCACGGCATCATGCCCGAGCGCCTTGAATGTCCAGTAGACGCGCGCCGCACTGCCGAAATCCGTCGGTCCGGTCCCCGCCGGTACGACCACCACCGTATCAGCATTATCGACACCCAGCGCGCCGATCAGGTCCTCGAGCGATTCGATCGGCGGCAGCTGGCCGATCACCCCGTCGCGCTCGGCCCGCCAGGCGGTGTCGGCATACCCACCGTCAGCGGCACCCGGAATATGACCGTCGGAAAACGCGATTTCGTCGCCATTATCGATGGGGCTCCTGACGTCGATAATGGCGACGCTATCGTCCTGTAAGCGATCACCAAGCCATTCGTTGTCAACGAGCGGTGGCACACTGGCGCTTGCGAGCGGCGCGGCCAGTACCGTAGCCACTGCGATTCCCAGGGTCGTCAGACGGATTGCCATGTTTTAACTCCGTATTTAACTAAGGCCACCAGTCTGAATAAAACCTTTTGTTACCTGCAAATGATTTCGTAGACTCTTTTTGCATATAGAAACGCCCTACGGTTCTAATCCAGATCCCCTCGCCAAGCCTGATACGGTGATGGCTCCTAACCACACGAGGAGTCAGTCATGGCAAATCTTCAGCCCGTCTGCGTCGTCAATGGCGTCGGCCCCGGTAACGGCGCCGCCTTTGCCCGCCGTTTCGCCGCCGCCGGCTACCGCGTCGCCCTGATCGCCCGGTCAGCGGGTTTCTGTGACTCGCTGGCCGCGGAGATCGGCGACGCCGCGCACGCCTATCAGTGCGATATCGGCGATCCGGACGCGGTCAGCGACACCTTTGGGCGCATCCGCGAAGCCCTCGGCCCCGTGGATGTACTACTGCACAACGCGGGCGCGGGCATCTGGGGTGACTTTGAATCCCTCGAGCTCTCCGCCTTCGAGCAGTCCTGGCGGGTCAATACACTGGGACTGGTGGCGGCCGCACGGGCCGTGGCACCGGATATGCGCCGTGCCGGTCACGGCAGTATCGTGGTCACCGGCGCCACCGCATCACGCCGGGGCGCCGCCAAGACCGCGGCGTTTGCCAGTGCCAAGGGCGCCCAGCGCAATCTGACCGAATCACTGGCCAAGCAGCTTTGGCCCGACGGGATCCACGTATCCACGATCATGATCGACGGCGTCGTCGATCTGCCCCGCACGCGTGAACGCCTGCCGGACAAGCCTGATACGTTTTTCCTCGACCCGAATGCTATTGCCGAGACCGCCTACTGGCTGACTCAACAGCCACGCTCGGCCTGGTCCTTCGAGGTGGAGGCCCGGCCATTTGCCGAGAATTGGTAAGCGGCGGGGATCATCGGAGCCTCGGTCTTGCTACCCCCGGCAATGGTGTCGACCCCGAGGCGCTCCATGGTCAGCATCCTTGCCTTCGATCTGGACCGCATGCTCTTTCATGGGCTGACTGTCCATTCTTGTTGTCCGAGCCGTCATCGTAAGGCCAGAATTGACACCCGGAGCCTTTGGAGCACGCTATGGATCTTCAACGCTTGATTGATACCTTCAACTTCCTCGACAACTGGGAAGATCGCTATCGGTTGCTCATCGATATGGGCCGCGAACTGCCAGCGCTGCCCGATGAGGCGCGAACCGAGGCCAATCGGGTGGATGGCTGCACCAGCAATGTCTGGCTCGAAACCACGGTCAGTGACGAGCATCCGCCGCGGATGTTTTTCAGCGCCGACAGCGATGCCTTCATCGTCAAAGGACTGGTCGCCATCCTGCTCAAGGCCTATTCGGGGAAGACGGCGCAGGAAATCCTCGATACCGACATCGAGTCGCTGTTCGATGACCTGGGGCTGTCGCAGCAGCTGACCGCCAACCGCCGTGACGGCTTTGTCGCGATGGTCAAACAGGTACGCAACCGCGCGCAGGCCGTGCAGGCCGGCGAGACCGAAGGTGCGACCGGCTGAACATCGCCCGGCGACCCGCTCAGGGCCGCAGGGTCGCGCCCGCAAACTCCTCTGACGACGTGTCGGTCAGCGCCTCGGCCATCGCCCGGCCTACGGCCCGGGGCGACCGACACCGACCAGCCGACAGCGCCTGATCGAGATAATCGACGTGCGGCAGGCCGCATCGACGAGCCGCCTCGAGATGCATGCGAATGCCCGGCGTATCCACCAGTCCTGGCTGGAACAGGGCGATGTCGGGTTCTCTCGTCGCCGAGTGGGCAAAATCCACCTGCATCTGTTCAAACAGACGGGTCAGCGCCTTTTTGCTGATGCCGTAACTTCCGGTACCCGGCTGGGCGTGATCCGCGACCCCCGCGCCGACCATGAGCACCCGCGACGGCAGCGCCGCCCGCAGCAGCGGCAGTAACCCCTGAGTAAGCGCAAGCGGCGCTGTCACGTTGACTGCGAGCGCCGTCTCCAGATCGTCGGGATGCATGCACTCAATACCGCTCGCGGGCTCGCCCACGCCAGCGTTGTGGACCAGATAACGCAGACGCCCCGCCTCGGCTGCAACCCACTCATCAATCCTCTCCACGACAGACCGGCGGTCCTTAGATCGTGCGATATCGGCGGGAATGACAAGGCTCGTCACAGTGCCGGGCAGCGCCGCGCGGGTGTGCTCGAGTGCCGATCGCCGACGTCCAATCAGCGCCAGATCCACGCCCCGTCCGGCAAGCTCGACGGCAAGCGCCGCACCCATCCCCGAGCCCGCCCCGGTAATCACCGCCCAATCAGATGTTGCGTTCATTTTTGAATTTCCCATGAGACAATCGAGTGATGCGCCTGATCTTTATCCGCCACGCCCAGACCGTTGCCAACGAGACGGGGCGATGGCAAGGCCATTGGGACTACCCGCTGAGCGCCACCGGGGCCGCGCAGGCTGATGCCCTTGCCCACAGCCTGGCGCGGGAACGAGCCGAACAGCCCGATGAATGGGTCGATCCGGTTGTCTACAGCTCCTCGCTGGGACGCGCCCTTGCAACGGCACAGGCCGTCGGCCATGCGCTGTCACTGCCCGTCACGGCCCGTGATGCCCTGCGCGAGTACGATGTTGGCGTTTTCTCGGGGCATACGGCCGAGGAGCTCGAGCGTGCCTACCCGCAGGTCATCGCCACGTTTCGGCGCGACGGCCACTGGGACGATGTCCCGCAGGCCGAGCCCGTGGCGGCTCGGGCCCGGCGGGCCGAGACGGTGATCAACGGGCTGCTGGATGATCACACCGACGGGCAGACGATCATCGGCGTCACCCATGGTGGTTTCCTGCAATATCTGGTCGCGGCATTGCTGGGGACAGACCGCATCTGGGGGTTCCGGCCGGCAAACACCGCCCGATTCGAGTTCACCCTCACGGCGGCGGCCCGGCAGGAGTGCCGCGACTCCCCGGCCGGGTTGAGCCCCTATCGCTGCCGCATCAACCGGTTCAACGACTGCAGCCATCTCGCCTCAGTTCCGCGCTGAATCCCCGGCGCGACGGGCCAGATCGGCCAGGATCGTGGCATCCAGCTCAAGGCTGGTGTCCTGGCGGTGGCGGGCTGCGAGCCGCCGTTCTCCGGGCAGACGCACGCCGGGTTCGGCGGCCATTGTCGCCAGTATGGCGTCAACGCGATGGCAAAAATCACCCCCGCCGGCGAAAAACTCCGGATGCAGCACAACGAACAGCTGCCCCAACCGTGGTGGCTCGCCCTCGGCATCGAAAAGAGACGAAGCCTCGTAGGCGAATGACGCCCCACTCACGCCCGCCGCCAGCACTTCCACCATCAACGCCAGCGCCGCTCCCTTTGCATCGCCCATGGGTCGGACACTGCCCGCCATGGCCGCGGCGGGATCGGTTGTGGGCTTGCCATCCCGATCCAGCGCCCAATCGTCAGGGATCGGCTCGCCGGTGCGTTGAGCCATCATCACCTTGCCCCGGGCGACACGACTGACCGAAAGATCGATGACCAGCGGGTCCTCCGATTCCGCCCGGGGGGCGGCGAAAGCGATGGGATTGGTCCCGAACACCGGCCGCTTACCGCCCCACGGCGCGATGGCCGCCGGCGCATTGCCAAATCCAAGCGCGATCAGGCCGCGCCGGGCCATCGCCTCGACGTGATGGCCGGCAACACCGAAATGATGCGATTGCCGGATCCCCAGCGCGGCAATGCCCTGGCGCTGGGCAGCGGCGAGCACGGGCGGTATGCCGGCCTCGATGGCGGGATAGGCAAACCCGGTCCGCGCGTCCACCCCCACCACGGATCCCGACTCACTGACCTCGGGGATCGCCTGGCCATCGACCTTGCCCGCGGCGGCCTGATCGGCGTAATAGGCCACCCGCGAGAGTCCGTGCGAGGGCAAATCATCAAGCTCCGCGGCAATCAGTGCGCGAACCACCGATCGAGCATTGTCCGGACCCACGCCACTACGCTCGAGCGCGGTCTGCCCCAGTGATTGGAGATAGTCAATTGAGCATCGCATGAAAACGGATCCTGTCGGTGGCTCGCGCCGCGGGCGGAACCCGACAGGATAACGGCCATCGAACCGGGCGTCAGGCGGCGTCTCTGGAGCATGACTTGATCGGCGTCGTATCCGCTCCCGTTCCAGCTTGGTAGTCTGGTGCATGGCATCACCCGATCGCGCTGCGGAGGCAATCATGGACACATCACATCGGCCACCGGCGTTCTGGCTGTTCCCGGCGGGGCTCCTCCTCTCGCTGGGGATCTCGCTGCTGCCGGGCCAATGGCCCCTCTACGCCGTGCTGGCGATCAGCACGGCGATACTCGGTCTGCCCCACGGTAGCCTGGATACCGCCGTGGCCAAGCGCTATCTGCACCTCCACAGCGTGCCGCGGATGATCGGATTTCTGGGCGGCTACATTGCATTGAGTGCGGTGGTCATCGCCATCTGGCTGCAGGTCCCGAACGTGGCCCTGGCGGTATTTCTGCTCTACTCCGCGGTGCATTTCGGCGACGACGTCGCCCATCGCCTCGGGCGGATCGGCGGTATCGGCTACGGGTTGTGGATCCTCGGGCTGCCGGTCACCTTCCACCCCGGCGTGGTCGAGCCGCTGTTCGCCATGCTGGGCGCCGACCAGACCGGGCTGATCCTTGCGGCGGCCCCCTGGGCGCTGGCACTGGGCGGCGTCATCCTGCTGGCCGCCCTCGCCCTGCATCCGGCGCGGGCGCTGAGTGACTGGCGCGATCCGCTATTGCTTGCCCTGGGCGCTGCGGTGCTGCATCCGCTGGCCTACTTCATCGCCTACTGGTGCTTTTTGCACAGCCCGCGGCATCTGACCCTGGCGGCGCGGGATCTCGATCTGCATAGCTGGGGAGCAAGACTGCGCGCCGTCGCACCCACCACGCTTGCCACCTATGCACTGGCCGCGGCGGCGGTGCCGTTTCTCATGGACCTGCCCAGTGATGCGATTCTCATGCAGGTCATCTTCATCGGCCTGGCAGCCCTGACGGTTCCGCACATGATCCTCGAGCTGATCGCAAGCCCGAACCGCGTGGAATAGGCGATGCTCGACGCTGCCCTCCAACCCCTGCAACGCCGGGCCCTGACCCCCATGGCCCGAGTGCTGGTTGCCCGGGGCGTCGGTGCGGATACGGCGACGCTGACCGGGTTTGCCATGGGCCTCATGGCACTGCTTTTCATTATCAATCAGGCTTACCTGCCAGCGCTTGCGTTCATCCTGCTCAATCGTCTGCTCGATGGGCTGGACGGGGCCATTGCCCGCCTGACCCGGCCAACCGACCGGGGCGCCTTTCTGGACATCGCGCTCGATTTTTTCTTCTATGCCACGGTCCCCCTCGCTTTTGCGGTGGCTGATCCGGGCGCGAATGCCCTGCCTGCGGCGATCGTCATCACCGCGTTTGTCGGCACCGGGTCGTCGTTCCTCGCCTTTGCCGTCATCGCGGCACAGCGCGGTCTGCCTGCATCCGCGTTTACGGGCAAGGGTATCCACTACCTGAGCGGATTGACCGAGGGAGCCGAAACCATCGCCTTTTTCATGGCGATCTGCCTGTTTCCGGCGTACTTCGGCGAGATTTCCATCGGCTTTGCACTGGCCTGTCTGGTCACCACATTCACACGCTGGATCCAGGGGATGCAGATGTTCCGCGACCCGGATCCTGTCTCATGAATACAACACGTGCGCGACTCCTTGCCGGCATCCTCGCCCTGATGCTGGCGCCCGGCCCCGGTCACGTCGCCGCCGCCGATGCGCCACCGAGCGATAACGGCGGAGGCGACTGGGCGCAGACGCTGCGCGAAGCGCGCGGCCAGACGGTATACTGGAATGCCTGGGCGGGGGATCAGCGCACCAACGCTTTCATCCAGTGGGTGGGGGAGCAGACCGAGGCACGGTTCGGTGTCGAGATTCGGCACGTCAAACTCTCCAATACCGCCGAGGCGGTCACCCGCGTGGTCACCGAAAAGGCGGCGGGGCGCGACCAGTCGGGGTCGGTGGATCTGCTCTGGATCAATGGCCCCAACTTTCTGTCGATGAAAACCCAGGATCTTCTGGATGGGCCATTCGTGCGCGACCTGCCCAACAGCCGCTACCTGGACCTCAGCCCCGGATCGGCGAATACCACCGACTTCACCGTCCCCACCGATGGTCTCGAAAGCCCCTGGCGGCTGGCGCGGTTTGTCTTCAACTACGATGCCGCGCGTGTCGATGACCCGCCACGCACCATGCCGGCACTGCTTGAGTGGGCGCGGGATAACCCCGGGCGGTTCACGCATCCGCACCCGGATAACTTCATGGGCGCGACGTTCCTCAAGCAGGCATTGATCGAATTAACCCCGGAGCCGGCGGTTTTGCAGCAGCCGGTGGAGGACGCCGACTTCGACGCCGCCACGGCTCCACTCTGGGCGTGGTACGACGCGCTTCAAGCACACCTGTGGCGCGATGGCACCACCTATCCCGCCAACGAGTCCGAGCAGCAGCGCCTGGTCAATGATGGCGCGGTGGATATTGGACTGTCGTTCGACCCGGCCTCCACCGCGGCCGCCATTCGCGAGGGGCTGCTACCGCCGAGTGCGCGCGTGCTGGTCCCCGCCGCTGGCAGCATCGGCAATGTCAGCTTTGTGGCCATCCCCTACAACGCCCGGCACACGGCCGGCGCCCGGGTGGTCGCCAACTTCCTGCTCTCGCCCCGGGCGCAGGCGCACATGCAGAATATCGAGGTGCTCGGCGCGTTTTCCGTGCTCGACTTTGATCGTTTGGACGGCGAGCAGCGCGCCCGCTTCGAGGCCCTGCCCGACGCACCGGCGCTGCCGAGCCGGGAAGCGCTGGGCAAAACCCTGCCCGAGCCGCATCCCAGCTGGATGACACGGCTCATCGAGGCCTGGTCACAGCGATATACCCGCTAGACACTGCATGGCGGCGCTCTTGCGAACGGGCCTGCGGGTACTGATACTTGCGATACTGATCGGACCGGTCCTGCTTGGCATTGCCCAGACGCTGGGGGCGGCCTTTGGCTGGTTACCGGCACTCGGCGAGCGCAGCATCGGACTGGCGCCCTGGCAGGCGCTGCTCAAGCAGCCGGGGCTCGCCACCTCGGTGCAGCTGACATTCTGGACGGGTCTGAGTGCCACACTCATTGGTTTCGTTCTGGCCTTCGCGCTGGTTGCCGGCCTCTACGGTCGAGCGGGCGGTCGCTCGCTCACCCCCTGGCTTGCGCCCTTTCTCGCCGCCCCCCACGCCGCCATGGCCATCGGGCTTGCCTTCATCCTGGCGCCGTCGGGCTGGCTGCTCCGGCTTGTCGCGGGGCCATTGGATCTGGCCCGGCCGCCGGACTGGGCGCTGGTCGGCGATCCAATGGGGATCGGGCTCATTCTAGGGTTGCTGGTCAAGGAGGTGCCCTTTCTGGCGCTGATCATGACCGCATCACTCGGGCATCTGCCGGTCCGACGCTGGCTGATCCGCGCCCGGTCACTGGGTTATACGCCGGCCAGCGCCTGGATCCGCGTCGTCCTGCCAATAATGTGGCCCCAGATCCGTCTACCAACGCTGATCGTGCTCAGCTATGCGCTTTCGAACGTCGATATGGCCCTGATTCTGGGCCCGAGCAATCCGCCGGTTCTTGCCGTCAGCGTATTGCGGGCCTACACCGCGCCCGAACTCTCGAGCCTGCTGGCCGCTGGCGCCGGCGCCGTGCTGCAGGCGATCGCAGTGATCGTGACCTTCGCCGGCGTCTGGCTGACAGAGCGCCTGATTGCCAGGCTCTCGCGGGCCGGCATTCGCCGCGGCCGCCGGGAGCGGTTGAGCGGCCTTGCGCTGGGCCTCTCGCAAGGGGGCAGTGCCGTGCTGATGACCATGGCCGCCGGCGCCATCGCGGCTTTGGTGATCTGGTCGGTGACCTGGCGATGGCCCTGGCCGCAGGCGCTGCCGGGGTCACTGTCCATCGCCGCCTGGCAGCAGTCCGCCGACGCCCTGACGCAGCCGCTGGGGCATAGCCTGATTCTGGCGGCCGCCACCACCGCGATCGCGCTCGCCCTCGCGATTGCCTGGCTCGAGACCGAGCGGCGCCGGGGCGCCACGGCACTCGCAGCGATCCTCTATCTGCCGTTGCTGCTGCCGCAGATCGGCTTTCTGCCCGGGCTGCAGTTCGGCTTTCTGCAGGTCGGTCTCGGCCCCGGGCTGCTGGCGGTGGGCTGGGCGCAGCTGCTTTTCGTGTTCCCCTACGTCCTGCTGGTGCTGGTCGGCCCGTGGCGGGGATTCGATGCGCAGATCACGCGTCAGGCGGCAAGCCTGGGGGCCGGGCCGCTGCGGCGGCTCCTTCGGGTCAAGCTGCCCGTCCTGCTGGCCCCGGTCCTGGCGGCGGGCGCCATCGGTGTCGCCGTCTCGATCGCGCAGTATTTACCGACACTGATTATGGGCGGCGGGCGCATCAATACCCTCACCACCGAAGCCGTCAGTCTTGCCAGCGGCGCGGATCGCCGCATTACTGCGGTCTATGCCATGCTGCAGATGCTGATTCCGGTTACGGCCTATGGCATTGCGATCATCACGCCAATGCGGCGCGCCCGTCACCGTCGGTTTCTCAGGGAGTAGCGGGATGCCGCTTGTCATTGACTCGCTTACCATACGAGCCGCCGGCGAAAGCGCGCTGTTCGGCCCGCTGACGCTTGAGATCCAGCCCGGCCATGTGACCACCGTGATGGGGCCGTCCGGCGTGGGCAAAACCACTCTGCTCCAGGCGATCGCCGGCCACCTGCCGGGCGATTTCACGCTGAGCGGGGGGCTGGCGCTCAACGGCCGCCGCCTCAACGGCGTCCCCGCCGAAAAGCGACGCATCGGCATCATGTTCCAGGAAGCAGGCCTTTTCCCGCACCTGAGTGTGGGCGAGAACCTGGCCTTTGGCCTGCGGGCCGGCGTGCGGGGTCGAAGCGCGCGTGCCCGGGCCGTTGACCAGGCGCTGGCAACAGCGGGGCTGACGGGCATGGCCGACCGCGATCCGGCCACGCTCTCCGGGGGGCAGCGGGCGCGCGCGGCACTCATGCAGAGCCTGCTGGCCGAGCCCGAGGCCATTCTGCTTGATGAACCGTTTTCGGGGCTCGATCAGACGCTGCGCGATGACATTCGGGCGTTTGTCCTCGAACACATCCGCGCCCGCTCGATCCCGGCCCTGCTGGTCACCCACGATCCCGCCGATGCCGAGGCAGCCGGCGGTCCGGTCATCCCGCTGGATGCGGTGCCAACGGCCAGGGCCTAGCCCAGGCGGGCGCGCTGTGCCTCGAGCGACTCCCAGCGCTCGTAGGCCGCCGCCAGCTCGGACTCGGCCTGCTCGAGGGCGTCGAGGGTGGCCTGAACGGTTGCCGCGTCCGATTGATAGAGCGCGGGGTCGTTGGCCTTTTCACGAGCGGCCTCGGCGGCGGTCTCCAGCGTTTCGATGCGAGCGGGCAGTTCGTCGAGTTCCAGGGCCTCGCCATAGCTTAGCTTGCGCGGCTTTTTGGGCGACGACGCCGGCTTGCCGCCACTGCGCTTCGTCGGTTCCGCCGGCGAGGCCCTGGCCGCGCTCTGGCGCAGCCAATCCTCGTAGCCGCCGACGTACTCGCCGATGTGTCCGCCCGACTCGGGCACCAGAACGCTGGTCACGACATTGTCCAGAAACGCGCGATCGTGGGAGACCAGCAGTAATGTGCCGGTATACTCCGCCAGTCGCTCCTCGAGCAGCTCGAGGGTTTCGATGTCGAGATCATTGGTGGGCTCGTCGAGAATCAGCAGATTGGAGGGGCGTGCGAAGCCCTGGGCCAGAAGCAGGCGGTTGCGCTCACCGCCCGACAGACGGCTGATCGGGGCATTGGCGCGGTCGGGCGAGAACAGAAAGTCCTGCAGATAACCCATGACGTGGCGCCGCTTGCCATCGCCCAGATCGATGAAATCCTCGCCGCCGGCGACGTTTTCCCGCGCCGAGCGACGATCGTCCAGCGACGCGCGGTGTTGATCGAAATACGCGATCTGCAGGCCCGTCCCCAGCTTGACCGATCCACGGTCCGGGGCTAGCTCCCCGATGAGCAGCCGAATGAGGGTGGTCTTGCCCACCCCATTGGGGCCGAGGATGCCAATCCGGTCCCCGCGGATGATCCGGGTGCTGAAATCGGTAACCAGTGGCTTGCCGTCAATGGCGTAGCTCAGATGCTCGGCCTCGATCACCCGCTTGCCGGAGCGCTCGCCCTCGGCCATGGTCAGACGCGCTTCACCCGGTCGCTCGCGGCGCTCGGCCCGGGCCTTGCGCATGGCCTTGAGCGCACGCACACGACCCTCGTTGCGGGTGCGGCGTGCCTTGATGCCCTGACGGATCCACGCCTCTTCCTGCTTGAGCTTTTTATCAAAGCGCGCCTGCTCCTCGGCCTCGGCATGATCGCGTTCCTCGCGCCGGCGCAGGTAATTCGCATAATCACCCGGCCAACTGGTCAGCTGCCCGCGATCGATTTCCACGATGCAGGTCGCGACCGCCTGCAGAAAGGCACGATCATGGGTGACAAAGACCACCGCCCCGTCGAACTCGCGCATGAACTGCTCCAACCAGCGGATGGCGTCGATGTCGAGGTGGTTGGTCGGCTCGTCGAGCAGCAGCACATCAGGACCCGGCACCACGGCCCGGGCGAGCAGCACGCGACGTTTGAGCCCGCCCGACAGCCCCGAGAACAGACTGTCCGCCGGCAGCCCGAAACGGCTCAGTACGGCATCAACGCGCTGCTCGATCTGCCAGCCACCAGCTGCCTCGATGCGGGCCTGCAGATCAGTGAGCTCGTCGACGTCCCCCTCGCCCGCGCCGATGGCCATGGCCAGGTCGTGGTGACGGGCGAGCAATGCGCCGAGCGACCCGAGCCCCTCGGTGACCACATCGAAAACGCGTCCGTCGAGATGATCCGGCACGGCCTGCTCGAGCCGTGACACGGTGACGGCCTCGCCGTGCCGTACATGGCCGGCATCCGGCTCGATCGCGCCCTCGATGATGCGCAGCAGCGTCGATTTGCCAACGCCGTTGCGCCCCACCAGACAGACACGTTCACGATCCTCAATCGTCAGCGACGCGTCCTTGAGCAAGGGCGGCCCCCCGACGGAAAACTCGATTTGATCAACGCGAATCAGGCTCATGCAGCCTCCTTTGGCCAAGCCGCCAGTCTAACAGAGCCAATTTCGCGGCATCGCCGCCGTGTCGTATCCTCTGGCCATGACCGGCATTGATCGTCTCGTCTCCCTCTACCACACCGGTGGCCCGGTGATTGCGCTGCTGCTCGCGATGTCTGTGACGGCGCTGGCCATCGTGATCGTCAAGATTGCTCAGTCGTTGTTCAGCGGCAGTCATCGCCTGCGTGAAGCCCGCGCCGCCGTGCGTGCCTTCACCGCGGGTGATCTTGATGCGGCCGAGGCATGGGCCAGCTCGGCGCGCCGCCCCGCGGCCGATCTGATCGGCCGTGCCATCGCGGGTCTCCGGGAGCATGAGACCGACGAGGCCCGATTGCGCGAGGAAATCGCGCGTCAGGGCCAAGACCAGCTGCGGCGTCTGCGTCGCGGCCTCCGCCCGCTTGAGTTGATCGCAAGCCTCGCCCCCCTGCTGGGTCTGCTCGGTACCGTGCTGGGCATGATCGATGCATTCCAGGCGCTCGAGCGAACCGGCAACACCAGTGATCCGGCGGTCCTTTCGGCGGGGATCTGGCAGGCGCTGTCCACCACAGCGGTTGGCCTTGCCGTCGCCATCCCGGCAGTGGCGGCGTCGACCTGGCTCGAGGCGCGCGTCCAGCACCTCGGCGAGGAGCTGGACAGCCTTGCGACCGAGCTGTTCACCCGGCGTCCGGCGCCACTCGAGCGGCAGGCGTCCGAATGACCTCCGCCCCGCGCATTGCCCTGCCCCCGCCGCCGCGCCACGGCCTGATTCGTCTTACGCCGCTGATTGATGTCATCTTCATCCTGCTGATCTTTTTCATGCTGGCGTCAACGCTCGGCCCGCGTCAGCAACTGGCCGTGGGCGTCGCCCCTGCCGAAGGCGCCGCGGCGAACGTCGAGGCGATTGTGCGGGTGCAACTCGAGCCGGAGGCGGTTGTGATTGAAGGGCGTCGGGTGCCGGTCGAGCGGATGACGGATCCGGTGATGATGGCGGTGCGCGAAAAGTCGGCCTCGGTCGTTCATCTCCAGCCTCGGCGCGGCGTGTCGATGCAGGCCACGGTCGAAGCGCTCGACGCGCTGCGTCGCCTTGACGCCGAGGTTTTGCTGCGGCCCGACGAGGCTCAGCCATGATCGGAGTGACCCCTTCCTCGCGCGGGCGACGCATGGATGGCGAGGCCGGCCTCCTGCCGCTGATCAACATGGTGTTTCTTTTGCTCGCATTCTTTCTGATTGCCGGGCAGCTCACCCCGGCCGCGCCATTCGCCGTTACGCCGCCGGAGCAGACCGGCGCACCCGTGGAGCGGTCCGCGCCCGCCATCATTCATATCGCCCGAGACGGTGCCCTCGCCATTAATGGCGCGCGCATACAACCTGGCGCGATTGGTCCGGCCATCGACGCGCTTGAAGCGCCCGCCGGCACGGATATCCGAGTCGTGGCCGACGCCGAAACGGACGCCAGCCGGGTGATCGCGCTGCTCGAACGGCTGCGCGAGCGCGGCATCGAGGCGGCGCATCTGGTCACCCGGCAGCCATGAATCGGGGGGACCGCGCGCTGTGGGTGGCGGGTTTTGGCGCGGCTTTGCTTATCCACGCCGCCCTGCTCGCCCGCGTCCTGCCCACCGCACCCCCGCCGTCGCGGGATGCGGGCACCGGGACCGATGCAGTGCGGATCGATCTGGGCGCGGCCCCTTCGCCGGCACCGGCGCCGAATCCGTCCACGCCGTTGCCCCGACCCGAGCCGGCCGCGAAGTCGATGGCCGATGCACGCACCGATTCGGCATCGGAGCTCGAGCCTGAGTCCGAGCCCAATCCGGAACGGGCACCCGTTCCGGAGCCGGCACCCGAGCCCGATGTCCCGCGCGATCCGCCACCCCCCGAACACTCCAGGCAATCCAAGCAATCCGAGCAATCCACGCAATCCGCCGCCGAGTCCCGCGCCGAGGCCGGTGAACCCCTCCGCGGCGAGGGGCACGAGGCGGCCCGTGCGGACTACCTGCAGCGGTTGCGGACGTGGCTGTCACGTCACCAGGTCTACCCCCGCCGCGCACGGCTGCGAGGTCTGGAAGGCGAAGCCGTGATCACGCTGCATTTTGACAGCGACGGTGAGCTCCTTCGCAGCGAGGTCACCGAGCCAACCGGTGCGCGGGTGCTCGACGAGGCTTTGCAGGTCATGCTCGAGCGCGCGCAGCCACTGCCCATGCCCACGGAGACCGCCGTGATCGGCGCTCGCACCATCAATGTGCCGATCCGCTTTTCACTGGCGCAGGAGCCCGGCAATTTTTGACTTGAATTAATCCCCGGACAGAACGGGCGACGGGTTTTGTTGTTCTTCGTCAAGCGGGCGGAATAGGGGCACCAAAATGGTGCAAATGCCCGATTGACCTGTATCACAGCCGGGAGTATGTTTCGCCATGATTCTAACAGGAGGAAATCAACGATGGATCTTTCAAGTGTCAGCGTAGGGCAGTATGACTTCATTGCGGGGGCGTTCTCATTCGGCTTCGCGGTGATGGCAGCCGCCACCCTTTTCTTGTGGTTTGCACGTAGTCAGGTTGCACCGGCCTACAAGATGGCAATCACCATCTCCGGGCTCGTGACCGCGATTGCGGGTTATCACTATCTCCAGATCATGCTCTCGTGGGAGGCCGCCTTCTCGGTGGTCAACGGCAACATCGAGACGACCGGCTATGCGTTCAACCAGGCGTACCGCTACGTCGACTGGCTGCTCACCGTGCCGCTTCTGCTCATCGAGCTGATTCTCGTCATGCGTCTGGCGCGGAGCGAGACGGTGTCCAAGAGCGTGACCCTGGGTGGCGCAGCCGCTCTGATGATCATTCTCGGCTATCCGGGCGAAGTCGCCGAGGGCGGCGCAACGCGCTTCCTGTTCTGGGTGCTGTCGATGATTCCGTTCGTCTACATCGTCTACCAGCTGGTGGTGGGCCTGAAGGGCTCGATCAGCAAGCAGCCGGAAAACGTCCGGGGTCTGATCAATGGCGCCGCCACGCTCGTGGTCGTGTCCTGGCTGTTCTACCCGATCGTGTTCCTGTTCCCGCTGATCGGTCTGACCGGTGGTGCGGCCATTACGGCCGTCGAAGTGGGCTACACGATTGCGGACATCGTGGCCAAGGCCGTGTTCGGCATCCTCATTCTGATGATTGCCATGCGCAAGTCGGAAGCCGAGGGCAACGCCACCGCCTGATCGGAGCCATCCGATTGGCCGGCATTGCAATTGCTGAGCCTGTGGATGCCGGACGCCGTCCGGCATCCACTTCCCCGGATTAAGCGCGAGGATCAACTCCGTGGCCGCAGTCGACGTCAGCCAACCGCAACGCACCGGCGCAGGGCAAACCCCCCTGTCGGACGGTTCGGCGTCCGCGTCCCATCCTTCGCTTCTCACCACCGTCGATCAGCGCATGATCGATGCCCTCGCCCTCCTGCGCCCCACGCCGGCGCGCGAAGCGGCGATCTATCACCTCCAGACCGGTGGCCACCGAATGCGGGCACGCCTCGCACTCGCGAGCGCAGCCGGCCAACTGGACCCACACGACAGCACCGCGGCGGCTGCCGCGTGTGAGCTGCTCCACAACGCGTCACTGATCCATGACGACATCAGTGACGACGATCTGTACCGCCGCGGCCAGGCCTCGGTACGATCGGTGTACGGCGATGATGTCGCCCTGTGCGCCGGCGACCTGCTGCTGACCGTGGCCTATCAGATAGCGGCCGGGATCCGCGACAGTGGCACCACCCAGCGGATGATGGCGGCAATGGCTGACTGCACCGCCCGAGTCATTGGCGGACAGAGCGTCGAGCTGGCCGGGCGCGAACGGCACCAGGCCGTGAGTCGCGCCGACTACCTGGCAGCGACCCGCGAGAAGACCGCGCCGTTGATTGAACTGGCCCTCAACGTCGGGGGGCACAATGAGGGGGCGGTCGGGCATAGCGCCGCCTGCGGTCGGGCATTGGCCGCGGCCATCGGGCTTGCCTACCAGATCCTCGACGACCTCGATGACCTGCAGACCGCCAGCGATGTTGACCGGCTCCACCCCCTGCATGCCTGGCGCCATCATCAGCCGCCGGGCGGTGGTTCGGATGATAACCGCCCGGCAACCCTCGAGCGCTGCCTCCGCCACGTCCGGGCCGCGCTGGCGCGGGCGGAACGGCTGAGCGGCTATCTGGCCGCCCCGCTGGCGCGGGATGTCCGGGAACTGCTCCAGCGCCTCGACGGTCAGTCACGGATCGTCGCGCGGCGCGTTCTGACACACAACTAAGGGGTACAGCCCTATGCATTCCCTGGTGATGGGCGGCGGATTCGGCGGCATCGCGGCGGCGCTGCGCCTTCGGGCGCGCGGTCACGAGGTAACGCTCGTCGACCGCTGCTCCCGTCTGGGAGGCCGCGCTCAGGTGTTCGAGCGCGACGGCTATCGCCACGATGCCGGGCCAACCGTCATTACCGCCCCGTTTCTGTTTGCCGAGCTGTTCGAACTCTTCGGCGAATCGCTGCATGATCATCTCGAACTGCGTCCGCTGGATCCGTGGTACCGATTCCGGTTTCCGGATGATTCGCTGTTCGACTACGGCCCCGGGCTGGAGCGCATGGAATCGGAAATCGCGCGCTTCAATCCAGCGGATGTCGCGGGCTATCACGGCCTGCTTGCCGAATCCCGCGAACTGTTCGAGATTGGCTTTCGCGAGCTGGGTTACCAGCCCTTCCATCGTGCCTCGTTCATGGCCCGCCAGATCCCGCGGCTGCTGCGGCTGCGCTTCGATCGCAGTGTCTGGACCATGGTTGCGCGCCACATCAAGCACCCCTACCTGCGCCGAGCCCTGTCCCTGCAGCCACTGCTGGTGGGCGGGAACCCATTCGACACCACCTGCATCTACGGACTGATCCACTACCTCGAGCGCGAATGGGGAGTGCACTTTGCCATGGGCGGGACGGGCGCACTGGTCGCCGAACTCGCCAACCTGCTTGAGCGGCAGGGCGTTCGTGTCGAAAACGGCCGCAGCATCACGGCGGTGCACCGGAACGGTCGACGTATCACCGGCGCAAGCGTCGACGATGGCCGCACGCTGAAAGCGGATCATTTCGTCTCCAACCTCGATCCCATGCATCTGTACGGCGAACTGATGCAGCCCGCGCCCGTCGCCACCCGTGTCAAGCGGCGCCTGGCGCAGACCTCGATGGGCCTTTTCGTGTTGTATTTCGGCACCGACTGCACCTACCCCGACGTGGCCCACCACACGATCTGGCTGGGGGATCGGTACCGGGAACTGCTGCGCGATATCTTCGATCGCAAGATCCTCTCCGAGGACTTCTCGCTGTATCTGCATCGCCCGACCGCCACTGACCCGAGCTTTGCGCCCGCCGGACATGACAGCTTTTACGTGCTCGCTCCGGTGCCCAACCAGCTCGGCAACATCGACTGGGACGTCGAGGGGCCAAGGTTGCAGCAGCGCATCGTCGAGGCGCTGGAGGCAACGCTCATGCCGGGCTTGAGCGCGCACCTGCGCTCGGCCTTCGCCATGACTCCGGATGACTTCCGCCAGCAGTATCAGAGCGTTCACGGCAGCGGCTTCAGCCTGGCGCCGTTGTTCCGGCAGTCGGCCTGGTTCCGGTTCCACAACCAGGCCGAGGGGCTCGACAACCTCTACCTGGTGGGTGCCGGTACCCATCCAGGCGCCGGGATGCCCGGCGTGCTCTCCAGCGCCAAGGTCCTCGAGCGCCTGTTCCCCGAGGGATCGGAGGCGGCGTGAAGCCGCGCGAGGTCCTCGCCCGCCACGGCAGCAGCTTTCATCTGGCAAGCCGCCTGCTGCGCCGCGGCGATGCCGACGACGTCGCCACACTGTATGCGGTATGCCGATTGATTGATGACATCGCCGACGAATCCGCTGGTGGCGCCGGGCGCATCGATGGCTTTGTCGATGCGCTGGCTCATGGCCGGGCCGGCGAGGTGCCGGTCGATGGCTTCGAGGCACTGGTCGAGCGCCGGCAGATGGCGCTTGAGCCGCTGGTCACCCTCGCCCGCACCGCCGCCAAAGAGGCTCGCGAAGGCCGACTGATCGAGACCGAGGCCGAGCTGATCGATTACTGCTACGGCGTGGCCGGGACCGTGGGCGAGCTCATGTGTCCACTGCTCGGGGCGGATCCGGCCCGCGGCCGCGAGGCCGCCGTTGCGCTTGGCATCGGCATGCAGCTCACCAACATCGCCCGGGATGTCCTCGAGGATGCCCAGCGCGGACGGCGTTATCTGCCCGCCGAGTGGGTGGAGGGTCGCGGCCCGGCGCGCATCAGCGCGGCTCACGGTCCCGATCGGGCACCAATTCAGAACGCCATCGCCCGGGTCATCGAGCGCGCCGAGCAGGAATACGCGCATGCCGAGTCCGGTTTCAGGCTGATCCCCTGGCGCAATCGCCTGGCAATTCGGGTGGCCGCGCGGCTATACCGCGGCATCGGACTGCAGGTCCGCGCCAATGGCTGCCGCTACTGGCAGGGACGCACGATGCTGAGCCACCGCCGGCGCCGTCGCCTGGCGCTCCAGGCCCTGCTGCGCCCCGCCGTTGACGCCCCTCACCCGAGCCCATGACGCAGTTCGACATCGCCCTGATCGGACTCGGCGCCGCTACCATGAGCCTCGCGGTCCGCCTCGTCGAGCGCGGCTATCCCGGGCGCATCGCCATTATCGAGCCGAGTGAACAGCCCCGCGATGACCGCACCTGGTGCGGTTGGCGACTGGCTCCGCACCCCTTCGCGCCCCGCGCCACCCGCACCTGGACCCGCTGGGCGGTCAGCCACCGCAATGAGACCGTGATCCGGGGCAGCTCACGGCTGCCCTACGAAATGCTCCGGGCGTCGGTGGTGCAGCAACAGGCACTGGATGCCATTGCCACCCGTGACGACTGGGCCCTGTTCGCCGGTCGGTCCCTGGAGACAGCGCATCCGTCCGGGCCCGGCTGGACGCTGCAGCTTGATGATGGACAGACCTTCAGCGCCGATGGCGTGCTCGACTCCCGACCGCCCGCGCTTTGCCTCGAGCGGCCCTGGGTGTGGCAGAGCTTTGTCGGCCGCGAGCTTGAAGGCCCCGGTCTGGGCGATGACGCCCCGGTGCGATTGATGGACTTTGTCGACGATGACGCGCCGTTGCTGAGTTTTGTCTATGAGCTGCCCATTGCGCCGGGCCGTCGACTGATCGAATTGACCCGATTTGCCCCGCAACAGCCCGCCTTATCGGCCCTCGCCGCACAGCTGGATGGCATCCTTGCCGACCGGGGCCTTGCCGGCCACCGCGTTGTCCGCGAGGAGGCGAGCCATCTGCCGATGGCGGCCATCCCGCCCTACCACCGCGAGGGCTGGCTGCGAGTGGGCACCGCCGGCGGCAGCATGCGGCCGGCAACCGGTTACGCCTTCCACGGCATCCAGCGCTGGGCCGATCGGTGCGCCGACGCCCTGATGAATGGCCAGCCGCCCTGCCCGCCGTCTCGACGGCGCGTCATGGACTGGCTCGATGGCGTGTTTCTGGAGTCGCTCTGGCGCCAGACGCCGGCGGATCCCGCCGGCAAAGCATTCATCCGCTTGTTCGAGCGCACCCCCAGCGAGGCCCTGATCCGCTTTTTAATGAGCGAGCCGCGGATCACGGATATTGCCCGTATCCTCCGCGCACTGCCGCCGGGCCCCATGCTGCGCGCGGCCATGGCGTATTCACGTCAGGCAACGGACTGAAACTGCAGCGCGGCAAGGTGGGCATAGAGCCCGTCGCGCTCCAGCAACTGTTCATGCGAGCCAATCGCGCGCACCTGCCCGGCCTCGAGCACCGCGATGCGATCGGCGTTGCGAACCGTTGCCAGGCGGTGGGCGATTACCACACTGGTCCGCTCGGCCATCAATCGCGTCAGCGCCGTCTGCACCTGACGTTCGCTTTCGGCATCCAGGCTGCTGGTCGCCTCGTCGAGCAGTAGCACCGCCGGATCCCTGAGAATCGCCCGAGCGATCGCGATGCGCTGCCGCTGCCCGCCCGAGAGCTGCACGCCACCGGGGCCGATGTGGGTGTCAAAGCCCTCCGGCAGGGCGTCAACAAAGCCGCGGCAATTGGCGGCCTCGCCGGCGCCGATCACCTGGGCATCGGAGGCGGCGGGATCGGCAAAACGAATATTCTCGGCGATGGTGCCCGTGAACAGTACCGGCTCCTGGGCGACCAGCGCCATGCGCTGGCGCAACGCACTGGGCTCAACGTCGCGCAGATCCACACCATCCAGCTGCACGCGGCCCGCCGAGGGATCATGAAATCGCAGCAGCAGGCTGATCAGGGTGCTCTTGCCAGCACCGGATGGCCCCACCAGCGCGACGGTCTCACCGGCGCGGATCGCCAGATCGACGCCGGCAAGTGCCGGTGGCTCGGGCCGCGTGGGGTAACGATAAGCCACGGCCTCGAGCGCCACCTCGCCGCGCGGCGGCACGGGCAGGGCCACCGGTTGGGCGGGCGGCTGGATGGCCGGCACGGCATCGAGCAACTCGAACAGCCGCTCGGCCGCCCCCGAGGCGCGGAAAAGCTCGCCGGCAACTTCCGAGAGCACGCCGAGCGCGCCGGCGGCGAGCACCGCGTAGAAGATGAATGCCGAGAGCTCGCCGGCGGTCATTGCCCCGGCAATCACCGCGTTCCCCCCGCGCCAGAGCACAAACGCCACGCCGGCAAATGCCAGCAAAAGCGCCACGGCGTTCAGCCCGGCCCGCTGGCGGATGCGTTGCACGGCGATGGCAAAGGCGCCCTCGACCCGATCACGAAAAACGCGCCGATCCTCGGACTCGTGGACAAAGGCCTGCACGGTCTCGATTCCCGCCAGTGTCTCGCCGGCGTAACTTCCCATTTCGGCGATCCGGTCCTGACTGAGCCGCGAGAGGCGTCGCACCCGCCGGCCGTAGATGAGCATGGGCGCCACCACCACGGGGATACCGATAATGACCATCGCGCTGAGGGCCGGCTCGGTGACGACAAGCATGATCAGTGTCCCGACAAGCAACAGGCCATTGCGCAATGCCATGGAGAATGTCGAGCCGAGCACGCTCTGCAGCAGCGCGGTATCGGTGGTCATCCGCGACTGGATCTCCCCCACCCCGTTGCGCAGGTAAAAGCCGGAGTCCAGATCGAGGAGGCGTTCGAACACATCGCGGCGTAGATCGGCCGCAACCCGCTCGCCGATCCACATTACCCAGTAAAAGCGCAGCGCCGAGGCCAGCGCCAGCACGACAACCACCCCGGCGGTGATCAGCAGTGCCTGATCCAGTGCCGCGGCCGTCCCACTGGCAAGGCCCTGATCAATCACAAGGCGCAGCCCCTGACCGATGGCCAGCACACTGCCGGCCGCCACGATCAGCGCCGTGCCGGCAATCAGCGCCTCGCGCCAGTAGGGCCGCAGGTAGCCGGCCAGTCGCAGTAGCCCGCCCAGTCGCCTCATCCGCACGCCCTGTGGTGTGCGATCTCGTCATTCAATGCCTGGTGCATTACTATTGCTCCTGTGATGAAAGAAGACAGAGCCACGAGTAAAGCAATGATGATTTCGGTTCTACAAGCCAAAATCCACGCGGCGACGGTGACCGATGCCAACCTGGAATACGAGGGCAGCATCACCATCGATTCGACCCTGCTCGAGGCTTCAGGGTTGCTTGCCCACCAGCAGGTGCATGTCTACAACATCACCAATGGCCATCGCTTCGAGACCTACATCATTACCGGCGAGCCGGACAGCGGCGAGATCACGATCAATGGCGCGGCCGCCCATCTCGCCGGTCAGGGTGATCAGGTGATCATTGCCGCCTATGCGCAGATCGACGCCGAGGCGGCACCGGCATGGGTGCCGACCCGGGTGTTCGTCGACCGCGAGAACCGCCCGCGCGCGCTGGACGATTAACCGACCGCGGCGGCGACCGCCTGGCGACCGGCGCGCTCGCGGTGGCCCAGATAACGACGCATCAGCGCAATGTCGGCGAGACGGCTGGTGACGTTGTCATCCCGCCCACTCATCACGACCGGCATGCGAAGGCCCATCAAAAGCCCCGCCCCCCTTGCGTCCGCAAGATGGCTCAGCTGCTTGACGAGCAGGCTTGCGGCTTCCAGATCGGGAGCGATCAGGATGTCGGCCCGACCGGCAACGGGGGATTCGAGGCCCCTTGCCCTCGCGGTGGCGGCGGATATGGCCGCGTCAAAAGCCATCGGCCCGTCGATGATGGCATGCTCCACCTGATTGCGGTCGGCCATCTTGCAGATGGCCGCGGCATCGAGCGTTGAGCTCAGCTTGGGATCAATGGCCTCGGAGGACGAGAGCATGGCCACCCTCGGCTCATGGATGCCAAGGGCATGGGCGAGTGCCGTGGCGTTGCAGACGATGTCGCGCTTTTCGAAAAGCCCGGGATGGATATTGACCAGCGGGTCGGCGATCAGTAGCGGGCGTGGATAGGTGGGCACGTCATAGGCCACGACCTGGCTGGGCGCACGCTCCGTGCGCAGGCCACTGGCGGGATCGATCAGCCGTCCCAGCAACTCCTCGGTGGCCAGCCCGCCCTTGATCAGCGTGGTGACATCGCCGGCCGCCGCCATGCCCACCGCGGCCTGTGCCGCGCCATGGCTGTGCCGGGTATCAACGGTCTCAAAATCGCTGATATCAACGCCCGCGTCGTCAGCAGCGGCCTGCATTCGCCCGGTGGGGCCCACCAGCACCGGCCGGATCAGCCCCTGCTGCACGGCCTCGTCCATCGCCTGCATGCTCTCGATATCCACCGGATGCACCACCGCCGCGGTCACCGGCGCGTCGTAGTCGGAATCGGCGAGCATTTCGGCCAGCTGGCCCTGCTCGGCGAGACGAATCGAGGGCATCACCGCCCGCGGGCGGCTGACCTTTTCAGTCGGTGCCAGTACCCGCGCCTCCCCATCAAGCACCAGGGCATCTTCCTGATTGCGGCACTCGCAGGCGAAGACCACATGGCCCTTGCGCTCGTCCTTCTCGCTCGCGGTCACCCGTACCCGAATCTGATCACCGAGGGTCACCGGCCCGCGGAACCGCAGGGTCTGGCCCAGGTAGATGGTCCCGGGCCCGGGCAGCTTCGTACCCAGCACGGTGGAGATCAGCGCCCCGCCCCACATGCCGTGGGCGATCAGCTCGTGAAAGCGGCTGCTGCGAGCGAAGGCCTCGTCGACATGCGCCGGGTTAACGTCGCCGGACATCACCGCAAAGAGCTTGATATCGTCCATGGTCAGACGCTTTTCGAGCGTCGCCGCTTCGCCAATCTCGATCTCGTCGAAGGTGCGGTTTTCGATCAGCGACTCAGAAGCGGACATGGTGGCCTCCGTCGACATAGTGGGTGCCACCGGTCAGCGCAGCGCCGGCATCGGAAACCAGATAGGCGACCATCTGGCCCACCTCATCCACCGTGACCAGTCGGCGCAGGGGCGCATGCGCTTCGGCATCGCCCGCCAGGTCCTCGAAATCCTTCAGCCCCGAGGCCGCGCGGGTGCGGATGGGCCCGGGCGAGACCGTGTTCACGCGAATGCCCTGCGGTCCCAGCTCAGTGGCCAGATACCGTGTGGACGCCTCCAGCGCCGCTTTTACCGGGCCCATCAGGTTGTAGTTGTCCACCGCCTGATGCGCTCCGTGATAGGTCATGCCAATCAGGCTGCCGCCGTTTGCCATCAACGGCTCGGCCCGTCGTGCCATGCGCACGAACGAGTGGCACGACACATCCATGGCCAGGGAGAACCCGTCGCGGGATGTATCGGCAAGCCGCCCATGCAGCTCCTCGAGCGGCGCAAAGGCGACGGAATGGATCACAAAGTCGAGTCGCCCCCAGCGGGCGCGGGCGCGCTCGAAGAGCGCCTCGAGCGAGGCATCATCCTGCACGTCAACCAACTGATACTCGGGGTTGCCCATGCGCTCGGCGAGTGGCGTGACAAAGCGCTCGGCCTTCTCGCTGGCATAGGTCACGATACACTCGGCGCCCTGGCCCGCCAGTGCCCGTGCACAGCCGCAGGCAATACTGTTCTCGTTGGCAAGGCCCGTCACGATGCCCACACGGCCCTGCAGCGAAAAAGCGTCACGACCGACTGGATCCGCCATCAATTACTCCCTGTTCATGCATGTTGCACTGCACACTTAACAGCAACCGATGGTCATCCGCAATCGCCGCCGGCTATCGCCCGATCCGTTTGACCCCCTAAAATCCGGTCATGACACGCCATCGCCAGACAATCCGCGCCAACCTCGTCGACATCGCGCAGCGACGCATCCATGCCGCCATGATCCAGTGGGAGGGAACGCGCATCGTGGCGATCGCCACGCTCGGACCGCCGGATCCGTCGCTGGATTATCTGCTGCCCGGGTTCATCGACGCCCATGTCCACGTCGAGAGCACCATGCTGACGCCGGCCGAGTTCGGTCGGATTGCCTGCCGTCATGGCACCGTGGCGGCTGTCAGTGACCCGCACGAAATCGCCAATGTGCTGGGCCCGGCGGGCGTCCGATACATGGCCGCGGATGCCGCCCGCAGCCCCATCCCGATTCATTTCGGGGCCCCGGCCTGCGTGCCGGCCACCCGCTACGAGACCGCCGGCGCCGAGCTGTCCGCCGAGGCCATCGACGCCCTCCTGCACGAGGGCAGCGTCGGCCACCTCGCCGAAGTGATGGATTTTCCCGGGGTGCTGGAGCGCGAGCCCGGCGTAATGGCCAAGATCGAAGTCGCCCGCCGCTGGGCACGCACCGTTGATGGCCACGCCCCCGGGCTGACCGGTTCGGCGGCACATCGCTACGCCGACGCCGGTATTCACAACGACCACGAGTGTGCAACCCGCGAGGAGGCCGAAGACAAGCTGGCCGCGGGCATGCAGCTGGTCATCCGCGAGGGATCGGCGGCGCGAAACTTTGATGCGCTAAGCCCGCTGATTGAGCACTACCCCGAGCAGATCATGTTCTGCACCGATGATCTGCACCCCGATGATCTCGTGGCCGGACACATCGACCGGATTGCCGTGCGGGCCATCCAGGCGGGCCACGACCGCTACGATGTCCTGCGCGCGGCCTGCATCAATCCAGCACGCCACTATGACCTGCCGGTGGGTCAATTGCGCCCTGGCGATCGCATGGATGCCATTGCCGTTGACGATCCGGACCGGCTGAATGTGCGGACAACCTGGGTCGCGGGCGCCTGCGTGGCACACCGGGGCCGCAGTCTTCCGCCCCATCGCCCCGCAACGCCGGTCAATCGGTTCAAAGCAGCGCCGATCCCGGCGCAGGCGATCAGCGATGCGCTGCCACGCGGCGATCCCGGCGATCCATCCCGGCGACTGCGGGTCATCGAGTGCCGCGACGGCGCGCTGGATACCCACGAGCGCCGGGTCACACCACGCTGGGACGGCGACCGGCCGGCGCCGGATCCGGACCGCGACCTCCTGTTGCTGACGGTGGTCAACCGCTATCACGCCGCGCCGCCGGCAGTGGCTTTTATCCGCGGTTTTGGCCTGAGTGATGGCGCCCTCGCCGGTTCCATCGCCCATGACTCACACAACGTCATCGCGGTCGGCAGCAGCGCCGCGTGGGTCAGCGAGGCGGTCAACGAGGTCATCGACATGCAAGGCGGTATCGCCGCGATCGGCCGCGCCGGCCACGACCGATTGCCGCTGCCGGTGGCAGGGCTCATGAGCACGGCCGATGGCGACACGATGGCCGCCCGGCATCACGCCATGGTGGCCCTGGCCCGGGCCATGGGCAGCCCGTTGAGCGCGCCGTTCATGACCCTGTCGTTCATGGCGCTGCTGGTCATTCCGGCACTCAAACTCAGCGACCAGGGGCTCTTTGACGGCGAGCGCTTCCGGTTCGTGTCCCTGCTCACCTCATCCTGAGCGGCGGTTCACAGCGCCCGGCGGCGGGCCCTGACACGCTTCGGCCATCATCCCCGGCAGGAGTGCAACCGATGGCCCGTGACTACATCCGCCCCGAGATCTCGGAACGGCTCTATGACGAGCTGGCCGGCGGCCGGCAACTATTGATCAACCCGCGCAAGGCCGACCTGCTTCTGGCCCTCGAGGCGGTGCAGCACTCGGCCCGCAAGCGGATGCTGAGCGTACCGACCGTGCTGCGCGGCTGGCGGCGCTTTCAGTCCGGTAAGCGCGACCCCCTTGCGCTGGCGGCCCAGACCCGCGCTCCGGTCCATTACCAGTGGCCACTCGAGTGCACCCTCTTCCAGGCCGTCACCCTGACCCGCAGCCTCAGCGGGGCGCTGTTCGAGCGGGCGGCTATTGAGCCGGGCGGCGCGCTGGACTGGCCGATCCCCGTCGAGGCGGAGGCCGGACGCGAGCGCCGCAATGCCATTGTGACCGCCTTTTGGATGCACCTCAGCGACGAGGACATCCAGCAGCTCGATCGCTATACGGCGGCGGCCTGATACCGGCCACCAGGCCAGCGCCCGCTACTCGGGGGTTGCCAGCACCCGAATGGCCGCATTGGCCCGCGCCCCCGAAGTGGCCAGCAATTGCCGGGGCAGATCCGGCATGCGCCGGCCAAGCCGGGCGGGGACACTCGCCCGATAACAGCACTGGCCCGCCGGCGTGGCCGACCAGGCGCCGATATGTGGCGCGCCGGTGGCGTTTTCCCACTCCTGGCGGTTGAGGGCGTCACACATCTTGGCAAGCGCATCGCCAGCATCGGCCATCGGCGGCATCTCGAGGAGATAGTCCAGCCCCCGCCCCACCCGCGGATTGCGACCCTGAACGGCAATCCCGATCCGCGCCCCGCGAACGGCCGGCCATCCCAGTGGTTGCGCCCACAGGCTGTCGGCCGTGCGGCGGATCACTCGCCAGCCATCCGGCAACACGCCGCTGATGCCCTGAATACTGTTGCGCCAGACACCCATGCCGGCACGCTCGAGATCGCGCCGTCCGACCGCGCAGTCGACGAACAGATGACTACCCGCTTCGGTAACCGCCAGCCGCACCAGATGCCGGCCGGTGGCCGACCACGGCACCTAGCTGTCAATACAGATGCGACTGCCAAGCACCACACCCTGTGCCCGGCAGGCCGGGTTCGACTGCACGGCACCGATCGCACACTGCGGATTGAGCCGATAGGCGCGCATGTGCGCGTTAGAGGGGGCGGTGATGTTGCCGTTGAGCGTCGATGTGACATCGACGGCCGGATAGCGCACCCCGGCATCCACCCCAACGCCATGCACGCGGGTCAGGCGGACGCGACTGCTGGTCTGCGCCCGCTCGACCTGCAGGCCATCGGCGTCCGGTAGAACCCGGGTTTGCGGCTCGCGCCCCATGAGATCGGCGAGCTCGTCGATCAGCGATGCGGCCGGATTAACCATTCCCGGGCGCGACACCGGCTGCGGGACACCCCGCATCGCAGGGGGTCACCGCGCTCTCCAGCCCGCCCAGATCAGTGCCAGCCACGCCCCCATAAGCAGCGTACCGCCCACCGGTGTGAGGTAGGTGATGGCGATGACATTCAGGGAAACGGCCAGATAGATACTGCCGCTGAACAGGCCCGTGCCAACGGCCATCAGCCATCCGGCAATCTGCAGCCGGCCGCGGGTTGCATCGGCCAGTGGCAGCCCCAGGCCAAAGGCAATCGCGAGCAATGCCACGGCATGGACCTGGTTGTAGCGCACGCCGGTCATCAGGTATCGAAAGTACTCCGCATCCACCGCCGGGCGGATGGTGTGTTCCGCGATCGCGCCAAAGGCCACCGAGAACAGACCGAACACGCCGGCGAGCAAAAGAAAAACACGCACTGATTGGCTCCCCTCGACTCAAGGACGGGCTCATGAGTTTGTCGCTCGTGCGGGGTATGATACCGCGGTGGGCGGAAAAATTCCCCACGCCGGCAACCGATGGCGCAATCGGCGACCGTGACGCTCAAATCTGTCAGTTAAACCGCGCTGCGCGCCCCGCTAGAGGCCTCCAACCGCCAGCTCGAGGCCGCCCGCGCCGGGGCCGTGTTCACCGTGGTCAATGACATCCTCGATTACTCACGCGGACGACAGCAGCGCTGTCTCGACGCCGGCATGCAGAGCGTGATCAAAACGCCCGTCAATGCCGGCGACCTCGGCGCCACCATCGAGCGCTATCTGCCCGTCAACCGGAATAGCGACTGAGCGCACGGCCGAGGCGATCGGCGATATCGGCTCGTAGCGCGCCGGGGCCGACGACCTCAACCTGGTCACCCAGTCCCAGCAGCCACCAGCGCAGCTGGGCCGTATCGGCAACCCGCGCGCTCAATCGGATACGCCCGTCATCAGCCCCCTCCAGCCGCTGGCTGTCGCTGAGCGGTGTCTCTTCCAGATGCACTGCGGTGGCGGGTTCAAGCAGCAGTTCCAGCGCGAGTGGCTCGGTACCGAGTCGAAAGTCGAGCGCCCCGTTGCGCACGTACTGTGTCAGATCAAAATCCACCGGCCGTTCCACCGTCTCGTGACAGGCACCTGCCGAGTGCATTCGATGCAGGGCCATCTGCACTACCCCCTCGCGCCCCGCGCGGGTGCAGATCAGATACACCACGCCGTCACGAAAGACGATGCCAAGGGGGTGCAGCCGGTAATCGCGCACCGCCCCGTCATAACGACGCTGATAGCGGACCTCCAGCTGGCGGTCGTTGAATAGCGCGTCATAGACAGTCTCGAGGATGCCGGAATCGATACTCGGTGCCTCCAGGGTCTGCCCCCGGGGGACGACATGGATTTTATCCGGCCAGGTCCGCACCGGGCTCGCGGTATCGGCCAGCACATCGCTGGCGCGCTGCAGGTAGGGCTCGAGCGCGTTGAGCGTAGCCGGCGCCATGAGCTGGCCCGAGAAGTGCTCGGCGAGCTTGAAGGCAAGCGCCGTCTGCGGCTCCATGCCGGGGATGTCCAGCTGTGTGGCGTCACGATCCCAGGACCAGCCATGGGGTCGCGACCGATCATCCAGCGACAGACCGAACAACTCCCCCGACAGGCGCAGCAAATCGCGCTGTATGGTGCGCTCGGTGGTGGGATAACCCTGATCGGCCAGGCGCTCGCGCAGCGCCTGCACCGTAACCTTGCGCGGGTAGCGCGGAATGTGGCGCAGCATCAGCCACTGGCGCAGCAGTGTGTCAGTCATCGCGATTCCGTCCTTGAATCGGCCCGGGTGCGCTCAGCCTACCGCGCAATGGCTAGACCGTCAGGTAGCGCTGGACCAGGTCGTCCCCAGGTTCGTGCATGCGGCCGTTGGCCACCGAGCGTCCGCGGTCGAGAATGACGAAATGATCCGCGGTACGCCGGGCGAAGGGCAGCTTTTGCTCGACCAGCAACAGAGTCATCGCCTGCTCGCGGATCCGGCGCTGGATCACGTCACCGATGTCCGCGCCACCCGCAGGTTCTCCTCAACGCTGAGCAGCAAGAATCTCTCGCGTCCCTGCGGGACATAACCGAGGTCGCCGACAGCAGCCCTATACCCGTTTTGGGCACCGGGGTCTTCCGACGCCGTTGCCCCTAGCAAACCGGTGCAGCCCTGCGCCGGCACCTCCGCGGGCGTGGGCGTCTGCCCGCAACCCGATCTCATCGAGCACGGCATCGATGTGGTCCCGCGATGCTCTGTCGAGGCGCTGACGCAGCGTTGACCAGACACCGCGCGGCCCCGCCATCGCCAGTTCCAGATTCTCGACCACATGATACTCGGGAAAGACCGTGGGCTTGTGGAACTTGCGGCCGATCCCGGCACGGCTGGTGTCCGTCTCCTCCATGCGCAGCAGATCCAGCCGCTATCTCGGCCACCGCACCACCAGAGGCAGGCACCCCGAGGACGAGGCCGCTGTCGTCCGTGTGCCAGTGAAAGAACGTCAACCCGTGGTGGGTCCCACCAACGCGGTGCGACCACGCGGCTGGACTGGCAAGCAACGCGGCAAGGAAGACGAAAAACGATTTGGGATGCATGCTTGGTTCCATGAGCGGCAATTGATAATCGATCCGCCCAACGCAAATCGCTTGCCAAGCATCCGATCGGGGCCGGAACGCGCACCAATGGCGACGGCCCGACCCCTTTGCACTTTAAAGGGGCATTTGACACCAGAATGAGGCAAATTCACCCAACCAGGGAGCCGCACCGCCCATGATTCATCTGTTGACCACCGGCGGCACCATCGCCAGCACGCCGGGAGCCGAGGGCCGCCATATCGCCGGCGCCCTGCCCGGCGAGGCACTGCTCGATCCGGTTGACGCCGCCCTTGCCCATGGGCCGGCGGTGCAGACGGAATCGCTGCTGCAAAAGCCAAGCAACGCCATCAACGGCGACGATCTGTCTCGCATCGCCGAGCACTGCGAGCGCCGGCTGGCCGATGCCGCCACCGAGGGAATCGTCATCACCCATGGAACCGACACCCTCGAGGACACCGCTTGGTTTTTGCAACAGGTGCTGGGCGACTGTCAGCAGCCGGTTGTCGTCACCGGTTCGCAGCGCGCTCCGCATGAACGCGGCTCGGATGCGCCAGGTAACCTCATCGACGCCCTGCGGGTTGCCGCCGCTGACGCGTCCCGGGGCCGGGGCGTTCTGGTGGTGTTCGATCAATCGATCCACAGCGCCTCGCTGGTGCGAAAGATCAGCAGTTATCAGCTCGAGGGGTTTGGCTCACCGGGCTATGGCCCCATCGGTCATATCGACGGGACCACCCTGCGCTACCCGCTGCGGCCGGTGATCCCTGCGCCGATCCCCCGCGGCCCGGCATTGCCCCGGGTGGACATTGTGACGGCGGCGGCCGGCAGTGCCTGTCCCGTCGATGCGCTGCTGGCCGATGGCGCGCAGGCACTGGTCATCGACGCGCTGGGGCGCGGGCAGGTCCCGCCCGACTGGGTCCCCGCCATCGAGCGCGCGCAGGCGGCGAACCGCCCGGTCGTCATGACCTCGAGTACCGGGCAGGGTCCGGTGGCGCCGGTGTACGAGTTTGCCGGCAGCCTGGCGGATAGCCATACAGCGGGCGCGGAACCGGCCGATGCCCTGACCGCCCGGCAGGCGCGTCTACTGCTGATGCTGGTGCTATCCACCCCGCCGGGCGCGGCCCAATGGCGCCCGCGGTTTGCGGCGGCGGCGCGCTGGTCCAGCGCCTAATCGGCGTCGTCTGGCCCCGACACCACGTCGCGGGCGGCGCACCAGGCGGCGAACTCGGTTTGCAGTGACACGGGCAGCCGGACCCGTGCGGTGACACCGGTTCCATACTCGATCGACGTCAATTCGACACCGCCATGGCCGGCCAGCCAGTGGCGCAGAGGCTGCTCGTCGGCAAAGTCCATCATCAGGCACCGATGGATCATGGCCTGGCGCTCGGCACTGGGCAGATCGGCCAGAACCGCTTCGGCGGCTCCCGCATAGGCGCGTACAAGCCCGCCGGCACCCAGTTTGATGCCGCCAAAGTAGCGACTGACCACCACCACCGTCTCGACCAGCGCCTTGTGTCCGATCACCCCCAGGATCGGGCGGCCGGCGGTACCGGCCGGCTCGCCGTCATCGCTGGAACCGGCACTCATCCGGCCCTGCCAGGCCCAGCAGTGATGGCGGGCATCCGGATGGGCGGCCCGGGCGGCCTGCACCGCCGCCAGGGCCGCCTCGCGGTCCGTTGCCGGTGCGGCGATGGCCATGAACCGACTGCGCTTGACGGTGATTTCAGTGGCGCGGGTGGTTGTGGGTATGCGCTCCATGATCGGCGGCGATCATACCGGGTTGTCCATTGTGCGGACCATTCCGCGAATCGGCATGCGCCGCGTCGCTAGGCTGCTTGCCACGTAAACGCAGCGGAGCAAAGCCCATGTCCATCGCAAAATCCCTTTCCCTGGCCCTCACGCTCGCCGTCGCCGGCACCCCCGCCCTCGGTGCCAGCGCCGGGGATACCTACGCGGGCGGTGGCGTCGGCCGGGTCAGCTACGAAACGCAGGCCGACCTGACCCTCAACCCGACCGCGCTGGTCGGTCGGGTGGGCTATCACCTGACCGAGCACATCGCCATCGAGGGGCGGCTCGGGTTCGGGCTCTCCAGCGACGACACCGACATCACCGGCAACGGCCTCACCGGCAACGTCGGGATTGATCTCAAGCAGCTTGCCGGGGCTTATGCCATCGGTCATCTGCCGGTCACCCGGGGAGTGTCCGTGTATGGTCTGGCGGGCTTGACCTATGCCCGGGCCGAGTTGACCGGACGCGCCGGTGGCGTCAGCGTCAGTGACACCCTCGACGATAGCGGTCTGTCCTACGGGGTTGGCAGCCAGATCGCCCTCACCGAGCGAATCTCGGGCTATGTCGAGTGGACAAGCTATCTGGATCAGGATGCCTATACCGCGACCGCCATCACCGCCGGCGCCACCTATGGTTTTTAGCGCCACCCGGTGAACCTATCCGTCCGGGCGTGGCACGCTGGGCGTCGAGAACACGAGGAGTTGCCACGCCATGGACACACGCCTGCCGCCTCCGCTGGTGCTGCTGATCGCGGCCGTCGGCATGGCCCTGATCGATCAGGCGCTGCCGGGGATGCGCGCTGACCTCCCCGGCCTCGATGGCCTCGCCATCGCTCTCGCGGCACTTGCCATTGGCGTGATGGGCGTCGCGGCGATTGGCTTCGCCCGCCGTCATACCAGCATCGATCCACGCTATCCCGACCATGCCCGGGTGCTGATCACCGACGGCGTCTATGCGCGCAGCCGCAACCCGATCTACCTCGCGGATGCCCTGCTGCTGATCGCCTGGTCCGTGTGGCTTGGCCATGCGCTGGCGCTGCTGGGTGCCGCCGCTTTCATCGGCTATGTCACCCATTTCCAGATCCGTCCCGAGGAGCGGGCCCTCGCTGCAAAGTTCGGCGAGCGCTATCGTGGGTACTGTCGCCGGGTGCGACGCTGGATCTAGCGATGCGGCTGTGCGTCACTCGATGTCGCAACAAGGCGCTAGGCTGCTCTCATCCATTGAATCGGTCGGGAACGCGTTTGCATGACAGAGACATTCACGCCGGGGCTGGCGGCCATCCACGCCAACCGGCTCGAGACGCTGCGGGATCTGATCGTCAGCCACCTGCAGGCGCATCCGCCCGAGCCGCTCGAGTCGGAAACCTTTCTGGTGCAGTCCAATGGCATGGCGCAGTGGCTCAAGCATGCCTTTGCCGCGGCCCCAACCGACGGAAGCGGAGGCGCGGGCATTGCCGCCGCCCAGCGTTTCGTGCTGCCGCAGTCATTCCTCTGGCAGGCCTGCCGCAGCGTCCTTGGCGCCAGTCGCATCCCCGAGACATCGCCGTTTGAAAAGACCCGTCTGCAGTGGCGCATCTACCGGCTCATCCCCGATCAGCTGGCGGCCCATCCGAAGACCTTTGCCGCGCTGGATCATTACCTCGGTGACGACCCCGACCCGCGCAAACGTCACCAGCTCGCCGCGCGGCTCGCGGATCTCTACGACCAGTACCAGGTGTATCGTCCGGACTGGCTGGCCGACTGGCTCGCCGGCAACGACATCCTCCGCGACGGGCGCGGACAGATCACGCCAATGACGCCCAACCTGCAATGGCAGGCGCAGCTATGGCGGGCCCTCCATGCCGATATCGGTCCGGGGGCCGACACCCTGTCCCGGCCCGCCATCCAGGCGCAGCTGATCCGCGCGCTCGATCGCAGCGAGCCGGGCGACTGGCCCGCGCTGCCGCGACGGCTGACGGTGTTCGGCGTCACCTCGATGCCGCGCCCGGTGCTGGATGCGTTACATGCCCTGTCCCGCCATTGCCAGATCCTGCAGCTTGTGCAGAACCCATCGGGCTATTTCTGGGCCGATCTGGTCGAGGATCGTGACCTGCTCAAGCTCGACCAGCGCCGCCACCAGCGCCACTTCGGCACGCCGGGACAGCCGCTGCTCGCGGCCTGGGGTAAACAGGGCCGCGACTTTATCGCGCTGCTCAATGAAATCGATCAGCCCGAGCGATATCGCGACTGGTTCCAGCACATCGACGCCTTCGAGCCACCGATCCGCTCAACGGCATCCATCAGCGACTACCCGCTACTCGAGCAGATCCAGCAGGACATCTTCGATCTCACCCCGCTGCCCTCGCCCGGCGACGAGCGGGTACTGAGCGCGGATGCGTCGATTCGCTTTCATCGCGCCCATAGCCGCCAGCGCGAGGTGGAAGTCCTGCATGATCGACTGCTCGACGCCTTCGAGCGCGCCGCGCAGACCGATCGCCCACTGCGGCCGCGGGATATCATCGTGATGGTGCCCGACATCGACACCTATGCCCCGGCCGTCGAGGCGGTCTTTGGCCGACTCGACCGCCACGACCGTCGCTACATCCCCTACACCATCGGCGATCGCCGGGCGCGGAACGAGGCGCCGGTGGCCACGGCCATCGAACAACTCACCGACCTGCCCAACGCGCGACTCACCCTGGGCGAGGTGCTTGATCTGCTCGAAGTGCCCGCCTTCCGGCGCCGCTTCGGGCTGGGCGAGGAAGATCTGATCATCCTGCGCGAGTGGTGCCGCGAGGCCGGCGTGCGCTGGGGGCTCGATGCCGAGCGGCGCGGGTCCTTTGACGACAGCCGTGGCTTTGAGCAGAACAGCTGGCGATTCGGGCTCCGCCGCATGCTGCTCGGCTATGCCGTGGGTGCCGATGAGGCCTGGCAGGGCATCGAACCCTATCCCGAAGTGGGCAGCCTGGACGCCGCACTGCTGGGTCCGCTGCGCGCGCTGCTCGACACCCTCGAGCACCATGCCGAGGCCCTGCGCGAGCCCGGTCGGCCCGGAGACTGGGCGGAGCGGCTGCGCGCGCTGGTCGATGACTGCCTGGCCCTGCAGGGCAATGAGGAACTGGCCCTTGAGTCGCGCCTGGATAACGCCATGACCGAGTGGCTGAATGCCTGTGACGAGGCCGCTTTCAATGACCCGATCCCGCTGTCCGTGGCCCGCGATGCCTGGCTTGGCGCGCTGGAGGATGAAGGCCCCAGCCAGCGGTTTCTTGCCGGACGCGTCAACATCTGCACGATGATGCCCATGCGCAGCATCCCGTTTCGCCAGGTGTGCCTGCTGGGCATGAACGACGGCGAATACCCGCGCACATCACCGCCGGTGGACTTCGATCTGATGGCCGCCGGCGGGCAGTACCGACCCGGCGATCGCTCGGGTCGCGATGATGACCGTTACCTGTTTCTGGAGGCACTGCTCGCCGCCCGCGATCACCTGCATATCAGCTGGATCGGGCGCAATCCGAGGGATGACAGCGAACTACCCCCCTCGGTACTGGTCAGCCAGCTGCGCGATCACCTCGATCGTGGCTGGAAGCTGGCGGATCCCGACGGACCAGACGCGGCCGTCACCCCGCACCTGACCGTGGACCATCCGCTGCAGCCTTTCAGCCCCCGTTACGATAACCGCGGGGAATACTTTACCTACGCCACCGAATGGCAGCGCGACGCCGCCCCCCTCGACGAGTCGCCGGCGCTGGGGCCGCCACGGCTGGATCCGCCACCCACACTGGGCCTGGGCGATCTGGCGGCCTTCCTCAACGACAGCGCCGGGCATTTCACCGGCGAGCGGCTCAAGCTGCGCTTTGACGAGACGCGCGATGCCACTCCCGACAGCGAGCCCTTCGAGCTTGCCGGTCTCGCCCATTACCGCGTTCAGGACGCCCTGCTGGCGCCATTGCGCCGGCCGTATCCGCCCGCCGATGCGCAATCGGCCATCACCGCCGCCGGGGCGCGGCTGCAGCGCAGCGGGCAGTTGCCGGTGGCCGGCATGGGCCGGATCGCCCTTGATCAGTCCATGGCTCAGGCATTGCGCGCGGCCCGGCGCTGGCAGGCCTGGCGAGCCAGGGGCCCGCGGCCTGAACCGCCTCGGGAGCTGCAGCTGAACCGCCAGGTCGACGGCCTCTCTCATGTCATCGAGGACTGGAGCGCCGATGTGTATCAAATCGACGACGGCGAGCGACTGCGCCTGGTTCTCAAGGCCGGCGACACGCTCAAGGAAGGGCGCGCGCACTATCCGCGGCTGCTTACCGACTGGGTCCAGCATCTGGCGATCAACGCCGCCGGTCTGCCTGCCCGCAGCGTGATCATCGCCCACGACGCCATCCACCAACTCCCGGCCATGGCCCCCGAGGCCGCGGCACTGCCCCTCGATGACATCCTCCGGGGCTGGCGCGCCGGGCTTGAACGCCCCCTGCCGCTGCCGGTCCGCACCGTCTTTGCGCTGCTGGGACAGGCCGAGGGCAAGCCCGTTAACGCCGACACCGCACGGCCGCATTATGAAGGCTCGACCCACCAGTCCGGCGAGGTAGCGTTCGCCGGCAATGGCGCGCTCCGCCGCTGCTTTCCCGACGCCGACTCGCTTTTCGAGCCGCAGACCGACGCCGGCCCGTTGCTGGTGGTCTGGGCCACCCGGCTCTATCAGCCGCTGATCGATGCATTGTCCCGGGAGGATGAGTCGTGACGGATCCGCAACCACTCGACGTCCTCGCCGCCCCGCTCGAGGGCCATCACCTGATCGAGGCCAGTGCGGGCACCGGCAAGACGTTCACACTGACCGCGCTCTATCTGCGTCTGGTACTGGGACACGACCCGGGCAACCCGCAACGCCGCCCCATGCTGCCGCCGGAAATCCTGGTGATGACCTTCACCCGCGATGCGACCAAAGAGCTGCGTGATCGCATCCGTGCGCGGCTGGCGACCGCCGCGCGCTGCTTTGCCGGCGCGGCCGAGCCACAACCCGACGACGCCATTCTCGCCGCGCTGATGGCGGCCTACCCCGATCCGGAGACGCGTCGGCGGCATGCCGATCACCTGCGGGCGGCGGCGGACTGGATGGACGAGGCAGCCATCTACACCATCCACAGTTTCTGTCATCGAATGCTCCAGCAGCATGCCTTCGAGGCCGGCAACGCATTTGCGCTCGAGCTGAGCGAGGACACCGATGTGATCACCCGTGAGGCGATCGAGGACTACTGGCGTCAGACCGTCTACCCCCTCGACGCCGCGCAGCTGGGCGCGCTGGGGTTCATGCTGAGCGGCAAATCAAAGGATCCGCGGCCTTCGGTGGACCGATTCGCGGCCAATCTCAAACCGCTGCTCAACCGTCTCGACGCCCTGCCCGCGGCGCCCGACGATGGGCCGATGGTGTCAATCAAGGCCAGCGCCGAGCGCGCGGTCGAGGCGGCGGACGCCCTCCGCCGTGCGGTGGCGAGCGACCTTGAGGGCTTCGAGCAGGCCCTCGCCGACGCGCGGGCCAGTGGCTGTCTGCCCGGCAACCGCAAGCCCACCCCCGGAATCTGGACCAAAACCCTCAAGCCGGCCCTCGCCGAGTGGGCAGTCAATCCGGCTCAGCCGCACCCGGGCATCGAGCTCGATCAGATCAGCCTGACTACCCTGCACAACGGCACGCCCAAAGCGCGCACGCTGCCCGATGACCTCGCCGAACATCCCATCGCCACGGCCGCCGATGCCCTGCACGCTGCGCGTACCGCCCTGGTCGGCGCCGCGGCGCCCTTCGATGCCCATGCGGTGCAGTGGGTGGCGCGGCGTATCGAAGCCACACAACAGCAACGCGGTGTGATCGGGTTCAACGACATGCTCACGCGCCTGCGCGATGCGCTGGATCAACCCCATGCCGACACCGGCCTGGCGGCAACCATCCGTGAGCAGTTCCCGGTGGCGCTGGTAGATGAGTTCCAGGACACCGACCCGGTGCAGTACCGGATCCTGCAGGCCATCTACCCGGGCGATGCACCGGCCAGTCTGATCCTCATCGGCGATCCCAAACAGGCCATCTACGGCTTTCGTGGCGCGGATCTGGCCACCTACCTGAGCGCGGCGGCCCGGGTCCCCCCGGCACAGCGCTACACCCTGGATCGCAATTATCGCTCGAGCGCGGGCATGGTGGAGGCGGTCAATACGCTGTTCGGCGAATCACCGGTGACGCCCGGCCCGTTCCACCCTGATGCCATTGACTTTGCGCCGGTCAACGCCAACGGCCGCGACGAGACGCTTTGGATCGGTGATCAGCCGGCAAGCGCCATGACGCTCTGGCAGCTCGAGCAGGACGAGGCCCCTGACGAGAGCCTGCCCCTGCCCGTCTATCGCCGGCAGATGGCTGAAGTGGGGGCCGAGCAGATCCGTCAGCTCCTCGACCGCGCCGAGCGGGGCGACGCCCGATTCGAGCGTGCACAAGCGAGCCGCCCCGTGCGGCCCGCGGACATCGCCATTCTGGTGCGCAGCGGCAAGGAGGCCACACTGATCCGCGACGCGCTGCGGCGACGGGGACTGGCATCGGTCTATCTGTCGGATCGCGATAACGTGCTCAAGACATCCGAGGCGGCGGACGTACTGCGCTGGCTGCAGGCGATGGCCACGCCCGAGTCCGAGCGGCGGGTGCGTACCGCGCTTGGCACCGCGAGCATGGCCTATGACTGGGCAACGCTGGAGGGTCTTTTCAGCGACGACGCGCGCTGGGAGGCGGCGCTCGAGCAATTCCAGGACTACGCGAGGCGCTGGCAGCGTCAGGGCGTACTGCCAGCGCTGCGCCAGCTCATCCATGACCATCGCCTGGCATCACGACTGGCGGTGCAAAGCGGAGGCGAGCGCGCACTCACCAACCTGCTCCAGATCAGCGAGCTGCTGCAGGAGGCGGCCGCTACCCTGGATGGCGCGGGCGGCCTGATCCGGTGGCTTGACGAGGCCCTGCAGCACCGCGGCGAGACCCCCACCGACGATCGCATTCTGCGCCTTGAAAGCGATGCCGCGCTGATCAAGGTGGTGACCATCCACAAATCCAAGGGCCTGGAATACCCATTGGTGTTTCTGCCCTTCGTATGTGGCTATCAAACCGCCAGGGCGGAGCCGCCGTTCGTGCGCACCACCGACGCCGGCCCCGAGATCGCCTTCGAGGCCAACCGCGACGACAAGGCCGCCGCCCAGGATCGCCAGCAGGCCGAGGACATGCGGCTGCTCTATGTCGGCATTACACGTGCCGTCCATGCCTGCTGGCTGGGATTGGCTGCGGTGCGTGAGAGCGCCCGGACCGGGCCGGGCACGGTGCATCTGCAACGCTCGGCCATTGGCCGACTGCTTGGCTGGCCGGACGACGCGGGCGCCATGGACCTGGGCCCTTGCCTCGAGTCACTGGCGAATCGCAGCCAGGCCGTGACCCGCGAGCGGGTCGGGCCCATCGCGCCGCCCACAACGACCACCGCCGCCACGCCGGCCACACCGCCGGCCATGGCGGTAGCCCGCCGCTACACAAGCGCTGCCCCGGGCGAGGCGCGGTGGTGGATTGCAAGCTACAGCGCGCTGGTCGAGGACGGCCCGCGTGCAGCCATCCCCGGCACCGCCCAGGCGGATGTTCTCGCCGAAGAAAGCCGTGACGCGCCCTCGGGGCCCCCGGCGCCCCCGGCGGGGAGTCAGGCTGCCGCCGACGCCCTGGCGGTCATCCCGCCCGGGCCGGCCACCGGCACCGTGATCCACGCCCAGCTCGAGGCCCTCGCCGCACGGGGGTTCCCGGACCCGGACGATCCGGTCTTTCGCGCGACGATCGATCGCAGCCTGCGCGGACAGCGCTGGCGTGGCTGCGAGCCGGCCATGCGTGACTGGCTGGCCGCGGTCACTACCACCGATCTGCCCTTGCCGGGCGCGGGCCCCGTGCGGCTCGGCGGCCTTGACAGCGACGCCTTTATCGCCGAGCTCGAGTTTCTCGTGGCCATCGGCCGCGTCCGGGCAAGCCGCATTGACGCGATCATCCGCCAGCATACCCTGGGGGGAGTCAGTCGCCCCGCGCTGGGCGACAACGACCTCAATGGCATGATCAAGGGCTATATCGATCTGGTGTTCTGCCACGAAGGCCGCTACTGGGTCATGGACTACAAGTCCAATCGCCTGCCCGCCGCCGCGGAGACCCGGCCTTCCGAGGCCCTCGAGCAGATCGTTCGCGAGAAACGCTACGACGCTCAGTATGCCCTCTATCTGTTGGCGCTCCACCGGCTGCTGCGGGCCCGGCTCGGCCACGCCTACGACTACGACACCCACGTTGGTGGCGCGGTGTGCTTTTTCCTGCGCGGTATCAGCCACAGCGCTCGAGGCATACACGCCGAGCGCCCCGAGCGGGCACTGGTGCAAGCCCTGGACGCCGCTTTCAACGAGGAGCCCGAGCATGCCTGAGATCGCGTCCGTTCGCTCCCCGGCGCTACCGGCGCTGCTCCATCAGTGGCTGGACGAGGGCTGGATCCGGTCCACCGACCTGGCCCTGGCCGCCCTGCTCGCCGAGGCGGGCGAGGAAACCGACGAGGTGGTCCTGGTGCTGGCGGCTCTGGCGAGCTACACGGTTGGCGCCGGGCACACCCGTTTGCCCCTCGACGAGCTGATCCAGACCCCGGCCATGCTCTGGAGCGAGCGCTCCGCCATGGACAGCCCCACCCAAACGCCCATGGAATGGCTCGGGGCGCTCACCCTCGATACCCTGCGTGCTCATCTAAGCGCCGCGCCCAGCGTTGCGACGGCCCCTCCCGAGGATCGGGCGCTTGACTCCGGCACCGCCACACCGCTGGTGCTCCAGGACAACGCGCTTTATCTGCGCCGGTACTGGGCCAATGAACGCCTCATCGAGCAGGCCCTCGAAGCCCGCCTTGCCGAGCCGCTACCCACCCTACCGGGGCTGGCGGAGCGGCTTGACGGCCTTTTCCCGCGCACCGGCCGTGGCCCCGACTGGCAGCGCATCGCCGGCGCCCTCGCCACGCGATCGCGCTTTACGCTGATTACCGGCGGTCCCGGGACCGGTAAGACCCGAACCGTGCTGCGAGTCCTGGGGCTGTTGCAGGCCGAGCGCATGGACGCCCACCCCGAGGCCCCGCTGCGCATTCGGCTGGCCGCCCCCACCGGCAAGGCCGCCGCCCGGCTTGGCGAGTCGATTAGCGGCGAGGTTGATGCCCTGCCGCTACCGGCCGCCGTGCGCGATGCCATTCCGCGATCGGTCAGCACCCTGCATCGGCTGCTGGGGCCGCGCCCCGGCAGCCGCCGCTTTCGGCATGATCGCGACAACCCGCTGCACGCCGATCTGGTAGTGGTGGACGAGGCCTCGATGATCGATCAGGAGCTGACCGCGCGACTGTTCGATGCCCTGCGCCCCGAGACGCGGCTGGTCTTGCTCGGCGACAAGGACCAGCTGGCCTCGGTGGAGGCCGGCGCCGTGCTCGGTGAGCTGTGCGCCGGCACCGAGCAGCCCCACTACCGCCCCGAGACGGTCGCCTGGGTAAAGACCCACAGCGGCGACGACATCGGCGACTGGCAGGCTGACGGCAGCCTTTTGCAGCAGCAGATCGTTCGCCTGCGCGACAGCCGCCGATTCGGCGCGGACAGCGGCATCGGGGCGTTGGCCGAGGCCGTTCGACAGGGGGCTTCGGCCCGGGCCAACGCCCTGCTGGATGGCGACGCGACGGATATCGCGCGCCTCGTGCTTGAGGGGGCCGACGATACAAGCATCGCCGAGGCAGCCTGCGCGGGCTATGCGAGCTATCTCGACGAACTGCAGGCCACACGACCCGCCGGCGATGACCGCGACGCCACCGAACAGTGGGCGCGGCGGGTTCTGGCCGCGTTCAGCCGCTTTCAGGTGCTGGCCACCGTCCGCCATGGGCCCCTCGGCGTCAGCGGCCTCAATGAGCGCATTGCCGCGGCCCTGCACCAGACCGGGCGCATCGATCGCGCCGGTGGCTGGTTTGAGGGGCGTCCGGTGATGATCACGCGCAATGACTACGAGCTGGGCCTGATGAACGGGGACGTCGGCCTGTGTCTGATGACCCGCCTGCCCGGCGAATCCGAAGCGCGGCTGCGGGTGGCCTTTGAATGGCCCGACCATCACATCCGTCTGGTCCTGCCCAGCCGGCTTGATGCCGTGGAGAGTGTTTTCGCCATGACCGTGCACAAATCCCAGGGCTCGGAATTTGACCACGTCCTCGTGGTGCTGCCCGAAGGCGGACCCGCTCGCGCCCGTCCCGAGCTGCTCTACACCGCCGTCACCCGCGCTCGCACGGGTGCCGTGATTGCCCATCCGCAGGCACAATAGCCCCATGACACAGCCCACGCTCTACTACGACGGCAGCTGCGGCCTGTGCCGCCGAGAAATCGACCATCTGCGTCCACGGCTGGCCCATCAGATCGACCTGGTGGATATCAGTCAGGCCGGCTTTTGCCCCCCGCCCGGCTATCAGCACTCGCAGATGATGGCCCATCTGCACTTTCATGACGGCGAGCGCATGCACGTGGGCCTGAGCGCCTCGCTCGGCTACTGGCACCGGGCGGGTGGAGGCTTTCGCTGGCTGGCCCGGGGGCTGGCCGTGCCGGGGCTATTCCAGTGCGCCGATTGGGCCTATAACCGCTGGGCGGCATGGCGTATGCGTCGTCTGTACTGCCAGCCGCGTCGCTAGGACGCTACCCGGGTCTGCGCCAGCCAATCCTCGTCCAGGGTGACCCCCAGACCGGGCGCATCACCCAGCGCCAGAACGCCCTGGTCATCCGGCCGCCGGGGTGTCACCAGCGGAAAGTCACGGCGCTCGGGCGTCCACTCCGGCGGGTCGTAGGGCAGCTCGATAAACGCCGTTCCCACGCTGCCGGCGGTCAGATGGGCGTTGGCAAGCAGCCCGATGCCGTTGCCCCAGGTATGGGGCGTGAACACGCACCCGGCCGCCACGACCTGTTCGGCCAGTGCGCGCAGATGCGTCATCCCCAGCGAGCACACGGCGTCGGGTTGATAGACGTCCAGGCACTCGCGCTCGAGCAGGGTCTGGAACTCGTGCCATTCGCGGGTCATTTCGCCGCCGGCGATCAACAGCTGCGTATCGCGACGCAGTCGCGTCATGCCGGCGTAGTCGCCACGATGCAGCGGCTCTTCCATCCAGTGCACGTTATAGCGCTCGAGCTCGCGGGCCACTTCCAGGGCCTGGGCATAGGTCCACGGTGGCTGGGTGTCCCAGGGCATGCGCCAGCCCTGATTGCAGTCCACCATCAGCGTAAGCTCGTCGCCGACGGCGCGATGCACCGCCTCAAGCACCGCAAAGTCCTCGGCCAGCGTGGACCGGCCAAAGCGGATCTTCATCGCCGGGAAACCCTCTGCCTGCATCCGGCGTGCCTGAGCGGCCATGGCATCCGGGGGGCGGTGCACACCGCTCGAGGCATAGCAGGCAACCGATCCGCCGCGGCCGCCGGCCATGCGCCAGGCGGACCGCCCCTCGATCTGCCCGACCAGATCCCAGAGCGCCAGATCCAGGGCCCAGGGCCGCCCGGCATGGAAGCCGATGTTGCTCAACACCTCGGCATGACGCTCGAGTGCGCACGGGTCCTGGCCAATGAACAGGTCGCGATACGCGGGCAGGCCATGCATCGGATCCCCCGATCCAATGCCGACACGGCCCTGATCGTCTTCGACCCGGACGATGGTGGCGCCGAACTGCCGGCGCGGGCGGGTATCCCAGGCGGCGGGAAAGGGCGGATCCAGCGGCAGGACGTGGTGAGTGATGCGGATGTCACGAATGCTCATGCCGCCACCACCTGTCGTGCCAGCCAGGCAAGATCGGCATCCGTCGCCGGCCGGGCATTGTTGTGAATCATCGGCCGATTGGCCTCAGCGGCCAGTTCGGCGTGCAGTGCCTCGGCGCTCATCGCGGCGGGCAGGGAGTGAGCGGCCAGCGTGTCGAACGCCAGCTCCGATAGCCAG